>Ga0265314_10004964_pt1 | contig 12131 bp, 16 predicted proteins | sample 4126metaG_FD_203106 | JGI IMG/M metagenome (GOLD analysis project Ga0265314, IMG submission 203106) | Rhizosphere microbial communities from Carex aquatilis grown in University of Washington, Seatle, WA, United States - 4-1-26 metaG | ecosystem: Host-associated > Plants > Roots > Rhizosphere >... | reverse complement strand
CGGCAGATAGGAGAAAACGGACACCAATTTGAGATTCGCAGGCTCCCGCGGTTCATCGGTCAGGCCGCTTACCTTCGGAATTTCCAGCACGCTATCGAGCGTAAGTTCGTCCAATTCTACCGTTGCGGTCGGATCGGCCGGATCAAAGGAGCGGATGCCGACAATGCATACCCCGTCCGTTTCGATCCGGACCGGACGCAACGAGCCGGCAGGATACAGTTCAACCACCTGCCCATGGAACAGCGCCGACCCGGGAGTATCGACGGCTTCGTCAAGCAGATAGCCGGCCTCTTCGAGAAAAGTCCTCAATTCCGCTTCCACGAATGGTGCACCGATCCGCAGATGCTTGACGGCATCCTTCCAGCAGGAGCGGTCCGCAACGAGCTGGGAGACAGATTCCGCGGTCGCTATCAGAAGTGGTGCAGCATCCGGTGATGCAAGACGGCGCACCACCGACGAACGCCTTCCCGATACCGCACGCGACGGCCCCGTCTCGTCGAAAGGCAGCGCGTCCCGGCGGGGTAGCACCATCACGCCGCACGAGGGAGCCAAGGCGTGGAGAAGAGCGCCGATCTGCTCGGCCCTCCTCTCCCCGTCCGCGAGGAACAGCAAACCTTTATTCTTCGATCGATTCCACTCATCAAGCAAAAAGATTGCCAGCATTCCTGATGGCGACGAGGAGGAAACCGCGGCATTCGAATCCCGGTCCGACGGCGGCTGTCGGATCCGGGATGCGCTCTGCCGATGAACTTTGACCATCGTTCTCTCCCCGAAGTCTCTTGATGACAATATGCCCCGCAGGGGATGTCAGCATATTTTAAGAAGTCAACTAAGGCATCGTTCCATTGGAGACACTGAGCTCCGGGGTGAGGGAAACTATGGCCGATAGGTCGGAGAAAACCTTAGCGCGATCGCGATAGTGCTCCTGGCAATCTTACCGACTTTCTGCATTTTCCGCCTGTTTGCATGAGAACGCTTATGTGCAGCCGAACCACCAGGGAGACCATCTCGGACCTTACACAGGGGTAATGTATTTACGGTGCGACCGCCTCAGGCCGCCCCCCGTTAGGGTCGACTACGAAATGTAAGCGCAATTCAACTTGCGAGTTCTCATGTGTTCGGCGCATTCGAAAACGATTTACTGGCGGTGAACAGACGCAGTTGTTATTGCTCTTCTCGGAGTTCGATAGTTTCAAAGCAACGGCGGCCTTTTTTGATGAAGATATGCCGGGTCAAAACGAGCTAGATCCACCAGCCTTTTCCAATTCTTTACATGGAGCTGGGATCGATTAAATGTCGCAGCGTGCGAAGCGTGTATTTCTTCCAATGTTCGATTCACGGTCGCTATTGCCATTCCGAGCGTCTCACCAAGCTGGACTCGACTAATGGGAAGTTCAAACAGGTCTTTATTCACCAACCCAGAGGCCCTCGCCCGATAAAAGAGTTCACAAAAAAAATGGGCCATCCTCTCCGTCATGCTCCGCGCGCTATTATTTGTTATAGCCTGACGAAAAATAGCCGCGTCAATCAGCGTTTCACGCCAAATAGCAAAGCCTATCGACGAACGGGCCTTAAACGCGGCCAACAACTCTTTATGTGGGACCATTGCGACAGATGCCGGCCCAATTGCACATGCCGCGTGGTCCATTCTCTCGATAAAGAGCGATTGTGAATCCGGCATATCACCTGTCATATGAAAGGAGAGGTATTGGCGCGCGCCGTTATCAAGCAGATGATATCGGGCTACCAGTCCGGAAAGAACGACAGCCGATGCGCTCGGATTGTCACCCTGTCGGATCAAATCCTCATTTGCTTCCATCTTCCTCAAAGTGTATCGCATTTTCTCAATGACGGAAATATCCTCCGCGCTTAACCGCGAGTGTTCCTTCAATTGTTGGACCAGCACCAGCAGCAACGCGTCACCTTTAAGCGATCAAATGATAGAACTCCCCGCTCTTTACAAACGGATAAGATTGACGATGGTTGCAGGAAAGCACAGTTTTTATGGGTCGATAGTGCAGCCCATCTACGAAAAGCAAATAACATGTGCGACGTTAGAGGACCAAACACTGGTTTTGACCGGTAGACTTGTGCAGCAGAGGAAGGCAAGGCCGGTGGGTTGACGTATTCAGTGAAATTCTAAGGTTTCGCGGTCGCGCCCCTTCAATCGTGCGGTATCAAACAGCCACCAACCTAATTGATCAATTGATAAGAAAGGCCAGGGTTCGAGAAGCTAGTTTACTATTCTGTAAAAGATCGTCGGGACCTGAAACAGAAGCAACAACTTTTTTGTCCATACATTTAAGGTTGGAAGGAAGGGTTCCAAGCCTCAAAGATTTGCATAGCGGAGCGTTTTTAATGAAGAGACTTCGGGTAAAACATACGTTGACCCTTGAGCAACGTTTGGCCCAAGAAGCCCAGCGTTTCAAAGATGCCGCTGAAAAGGAACAGTCTGGCAGCAAAGCGCGAGAGCTTCTTTTGCAGCACGCGCGGCAAATTGAAAGAGCTGTCCGTATTAACGAATGGTTGACTTGTTCCCGACAGCGAAATGATCGAGAACCGGTCAGCAGGCAACGGCGCGTCGCCAATTGAAAGCGCCAAGAGTGCACGGCAAACATTTCGAAGCATTGCAATCGCTGGGCACGAACTCGAACGTCCGTAACTTGACGTCGCTTTCAGTTGGTCTCCGCTGCGCATTTGGCCCACTCGGCGTGGATCAGCGCGTACAGGCGACAATGCAGACGGGTTATCCGAAGACGCATTTGCCGGCCGCATATGATTTGATTGGTAACTACAGCTTACGTTGGCTGGATGCTCATTGTGGCGCGGAACGAAATATCCACTCGCGCCAAATTGCCAGCAACGCGGCCATGATGACCGGCCCCACGAAAAGACCCGTCAAGCCGAATGCCGCCAGGCCGCCAAAGATGCCGACGAATGCGAGCAGAAAGGGAAGCCTGGCGGAGCCGCTTACTAAGGTCGGCCAAATGAAATGGTCACCGGCGAGCATGACGACAGTGCCCCAAACAAAGACACCTACCGCTGATGTGGATCGGTCAATTTGATCTCGAACAACCTAAATTGCATTTGAGGTGGTTTTAAAATGGCTGGGATGGACAGCCGCGACGCCGCCGAAGTAGGTGGCACCCCTTATGCGCGCTGGCGGCAGGGAGGGCTGGCGTGCCGACCATTTTGGCGTGCTCAGCGACGGCTCACTGAGGCCGGCTGCGCCGTTCGCTTTCTTCAAGAAACGTCTCGCAAGATGACTTCAATCGTCCTTGTTCAAATCTTCGCTATGGCCGAGACCACCGTTCTGCTGTCGCGGTGGACAAGGTCCCGGTCTGCGTCCGCGTTGGTTTTATCAGCATCCTCGATCATGGCCCTTCACGGCGGGGTAAAGGCGCGTCTTTGCTTGTCGATACGCCAGCTGCCCGTACCGTTTATTCTGGAGAATAATTAATCAAGGAACCCCCATTGTTCAAGAAGTGACAATTCCCCGGAAATAAGCTTATTCCCGATGTCGTTTCGGTACCTCACGTTGGGAATTACGACTCGTGCGGCCAGATCGTATGCGCTGGCTTGCGCCGCCGAGACAGAAACACCAACTCCGGTTACTACCATCGCCCAACCGTGATAACCTGCCGTTACAAGCTGATCCTTGTGCAGCCCAACCTCTCCGAAATGCAGATTGCTTTCATCCTGTTCGGATAAGTTGCCTTCAAACATGATCGGAAGGCCAATGGGTTCTGGAACAAACGTCCTGACGTAGGGAAAGGGACGAGTCGTAATGACCACTCCTACTGCGTACCCGCTATCAGTTCGGAACTGGAATGGCTTGCGCGATATTATTGCCCGGAATAGTTCAGACCATTTTACATCTTGTAGAGGTTCAAGTATCGCGTAGCCTGGATATCCAAATCGGCACGTAAATTCGAGGGGCCATATACCAGCTTCGTTCACGATAGTATTCAGATTGATGTAGCCGCAATAATTATGAGCTTTGAGCAGCGGACCTACCCTGGCCAATGTCCTTTCGAAGAAAGCGTTGGTGCGTCGGTAGGTCACGACCGTTCCCATCTCTCCCGTCAGCTCACCCATATCACCGGGAAAGAATCGCTTATGCTCCCAATCCAAGCAGGCGGGAGATAGGAAATCTTCTCCGTTAAAATACGCTCCGACCCCCATTTCGATGCCCTCAACGAATTCCATGATCACGAAACTGATGTCATCGCTTGGCGATTGCAGAAATTTTGCGGAAATCATCGCAATAACGTCGCGGCCGTCGGGAAACCGGCCAACATAATTATCAGCCGCTCCAAAGTTGTCGCCATTAAACTTCAAAACGTACCGCGCCGGCCTCGCTTTGATGAATTTTTCCGCTTCTCTAAGCGTCCGAAACTCGAAGACAGGCGCCACCTGCATGCCGATCGATTTGAGCACATTTTGCGCGTAGGCGCGGTCGTTCTCGAGGCGGTCTCCGAATGCGCTCCCTCCGATGACCTGGTAGCCGGCTGCTCGCAAATCATCCTGCTTTGCGCCACGACCGTCAGCCACGTTTTCGAAGAGGACGATTCCTTCGTCGGCGACTTCCTTGACCCACGCCAGCTCAGCTTCCCAATCGTCGACACGCGGCACCAAGCCTGACATCGTACCGTGACATAAGGGTTCTGAAATGAAGACCTTTACTTCGTGGCCCTCTTCGATCAGTCGCATATAAAGCGAACTGAGATCGCAATAATCGCCAATGCCGAGAAACCGCATGAATACCGTTTCATAGAAAGCGGAGCTTGTACGCAATCCCAGGAGATGCCACAATTGCCATGCTCCCAACCGTTTTTCAAGGCTACTGTTATGTTTCTGATAAAGACATTCGTTGGAGCGAGTGCGATCCATGGCAACGGTGTCTTCGCGGCCGAAGCGATCGCCATCGGCACGGTCGTGTGGCGCTTTGAACCGATCTTCGACCGTGTGATTTCAGACGAAGAGTTGCACGGGATGCCGACCGCGTTCTGCGATTATCTCGACATGTATGCTTACCGCTCTTCGGACCTCGGCGGCCGTCTTTTGCTATCATGCGATCACGCAAAATTCCTCAACCATAGCTCTGATCCAAATACTATTGAACTTCCATTAAAATCCGTAGCAAGCAGGCAAATCAAGCTCAACGAGGAAATAACTTGCGATTATAGCAAGTTTTGCGTTGACTGGACGGGGTTCGACTAGGTTCTCTCTCGCGAGCTGCAGGCGTTGCCGACGGCTTCGACGGTAGGCCGTCGCGCACGATCAACCTCCGAATCCAAGATACCCTGCCCCGATTGTTCTCCGGCGCTTTCGAGTAGGGGGCGTCCTTGTTCGCGGATTATCTGCGGAAAATGCGACATAGTGTCGTTTCCAAGCCAACGATCACTAACGCATCTCGCGCGAAAAGCGATTTGAAGATCCTGACGAGCCCGCGCGTTGTGCCTGAGCCTCCTCAAGCCGCGACGCACACGTCCCCTGAAGCGCCAGCGCCTGGCGGCCGGATTTGCTGCCCTCGCCCGTCTCGAAGCGCGGCCGTCGAAGCGTCACCAATGTCCACTCCCCACAGCCCCAACAATAAGAAGTAACGGACCATCATAGAAAACACCTGGTAGTAATCCATGGTCCTCCACACGTCGCGGACGAGCTTCGTCGCGGCGCAAGGCAAATCGCAACGTTGATGCTCAAGAACAACGAGAAACATGGCAAGAAGTCTATTATTGGTAGTCGAGGCTGTCGATGTTCAGAATTGAGGCGGCAATTTGTAGGACCGCACGTCGGTACTGTTTGCTTGGATTTCCGAAGAGCAACAGAAGTCGTTGCGCTGAAGGCATATACCGCTGGAAAGGTCGGTGCCGCGCGCCATGGCTGCGTGCTGTCTGCATTTCTCATGCATGCCTTCGTGAGCGAATGCATGGTTGTCCGCCAAACACTGAGGCGTCGCGGTGTAAAAAAGCGACCTATTTCTTAGATTGTCCTTCGTCCTTCTGCTCTTTTGTAGGCCGCTCTTGCGTGGTCGGCTTGTTGGGCTCGGCAGGATCATCTTTCGCAGGTTTTGTCGGTTCTTTCACGGGCAACTCTCCTATCGTGCTTGCTGTTGACTGATGAGGGGGGGATTTGCAGCTTGCTCTTGGACCGGCTTGTTTTTGAAGCCAATCGTTAGAAGTCCCATCGCTATAAAAGCGAAGACAGCTATGCCGAGCAGGTCCGGAAGCGCGCCGTCTGCGCCCTTTCTGACGGGGGGATGATCCGAACCAGCGAGAGCGTTTTCAGAAATTTCTCGATTATGGCGGGACCTAAGGAAGTAGGCGAAAGCGCCTGCGATAATGAAGATAGTCGCTGCGAATGTGAAGAACATCAGCCATGAAATAGGTTGGTCGCCGGCCATCGATCGTGCTCCCGCGCTTTGTTTGTGAACAAAACGTCCAAGACGGAATTGTTCCTCCTCAAAGGAAGAAAATGGCTATCAAGGATTTGACGGTACCTTCCCGGAACTTCTGCCTGAAGTGTTTTTCAATAGCCGCAAAACTTGCGGCGAAGGATCGTGCAAAGCGAGTTACTCGTGATGCGATCTGCCTTGCAGACGCATCACTTATTTAAGTTAAGTTCCGCTCGGTACCGTTGAAAGCAATGAGCTCCACAAGTCAGACGCATTAGCGCACCCTCAGCAACAGCAGTCGCCACCTCAGGCCGCTCTTGGATGAGCGGCTTGATCGCTTCATTATTCCACGCAGCCGAATGTTTGATATCAAGGATTGCGTGGAGTGCGAAGTAATGCCGATCACCCGCCTTGACGCCCAGCCTCTTTAATCCCGCTGACGTGGCGGCTGATCGGGTAGGTGCCGTCATTTCGATAACGCCGAGTGCGCCCACCGAATGGTAAGTGTAGCGCCGATTGGCCGCGAGGCCCGCCATCGTATTCGCAAGCGCATGCGCTTCTGTTACTGTCGTTTCCGGCGAAGGCGCCAGGTTCAGATGCGCGGCTAATGCGGACAGCAATGGTCCGTGCATAGCCTTTGGATTTCCACGACCCATTTCATCCCAATAATTTCTTGCCAATTCAAGTTTCGGCCTGACCGGAAGCTTGAGCTGTGTCAGTGCTGTAAGATCTTCAAATCCTGCTTCTCCGGCCACTTCTTGAGTCAAAAACCATTTCATCTGGTCCATCGAGCATTCGTTGGCCAGCCAGGGAAACAGGGGGTCGTTTTGCCCTGGACCGCTGTTTTTGAGCTCGTCAAACCAATCGAGAAATTCATCGGGTTCCGTCGGCGCGAGAGAAGCTCTACCAGCGATAGCCTGCCGCCGCCGTTCGAGAAACTCTCCCTCCAAAACCGAGAGTTCCATTACTTCTCGCAATTCCGATTTCCAATTAGCCGAAGGCAGCGACGGATTGAACCGAAGGGAATTGAGTCTCCCCAATTTTAGCTGAAGTGCGCGCTCCTGGTCTTGCGCAGGCATGCAGACGTCTACCAACATGAGGCACCTCCCGGCTTCCGTGCAATTAAAACAACTGCGGCAATGCGATCAACGACGCTGCAGGCCGCGGTTTCAAGCTCTTCTCCGAATACGTCGGGGTCGATTTCCTCGTAAGACCAAACCCACCCGGACTTCGCAAAGATCTCCTCAGCTGCGCGACGAATCCGATCTTCACCTGCAACTATTGCAGATCCGGTGTAAAGCAGGAGCTCGCCACCAGGCGCCAACCTGTTTTTTGCTTCGTGGATGATCCTGATCGAAAGTGCGCCTCCAAAATCCCCGCCGCCATGTCGATACGCTCTTTGCAATGGGTCGTTCATGTAAGGCGGATTGCTAATGATCATATCGAAGTCGCCTTTCAAATTAGCAAATAAGTCGCTCTGTATAAATGATGCCGAAATGCCCGCGGCGGCTGCATTCACTTCCGCAAGCCGCAATGCGCTTGCGTTGATGTCGCTAAGGACTACGACCTCGCTTGCAGCGTATTTGGCCGCAAGGATGCCCCCGGCGCCCGATCCACACCCGATGTCAAGTATTCGACGAACAGGCCGCTGTTGTTCTCGAAGCTGGAGCTTGACTGCCCTGACAAACCGATAAGTGTCGGGTCCAAAAAACACCGAATCGTCTGAAAGGGTTGGATAAGCCGAGTGCAGGAAGAGCTCGCCGTCGAGGGTCGAAGCGCGCACTAAGCTTGTCCAGCCGGTCTCGCACGGCCTGATTATGCCATCAGCGTCTAAAGTCTTAAACAAATCCGGAGGGAGACAATCTCTAGCGAAGGGCCTGCTCCAGCCAAAGGCTCCCCGAAGGTCCGTTGCCAGCTCGTTTCCGGGGCGGGCATTGACGCGCCGGTGGGTCGCGGGCGACGGCGTGACGAACTTATAACCCGACCGCCACAAGAAAGAGTGCAAGGTCGAATGTCCGGTATCCGACAAGGTGAGCTCCGGAAATGTCTGCCGCATGGCTCTCATAACTTAATAACCGCCTACAGGTTCCAACTGGGAACAATCTAATGCTCGCCATATCCCCCGAAATCGATGCGCGCCACCCTCCGAACTGCTGACCGGCAGCACTCGCTTAGCTCTGAGAACATTTGAAAGCCAATTGCCCTTGCCTGGAAAAAGGCGAAGTCACGAACTCGACCCGTCAACGATCTATGAAGTTACCAATGACTTGGCCGGTCCTCATCCTGGACGTCAGGGCTGTAAAGGGAATTGCCATAAGTCAAATTGCGCTCGCGCGCGCACCGGTCTTCCCAGTCTTCATGTCTGCTGTGCGTTGGCAGGCACCTCACCTTGGACTCGTGTTTGCCTACGGCATCCTGCAAAACAGGGGTCGAACGAGGGCGGAAAAGGAGTCACTGAAAGGGCAATGAGGATTTAATACCCGAGAGGATCCAGATGCCGACTTCAAGGAGTGCGACCTCAAACGATTACCTTTGAAGCTGGGATCAAAGCCGTTTACCCTCGGCTTATAAAAGCGTCATTCAGTATTGGGAAAGCATCCGTCGAAGCTTTAAAGCGTCGGTGGGTGCGGCACTTTTCTGATCGTTGTCGAAGTAGACGTAGACGTCCTTTCCCTGCTTATGCCACGAACTAATTCGTCTTGCCCAGTCAAGCAATGTGAGGTCGGGATAGTGGCCTTTGTAGCGACCGCCTGGACCGTGGCCTCGGACATATACGAAATCTGCCGTTCGCCTCCACGGCGCGGGGGCATCGTGATGGTCCGAGAGGCATAGCGAGATATTCCAATCCGACAGGATCCTAAGAATGCGCGGGGAATACCAACTTTGGTCGCGAAACTCGAAGCTGTACCGGCGTTTGCTCGAGAGCATCTTGAGAAAACGGCCTAGCCGGTCCTCGTCCGCCCGGAAGTTCGGCGGAAGCTGAAAAAGGATCGGACCTGCCTTGTTGCCGAGCAGCGAGAGGCGGTTTTCCAATAATTCGAGGCTATTGGCGGACTTTGCCGACAGTCGTTTCCAATGGGTTATGAATTTCGACGCCTTCCATGCGAACACGAAATCTTTCCCGGTCTGCAGTCGCCAGCTTTCGACCGCCTCAGGCGTCGGCGTACGATAAAAGACGCCGTTCAATTCCGCCGTCGGGAACTGGCTGGCGTAGAACTGCAGTTGCGATTTGAGCGGTAGGCCTTTCGGAAAGAACGGTCCTCGCCACGAATCGTAATGCCAACCCGATGTGCCAATAAGCACGCGCGCCATTGTCAATCTCTCTCACTCACTTTGCGTGGCTGCCAACCTGAGCGCGCCATATTTCTCGATGCCGTAGCGCCCATGCGCGCTGTCGATCGGCGTGGTGTCGTGGCCTCGATCAAGAGGCATTTGTCGTGCCTGCCGCCGCCCACGCGCATCAAGTGCAATTCGCCCTTCAACCGTTTGCCATGACGGGCGACCGTAAGTCGTCCTTTCTTGTACGCGCCAATCGGGTCGTCTACCGGCACCGGCGTGCCCTCGTTGGCCTTTTGGTATCGTGCCCTCGAAGGCGAAATAATCGAGAGTATGATCCTACGTTGACCGCAAACCTTTTGGATCAGACTGGGCCTTTGGAAACCCAGCTCTTAACGGTCGCGCGAGCTCGAGGCCGGCAGTCCTACCGTAGGCAGGTCCCGTCGTGCTTCCGCACCAGATAGCCAACTTTCTCTTGCGGGGAGCGCTTTCCGGCTCTCGGTTTCGAGCGAAATCGCGCTTCGTGCCATATCGCTTGAGTGATCATCGCACCTGGTCTCGGCCGGCATGGCGACTTAGCTGGCCGGTGCCGCCGGCCGCGCGATAGACCGCCCGGGTCGTGAACCTCGCACCGCTCGCAGACGACCGCGGCTTCTGAGCCCGGGTCGTCTGCTATTTTATGGCCTTTCTTGGCCGTCAGGCCGCAGTGCGCTGATTGTGACGGCCTTCCTTGATCTCCTCAATGATCTTGGCACTGAAGGCCTCGAGATCTCCCGGATTGCGTGACGTGATCACCCCTTGATCGACGACAACTTCCGAATCCTCCCACTTGGCGCCGGCGTTCGCGACGTCAGTCTTGATCGAGTTGAAAGATGTCATCCTGCGGTCCTTGGCAATGCCTGTCTCGATAAGGAGCCATGGGGCGTGACAGACAGCGGCAACGACCTTCTTGGCGTTGAAGATGTCCTTAATAAACTTTAGTGCCTTGGGTTCGACCCGCAGCAGGTCGGGATTGATCTGGCCGCCAGGCAAGACGAGCGCGTCGTAGTCAGCGGCCGAAACGTCGTCGAGCGTTTTGTCGACCTTTACAGGTCGTCCCCAATCCTTCTTGTCCCAGCCTTTGATTTCGCCTGAGGCGAGCGACACCACGTGAACGGTGGCACCCGCCTTCGTCAGGCGGTCCCGCGGCACCTCGAGTTCAGCCTGTTCAAAGCCGTCGGCTGCCAGAATAGCAATCTTTTTCCCTTTGATATCCATTTCGTACGTCCTTTCCGCTTTCCTAGACCATTAAGCTGCTGACGCCCACATCGTTCCGAACCTGCCCTAAAACCGGGCTTTGGCTCGAGCGGGCAGCTCAGATCGCGCGCCAAGTATAAACCTGGACCACCGACACTACGGTGTGAGCTGATCCGGAGGACATAATCGCCTGGGACGGCCGCGCCACGTAAAGTACTCAAAGTCGCCCGCCTTCGTTGCTTCAGATTATGCCCCAAGGTCCCAAGGTGTCGTCATCGTTCCCCTGCGAGCCAAAGACGACGGCCAGGCAGTGCCTATCGGCCGCTCGGTCAAGTTGACCGCAAGTGTCAATTCCGTGCCGTCGCCCAGTTTCCAACTCAGTCAAACCGCGTTTTTGCTGCACGCGAAAGTTTCCTGAATTTGCTCCAATATCCTTCAGGCGGAAACGATTTCACGGCGACGCAGTGCCAGCAGATCGCGGTAGAGAGGGACATTCCGCGTGCGGCTCCGCACTTGCCGCGTCATTGGCGGTATCCTACGATTAGAATTTCCAGCCAAGCTGAGCGGTCCCGCTGTTGGACGGGCGTTGACGGCGTCACATAGAGAAGCGGCCCCAGTCTGGGGCCGCTTTTTGTTTATTAAGGTCGATTATTCCGCGGCGGGGTTGGTCTCGACCAAGGTTTTTTCGACGACGACAGGCATTTTAGCGACGGACATTAAGGAGCGCGCGACTTGATTGAGAAGCTGGTCGGCATTTTCCTCTTCCGCCAACGACTTGGAAAGCAATGCGACAACCGCCGTGTGGCGTAACTGCTGAGCAAGATTGCGGGCGGTAGTATAGCCTGATATTTCGTAGTGCTCAACCCGCTGCGCAGCACCGATCAACGCAAGGTCGGAGGCAGCGTCCTCTTTCTTGGCGAACTCTTCCATCACTTCCTGTCCCTCCTCGACCAAGCCTTGCATGCCCTTACAAGCCTTGGCGCGGGGCGTTTTTCCAAGCAGCTCAAAGCATTCGGTGAGCCGTTCGACCTGGGACTCGGTTTCCGCGAGATGGATTTCAAAAAGTTCGCGAAGTTGGTCAAAACGCGCCGCTTCCGCCATTTTAGGCAAAGCCTTCTTCAGCTGCTTTTCGGCATGGAGGAGATCGCGCAACTGATCGAGGAGTAGGTCATCAAATCCGAGGGGTGCTTCTGGCGGAGAGCTCTCAGCAACTATTGACGGC
>Ga0265314_10004962_pt1 | contig 12137 bp, 12 predicted proteins | sample 4126metaG_FD_203106 | JGI IMG/M metagenome (GOLD analysis project Ga0265314, IMG submission 203106) | Rhizosphere microbial communities from Carex aquatilis grown in University of Washington, Seatle, WA, United States - 4-1-26 metaG | ecosystem: Host-associated > Plants > Roots > Rhizosphere >... | reverse complement strand
GGTACTGATGGCGGCGACGCTGATGAGTCAGCTGCCGATGATGGTGCTGTTCCTTGCCGGGCAACGGTTCTTCGTCAGCTCGATTGCGAACACGGGGATCAAATGAGACCGACTAATGCGCTTACTGCCGTTTCCGCCCTGGCCGTGACCCTCAGTGGGGTGGCTGCGTACGGCGCCATTGCGCTGACCGCGCCCTCGGCGCTCGCCGGCCCAGCTCGGAGCACCAGCATCATCGTGGTGTCGCCGACCGGGAACGACAGCAACGCCGGCACGGTGAGCGCACCGCTGCGCACGATCCAGGTCGCCGTGCAACGGCTGCCGAACGGCGGCACGGTAGAACTGCTCGCCGGTCACTACCACCAGAAAGTGCGGTTCTCCGGGGTCCACGATCTGACGCTGCGCCCGTACGGCACCCAGGTCGCAGTCCTCGACGGGAGCGGGCTAACCCCGCCTCAGGGGACCTCGGCCTTGGTGAACATCTCAGACAGCACCGACATCACGATCGACGGCCTCGGCATCACCGGTTACCGCACCGACAAGCTGGGCATCGTGCCGATCGGGGTCTACATGCACGGCCACGACCGCGGGATCAACATCGTCGACAACCACGTCTACCGCCTGGGCAACGATAACGGCACCCTGGGCAGCTTCAACATCAACGCGCACGGCATTGCCGCGTACGGCGACGACCCACACGGCGCGATCCGGGACCTGGTGATCCGCGGCAACACGGTGGATCATCTGCGCACCGGCGCCAGTGAGTCCGTCGTGGTCAACGGCAACGTCAACCACTGGAGCATCACGCACAACCACATCTTCGACAACGACAACATCGGCATCGACGCGATCGGCTACGAGCCGACCCTGACCGGCAAGTACCGCTACACCAACGCCGATCGGGCCCGGCACGGCGTCATCGCCCACAACCGGGTCTCACACATCCAGTCGCGCGGCAACCCGTCGTACTGGGACCACGGCTGGTGCAACTGCGCGGACGGCATCTACATCGACGGCGGGACACACATCCAGGTCCGCGCCAACCACGTCACGACCAGCGACATCGGCATCGAGGTCGCGGCCGAGAACGGCAAGGGGACGGCCGACTTCGTGAACGTCCTCCACAACCACATCACCGGAAGTCTGTTCACGGGCATCGCGACCGGCGGCTATTGCAATGACAAGCCCAACTGTGGCGGCGTCAGGACGGGCAGCTCGCACGACAACCGGTTCGCCTACAACGTGTTGCGGGGGAACAACCAGCTCAACGACGGATCGCCCGAGCTACTGATCCAGTACCACACCTACCGGGACACGTTCGTGCACAACACGATCACTGCCACGAACCGGGGCCACGTCGTGTACGGAACCGTGCCGAACGCCGACACCGACGGTCATCCGATCGGCAACCGCAGCGACGACAACCGCTTCCGGGCTGTCGGGGTCGGTCAGGCCAATGCCGAATTCGGCTGGCTGGGTCACACTTATGTGGGGTTCGCGAAATATCAGCGAGCCAGCGGGCAGGATGCGCACAGCAAGTACTTGACCGCCGCCTGACCCGGATCGCCTGCCAAGCCGGGTGGTTTTGAGCGTTCTCGGCCCGCAATGCCGGCATCGGTGCTAAGCAGGGGGTATGCAACACGTCGAGGTCGAGCGAGATGGCCGCTGGTGGCCAGGGGTCATGGGTCTGTGGCGCGAGGACCAACGTGGATGGGTCGCAACGGTCCGATACGCAACGGAGGGCCGTCGCTACACCGAGACCATCGCCGCCGACCGGCTGCGTACGGTCGACACGCCACAGTAGGCCGTCTTCCCGCCCCGTCCGTGGGCAGCTGCTGTGCAGGGGTGCTGCAGTCGGGGCCGCTGGCGAGCGCCTACCTGGACGTCCAGTTCTTCTGCTCGCCGCTCATCGCGTTGGCCAGCATGACGTTCTGCATGATCGACGAGATCACGCCTGGATACTGACTCTCGACGATTCGCGTGTAGTGGTGATACCAGTCGGTCGGTACGCGGAGCCCGCGCCGAAGCTTGGTGCACGGTTGACCCATTGCTTTGGCGTGAACCATGCGCTGGCGAGCCAGAACCACCACACGGTTGTTGAGGGAAAGGATCTGCGGGCGCTTGTCGTCGGTGTCTGCAAGTGCTGCCGGCAGACGCAACAACGCGACCTCATCGGCTGACAGAGGCTGACCGATCAGCTTCGCCTCTTCGGCCATCTGCCCGATGATCCACTCGGCAGAGTCGTCGACCGGATCGGACATGACGTGGCCTTCCAGATCGACTCGAATGACCAAGCCAAGGTAAGCCACCTGTCAACGTTGGCCACAGGTTGGCTGTTGGGCGGCCACCTGGCGCTAGGGGACGATGACGGTTCGTTGGCCGGGCGGGTCGTTGTCGGTCCACGCCATCTCGACGTCGTGAAGAGGGACGCGACGAGCCGTCATTTGCAGAGCCCCGGTGCCGATCTCGTCGATCAGCGCGGGCAGCTCGGCGAGGTATCCCGCGGTGGAGACCGCGCCCTGGCCGTTGCCTTGGATCCGAAGGTTGGCCGAGCGTAGGGCGACTGAGGGCAGTTCCAATGTTGGGCCCGCCATGGCCCCGATCTCGACCCAGTCGAGGTCTCGGCTGCGGTCGCTGCGTCTGGTCAGCAAGGCAATCATCGCTCGTTCGGCCGGCGTGCCCCAGAGGTAGTCGAGGACGATGTCGACCTCGGCCGCGGTGTCGGCGAGTGCGGCAGCAGTGGCGTCGTCGTCGTCAGTGAGCTGCACAACGTCGTCCGCGCCGAGTCCGAGCAGGGCCGCGAGCCGGTCCGGGTCTCGGCCGGCACCGACAACCCGCCCGGCCTGGAGATGGCGGGCGATCTGCACCGCCATCCGGCCTGCGTTGCCGGTCGCGCCGAGGACCAGCACGCTCTGCCCCGGCTGGATTCGGACCCGGCGGCGCAGCGCGACCCAGGAGGACATGGCCGGGTTCATCGCTGCCGCAATCAACTCGGTCTTCGCGGTATCCGGGAGCGGCACCGTTCGCCGGAGGTCGATGACGGTCTGTTCGGCCATCGGGCCGGGGAGCTCGTCGTCCGTAACGAAGTAGACGCGTCGCCCATCGGGGAGGACTCCGACTCCGTCGACGCCCGGAATCAGCGGCAACCGGCCGGTGCTGCTGTAGTGCCGGCCCGACGCGCCGGTCCGAACCCGAGGATGCAGCCCGACCGCCACCACGCTCACCAGCTGCTGGTGCTCGTCGTGGGGTACCGGGACCTCGATCTGGAGATAGCGGGGCGGCGCATCGAAGGACGTGACGACCGCGGCATGCATCAGTTCCACTGTTCCTCCCGCGGTTCGTGCCGACGCCTCCAAGATAGTACGTGCCACGAACCAATATAGTTGGTCCCACGTACTACTCGACGTACGATCAGTGACATGCCGACGGCACCGCCCACGGAAGGTCGGGGTAAAGCGCGGGCGGACGCCGGCGACCTCAACCTGATGGACGCCCTGGCGCAGCTGAGCTTCATGGTCCAGGGCGCACTCGCCAAACGGGCGGCCGACCAGGACCTGTCCTTGATCCAGACCCGGTTGCTCGGCGTTCTACGAGATCGCCGGCCGACGATGCAGGAGGTCGCGCAGCTGCTCGAGCTGGACAAGTCGAGCGTGACCGGGCTGATCAACCGCGCCGAGCGGCGGGGACTCGTCCAGCGGAGCCCCTCCAGCGAGGATCGGCGCTCCGTGCACGTCACGCTGTCCCCGGTGGGGAGGCGGGTCGCTCAGAAGGTCGTCAGGGCCTTCCAGCACGACATCGATGCCGCCACAGCGCACCTGACGAAGGCGGAAAGGGATCGTTTGCGGCAGCTCGCGGCGAGCGTCGTCGCCGAAGCGGGCTAGGACTTGGCGACCAGTCCGTACCAAACGGCGCTGATCAGAGTGCCGATCAGGCTGCCGACCATTAACGCGGTCATGGACCAAGGATGAGCCCTTACATGGAGTATGTCAAGTAGATCACTCCAGAAAGACTGGATCAGCGTACGGCTACCTGGCCGGTCGAGGTGAGGACCACGGCGGCACGGCCGGTCGCTTGATCGCCTCCGCCTCCGCCTCCGCCGCCGCACACCGGCACCTGGGTGTCGGACAACGTCACTTGAACTGTCCTGCGCAGCAGGATCTTGCCGTGCCGCCCGTAGATGAAGATGGTGGTGGGTCGCGATGCCCTGGCGCTGCTGAATCAGTCTGGGGACGAGCCGCCGCCGCAGGCGGCCAACAACAGGCAAGCGATGGGTACCGCCGCGATGCGCAGTCCGGACATCGTGTCGCGCTCCACGTCCTGAGGGGTTCAGGCCGTTGCGGCTGATCCCCGATGCCGCCAGGGCTGAGGAGATTTAGACAACGTGCGTCGAGAGCGTACCTCTACTGCCTTCGTAGCACCGATCGTGCACAGTCCGGTCGGAGTCGGCTTCATTGCGTGGGTGCCGATGCCGATGGAAGGGGTTGAGGGCGCCGTATCGCATTCCTCGCTCTAGCCAAATTGCGCAAGATCGAAGGAATACCTCATGAGCATCATCCGCCATGCCCTGCTTGCTGCCCTCCTCCCAGCCGTCGCGCTTGGCGTTGGAATGCCGGCGACGGCTTTCGCCGCGGGCGGTGCCAGCACAGCCACCATCACCGTGACCGGTGGCGTCCTTGCCATCTCGGTACCGACCGACGCCGGGAACCTCGGCAGCCTCGCCAATACAGTCGGCGGGGGCACGATCAGTGGTCCATTGGGGCAGGTGCAGGTCAGCGACGCGCGTGCGGCCGCGGCCGGTTCCGGTTGGGTCGCGAGCGTCATCTCGACCGCGTTCACCCCGCCGAGCGGCCCAGCGATTCCGGCGAGTGACGTGAGCTACGCCGCTGGAGTGATCACGAAGGTTGGTACGGCGACCTACACCGCCAACGACCCGTCGGACCTGACTGGCGTTGTCCCTGCAGTCACCGCCACCGGGATCACCGGAGACAACTCGGCGACCTGGGATCCGACGATCACGGTGATCGTCGACGGGGGTATGGCCGCGGGGGTCTACTCGGCCACGATCACCCACTCGGTTGTCTGACCGGCTCACGGCCGCACGAGTCGCGCTCTCGGCGCTGGTGATCGCCTGCGTCATTCCGTGCGCGGCGAGCCCGAGCGCTGCGAGCCCGTCGCCAACTCCCTCGAGCGCACCGGTGGGCAGTATCGGCGTGCAGCTCCTCGACGAACCGATCGCCGAGCGCCTCGATCCGCGCGCTCGCGTCTACGTCGTGGATCGCCTGTCCCCGGGAGCGACGATTCATCGTCTGATCGGGGTGTCGAACACTACCCGCTCGACGGTGGACGTCGTCCTGTATGCGGCGGCGGCAACGATCGGTGACGGGTCGTTTCTCGGTTCCGTCGGTCACGCGCCCGATCCGCTGTCAAGCTGGACGACGGTCACGCCCAGCTCAGCCGCCATTCCCCCTGGTGGGGACATCCAAGCCAGTGTGACCGTCGAGGTTCCCCCCGACGCAGCGCCGGGCGAGCAGTACGCCGTCGTCTGGGCCCAGACCCAATCAGCGCCGAACACCGATGGTGGCGTCATCCAGGTCAATCGCGTCGGCATCCGCCTTTACGTCTCGGTTGGTGCCGGGGCCGCACCGGCGTCGAACTTCACCATCAACTCGCTGACCGCCGAGCGCACAACCACCGGCAAGCAACTGCTGGTCGCGGAAGTCCACGACACCGGCGGCCGTGCCGTCGACCTGAGCGGAAGCCTTCAGCTGTCGGACGGACCCGGCGGCCTGTCGACCGGCCGATTGCCGGTGACCTTGGGTGTCACGCTTGGTATCGGCCAAACCGAACCCGTCAGCGTGCCCATCGCCACCGAAATTCCGGATGGACCGTGGAAGGCGCGGCTCACCCTCCACAGTGGACTTCTGACCCGCAGCGGCACCGCCACCATCACCTTCCCGAACGCCGGCGCGGCACCACCGGCGACCGTCTCGATGGCTCGACCCGGACCGCGCCGTTGGGTCATCGCCGCCGCCGTCCTTATGCTTTTCGCGGCCCTCGTCACGGTGGTCCGCAGAGCCCGTCGCGGCCACGGTCGCTCGATGGTCGGTTGAGGAGTCGCCATGAGCCGCTGGGAATCAGGTCGCGAACCGTGCGAACACCAGCGGTATCAGTGCCTGCGGTGCGCCAACACGGGCTGCACCATCGCCGGCTGCGCCAGGCAGGGCTTCGACTCGGACCTCTGTCGGTCCTGCGGCCACTTCGAGAAGCGCCCGCTCCAGCTCGGTCATGCCGTGCGGCCGTCAGTGAACGCTTCGAGGCAGCCTGCGTAGCCGTACTGCGACCTCGCGCTGGATCAACACGGGTACGTAGGTCCTGATCCGCGCATCACGGAAGGAATTTCGGGTCGCTTGAACCTCAGCGTGAACCTTGGCCGGGCTGACGATCGCGTCGAACTTGCGATGCAGCGCGTCCTCGACGCTGTCGATCTGCGACTCTTCGGTGACCTGGAGCATGACCACGCTTCCGCGGTGGGAGTACTCGGACACCTTCGTTCTAGTCCGGCTACGTGAACGGCGGGCAAACAGCCAGCCTTGGACCAGGGACTACCGTCGAGCGGTGTCGACTTCGAGTGGACGGTCGGTCGGATGACGATTGGCACTGATGCGCTCGCCGCCACCGCATCGGCCGCATTCGCGAGGCGGCGTGGTCCGGTTGAGGCTCTCGCCGAGGATGCGCCTGCGGTGGCTGCAGCGTGCCGCGACATGGCTGCTCGCTTCCAGGCCGGTGGCCGGTTGCTGGTGTTCGGGACCGGCGGAGCCGCGACCGATGCGGAACACGTGGCGGTCGAGTTCGTGCACCCGGTCATTGTCGGCAAGCGCGCGTTGCCGGCGCTGTCGCTTGCCAGCGACTCGGCCCTGCTGACCGGTGTGGCGGCCGCGCAGGGGCCCGACGCGATCTTCAGTCACGAGTTGCTGACCCTGGGGCGCCGCGGTGACATCGCGATGGGCCTGTCCGGAGGCGATGACGACATCGCGGTCCGGCGCGGTCTCGCGGCCGCCCGCGCGGCCGGGATGCTGACAGTGGCGCTGGCCGGCGGCGATGGCTCGCGACTCGCCGCGGAGGTTGACCACACCTTCGTCACCCGCTCCGACGACCCTCTGGTGGTGAAGGAGGCACATGTCACGACCTACCACATGCTGTGGGAGCTCGTGCACGTGTTCTTCGACACACCGGTTGGGGTGGCACCCGAGCCGGGCGGGGTCGAGTCGCTCTACCCGTTCTTGTACGGCGGGGCTCACGACGCTGCCGAGGTTCTCGACAGCGTCGCGGAATCGACCGTCGCAAAGATCAAGGAGGTCGTTGCACTGCGGGCCGAGACCGGGGAACGGCTCGCCACGCCGATCGCCGAGTGCGCGCGCCGATTGGCGGCCGCGTTCACGGCCGGCGCGACGTTGTGGGCGTTCGGTAACGGGGGAAGCAGCACGGACGCTCAGGATGTCGTCCACACCTTTCTTGATCCGGCCGGCGACCGTCGCCCGCTGCCCGCGTTGTGCCTGACGAGCGATACCGCGATCATTACCGCCTTGGCCAACGACGCCGGCTTCGACGTGGTGTTCGCGCGTCAGATCCGGGCCTTCGGTCGGCCGGGGGACATCGCCCTCGGCTTGTCGACCAGCGGCGGGTCGACCAACGTTCTGAGCGCCTTCGAGGAGGCGAAACGCGCCGGCCTGACCACGGTCGGCATCGCCGGCTACGGCGGCGGTCTGATGGCGGAGCTGGACAGTCTCGACCACCTGTTCGCGGTCACCTCGTCGTCGGTGCACCGGGTCCAAGAGGTGCAGACGACGATCTACCACGTGCTGTGGGAGCTGGTGCAGTGCGCCCTCGCTGCCTGAGCCGCCGCTAGCGGCCGCGGTCCCGAGCAGCCGCAACGACGGCCTGCCCGAGGCTGATCCCGCCGTCGTTCGGCGGCACTTGACGGTGAGTGAGGACGTCGAACCCCGACTCGCTCAGCATTGCGGCCGACAGCCGGAGCAGGAAGACGTTCTGGAAGACCCCGCCGGACAGCGCAACCGTGCCGAGCCCGTGCCGCTCGCGAAGCCGGTCGCACATGTCCACGATCAGTCGCGCGACGCCGTGATGGAAGCGCCCGGCGATCACCGCGCGGTGTACCCCGGCGCTGCGGTCGGCAACGACCGAACGGATGAGGTCGGCCGCCCACACCCGGGGGATCTCGTCGTCGCTGACGGACGCGATGTAGCCGGTGCCTGCGTCGGGCTCGGCCATCTGCTCCAGCTCAATCGCGGCCTGCCCCTCGTAGGTCACCTCATCGCGTACGTCGAGCAACGCCGCGACTGCGTCGAAGAGCCGGCCGGCGCTCGAGGTCAGAGGCGAGTTGATGCCGGCTGCAGCTGCTGCGCGCACGGCCTGCCACCGCCCGGCGTTGCGTCGAGCGACCTCGAGACCCGAGGGCGGCTCGCCGCCGAACGCGGCATCGAGATATGCCGCGGCCATCCGCCAGGGTTGCCGGATCGCTGCCGCGCCGCCCGGCAGCGGAACGGGGGACAGATGGGCGGCCCGTTGGCTTTCCCACAGATCGGCGAGCAGGAACTCCCCGCCCCACACCGTGCCGTCCGGGCCGAAGCCGGTGCCATCGAAGGCCACACCGATCACGGGGCCGGGGACCCCGTTGTCGGCGAGGCACGACGCGATGTGCGCGTGGTGGTGCTGCACGCCGACCAGCTCGACCCCGGGCAGATCGAGGGCGTACTTGGTCGAGAGGTAGTCGGGGTGCAGGTCGTAGGCCACCACCTCCGGTGTCACCGTGAACAGCCGTTGCAGGTGGTCGATGCCGGTCACGAAGGACTCGAGGGTCTCGAAGTTCTCCAGGTCACCGATGTGGTGAGACAGGAACGCCTGGTGCCCGCGGCCGAGGCAGAAGGTGTTCTTCTGCTCGGCCCCGCACGCCAGTACAGGCCGTTCGAACTCCCACGGGAGGCGGAGCGGGCGCGGCACGAAGCCGCGTGACCGGCGAATCAGCATTGCGCGTCCGTCCACGCTCCGCGTGACCGAGTCATCGACCCTGGTCTCGATCCTTCGGTCGTGGACGAGAAACGCGTCGACGATGCCGGCCAGCCGGTTCGTCGCGTCATCGTCCTCGAAGGCGATCGGCTCGTCTGAGCGGTTGCCGCTCGTCATGACCAGCGGCCCGCCGAACTGCTGGAGCAGCAGATGGTGGACAGGCGTGTACGGGAGCATCACGCCGAGCTCGCCGGTCCGCGGCGCCACCGCACTCGCGACGACCGACGCTGTGCGCCGGGCCAGCAGCACGATCGGGCGCTCGGGTCCGAGCAGCAAGGCGGCTTCGTCGTCGTCGATCACGCACAGCTGGCGGGCAGCGTCGAGGCCGGCGACCATCAACCCGAACGGCCGGTCCTCTCGATGCTTGGCCGCGCGCAGCCGGCTGACCGCAACCTCGTCGAAAGCGCTCGCCGCGATGTGGTAGCCGCCGAGGCCTTTGATCGCAACAATCCCGCCTGCCTGCAGGCGCTCAACCGTCCCGGTGATCGGATCCTCGGCGACCGGTGCGCCCCGCGCGTCGAGCAGGCGAAGGGCAGGTCCACAGTCGGGGCAGCAAACCGGCTCGGCGTGGTAACGACGGTCGTCGGGGTCGTCGTACTCGGCGCGGCATCGGGCGCACATCGAGAAGGCGGACATCGTCGTGTGCGCCCGGTCGTACGGCACGCCGGTGACGATGGTGTAGCGGGGACCGCAGTTGGTGCAGTTGGTGAACGCGTAGCCGTACCGGTTCGCGCGCGGGTCGGTGATCTCCTGCAGGCACTCCTCGCAGGTGCCGGCGTCTGCGGTCACGAGCGCGTGCCGCGCGGCGGTGGTGGTGCTCGCGACGATCGTGAACCCGCGGTCTCCGGTGGTGCGCAGCGCGCGGGTCCGGACCCGCTCGACCCGCGCGAGCGTGGGCGGCTCGTCCAAGAGGGCCGCCACGAACCGGGAAAGCAGCTCCGGCGGTCCCTCGACCTCGATGAACACGCCCGAGGTGTCATTTCCGACGAAGCCGCTGAGGTCGAGGCGCCGGGCGAGGGCAGAAACGAACGGCCGGAAGCCGACCCCTTGGACGACACCTTCGACGTCGACGCGGAGCCGTTCCGGGGCGGCATTCACCAGCTCAGTCTGCATGTCCGGTCCGGCGGAAATCACTGATTGACGGCTGGTCGACTGAGGTATATCACAACAGTTGCGACGCACGGAAACGACATCGCCGGGCAACGCGCGTCGTGAAACGGCCTCCATCCGCAGGCCGGACCCGAGGAGCGTGGATGCTCACTCCAGAAGCCGTCGCCGCTGAAGACACCCTCGTTCATGTGCTCTGGATCAACGCCGGTTTGAGTTGTGATGGCGACTCGGTCGCGCTCACGGCCGCGACTCAACCGAGCATTGAGGAGATCGCGCTCGGTGCCCTGCCGGGCCTGCCGAAGGTGGCGGTGCACTGGCCGCTGATCGACTTCGAGTGCGGACCCAACGGCGGAGCCGACGACTTCCTCGAGTGGTTCTTCAAGGCCGATCGCGGTGAGATCGACCCATTCGTTCTGGTGGTCGAAGGCTCGATCCCCAACGAAGCCCTGCACGACGAGGGGTACTGGTGCGGCTTCGGCAACAACCCGCTCACCGGCCAGCCGATGACGACCAGTGAGTGGCTGGACCGGCTCGCGCCAAAGGCTCTGGCGGTCCTCGCCGTGGGCACCTGTGCGACCTATGGCGGGATCCACGCGATGGCCGGCAACCCGACCGGCGCCATGGGAGTTCCGGATTACCTCGGCTGGGATTGGAAGTCCAAGGCCGGCCTGCCGATCGTCTGCGTCCCCGGCTGCCCGGTCCAGGGTGACAACCTGGCGGAGACGATCACATACCTGCTCTACCAGGCAACCGGCCAGGCTCCGATGATCCCGCTGGACGAGGCGCTGCGGCCCACCTGGCTGTTCGGCAACACCGTGCATGAGGGGTGCGACCGGGCCGGCTACTACGAGCAGGGCTCCTTCGCCACCGAGTACGGATCCCCCAAGTGCATCGTGAAGCTCGGCTGCTGGGGCCCGGTCGTCAAGTGCAATGTCCCGAAGCGTGGCTGGGTCAATGGCATCGGTGGTTGCCCGAATGTTGGCGGGATCTGCATCGGGTGCACGATGCCGGGCTTCCCGGACAAGTTCATGCCGTTCATGGACGAGCCGCCCGGCGGAAAGTTCTCCTCCGCCGCGGTCGGTGTCTACGGCTCGGTGATCCGCAACCTGCGCAGCATGACGACCGACACGCTCAACAAAGAGCCCAAGTGGCGCAAGCCCGGGCGTGAGCTCACCACCGGCGCCCGACGTACCTGGTAGCGCGTCGCCCGCACGTCCGCCCGCCCACACGTCATCGAGAGGACGTGTCACATGACGACCACCCTTCCGGACCGCTCCAAGAGCTCGGCAGGCAACAAAGACCTGGTGGAGATGTCGTGGGATCCGATCACCCGGATCGTCGGCAGCCTCGGGATCTACACGAAGATCGACTTCGCGAACCAGACCGTGGCCGAGTGCCACAGCACGTCGTCGATCTTCCGCGGCTACAGCATCTTCATGAAGGGCAAGGATCCGCGCGACGCACACTTCATCACGAGTCGGATCTGCGGCATCTGCGGCGACAACCATGCGACCTGCTCCTGCTATGCGCAGAACATGGCCTACGGCGTCAAGCCGCCGAACCTCGGTGAGTGGATCGTCAACCTCGGCGAGGCGGCCGAGTACATGTTCGACCACAACATCTTCCAGGAGAACCTGGTCGGGGTCGACTACTGCGAAAAGATGGTCTCCGAGACCAACCCCGGAGTGCTGCGCCTCGCCGAGAACACCGAGGCCCCGCACGGGGGCGACCACGGCTACAAGACCATCGCCGACATCATGCGGGCGCTGAATCCCTTCAGCGGCGACTTCTATCGCCAGGCCCTGCAAGTCAGCCGACTCGCACGCGAGATGTTCTGCCTGATGGAGGGCCGACACGTCCATCCCTCCACCCTCTATCCGGGCGGCGTGGGCACCGAGCCGACCGTGCAGGTCTTCACCGACTATCTGGTCCGCCTCATGCACTACCTG
>Ga0265314_10004961_pt1 | contig 12139 bp, 12 predicted proteins | sample 4126metaG_FD_203106 | JGI IMG/M metagenome (GOLD analysis project Ga0265314, IMG submission 203106) | Rhizosphere microbial communities from Carex aquatilis grown in University of Washington, Seatle, WA, United States - 4-1-26 metaG | ecosystem: Host-associated > Plants > Roots > Rhizosphere >... | reverse complement strand
TATCTGCGAGGACGTATTCTTGGTTTGTAGACATCTTAATTCACGATTAAAGGTTAAAATTTGCTAGAATCTGAAGGCAAACAGCTTGCTCAACAAATATATTTTTTATGTGGTTCACTCTGCCACTTTAGTTACGTTTGTATTACAACGCAATATCGGTTGTATTACAATTTTCTGTAATTTTTTAAGATTTAACAATATCATGCAAAATACACAGCGTCCTGTCGTCGTTTCTTTTTCAGGTCATGACCCTAGCGGTGGTGCAGGGGTTCAGGCGGATATTGAAACAATTATTAGTCATAATTGTCACGCTGCGAGCATTATTACTTGCTTAACAGAACAGGATACAAAAAATGTAACAAGAATCGTGCCGCAATCCCCTGATAATATTATTCAGCAAGCCAACACGTTGCTGCGTGATGTGCCGGTGCATGCGTTCAAAATTGGTTTGATTGGACACGTTGATACGGCACGGGCAATTTACGACATTGTGCGACATTATCCATTGATACCCATCATTTTAGATCCCATTTTAGCCGCCGGTGGCGGAACGGATTTAGCCAATGACGAATTATTGAATGCGATGTGTGATTTGTTATTACCACTGACGACCGTTTTAACACCAAATTGCCAAGAAGCGCGGCGTTTAACCGGATTAAATACGATTGAATCGTGTGGTTTGAAATTATTAAAATCAGGTTGTGAATATATTTTAATAACAGGTGCAGACGAGGCAACCGAAAGCGTGACAAATCAGCTTTTCTATAATGATTACCAAGACAGTTACACTTGGGCGCGATTACCTGCACGTTATCATGGTTCAGGTTGTACGTTAGCGGCGAGTATTGCCGCATTATTTGCACACGGAATTGAACCCGTGCAAGCAATAAACGATGCTCAAGAATACACTTGGCACAGTTTGCAAGCGGCATATCAAACAGGTGGCGGTCAAGCCAATCCTAATCGTTTTTTTTGGAGAGATTAGTAAATGTTAGCCATGCCAAAACGGGGACTTTATGCGATTACGCATACTGACGGAAAAACTATTGATGAAGTCATTGAAAATATCACTAATGTGGTGCGTAATGGTGCAGCAATGGTGCAATATCGAGATAAAAATCCAATCGATGCCTTAGTGTTGGCGCGAGAATTAGTTGCCGTTTGTCATGCTTATAACGTGCCGTTAATTATTAACGATGATGTTGAACTTGCCGCAAGAGTTGATGCAGACGGTGTGCATTTAGGCGAAAATGATGGTGATGTCATCCATGCGCGGCAGCATTTAGGTGAGCAGGCAATTATTGGCGTGTCGTGTTACAACTCGTTGGAACGGGCAATTTCTTCAGAAAAACAAGGCGCAACGTATGTCGCGTTTGGACGTTTTTTTTCATCAAACTCTAAGCCATTAGCGGCACCTGCCGATATTGAAACATTGGTTGCTGCGAAAAAAATATTATCGCTGCCTATTGTCGCCATTGGCGGAATTTTGCCCGAAAATGGCGCGAGTTTGATTGATTCGGGTGCAGATTTATTGGCGGTCATTGGTGGTTTAGTTACAGGGCAACCAGACATTCAAGCGCAAAAATATGGCGCATTATTTTCATGAGTAGGTCACAAAATAATGCTAAGTTTTCGCATTCTGTTGCGTCGCGTTATCATAATGGCGACATTTTTTCTTTCACTGATTTTTTGGATTGTTATGACATCGCAAAACGCCTCTGCTCTTAGCACTGTTGAAATTCCCGCAACATCTACGCATAAATATTCTGTTATTTGGCTACATGGTTTAGGTGCGGATGGACATGATTTTGAAGGCATTGTGCCGGAATTACATTTAATTGATTCGTCGAGCATTCGTTTCATTTTTCCGAACGCCCCCGTACAAAAAATCACCATCAATCACGGTGCAGAAATGCGAGCGTGGTATGACATTCTAAATATGAATGAATTAACACGAGAGGTCGATGTCGCGGGGATTGAACAATCTGCACAATTGATTGAACAACTGATTCAAAAAGAACTTGATCGCGGCATTCCGTCAAAAAATATTTTGCTGGTCGGTTTCTCGCAAGGTGGCGTAATTGCGCTACACACGGGATTACGTTATTCACAGCCACTGGCTGGCATTATTGCATTGTCAACGTATTTGCCAACGTTAGACAGTTTGAAAACACAACGCGCTGAAGCCAATAATCACACGCCGATTTTTATGTCTCACGGCATTATTGATTCTGTCGTCGCCATTGAAACGGGCAAAGCGGCGTTTGATGGTTTAAAAGCGTTAGGCTATGACATTCAATGGCACGATTATTTGATGGAACACAGTTTGTGCATTGAGGAAATTGAACAAATTGCGGCGTTCATCAATACGATTTTTAAATGAGCGAAACGGCAGTTTTATTTGCTGTTAAAGATTTAACAGTCGGTTTTGATAATACGGTTGTTGTAGACAAAATCAGTTTTGAAATTCAAACTGGTGAGACGTTTGCTTTAGTCGGTGAATCCGGTTCAGGAAAATCCATGACAGCGTTGGCGGCATTAAATTTATTACCGCATAATGCTGTTACAAATAGCAAGGGTATAACGCTGCAAGCGAAAAATCTGGCACGGTTTTCCGAAAAAGAATGGTGTAAAATTCGAGGGCGACGGATTGCAATTATTTTTCAAGACCCGATTGCTTCGCTTAATCCCGTGATGACCATTGGGACGCAAATTGCCGAAGTGATTGCGTTGCATTTCAAATTTACTAAAGCGCAATTGAAACAATGTGTTATCGAATTATTGCAACAAGTTGAATTGCCTAACGCTGCGAAACGAGTCAATGATTATCCGCACCAGCTTTCAGGTGGACAACGCCAACGTGTGATGATTGCCATTGCGTTGGCTGGAAAACCAGATTTATTGATTGCCGATGAGCCGACAACAGCGTTAGACGTTACGATTCAAGCACAGATTTTAGAATTACTTAAAACGATTCAACAACAAACCGGCATGGCATTGTGGTTGATTAGTCATGATTTGGCATTAGTGGCGAGTATTGCCCAGCGCGTTGCCGTGATGCAAAACGGAAAAATTGTTGAAACAGGCGATGCAAAAGCAATTTTTCAAAATCCCCAGCATCCCTATACACAAAAATTAGTGGCGGCATTGCCATCGATGCAAAACTGTCAAACGCATGATAAACCTGCGACATCGCCACTCCTGCAAGTACAAAATTTTCATTGTCATTATCCAATTCGCAAAGGTATTTTTAAACGTATCGTGGATTATGTTCGAGCGGTTGATGGCGTGAGTTTTACGTTGCAATGCGGTAAAACATTAGCGTTAGTCGGCGAATCCGGTTGTGGCAAAACAACGTTAGGCAAAGCCTTGTTGCATTTGATTCCATCGAATGGTGGAGAAGTAATTTTAGATGGTGTGGCATTGCATACGCTTACCGGCGAGGCGTTACGTCAACAACGTGCGGCGTTGCAAATTGTGTTTCAAGATCCGTTTTCGTCGATGAATCCCCGTTTATTAGTCGGCGATATTATTGCCGAAGGATTGCAAGCGTTACGACCTGAAATGGCAGCCGCTGAACGTGAACAGCGCGTCAGAAATTTATTGCAGCGCGTAGAATTACCCGAAGAGGCTATGTATCGTTATCCACATGAATTCTCAGGCGGACAACGGCAACGCATTTGTATTGCGCGAGCGTTAGCGGTTGAACCGAAAGTGATTATTTGCGATGAACCGACCAGTGCGTTAGATGTTTCAGTGCAAGCGCAAATTATTCAGTTACTTAAAACGCTGCAACATGAACAGGGCATGAGTTATTTATTTATTACGCATGATTTGGGTGTAGTCGCCGAAATTGCTGACGATGTTGCGGTGATGTACAAAGGGAAAATTGTGGAGCAGGGCGCAGTTAAACAAATTCTTACCGCGCCGCACCATCCTTATACACAAAAACTATTGGCTGCCGTACCGAAACTGTAAGCACACAATACACTAGAATGTAAGCTGACCGATTGCAGATTTTGCTAAAATCGATAAACCCTCGCCGCCATGATTATTCAAATGCTCAACAATCATTTGACGCATCCGCAATTCCCAGTTGCGTGAAATGTGATTTCTCACACCTTCGGCGGCTAATGTTTTATCGGGGTCAGCGTTAAAAAAATCGCTGATGTCGTTTGCCATTTTAATCAATGTATCGATATTTGAACTCATTTGTTACTCTGTAAATCGTTGTGAATGACTGTAAATCACGCAAGAATTATCTCGCGCAAAACCTATTAAAGTTAAACCTGATTCTTGTGCTAAACGAATCGCTAATGCTGTCGGGGCTGAAATTGCCGCTAAAATTGTTACGCCTACAGCAGTCGCTTTTTGTACCATTTCATAACTTGCACGACTGGTCGTAATCATAAAACCCGCGCCGAAATCCGTATTCCGTTTGAGCAGTGAACCAATCAACTTATCCAACGCATTATGTCGTCCAACATCTTCGCGCAATTCGACAATGCCTTTTTCCGGTTCAACCCACGCGACAGCATGAATTGCGCCTGTAATTTGATTAAGTTTTTGATGCTCGGATAAATTTTGCAACGCACTCGTTAATTGCACAGCGGTAATTTTCAAATTACCCGATACGGAACGTGGCGGTTTAATTGCTTGTTTTAACGTGGTCGCACCACATAAACCACAGCCCGTGCGCCCTGTTAAATTACGTCCTTTGTCAGCAAGACATTGAAAACGTGTTTCGGGAATTTTTATCTGAACTTCGATACCGTTTGAACGCTGATAAACTTTCACTGATTCCAATTCTGCCGCATTACCAATAATGCCTTCGGTTAAACTAAAACCTAGCGCGAAATCTTCTAAATTGGTTGGTGTTGCCAGCATAACGACATGTGACACGCCGTTATACATGAGAACAACGGGTACTTCCTCTGCAACAAAATCATCAACTGTTGAAAGCTCACCATTTTTGAAGCGTTCAACTGAAACGGGCTGGTAACTCGACCAGCCCAATTCCAACACCGATGCTAAAAATGCGTCGTTAGACATTTGCCGCTTGCGCCAACAAATCGAGCTGATTTTCAGTGAAAGCCCGATAACCTTCTTGCCATTCAGAATGTTGGTTCACTTTCGTGACTTGCACGGCAGTAACTTTGTATTCAGGACAGTTTGTCGCCCAATCCGAATTATCAGTGGTAATCACGTTTGCGCCCGATTCTGGAAAATGGAACGTGGTATAAACCACACCAGGTTGCACACGGTCAGTAATGACAGCATGTAACACGGTTTCACCAGCACGACTTTTAATGCCAACCCAATCACCATCGTTAATGCCACGATCTTCGGCATCATGCGGATGGATTTCTAATAAATCTTCAGGATTCCACGCCACGTTACCCGTGCGGCGAGTTTGTGCGCCGACGTTGTAATGCGCCAAAATTCGACCCGTGGTCAAAATCAATGGATACATCGGCGTAATTTTTTCAATCGTTGGTACATATTCGGTCAACATGAATAAGCCTTTGCCGCCATCACGCAAAAATTCTTGCGTGTGCATAACAGGTGTACCTTCTGGTGCATCGTTATTGCAAGGCCATTGAATACTGCCTAATTCATCGATTTTTGCGTAGCTCACACCTGTAAAAGTTGGCATCAAGCTGGCGATTTCATCCATAATTTCAGATGGGTCTGAATAATTCATTGGATAACCAAGCGCGTTCGACAACATTTGCGTCACTTCCCAATCCGCATAGCCTGCAAGCGGTGTCATGACTTTACGAACAGGTGAAATACGACGTTCTGCATTGGTGAATGTACCTGTTTTTTCGAGAAACGATGCACCTGGTAAGAAAACGTGTGCGAATTTCGCGGTTTCGTTCAAGAAAATATCTTGCACAATGACGCATTCCATCGCTCGCAACGCCGCATGAACGTGGGTGATATTCGGGTCAGATTGCGCGATGTCTTCGCCTTCGATGTACATACCCATGTAAGTACCTTCTAACGCCGCATTAAACATGTTTGGCAAACGCAAACCTGGATTGGTACTTAATGTTGCATTCCACGCTTTTTCAAACAAATCATGCGTTGCAGGGTCGGCAACATGGCGATAGCCTGGTAATTCATGCGGGAATGACCCCATATCGCATGAACCTTGCACGTTGTTTTGACCACGCAAAGGATTTACACCTACGCCGTCACGCCCGATGTTACCTGTTGCCATCGCTAAGTTTGCAATGCCGATAACGGTTGTTGAACCTTGACTGTGTTCGGTGACACCTAAACCATAATGGAACGCTGCATTACCGCCTGTTGCATACAAACGCGCCGCTGCTCTCATGTCAGCTGCTGGCACGCCTGTGATAGATTCGGTATTTTCTGGCGAATGACGTTCGTCAGAAACAAACGTGCGCCATTTGTTAAATGAAGTCATGTCGCAACGCGCATTCACAAATTCTTCATTAACAAAACCTTCCGTTACAACAACATGTGCAAACGCATTAACAACAGCAACGTTGGTACTTGGACGCAATTTCAAATGATAATTTGCTTGAACGTGCGGCGTTTTGACTAAATCAATGTCGCGTGGATCGATAACGATAAGTTTCGCGCCTTGACGCAAACGTTTTTTCATCATCGAACCAAACACAGGATGTCCGTCAGTTGGATTTACGCCCATGACCACAATCACGTCGGCTTTCATGATGGAATCAAAATTTTGTGTGCCAGATGATTCGCCGAGCGTTTGTTTTAAACCATAACCTGTTGGTGAATGGCAAACTCGCGCACAAGTATCGACGTTGTTATTACCAAAACCTGCACGAATCAATTTTTGAACTAAATAGGCTTCTTCGTTAGTGCAACGTGATGAGGTTGCGCCGCCGATTGAATCTTTTCCGTATTTTGCTTGGATGCGTTTCATTTCAGAAGCGGCATGGTTAATGGCTTCTTCCCAAGAAACTTCTTTCCACGCATCTTGAATGCTGGCGCGAATCATTGGTTTAGTGATGCGATCTTTGTGCGTTGCGTAACCAAATGCAAAACGTCCTTTCACACAAGAATGCCCATGATTTGCCTGACCGTTTTTATCAGGAACCATGCGAATCACTTGCTCGCCTTTCATTTCGGCACGGAATGAACAACCTACGCCGCAATACGCACAAGTTGTCACAATGGCGTGTTCTGGTTGACCATTTTCGATAACATTATTTTCAATCAATGTCGCTGTTGGACACGCTTGAACACACGCGCCACAGGATACGCATTCTGAGCTTAAAAAGTCTTGATTTTGACCAGGTGACACTTTTGAATCAAAGCCACGTCCATCAATGGTTAATGCGAAAGTACCTTGTGTTTCTTCGCAAGCTCGAACGCAACGTTGGCAAACGATACATTTGCTTGGGTCAAACGTGAAGTAAGGGTTTGAAGTATCTTTTGTTGCACCCAAATGGGTTTCGACTGGTTTGTAACGCACTTCACGCAAACCGACTGCACCCGCCATATCTTGTAATTCGCAATCACCGTTTGCCGCGCAAGTTAAACAGTCAAGCGGATGGTCAGAAATATAAAGTTCCATCACACCGCGACGTACGTCAGCGAGTTTTTGATTTTGCGTCACCGCTTTCATGCCTTCAAAAACAGGTGTCGTACATGAAGCAGGCAAACCGCGTCCACCTTCAATTTGCACCACACACAAACGGCATGAACCAAATGGTTCGATGCTGTCGGTCGCGCAAAGTTTTGGAATATCAATGCCGATGCTTGCTGCCGCACGCATCACAGATGTTCCCGCAGGAACAGTCACTTTAAATCCGTCAATTTCCAAATTGACCATTTCGGTAGCACTGCTCGCTGGCGTGCCGTAATCTTTGTCTTTATCAATGCTCATTTTTAGTGTCCTTTTTTAAGCGGCTTTGATACCAAAATCTTCAGGGAAATGATTGAGCGCACTCAACACAGGATACGGTGTCATGCCACCCATCGCACAAAGCGAACCGTTTAACATCGTGTCGCACAATGAACGTAATAATGGGATGTTTTTATCCAAATCGCGTTTTGCAACAATTTCATCCATCACTTCATAACCGCGTGTTGAGCCAATTCGACAAGGCGTACATTTTCCGCACGATTCTTCAACGCAGAATTCCATGCTGTATTTTGCCATTTGCGCCAAATCAACCGTTTCATCAAATGCCACGATACCGCCGTGACCTAAAACTGCCCAAATTGCGGCAAAGGCTTCGTAATCAAGTGGCGTATCAAATTGTGATTCAGACAAATATGAACCTAAAGGCCCGCCGACTTGCACTGCACGAATGGGTTTGCCTGTAGCAGAACCGCCACCAAAATCGTAAAGCACTTCGCGCAATGTCGCGCCGAACGCTAATTCGACTAAACCTGTGTGTTTTAAATTGCCAGCCAATTGCAATGGCAATGTGCCGCGTGAACGTCCCATGCCGAAATCACGGTAAAATTCGCCGCCTTTATCTAAAATCACTGGCACAGACGCGAGCGAAATCACGTTATTAACAACCGTTGGTTTGCCAAATAAACCGCTGATGGCTGGAAGTGGTGGTTTGAAACGCACTAAACCGCGTTTGCCTTCTAAACTTTCCATCAAAGAAGTTTCTTCGCCACAAACATACGCGCCCGCACCTTGACGAACTTCTAAATGGAACGTTTTGCCACTGCCTTGGATATTTTCGCCTAAATAATTTGCCGCGTAAGCATTCGCAATTGCCGCGTTTAAAATTTCGTAAGCGTGTGGGTATTCAATACGCAAATAGATATAACCTTGCGTCGCGCCAACTGCGATACCCGCAATCGTCATGCCTTCGATTAAAACAAGTGGGTCGCCTTCCATAATCATACGGTCAGAGAACGTACCCGAATCGCCTTCGTCAGCGTTGCAAATAATGTATTTTTGTTCAGACGGTGTATTTAAAACGGTGTTCCATTTAATACCAGTTGGAAACGCCGCGCCACCACGTCCACGCAAACCTGAATCGGTAACGTGTTTAACGATGTCTGCTTGTGAATAGCTCAACGCATTTTTCAAACCGCGATAACCGTCATGAGCAACATAATCTTCAACGCTCACAGGATTGGTAATCCCAACACGCGCAAAGGTCAAACGTTGTTGTTTTTTGAGATAAGGGATTTCTTCAGTTAAACCTAAATTCAACGCATGTGCGCCGCCATTTAAGAAATCAGCATCGAACAAACCTGCAACATCGCTCGTTTTTACTGCACCGTAAGCAATACGCCCTTTATCAGTGGCTACTTCAACCATCGGTTCAAGCCAATACATTCCGCGCGAACCGTTGCGAACTAACACAATTTCAACGCCACGTTTTTGCGCTTCTTGCGCGATAGCGTCAGCGACACGATTTGCGCCTAATGAAACGGCACTTGAGTCGCAAGGCACATAAACTGTAATACTCATGCTGATTGCTCCGTCAAAATTTCGTTAAACGATTCGGCTGTCACGCGACCATAAACGGCATTATCAATTTGAATTGCAGGCGAACAGGCACAATTTCCTAAACAATAAACTGCTTCTAATGAGAATTTACCGTCTGCTGTAGTTTCGTGATAATCGATACCTAATTTTGTTTTGACGTGGCTTTCTAAGGCTTTGCCACCCATCGCTAAACACGATTCAGCGCGACAAATACGCACCGTTTTTTTGCCTGGCGCGTGGTCACGGAAATAATGATAAAAACTAATCACGCCATGTACTTCAGCGCGGGAGAGATTCAACGCTTTAGCAATTGTTCCAACGCTTTCAGGGGGAACATATCCAAGAGCATTTTGTATGCCGTGTAGAATCGGTAAAAGTGCGCCCGGTTTATCTTTGAGACCTTCGACTATCGTCTGCACGGTCTGCATCATCGTTATTTGTGTCATGGTTGCTCGCTGTCGAGGTTCTGTTTATTTAAAACAACTATATTTTAATTACAAATTATCATTAAAAATTCGGCGATAGAATAGCACAGTTATGAAGCTATAAAAAATACTACGACCAACGTGAAAGAATGCTTTTTACCGTCGTGTTACATTGCCATAATGCGGTTAAAGGATTAGAATCACAAACAAGTTAGTGGTAGTTACTTAGATTTATCTATTTGTTTTTGTTAACTAAATGATTAAAAAGAGGTGCAAGTCATGTATTCAAGTAAAGCTAATAATTCCCACCTATTTTCTTACAATTCATTAAAAGCATTTCCTGCAGATCGTCGTTTTAGTATCCGTTTTTTACATTCTAACAAATTGCATGTCATCGCCGCCGTGCGTGAAAAAAGGTTGTTCTCTTGTAATGAACATCCTATTCAGTTACTGAATTTAAGCGCGACCGGTTCGTTGATTGCGTTGGATGATTATCAAAAATTGGCTCCGAATCGTACTATTTGTGTAAGTTTGTGCTTAAACGGCAAATTGTTTGAATATGACGCAAAAGTAATTCGTGAAAATACGGATTATTGTTATGGCATTCAGTTTGCACATTATATCGATGATATTGAGCGTTATGCGATTGAGTTTTCAAAACAGCCATGTTTTGGCGTGGGCTTTTCTAAACCTAATCGTATTGCTGAGTTGCCTTAAATTTTTAGGCTTGTACTTATTTTTTCATCGCGCCTTTATGTCCCTGTGATAAACGTAAAATTCCACGCAAAATATCCACTTCTTTGCTGCGTAATTCGGCACGGCTGTAAATTCGACGTAAACGGCGCATTAACGATTTCTCTTTCTCAGATTGCATAAAACCAATATCGGTTAAGGCTTCAGCAAGATGATTGTAAAACAATTCCATTTGTCCATTGGTGGCTAAGACCTGTTCATCTTCGTCGCCAACCGATTTACGCGCCATTTCACCGCTTTGTGCAGCAATAAATAGTTCATAAGAAATCACTTGCACAGCAGCGGCAATATTAAGCGAACTGTAATTTGGATTGCAGGGAATGTGCAGCAAAAAACGGCATAAATCTAACTCTTCGTTTTTTAACCCCGAATTCTCACGTCCAAATACAATCGCAATTTTTTCATTTGCCGATTCGCGTATCACTTTTTCCGCACATTCACGCGGTGTTACTTCCGCCCAACTGATGGTTCGACTTCGCGCACTTGCGCCAATTACAAGCGTGCAATCGGCAATGGCTTCTTGCAAGGTCGGATAAATCGCCGCTCTCGCTAAAATATCATCTGCTCCTGCCGCTCTAGCCGTCGCATCGGCATGAGGAAAAAATTTGGGCGAAACCAAACACAAATTGGTTAGCGTCATGTTTTTCATTGCTCGCGCCACTGCCCCAATATTTCCAGCGTGCGAGGTTTCAACTAATACGATTTTAATGTTTGAAAGCAAAAGAAAAGTCCAATAGGCTAAAAAAACGCTAAGTTTAGCAAAAGATTTGTTATTTCGTTTTATTGGTTTTCATTCATGATTAGATTTAAACATTCAACGAGTAGCAATTCTATAACGGCTACTCATCAAAACCTAAGCGGCTAATTGCGCGACTTTCGCATCTTCAAAATAATAAAGTTCGGTTGCTTCTTTTAAGTTTGCCAGAGCTTCATCAATCGTTGAGCCAAAACTTGCCACTTCGACGTTTAAACATTGTGAAACGTAATAATCGCCTTCGCGGTAAATGAGATATTTTAGGTTTTTCATCATTGGGGCTTTTTCTTTGTTGAATTTTTGGGGATAGGTAATGTTATTCCATTAAATTTTTACGTTGTTCATCTGATAATTCAAAACTGCCTAAATAAATGAATTGATTGTCTGCAACCCATGTAGAACCTAAACAACCATCTGGAAATTTGTTGTACCAAAAAAATGCAAACAACCATGAAACATGTTCGCTCCATCTGTATTCATTCAGTTTTTTGTTGTCTGCCTTATCTAACCATGTAGTTAATTCACCTTTTCCAATAAAACCATTTCTGTCTTCATTGGGCATAGTTAAAACATCTTCGTTCACAGCAAAGTTAATTCTAAGTCCAGTAGAAAAAGAGTCTTTAAAGAATAAACTGGGAATGTCGCTGGGGACGACTTCACCAGCATCAACTAAACGACAACCAAATGATTTTGCATAATACTTATACAAATCTCTTTGCCCTTTTTCGAATTCTTCACCAT
>Ga0265314_10004960_pt1 | contig 12139 bp, 10 predicted proteins | sample 4126metaG_FD_203106 | JGI IMG/M metagenome (GOLD analysis project Ga0265314, IMG submission 203106) | Rhizosphere microbial communities from Carex aquatilis grown in University of Washington, Seatle, WA, United States - 4-1-26 metaG | ecosystem: Host-associated > Plants > Roots > Rhizosphere >... | reverse complement strand
AAGATCGGCGCGGCGATCAACTCGTACGTCGGCGGGAGCCTCAACTACGACGACAACTGGGCCGGGCGGTACTACACCACCGAGACCGAGCTGTTGACCTTCAACTTCAACCCAGTGGCCGCGTATCGCGTGCTGCCGTGGCTGTCGCTCGGCGTCGGCTTCTCAGTGCAGTATGCCAAGCTCAAGCAGGAAGCGGCGGTCAACAACGTGCTCGACTCACTGCCCGACGGCAGCTTGAAGTACCAAGACCACAACTTCGGCTTCGGCGGCAATTGCGGCATCCTGTTCGAGATCGACCCGCAGACGCGCCTCGGCTTCACCTATCGTTCGCCGGTCGACCAGAGCTTCAGCGACGTGCCGTCGTTCGGCCAGCTCGGTCCCGGCCTGCACCGCATCCTGCAAACCGCCGGCGTGCTCAACCACTCGCTCAGTCTCGGCATGACGATTCCGCAGGAGACGATGCTCAGCGTCTACCGCGACGTCACCGACGACATGGCGCTGATGGCCAACTTCGGCTGGCAGAATTGGAGCCAGTTCGGCCAGTACTCGGTGCAGCTCAATACCGCGCCGCCACGCGCCGCCGCCGCCAACGCCAACCTCGACGACACCTTTCAAGGCGCTATCGGCATGCACTACCGGCTCGGCGAGCCGACCATGCTGCAGCTCGGCTTCGCCTACGACAGCTCGGCGCTGACCGAACCGCATCGCGGCCCATCGCTGCCGATCGATCAGCAGCTGCGCTTCGGCGGCGGCGTCACGTACAACGTCACCGATACTTACACGCTCGGCTTCGCCTACGAGTACGCCAGCCTCGGCAGCGCGCCGATCAATACGACGCGCAGCGCGCTGTCCGGCACCTTGCAGGGTGACTACTCGACCAACTCACTCAACGTGATCCAGTTCACCGTCAACCACCGCTTCTGATTCGGGCGCGTGGCGAATGGCATGCTCGGCACCGCGCCGGTGGTATTCACCTGTCTGCGCAGCAGTAACGCGACCCGCGTCGTCATTGTCGCGCTCTTGGACGCTGCCGGAAGCCGACTCACCCTCTCGACTGTGGAGATGAATCGTCCGCTCAACGGCGCGGGAAAGGCATCGAGCGCGGCGCGGCCCCATGCGCTGGCGCATCTCGGCGCCAGTGCACCAACACACGTCACGATTGACGAGCGCGCCGCAGTGAATCAGTGGAGATCCCATGCGCCCATACATTCGGCTTGGACTTGTCGCGCTCCCGCTGTTGCTCGGATGCAATCCGTACATGGCGGCGATCGGCGCGGTATCACAAACCTATAACGTCGCCACCGACGAGCGCTCGCTGTCGGCTCAGGCCTCGGACGAGAAGATCGAGGCCGACATTCAGGCCAACCTGCTCGCTTCGCCGGTACCGGGTACGGCGAGCCTGACAACCTACGTGCGGCAAGGCGTGGTGGTCTTCGCCGGGGTTGTGCCACGCGGCTCACAGGCTGGGCGCGCCGCAGTCGACATCGCGCGCGCCGAGCCCGGCGTACGGCGCGTCGAGACCTTCTTCGTCGACTCCGAGCCTTCCAAGACCAGCGACATCGAAATCGAGGCGGAGGTCAAAGAGGCGCTCGTCGCCGATCCGAACGTCGTCGCCGGGCGGGTCGACATCAACGTGTTCAACGGCCACGTCATCCTGGTCGGTGTCGTCAGCGACGTCGACCAGGCCCAGCGCTTCGTCGACGACGCCAGCTCGGTGCAGGGCGTCGTGTCGGTGCGCTCCTACATCCAGGTCGAGAAATCGTAGCGGTCGCAACGCCGCCAACGGGCGCAACGAGCTGCCGGGCGCGACGGCCGGCGGTTCTATGTCGGAGGAGCGGGAGATGAACGGTCGGCTGTGGTTGATCTTCGTGGCGCTGGCGCTGGCCAGCGCGCTGCCCGCCTGCGCGGCGCGCGACAGCGCGTCGACTGGCGCATCCCCCGGCGCTGCGGCGAACGCTGCGCCGGCGAGTGTCGACCCGTGGCCGCGGCAGATTCAGCTGCAAGACGGGACGGCACTGGTCTACTCCCCGCAGGTCGAGAGCTGGCAGGGCAATCAGCTGACGTTTCGTTCTGCTGTGGCGATCACGCCGAGCGGCTCGAACGACAAGACGTTCGGCGTCGTCTGGGCGACGGCGCAGACCGATGTCGATCGCGTCATGCGCCGCGTCAGCCTGCAGAATCTCACCTTGACGCGCAGCAAGTTCCCGACGCTGGCAGACAACGGTGCGCACTACCTCAGCGAGCTGCAGGGCCAGTTGCCGAGCGCAGCGCAGACCATCGCGCTCGATCGCCTCGAGGCCTCGCTCGCCGCCTCCGGCACCGTGCACACCAAAGGCGTCGCGGTGCAGAACACGCCGCCGCGCATCATCGTCAGCTACACGCCGGCGATCCTGGTACCGATCGACGGCAAGACGGCGCTGCGCCCCGTATCCGGTACGGCGTTGCAACGCGTCATCAACACGCGGGCGTTCATCGCGCGCTCCGGCTCGACCTATTATCTGCACGTGTACGACGGCTGGCTGTCGGCCAGCGCCGTCGACGGTCCGTACAGCCAAGCGAGCAGCCCGCCGAGCGGTCTGAGCGACCTGGCGCAGACGCTGAGCCAGAACGGTACGGTCGATCTGCTGACCGGTGCCAACGCGCAGCCGCCGCCGTCGCTCGCCAACGGTGTGCCGACGATTTACGTCACGCATCAGCCGGCCGAGCTGCTGGTGTTCAAAGGGCAGCCGAACCTGCAACCGATCGGCAACACCGGCTTGCTGTGGGCGGCCAACACCACCGCCGACGTGATCGTCGATACCGCGACCAGCAACTACTACGCGCTCATTTCCGGCCGCTGGTACATGGCCCAAACGCTGACCGGTCCGTGGAGCTATGTGCCGAGCACCAGTCTTCCGGCGGCGTTCGCCAACATTCCGCCGTCATCAAAGGCCGGCGTCGTGCTCGCGTCGGTGGCCGGGACCCCGCAGGCGAAGGAAGCGATCATCGAGAACTCGATCCCGCAGACCGCGAGCATCCCGCGCAGCGGCGGTCCGACCTTCAATTCAAGTTTCTCCGGCGCGCCGCAGTTGCGCCCGATCGCCGGTACGCCGTTGCAGTACGTCGTCAACTCTGAGGCGCCGGTGATCCGCGTCGACGCGCAGACCTGGTACGCGCTCAGCGGCGGCGTGTGGTACGAGGCGACGTCGGCGCAGGGTCCGTGGGTGATCGCCGCCACCGTTCCGGACGTGATCTACACCATCCCACCGAGCGCCTCGCTGTACTACGTCACCTACGTGCGCGTGTATGGCTACACCAACGACGTGGTCTACGTCGGCTACACGCCCGGCTATTTGGGCACCGTCGTCACTCCCGACGGCACCGTCGTCTACGGCACCGGCTACGTATATCCGGCGTACATCGGGCCGGTGTGGTACGAGCCGCCGGTTACCTACGGCATCGAAGCGCAGCCGGTGTACAACCCAGCGGTCGGCTACGCCTACGGCTTCGGCATGGGCCTCGCGACCGCGGCGGTGGTCGATTCGTGGGATTCGCCCGCCTACTACGACACCGTCTACCACGGCTACCCGTGCTGCGGCTCGGCGAGCGCCAACGTGTATGGGCACTACGGCGACGTCAACACGTCCGGGACGCGCACCTGGTACGATAACTCGACCGGCTACGGCTCCAACGTCAGCGGCTCCTACAACAACAGCGCGACCGGCACGACCGGGCGCTATTCTGGCAAGACGAGCTACAACTGGAACACCGGTGTGACGACGGATGCTTACAGCCGCACGGCGAACACCGCCAACGGCGGCTCGGGCGACGTGTCTCGGCAAGCGACGTACGACAATCAAACCGGCGAAGGGACGTACAACGCCAGCGGCACGGCAACCGGCGCCGGCGGCAGCACCGTGACGCGCAACAGCGAAGCGGAAGGCTACGGCGGCGACGATTCCGCCGCGGCGCATCAGACGACGGTCGACAACGCCAAGACCGGCACGACCAACACCTATGACTCGGCGCGCGTCGGCAACAATCACTACGCCAGCGCCGACGGCAACGTGTACAAGAACACCGGTAGCGGCTGGCAACAAGCGGGTCCGAGCGGCTGGCAATCGTCCAGCGGCGACAACTCGTGGGCCGATCGCGAGCAGCAGGCGCGCAGCGCCTCGAGCAGCCGCTTCGGCGCATTCCAGAGCGGTGGCTTCGCCAGCCGATTCGCTGGCGGCGGCGCAGCGGCCGACGGGCGCGCCGGCGGGTTCGGCGGATTCAGCGGCGGCCGCTTCGGCGGCGGCGGATTCCGCCGTTGAGGCGTGCGCAACGCCGGTAAGCGTTCACCTTGCCCTCACCGGTTCCGGATGGAGCTGCGGCGCTCTGCGCGAGGACGTGAAGCACCAGCGCCCACCCTTGGCGTTCTTCACAGGTTGGCGCCGACGGGCCAGCTGCCAGCAGCGCATGAATCGCGCTTGACGCCGGCGCGCGACTGAAGCAGGGAAGGCGCGGCGCGCGCCGGCAATTGGGCGGCGCGCCCGTGATGCAGCGAGCCGCCGCTGGTCGGCGCGGAGATGCGATGGCAGGCCCTCTTCCAAGACTCTATCTGGCGCGACACGGCGAGACGGCCTGGAGCCTGAGCGGGCAACACACCGGGCTCACCGACCTGCCGCTCACGGCGCACGGCGAGGACAACGCGCGACGCCTAGGGGAACGGTTGCGCGGGCTGGGCGTCGCGACGGTGCTCGCCAGTCCGCTGCGCCGCGCCGCGCGCACCTGTGAGCTGGCCGGCTTCGGCGGTGTCGCGCAAGCCGAGCCCGATCTGGTCGAGTGGAATTACGGCCGCTACGAGGGCAAGCGCAGCGCCGAAATTCACGCCGAGCGGCCCGGCTGGCAGCTGTTCCGCGATGGCTGCCCGGACGGCGAGTCGCCGGCGCAAGTCGGCGCGCGCGCCGACCGCGTTCTCGAACGCACGCGCGCGGCGGGCGGAGACGTACTGCTCTTCTCGAGCGGCCACATCCTGCGCGTCTTGGCGGCGCGGTGGCTCGGCCTCGGCCCCGACGGCGGGCGCTTCTTCACGCTCGGCACCGCCAGCCTCAGCATCCTCGGCTACGAGCACAACACGGCCGAGCCCGTGGTGCAGCTGTGGAACGACATGCGGCACGTCGTCGAATGATCGACGGAGGCGCTTTGGAAGCGAAGATTCGGCGCTGTTTCCGGGAAATTGCCGGGATCCTTCCGGACTCGCCACGCCGCTCGCGGCTAGGTTCCGGCGCGCGCGGACATGTTGCCGCCGATTAAGGGGAGATCTGAATGAAGAGGGTGATCCTGTTTCTGGCATTCTTCGGCAGTGTCGCGGGCTGCGCCACGCACTCCAGCACCGCGAATCCGAAGGCGCTCGACCCGACCAAGATGACCTGCGCCGAGTACATCTCGCTGAGCGACTCGCTCAAGCCGCGCGCCATTGCCTACCTCGACGGCTACAACCGCGCCACGCATGTCACAGACGATGCGGTGGGCGAGGTCGACGTCGACCGCCAGACCGACGTGGTGGTGCTGTCGTGCCAGGAAAATCCGAAGATCACGCTGTGGGACAAGATCAAGGCCCACTTTCCCGGCGGCAGCAAGAAGGTCTCACCGACCAAGCTGACCTGTGCCGAATACACGTCGCTATCCGCCAGCGAGCAGGGCGAGGTGACGTACTTCATCGAAGGCTACAACCGCGCCAAGCACGTCGAGAGCGCGGCGGTCGATCAGGTCGATCTCGAACGCGATACCGCCGTCATCGTGCAGGTGTGCAAGGACGCGCCCAAGGAATCGCTCTGGGCCAAGATGAAAAGTCACTTCTAAGAGGGAGGATCGCCATGACCGGGTTGTCCAGACGGCTCGCCATATTCGCCTTACTGATGGCCGGTGGCTGCGCCACGCAGCAGCAGCAACTCGCGCAGCGCCAGCCCGAAGCGATGCAAGCGGCGTTGCAGCGCGGCCGCTTCGATCTCAATTGCCCGGCGGCGACGGCGACGGTGCTGTCGAGCGACTACATTCAGCCGGCGATCAACGGACCGTGGGTCGCCGGACTGAATCGCGTCGAGTACACCGTCGGTGTGGCCGGGTGTAATCAGCGGACGACCTACGTCGTGATGTGCCAGGAAGGCACGTCGACGTGCTTTGCCGCCAACACGGAATCGCGGTTCCAGCGCTAGTGTCCTGCGTCTGAAGTTCGCCGCCCATGTCGGCCGGCGACGTTGGTGGCGACCTTCAGACTCGGACACCAGCGGGCCCGCCGGCGTGGCGCGCGGCGCGCGAGAAATTGCGGATCGCTCGTGCCGCGCATAGGGCGTCGTCTGGGGGGCGCGGCGGTCGCGCTGCTATCGCTGGCCGCGGCGGCTCCGAGCGGGGCGGTCGAGGCCGCGACCCATGACGAGTCGCCCACGGCCATCAATCGCCGCGTCACCGACCCGGTCAGCACGACGTGGTCGCTGCAGCTGGAGAACGTGCTGAACGTGCTCGACTTCGGCGCGCAGGGCGCGCACGCGCAGAATCAACTCAAGTTTCAGCCGACGATGCCGCTGTGGCTGACCAACGATCTGAAATTGATCGCGCGGCCTACCTTCACCCTGGTCGAAGACACGCCCTATGAGAATGCGGCGGGCGACATCGCACGTACCACCGGTGTCGGCGACACGACCTGCGACCTGGTACTGTCGCCGCGCCTCGGTCCGTACTTGTTCGGGCTCGGCCCGACGTTCACGTTTCCGACCGCCAACCTGAAACAGACCGGACAGGGCCAGTGGCAGATGGGGCCGGCGGGCGTGCTGGGCTACAAGCAGCCGCGCTGGCTGGCGGGTGTGATCTGGCAACAGTGGTGGTCGTTCGCCGGACCCGCCGATCGGCAGGGCACGAGCGAGTTGCACGCGCAGTATCTGTTCAGCTGGTTCTTCGGCGACGGGTGGAGCGTCGGCACGTCGCCGACGATCAAAGTCGACTGGCGCGCATCGGGGGAAAAGGTCACGTTTCCGTTCGGACCGTCGGTCAGCAAGGTCGTCAAAGTCGGCCGCTTGCCGATCAAATTGGAGCTGCGCGGCATGTACGTTCCGATTCACCCACAAGACGGCCAGGTGGGAATCGTAGAGCTCATCGTACAGCCGGTCGTGCCGGCGCCGATCGACTCGCCGGTGTTCGGTGCGGGGTCGCCCTGAGCGCACGTGCACGATCGCGCAGGCACGAGCAGGGCGACGCCGTCGCCTACTTCGGCTCTGGGCAGGCGCCCTTCTTCCAACGGCAACCGGACTTCTGCTTGCCGTCCTTGAGCTCGGCGCACTCGGCCTTGCAGTCGAAGTGCGTCATGTCGGGCTTGCACAGCGGATCGTGCTTGCCGACGGGATCAGCCTTCGGATAGCAGCAGCAGCCCGTCGGCGCGCCCGGCGGTTGGCCGGTGGCCGGATTCATCTTCGGGTCCATGGGATTCTTGCTTGAGCCCGCGACGGCGGGCCCCGCGGCCAGCAGCAGCGCAACGGTTGCCGCGACGATCAAGCGGCCAATGCCCATCGTCCAACCTCTCTTCATGACGCGATCCTCCTGTCAGGGCCGGTGACGTCCGGCACAGCATGCGCCGATTCGCCGCGTATCAAAGCGGAAAACGAGCGGCTGCGCAGCCGTCTAGCGACACGGGACGAGGACTTCAACGCGAAGGCGCGAAGCGGCGATGGCCGGGCTCGGCCGCGCGGTTGAGCGAGCCATGCGTGCGACTGGTTGGAGGTGCCGCTCCGCGCCCCTCAACCACTGGCGTAGTCCGGCGCGCCGCCTGCCTTCCATTTGATATTGCAGCCGATACTCGCGGTTTGCTCGGCCGAGACTGCGCCGCCGGCGAGGACGGCGTCGACAGCTTTGCGCAAGTCGGCGCCGGTGACCGCGCGTCCGTTGCCTGGGCGGCTATCGTCAAACTGGCCGCGGTAGACCAGTCGACGGGCGCCGTCGAAGAGGAAGAAGTCCGGCGTGCAGGCGGCGCGATAGGCCTTGGCCACCGCCTGACTGGCATCGTGCACGTACGGGAAGACGTATCCGGCGGCGCGCTTCTCCAGTGCCATTTGCTCCGGGCGATCGTCGGGATACGCGGCGACGTCGTTCGAGTTGATGGCGACCATCGCGACGCCGCGCGGCTGGTAGTGGCGCCCGAAGTCGGCCAGCCCGGCGCGCAGGTGCTTCACGTACGGACAGTGATTGCAGATGAACATCACCAGCAGCGCCGGGGCGGCGCTGAAGTCGGCGAGCGCGACCGCGCGACCATCTGGATCGAGCAGGCGAAAGTCGGGAGCCGGCGTTCCGAGCGCCAGCATGGTCGAATGAACCGCGGCCATGCGTGCGACCTTGCAGCGCCTGCCGCCCGATGTCCACCCGGCGTCAGGCGAGCGCTGCAGCGGTGCACGCAGTCCCGGCCTGATCAGCGCGCAGACCCGACACGGCGGTGCTCGCTTAGGCGCAGCAGCGTCCGGAATTCGTTTTGTCTCTTCGAGATTGCAGGTTGGCCTGGGCGGGTGGGATCCGGCGCATCCCGCGGGCCCGGGCGATATGGCGAAGCTCGCGGTGTATTGTGGCGTCGTGCTCTCGATCTTTGACGCCGTATGATCGCCGCGACGAGCGTGAAACTGGTTTGCTTGGGCTAGGCGAATCGATTAGACCTCACTGACTTTCTATGGAGTTCCAGCGCATCAAACGCTTGCCGCCGTACGTGTTCAACGTCGTCGGCGATCTGAAGCAGACGGCGCGTCGCTCAGGCGAGGATGTCATCGACTTCAGCATGGGCAACCCCGACGGGGCGACGCCGCCGCACATCGTCGCCAAGCTGGTCGAGGCGAGTCAGAAGCCCGCCAACCATCGCTACTCGGTGTCGAAGGGCATCGCGAAGCTGCGGATGGCGATCTGCGAGTGGTACAAACGCCGCTTCGACGTGGACCTCGATCCGGACTCGGAAGCGGTCGTCACCATCGGCTCGAAGGACGGGCTGGCCCATCTGTCGCTGGCGGTTCTGTCGCCCGGCGACACGGTGCTGGTGCCCAATCCGACCTACCCGATTCACCAATACGGCGTCGTCATCGCCGGCGCGGACGTCATCAGCGTGCCGCTGATTCCCGGCGAGGATTTTCTCGAGACGCTCACCGAGACGCTGCGGCGCACGCGCTCGAAGCCGAAGATGTTGATCATCAACTTTCCGCACAACCCGACGACGTTCACCGTCGAGCTCGATTTCTTCGAGCGGGTGATCGAGCTGGCACGTGAGCACAAACTGTTGGTGGTGCACGACATCGCCTACGCCGATCTGGTCTTCGACGGGTATGTCGCGCCGAGCATTCTGCAAGTGCCGGGCGCAAAAGAGATCGCGGTGGAGTTCTTTACGCTGTCGAAGAGCTACAACATGCCCGGCTGGCGCGTCGGCTTCTGCGTCGGCAATCCGGCCATGATCGCCGCGTTGGCGCGCATGAAGAGCTATCTCGACTACGGCATTTTCCAGCCGGTGCAGATTGCCGCCATCCACGCGCTCAAGGGGCCGCAGGATTGCGTCGAAGAGATTCGCCGGCGCTACGAGCGACGGCGCAATGTGTTGTGCGACGGCCTGACGCGCGCCGGCTGGCCGGTCGAGCGGCCGAAGGCGACGATGTTCGTCTGGGCCGAGATTCCAGATGAGTTCCAATCCATAGGCTCGCTCGACTTCTCGACGTTCCTGATGCGCGAGGCGAAAGTCGCCGTATCGCCCGGCATCGGCTTCGGCGAGTACGGCGACCGCTGGGTGCGTTTCGCGCTGATCGAGAACGAGCATCGCTCGCGCCAAGCAGTGCGCGGCATCAAAAAGGCTCTCGCCGCAGGCCCGACGCGCGCCCGCGCCGCCGCGGCGCGCTGATCCCGAAGCACGAAGCGGAATTAGGCGTGCGCGAGCGGTCGATTCGCATCGGCCTGATCGGCTTCGGCACGATCGGCACCGGCGTCATCAAGTTGCTGCAGCGGCAGCGCCAGGCGATTCGCGACAGGATCGGCGTCGGGCTCGAGTTGGTGCGTGTCGCCGACATCGACACGCGCCGCGACCGCGGCGTCAAGCTGGCGCGTGGCGTGTTGGTCAACGATGCGCGCAAGATTCTCGACGATCCGAGCGTCGACGTCGTGATCGAGCTCATGGGCGGCACCGGGATTGCGCGCCGCTTCGTGCTGGAAGCGATTGCCGCCGGCAAGGATGTCGTCACCGCCAACAAGGCGCTGCTGGCGCACCACGGCGACGAGATCTTTCGCGCCGTCGAGCGCGGCGGCACCGGCATCGGTTTCGAAGCCAGCGTCGGCGGTGGCATCCCGATCATCCGGGCGCTGAAGGAAAGCCTCGGCGGCGACCGCAACCAAGCCGTGTATGGGATCGTCAACGGCACCTCGAACTACATCCTCAGCCGCATGAGCGACGAGGGTGGCGAGTTCGGCGATGTACTGAAGGCGGCGCAGGCCGGCGGCCTTGCAGAAGCCGATCCGTCCTTCGACGTCGACGGCATCGACGCAGCGCACAAGCTGACGCTGCTGATCCAGCTCGCCTTCGGCGCGCGCGTGCCGGTGGCGGCGGCCAACGTCGAGGGCATCCGCCACGTCAGCCAGGCCGACATCGCCTTCGCGCGCGAGTTCGGCTACGCGATCAAATCGCTGGCGGTGGCCAAGCGTGCCGGCGAGCGCATCGAAGCGTCGGTGCGGCCGACCATGGTGCCGGTGCGCCATCCGCTGGCGAGCGTCAATGGCGCGCTCAACGCCATCGTGGTGCAGGGTGAGGCGCTGGGTCCGAGTATGTATACCGGCGCCGGCGCCGGCATGATGCCGACCGCGACCGCGGTGGTCGCGGATCTAATGGATGTGACGCGCAACCGCGTACACGGCTGTCGCGGCCGGGTCGCGCCGCTCGGCTACCCGGTGCGCCATCAGGTGCGCGCCCGGCCGGTGGCGCCGGATGAGCTGCACGGCGAGTTCTACCTGCGCTTCATGTTGGTCGATCGACCCGGCGGCCTGGGCCGCATCGCCGGCGTTCTCGGCCAACATGACGTGTCGATCGCCGCCGTCATCCAGCGCGAGCGCGAACACGGGCGGGTCGTACCGGTCGTTATTCGCACGCACGATGCCCGCGAGCAGGCGCTGCGCCGCGCCGTGCGGGCGATCGACCGGCTGGCGGTCGTGCGCGGCCGCTCAACCGTCATCCGCATCGAAGAAAGCCTTGGATGAGGGGCAGGGCGCTCTCGAGCGATATTTCTTGCGGCCACGACCCTAGGCTTCCGCTCCGCTGCAAGATGTAGGAAAAGCGGCATTCCCCCACTATACTGCGCGCAGTGCCGGGGCCCAGGGGTGCCGGCGGTGGGGAGTGGACGGGCTGCCAATGGATCGGAATCTCGCTCTCGAAGCCGTACGAATCACTGAAGCCGCAGCGCTGGCCTCCGCGCGCCTGATGGGACGTGGCGATATTGAAGCCACCGACCGCGCGGGCGCCGAAGCGATGCTGCGCACATTCCAGTCGATCGCCATCAACGGCATCATCGTGATCGGCGACAGCGACGGGCAGGAAGACGGCCTGCTCCCCGTGGGCGCGCGCGTCGGCAACGGCACCGGTCCCGAGCTCGACGTCGCCCTCGATCCCCTCGAAGGTGCGGCGATTTGCGCCACCGGCGGCTACAACGCGCTGTCGATCATTGCCATCGCCGAGCGCGGCGGCTTCCTGCGCTGTCCCGAGATGTACATGGACAAGATCGCGGTCGGGCCGGAAGCGCGCGGCCTGGTCAGTCTCGACCGCACGCCGACCGAGAATCTGCGCACCGTTGCCGAGGCGCGCGGCGTTTATGTCGCCGACCTGACGGTCGCCATCCTCGACCGCCCGCGCCACGAGAAGCTGATCGAGGAAGTGCGTCGCGCCGGCGCGCGCGTGCGGTTGCTGCGCGACGGCGACGTCGCCGCCGCGATGGCGACGACCAACCCGGAATCGGGCATCGACATCCTGATGGGCAGCGGCGGATCGCGGCAGGGGATTCTCACCGCCGCAGCGCTGCGCTGCGCCGCCGGCGACATGCAAGCGCGCTTGCGGCCGCGCAACGAGGAAGATACCGAGCGGGCGCGCGACATGGGTCTGCGCGATCTCGATAAACTGTACGAGATCGAA
>Ga0265314_10004958_pt1 | contig 12144 bp, 15 predicted proteins | sample 4126metaG_FD_203106 | JGI IMG/M metagenome (GOLD analysis project Ga0265314, IMG submission 203106) | Rhizosphere microbial communities from Carex aquatilis grown in University of Washington, Seatle, WA, United States - 4-1-26 metaG | ecosystem: Host-associated > Plants > Roots > Rhizosphere >... | reverse complement strand
GTTGCTGGCCGATGGTGAAGCCGGCGACAACGAGAACGTGGTCGGCGACGAGCGCCGCACCGCGTTCGAAAAGCGGATGCGCAACGAGGTCGAGGCGATCGTCTCCTCGGTAGTCGGCGCCGGCCGCGCCCGCGTCCAGCTCTCCGCCGACTTCGACTACAACAAGACCACGCAAACCTCGGACAAGTTCGATCCCGAAGGCCGGGTGCTGCGCTCGAGCCAGACCAGGGAAGAGTCCAGCGCCACCACCGACAATACCGGCCAGGTCACGGTCGCGAACGAATTGCCGGGCAGCGCGCAACCGGGCAGCGGGGCGACCCCCAAGGACCAGAGCAAGAAGACCGAGGAAACCAACAATTACGAGATTTCCCACACCACCAAGACGGAAATCACCGAAGCCGGACGGGTCAACCGCATCTCGGTCGCCGTGCTGGTCGACGGCGCCTACACCAAGAATGAAAAAGGCGAGATGGTCTACAAGGAACGCAGCAAGGACGAATTGGAGCGCATTGCGACCCTGGTCCGCTCGGCGATCGGCTTCGACCAGAAGCGCGGCGACCAGGTCGAGGTCGTCAACCTCAAATTCGCCGAAGCGCCGGCGGTGCCCCCGATCGCCGAGCCGACCGGGTTCATGAGCATGCTGCAATTCACCAAGGACGACGTGATGTACTTCATCGAGCTCGGCGTGATGATGCTGCTGAGCCTCGTGGTGCTGTTCATGGTGATCCGCCCGCTGGTCCGCCGCATTCTGGCGTCCGAGGTGGTGCCCATGCTGACCGGCGGCGATCACGCGGCGCCGGCACTGACCGACGGCAGCGCCGAGGCGGCCGCCGGCCAGAGCCTGGTGCCCTCCGCCCTCAACCCGGTCGACGTCGCCCAAGTGCAGGGCCAGGTTCATGCCCAGACGGTCCATCGCGTCGGCGAACTGGCGGAGCGCAACCCGACCGAGACCGCCAACATCGTGCGTCAGTGGCTCTCGGAACCGGCGGCGTGATCTGACATGGCCCTCCCCCCGCAAACCAGCAACGCCAACGACATCTCTTCGGTGATCGCCACGCTGGCGAGCCGTCAGAGCAACCGCCCGAAAGGACCGGCGCTGACCGGCCCGAAACGCGCCGCGATCCTGATGCTGGCGCTCGGCGAGCAATATGGCGGCAAGGTGTGGTCGCAGCTCGACGACGACGAGGTGCGCGAGCTGTCGATCGTGATGTCGACGCTCGGCACCGTCGAGGCCGACGTGGTGGAAGATTTGCTGCTCGAATTCGTGTCGCGGATGTCGGCCTCCGGCGCGCTGATGGGAACCTTCGACGGCACCGAACGGCTGCTGCAGCAATATTTGCCGCCGGAGCGCGTCAACGGCATCATGGACGAAATCCGCGGCCCCGCCGGCCGCAACATGTGGGAAAAGCTTTCCAACGTGCAGGAAGAGGTCCTCGCCAACTACCTCAAGAACGAATACCCGCAGACCATCGCGGTGGTGCTGTCGAAGCTGAAGCCGGAACACGCCGCCCGCGTGCTCGCGATCCTGCCCGAGGACATGGCGCTCGACGTCGTCGGCCGCATGCTGCGGATGGAAGCGGTGCAGAAGGAAGTGATCGAGCGCGTCGAGCAGACGCTGCGCACCGAATTCATGTCGAACCTGTCGCAGACCCGCCGCCGCGACGCCCACGAGGTGATGGCGGAAATCTTCAACAATTTCGACCGCCAGACCGAAACCCGCTTCATCACCTCGCTGGAAGAGGACAACCGCGAATCCGCCGAGCGCATCAAGGCGCTGATGTTCACCTTCGACGACCTGGTCAAGCTGGATGCCGGCTCGGCACAGACGCTGATGCGCAACGTCGACAAGGACAAGCTCGGCGTCGCGCTGAAGAGCGCCAACGAGGAGGTGCGGGCGTTCTTCCTCGGCAACATGTCCTCGCGCGCCGGCAAGATGCTGCTCGACGACATGGCCGCGCTCGGACCGGTGCGCTTGCGCGACGTCGACGAGGCGCAGGCGCTGCTGGTCAATCTGGCCAAGGACCTCGCCGCCAAAGGCGAAATCATGCTGACCAAGAACCGCGCCGACGACGAGCTGGTGTACTGATGGCCGCCCCCGCAAAATACATGTTCGATATGGACTTCGCCGCGCCGGACAAGACGCGCGAGAAGGCGCCGACGGCCGCCGATATCGCCCAGAAGGTCGCGAACGCCGAGGCCAAGGCCTATCGCGACGGTTTTGATGCCGCCCAGCGCGAGGCCAAGGTGGAAAGCGACCGCCGCGCCGCGCTGGCGCTGGAGGAGATCGGTATCGCCATCAAGGGCATCGCACAGCGCTTTGCCGGGATCGAGAACCGGATGGAAACCGAGGCGGTCGACGTCGCCGTCGCGGTGGCGCGCAAGCTGTGCAGCGAATTGATCGCGGCCGAGCCGCTCGCCGAGATCACCGCCCTGGTCGGCGATTGCTTCTCGCATCTGGTATCGACGCCGCATCTGGTGGTCCGGATCAGCGATTCGCTCTACGAGGAGGCGCGCGAGCGGATCGAGAAGCTTGCGAAGCAGAGCGGCTTCGAGGGTCGCCTGGTGATCCTGGCCGAGCCCTCGATCGCAACCGGCGACTGCAAGATCGAATGGGCCGATGGCGGCGTGGTGCTGGAACGCGCGGCGATCGAAACCAAAATCAACGAACTCGTCGGACGCTATATGGCGTCCCGCGGGCCGGCCTGAATGAAGGGCCAAAGGGGCTATGAGGACTAAACCATGAGCGACACCGATACCCAGGTCCCGTTGCCGGATCTCAATGCCGCCGATACGCCGGCGGCGGTCGACGACATCGGCTATAACGAAGACGAGCAAACAGCCCGCATCGCCGCCGATCTGGAAGCGGTGTTCGACGTGCCGGTGCAGGTTTCGGCCGTGCTCGGCCGCTCCAAGATGGACGTCGGCGAATTGCTCAAGCTCGGGCCCGGCACCGTGCTCGAACTCGACCGAAGGGTCGGCGAGTCCATCGACATCTATGTCAACAACCGTCTGGTTGCCCGCGGCGAGGTGGTGCTGGTCGAAGACAAGCTCGGCGTCACCATGACGGAAATCATCAAGACGGAAAAGAACTAGACTTTTTAGCGATACGGCGCCCGAACGGCGCCAACAGACGAACAGGAGATTACCATGCGGCTTCTCATCGTTGGCACATTGAAGGGCCAGCTTACGACGGCGACCAAGATCGCCATGGAAAATGGCGCCTCCGTCACGCATGCGGAGGACCACGAGCAGGCGATGCGGGTGCTGCGCGGCGGCAAGGGCGCCGACCTGCTGCTGGTCGACGTCGCGCTCGACATTCGCGATCTCGTGATGCGGCTGGAGGCCGAACTGATCCACGTGCCGATCGTCGCCTGCGGCATTTCCAGCGATGCGCGGGCCGCGGTCGCTGCGATCCACGCCGGCGCCAAGGAATACATCCCGCTGCCGCCGGACCCCGAGCTGATCGCCGCCGTGCTCGCCGCCGTCGCCAACGATTCCCGCGACATGATCTACCGCGACGAGGCGATGGCCAAAGTGGTCAAGCTGGCGCAGCAGATCGCGGGCTCCGACGCCTCGGTGATGATCACCGGCGAATCCGGCACCGGCAAGGAAGTGCTGGCGCGCTATGTCCATACCCGCTCCAACCGCGCCAAGCGGCCGTTCATCAGCATCAATTGCGCGGCGATTCCCGAGCACCTGCTGGAATCCGAACTGTTCGGCCATGAAAAGGGCTCGTTCACCGGCGCGGTGGCGCGCCGCATCGGCAAATTCGAGGAAGCCACCGGCGGCACGCTGCTGCTGGACGAAATCTCCGAAATGGACGTCCGGCTGCAGTCTAAACTGCTGCGCGCGATCCAGGAACGGGTGATCGACCGCGTCGGCGGCACCCGGCCGGTGCCGGTCGATATCCGCATCCTCGCGACCTCGAACCGCAACCTCGCCGACGCGGTGCGCGAAGGCACCTTCCGCGAGGACCTGCTGTTCCGCCTCAACGTCGTCAATTTGAAGATCCCGCCGCTGCGCGAGCGCCCGGCCGATATCCTCGAACTGGCGCAGCATTTCGCCAAGAAATACGCCGACGCCAACGGCGTGCCGGTGCGGCCGCTGTCGGCGGAAGCACGAAGGGTGCTGACCACCAACCGCTGGCAGGGCAACGTCCGCGAACTCGAGAACACCATCCATCGTTCGGTGCTGATGGCGCAAGGCGACGAGATCGGCGTCGATGCGATCCTGACCCCGGACGGCGACCGGCTCGACATCTCCAAAACCGCGCCCGCGGTGGCGCACGCCACCTTCGCCGCCGAGCAGGTCACGCGCGCCCTGGTCGGCCGCACCGTGGCCGATGTCGAGCGCGACCTGATCCTGGAAACGCTGAAGCACTGCCTCGGCAATCGCACCCACGCCGCCAACATCCTGGGCATCTCGATCCGCACCTTGCGCAACAAGCTCAACGAATATGCCGACGGTGGCCTGCCGATCACGCCGGCCGGTGCCGGCGACTACCACCGCGTCGCCGCGGCGGTGTGAGGCGGCCATAGGGTCATGCCTTTGGTCGTCCGAGCGAACGCCTGAATGACTTCCATCGGGGACGCCGGGGGACCACGCTGGCGGGCGCGGCGCCCCGGCACTACTCATCAACGGCTCGTCGTTTCGGCGGAGGGCGTGAAGCTCGGGGCGAACTACGCGTTTTAGAACGTTACCGGTTCTGTGGCGCATCCTTCGAGACGGCGTTAACGCGCCTCCTCGGGATGAGGTCTTCATGGTGAGGAGCGCAGCAACGCTGCGCGTCTCGAGCCATGCAACGGAAAAGGTGCGCGCCCCGCCCCTTCCGGACCGCCGGCTTCGCCGCTACATTCCTTCCCAACTTCGGAAACGGCGAGGGAGGATGAGATGGCGACAATATCCGGGGCGAAAGCCGGCGATGGCAATCCGCGCACCGTCGAGCAGTGCCGCGCTTTTGTGGCGCATGTCGAACAGCTGTTCATGCCGTGGAATGTCGACGCGCTGGTCGACGGATTCACCGAAGACTGCGTGGTGCGGTTCGGCATCATTCCCGAGTTCAGGGGCCGCGAGGCGCTGCGGGCGTTCTTTCTGGCGCGCAGCGCCAAACAGAAGGGATACCGCCTGAAGAAACAGTTTCGCACCCTGATGAACGACGTGATGACGAATATCTGGGACGGAGAATGGGAAGACGCAGCGACCGGACGGCGCATGAAGGGATTTGGCGTCGAAGTCTGGACTCTGCGCGGCGGCAAGATCGCGGTCTGGGAGACCGCGTTCAACAGCGGGCCGGCCGACGAGGCGCTCGACGTCAGCCAGATGCTGAAATAGTGAACTCGTCATTGCGAGGAGCGTCAGCGACGAAGCAATCCAGTCTTCGCTTGTGGCTCTGGATTGCTTCGCTTCGCTCGCAATGACGAAGAGATGATCGAACTGCGCGAGCGATGGCAGGCGGAAATCATGTGGAAAGCGCTTTGGAAAAAATGGACGCTCGACAGACCGGCAGCCCTCGGTGACTGGCTGTGGGATGTTTTTGTCGTGCAGCTGGCCGCGTTGCTCGACCGGGTGACGTTACGGCGGATCATCGCCTTTATCCCCGTCGTCATTCTGGTGCTGGCCTACTATCACAGCATCCCGCTGCCGCCGGAACTGATGCTGGTCGGCGACCTGCTGGCCTATATCGATGTCTTCTCGGTGCTGTTCCTGCTCGGCATGCTCAGCCGTGCCGCGACGATTTTGTTCGTCCTCAAGCAGGCTGCTGCACGGATCGGGCGACTGGCAGACAGCCTGACGACGCAGGCGCGGCGGCTGGATTTCCGGCACCGGCGCGAGGCTGGATCCAGGCGTCGGAAGCAGCTGACGGATCGATCCGGAAAGGACGACGACGGGCCCGTCCTCGCGCCCGGTCTCGCCTGGGCCTGACGAGGCAACAAAGCGCAGGGTGAGTTAGGCGACTTGTCCGCCGTCGCTCGAAACGGTTTCAGGTCGGCGGCTGCAAACCCGGAGAGCGAAGCCAGTCGCTCATGTGCGAGGCGGTCTCGGCCAACCGGGCGCGCCTGAGAAGCAGCTCGCGGGCGGTTCCCGGCGGGAGCGCTTCCGCGGCGGTTCGGAAGCGTTCGGCTTCTTCAACCAGTAGTTCTTCAAAGCTCTGGGTCTGCTTGAAACGGCGTCGGCGCTCCGGCATGGCGCTGCTCCCTGTTTCAGTGCGGGGCGGGAGCGCAACCGGCGTCCCCATCACAGAGGAAAGCCCCGTGGCCTGACTGTGATCGAGCGATGCTGCGCCCGAATTCGCAAGACGGCGAGTCATTTATGGCGTGCCGTGCATGCAATTTTTCGGGAGCGACCGCGGCAAGACGATCTCGCTAACTTAAGTAAACTACGCAAAGGAAAAACCGCCCGAAGCATTGTAAAAGGTTCGGCGCAGCCGGCGTCCGGTCAGGACGCCGACAACCACCAATAGGACCGTTCGCGATTTTCGTCTGTTCAAAAATGACCATTCGTCCTGGTTTGGGAGCGCTGCAATTTTTCCAAGAATCCATCCACGGCCGCCAACCGAAGCCGCCTTGCTTGCATCCGAACGCTGGTTGGTTGGGGACGAAAGGGCTTGGTATCGGATTGACAAAAAGAACATTTCGTGAACAACTCCGTCGTGCCTCGCAGCCGAAAGCCAATCCATGCCTCATTGTCCTGCGCCGGATTCATCGCAGGACGCCGTCCTGCTCGAGGCGGCGGCCGATCAGGCGATCGCCGCCTGTGGCGGCGACATGCGCGAGGCGATCAAGGCGCTGATCGTCGCCAACGACTTCCTGGAGACGGAAGTCGCCGAATTGATGCGGGCGGTTTCGCAGGCTTATGTGCGCGGCCGGTTCAAGCCGTATAACGGTTGAGCCGCGAGACCCCGAGACCGGCTCGTCACGAATAACTCGGCGCGTCAGGCCTGCGGAAGATGTGGATGGGATCGCCGGGCTGCAGATCGCGGCCGGTGAAGGCCGCATAGGCATGCAGCGTGAGATAGCCGATCGCGATCGCGCCGACCGCGTAGAACAGCCAGACAGCTACGCGCTTCATGAGGCCGGACCCGGCATCAGGTCACCGCGCTGCGCGGGGCCATCGCTGCAACGCGGCGCTGCCACAGCCACAGCAGCGGCACCAGGATCAGTCCGGCGATCAAATTGGCGACGATGCCGAGCGTCGGCACGCCATGGCCGACCACCGAGAACAGCCGCGACAGGGTGCCGAGCGCGAGGATGAAGGTGACCAGCGAAATCCGGTCGCCGCGAAGCTCGACCCGCGGGACGCACGACCAGTAGACCAGCCCGACCGCCAGCAGCACGCCCTTGCCGAAGCGCACATAGCTGTCCAGCACCGCGTCGCCGGAAAAATCGGCATGCAGGGTGCCGAACAATACGCCGGTCAGCCCCAGCATCACGCCGGCGAAACCCGCGACCGCGACCGCGGCTTGCAACAGCTTGCGTTCCATGACGCGGCCTCCCGTCCGACAGGAATCAACCAGCTTCATGTAATCTTCTGAACGCTTAAAGGCCACAGGAACAGGGCCGCGGGCACCGAACCTACGACTGGTCGGCACGGCGCAATGTCTCGTGTAATTCAGGCCCGCGAGCCGCTCGTCAAACGCTAGCGCCGGGCGTGGGCCAGCGGCAGGCTGACTTCCGCGAGCCGCGCCGTGTCTTCGTCCTGGTCGACGGCGACATAGCGGCCCTGCCAGTAGGCCAACGCGGCGGTGTGCCCGGAGCTTGTGATATCCAGCACGCGCCCGATCACGATGGCATGGGAATGCCGCTCGACGATATCCTCGACCGCGCAATCGATCGCCGCCAATGCGCCGTGTAGCAGCGGCACGCCGGAGACCCGCGTGATCCATTGCGCGCCGGCAAACCGCTCCGCGCCTTTGAGGCCGCCCTTGCCGGTGAAGCGCTCGGCGACGTCAAGCTGATCGGCGGCCAGAATATTGACGCCGAAAAAGCCCAGCCGCTGCAACACCGGCCATGACGACGACTCCCGGTTGACGCTGACGATCAGGGTCGCCGGCTCGACCGACAGCGAGGCAACCGACGTCACCGTCATGCCGGTGATGTCCTTGCCGCGTCCCGCCGTAATCACGCTGACGCCGCCGGTCAGATGGCGCATCGCGCCGCGAAAATGATCCGGCGAGATGCCGGGAGCAATCGGAAGATGTCTGACGGCGGAATTCATCGCAAAACCTCACACTTCCCAAAACCTCAAACTTCCAAGGCCTTAAACTTCCAAGGCCTCGTCGGCCGATTGCAGCAGTTCCCGCAGGATCGAGCCCTCCAGCGCCGCCAGATCCGCCGAGCCGCGACGCCGCGGGCGCGCGATATCGACGTGGATGTCGTCGGCGATTCGGCCGTCCTCGATCACCAGCACGCGATCGGCCAATGCCACGGCTTCTGCGACGTCGTGCGTCACCAGGATCGCGGTAAATCCCTGGTCGCGCCAGACCCGTTCCAATAGCCGCTGCATCGAAATCCGGGTCAGCGCGTCGAGCGCGCCGAGCGGCTCGTCGAACGCCAGCAGGCGCGGATGACTGACCAGCGCGCGCGCCAGCGCCACGCGCTGCTTTTGGCCGCCGGACAGCACCGCCGGCCATTGGTCGCGCTTGTCGCTGAGGCCGACTTCGGCCAACGCACTTTCCGCGCGTAGCTGTGCGTCGGGGAGCTTGCGCGCGCGGCCGAGGCCGACCTCGACGTTGGAAAGCACCCCCGCCCAGGGCAACAACCGCGGCTCCTGGAACATGACGCGCACGTCTTCCGGTTTCGTCGCCTCGCCGAAGCCGACGCTGCCGGCGTCGATGGTCTCGAGGCCCGCGATCAGCCGCAGCAGCGTGCTCTTGCCGCAGCCGCTGCGGCCGACGATCGCGACGAACTGGCCCGCGGGAATATGCAGGTCGATGCCGCGCAGCACCTCGTTGTCGCCAAACGACTTGCGCAGGCCGCGAATGGTCAGCGGCAGACCGCGCGATTCGGCTTGCGGCGCGCCGCGCGCCAGCCAGGCCTGTTCGATGAAGTCGGGATTTTCCACCGGCTCGGCGTCAGACCCGAGAAAACGAAGGGCTTGTTGCATGAATGGTTCCACCTATTTCTCGAAGGCCGGGTGCCAGGACAACGTCAGCCGCTCCAGCGCCCGCGAGGCGCTGTCGGCGAGCTTGCCGAGAAGTGCGTAGATCAGGATCGAGAGCACCACGACGTCGATCAGCATGAACTCGCGCGCCTGCATCGCCATGTAGCCGAGGCCGGACGACGCCGCGATGGTTTCCGCCACGATCAAGGTCAGCCACATGATACCGAGCGCGAAGCGGATACCGACGAAGATCGACGGCAGCGCACCGGGGAAGATCACGCGGCGGAACAGTTCGCCGTCGGTCATGCCGTAGATCCGCCCCATCTCGATCAGCTGCGGATCGACGGTGCGGATGCCGTGCAGGGTGTTGAGATAGATCGGGAAGAACACGCCGAGCGCCACCAGAAACAGCTTGGCGGATTCGTCGATGCCGAACCAGAGTATGACGAGCGGAATCAGGGCGAGGTGCGGAATATTACGCACCATCTGCAAAGTCGTGTCGGTTAGCTTGCTGGAGAGTTGCGACAAGCCATTTGCCAGCCCGAAGGCAAACCCGATTCCGCCGCCAATTACAAAACCAACGCTTGCGCGCCAAAAACTCACCCAGATGTTGCGTTCGAGCTCGCCCGACAGCAACAGCTTCCAGCCGGCCACCGCCACATCCGATGGCGCCGGCAATACCCGCGGCGACACGAAACCGGTGACGCAAGCCAGCTGCCAGACCAAAACGATGGCCAGCGGCACGATCCACTGAATAAGACCGTCGGCCTGCGGCAGCCGCCATTTTCGCACGCGCGGAAGGATTTCGACCAGGCTCATGATTGCGACGCCTTGATCAGCGGGCGATGTTCGTTGGCGATGGTCTCGCCGAACGGCCCGGTGTTGACGCGAAGCGGTGTCACATTGTCGTTTTGCCTCAGTGACAGTTTCGGAAACACCAGTTCGGCGAAGCGATAGGCTTCCTCGAGATGCGGATAGCCCGACATGATGAAGGTATCGATGCCGACGTCCTGATATTCCCTGATGCGCGCCGCGACCGTGTCGGGATCGCCGACCAGCGCCGTACCTGCGCCGCCACGCACCAGGCCGACGCCGGCCCAGAGATTGGGGCTGATTTCGAGCTTGTCGCGGCGGCCGCCATGCAGTTGCAACATCCGCTGCTGGCCGACCGAATCCATCCGCGAGAAGATCTTCTGCGCCGACGTAATGGTGTCGTCGGTAACGTGCTTGATCAGATCGTCGGCCGCCTTCCAAGCTTCTTCGTTGGTCTCGCGCACGATCACGTGCAGCCGGATGCCGAACGACAGATCGCGCCCGCGCGTCGCGGCGGCCGCCTTGACCCGCTTGACCTTCTCGGCCACCTGCGCCGGCGGCTCGCCCCAGGTCAGATATTTGTCGACGGTGTCGACCGCGACGTCGATGCCGGCATCCGACGATCCACCGAAATAAAGCGGCGGCCGCGGCGACTGCACCGGTTTGAACAGCAGCCGGCCGTCCTCGACGTGGATATGCTTGCCCTCGACGTTGACGGTGTTGCCCGCCAACAGGTCGCTGTAGACGTTGAGGAACTCGCGCGTCACTTCATAGCGCTCGTTGTGATCGAGGAAGATGCCGTCGCCCTTGTTCTCGACGGGATCGCCGCCGGTGACGACGTTGATCAGCAGCCGTCCGTCGGTCACGCGGTCGAGCGTCGCCGTCATCCGCGCGGCGACGCTCGGCGATTGCAGGCCGGGCCGCACCGCGACCAGATAACGCAACCGCTCGGTCCAGGGCGCGACAGCGGACGCAACGACCCAGGAGTCCTCGCAGCTTCGTCCCGTGGGCAGCAGCACGCCGAAATAGCCGAGCTGGTCGGCGGCCTGCGCGATCTGGCGCAAATAATTGAAGTTGACGTTCCGGCCGCCGCTGGTGGTGCCGAGATAGTGCCCGTCACCATGGGTCGGCAGGAACCAGAGGATGTTGGCGCCCGATTGGGCTGTGAGAGGCGTGTGGATGGTCATGGTCAGGATCCCGGTTTGCGTTGAACGTCCGACACCGTGATGGTTTTGGGCAGCAGGCCGAGTCCGAAGAAGGTATCGGCAATGCGTTGCTGGCTCGCGATCACGTCGTCGCTGATGGGAAGAATTCCGTAGGACTCGCGCTTCAGGGAAACCGCGAGCACCGATGCCGGCAGGCCGACCGATGGGCTGAGCTGCTCGGCGACCGCCTCGATGTTGTTCCTGGTCCAGTCATCGGCCTCGTTGAGCGCTTCCAGCACGATATCGACCGCCTTGCCGTCATGCGCCAAGAAGTTCTTCGAGGTGAAATAGAACTGATAGTTGGAGACGATGCCGGTGCCATCGGCGAGGATGCGGGCGCCGGTCGAGGCTTCGGCGGCGGCCTCATAGGGATCCCAGATCACCCAGGCATCGACCGAGCCTCGGGTGAACGCGGCCAGCGCGTCCGATGGCGCCAGAAACACCGGCTGGATGTCGGTGTATTTCAGCCCGGCTTTTTCCAGCGCCTTGACGAGCAGATAATGAACGTTGGAGCCCTTGTTGAGCGCGACCTTCTTGCCCTTGAGGTCGGCGACCGACTTCAGCGCGCTGCCTTTCGGCACAAGGATCGCCTCACCTTGCGGCGCCGGCGGATCGTAGGCGAGATAGACCAGCGGCGCGCCGGCGGCCTGCGCGAAGATCGGCGGCGTTTCGCCGGCGATCCCGAAATCGATGGCGCCGACATTGAGCGCTTCCAGCAGCGGTGGCCCCGACGGGAATTCCGTCCACGACACCTTGTAGCCGAGCGGCCTGAGCTTTTCCTCGAGCGAGCCCTTGCCCTTGAGCAGCACCAGCTTGCCGTATTTCTGGTAGCCGATCCGCACGGTCTTGTCCTGGCCGTAGCTGGCGCCGACGCCGGCCGCAACCGTACTCATCGACAACACCGCGATGGCGATAACCCGCTGGTACCAGCGCATGCTAAAACTCCTCATTGAATGGATCAGGTCTGCGCCGCGCGCCAGACGATGTCGCGAATGACGATCGGTTTCGGAATGAGACCGAGCTTGTA
>Ga0265314_10004956_pt1 | contig 12147 bp, 9 predicted proteins | sample 4126metaG_FD_203106 | JGI IMG/M metagenome (GOLD analysis project Ga0265314, IMG submission 203106) | Rhizosphere microbial communities from Carex aquatilis grown in University of Washington, Seatle, WA, United States - 4-1-26 metaG | ecosystem: Host-associated > Plants > Roots > Rhizosphere >... | reverse complement strand
CGGTCCCGTTCCCGTCATGATGATGTTCGGGGGCGGTGGACTTCCGGGAGTCGCTCCGGCTAATGGGAAAGCTGCTCCGCCTCCCGCGCCCGGTGCCGATCCGCCCGCGACACAACAATTGATCGCCGATGGCTGGGGCTATGCGTCCATCAACCCGGGTAGCATCCAGGCTGACAATGGTGCGGGACTTACTAAGGGCATCATCGGCCTGGTCAACCAGGGTCAGGCTCGCAAGCCGGACGACTGGGGCTCGTTGCGCGCGTGGGCGTGGGGCGCGGCTCGCGGACTGGATTATCTCGAGACAGACAAAACCGTGGATGCAAAGCGCGTGGGGATTGAAGGCGTCTCGCGTTATGGAAAGGCTGCCCTGGTGACCATGGCGTTCGATACTCGTTTTGCCGTGGTTCTGGTCGGTTCGTCGGGTGAGGGCGGAGCCAAGCTGCATCGCCGCAACTGGGGTGAGGCGGTAGAGAATCTTACGGGATCGGGCGAGTACCACTGGATGGCGGGGAACTTCCTGAAGTACGGCGCGTCCGACGCAACTTTCGGGAACAAGAACGCCGGCGACTTGCCCGTGGATGCTCATGAGCTGATCGCACTATGTGCGCCGCGGCCGACGTTTATTAGTTATGGCGTGCCGGAGAAAGGCGACGCGAAGTGGCTGGATCACCAGGGTAGTTACATGGCTGCCGTGGCCGCTGGGCCTGTGTTCCGGTTGTTGGGCGCGAAGGATCTCGGCACGTCCGACGATTACAGCAAGGAGAAGATGCCCGCGGTGAACGTGAGCCTGCTGGACGGCCAGCTTGCCTGGAGACAGCATGACGGCGGCCACACCGATGGCCCGAACTGGAAGTACTTTATTCCGTGGGCGGACAAGAACTTCAACGTTAAATGAGAACAGCCGGGCCGCTGATCGCGGGATTGTGCGCAATCACGCTGTTTGCATGCGCTCTGGCTGAGGCTCCTGCCGATCAACCCGTTTCCCGTACGGATCAGAATTCGCTGAAAGCTCATGCCCAGCTGCTCGAAAAAGCCAAACAGGGCGGCATTGACATTTATTTCGAGGGCGATTCCATAACCCGCCGCTGGGGAGCCACCGACTACCCGCAGTTGCTGGCCAACTGGAATCAGAACTTCTTCGGCTGGAACGCGGCTGATTTCGGCTGGGGCGCCGACCGGATCGAGAACATCCTGTGGCGGCTCGACAATGGCGAGCTGGATGGAGTGAATCCGAAGATTATCGTGCTGCTCGCTGGAACCAATAATGTTGGCAGCACCTTTCCGACTAACGGCGATGACACGAAAGTAGCGGATATCACCAAAGGCCTTAAGGCCGTGTTGGACATTCTGCGAGCCAAGGCCCCCGATGCCACGATTATCGCGACAGCCATCTTCCCCCGCAACGACAATATGGTCGTGATGCGCACCATCAATAAGATCAATCTCAATCTGTCGAAACTGGCCGACGGTCAGAAGATCCGGTATCTCAATATCAACGCGCGGCTCGCCGATCGGGACGGCAAGCTTTTTGACGGCATGATGAACAACGATAAGCTCCATCCCGCGATCCCCGGCTACCAAGTCTGGGCCGATGCGTTGAAGCCCCTCTTCACGGAATTGTTAGGCCCCCCGGGAAAGCAGGACCACGCCCCTCCGCCCACAGGCGATCCGAGCGTGGCACGCTAAACCACTCAAGCAGGCCGGCCAACGGGCTCGTGAAACGATTCAGCCACGTGTGATACCGTTGATCGAATCAACTTGAACGGGAGGCATTCCGTGCGTACATTTAGGTGGGCGAACATCGCTCTGGCAGCGGGAATCCTGACGCTTGCAGGAGGTACGTGGCTGCGGGCGCAGCAACCGAGTGCCAAGCCGGTCAATGTCGACGGCAAGGTCCTGCGCAACACCGGCGCGGCGAATGACGTACTGCCCGGCTCCTGGCTGAGTTACGGACGCAACCAGAATGAGACGCGCTACAGCACGCTGAAACAGATCAACGACACGAATGCGAAACGGCTGGGGCTGGCGTGGTCTTACGTAGTCGGCGCGGGGGGCGGCAATCAGGAAGGCACGCCCTTGATGTGGAACAACACCCTCTACGGCATCACGACCTGGAGCGTGGTGTACGCGTTGGACGCGCGCACCGGCAAGGAGTTGTGGCGCTGGGATCCGGAAGTGAACCAGACCGCCGTGCGGCCGAAGATCTGCTGCGGCATCGTGAACCGCGGCATTGCGATTTACAACGGCATGATCATCGTTCCGGTGACCGACGGGCGGCTCCAGGCGCTGGATGCGATCACGGGAAAACCTATTTGGGAATCGCGCGTGGCATATCCGCAGGATCTGTACACGTTGACGATGGCTCCGCGCATCGCCGGCGGCAAGGTGATCATCGGAGCGTCGGGCGGCGACAAGCCCACGCGTGGATTCTTCGCGGCGTTTGACGCGGCGACGGGTCATCAGGCATGGAAGTTCTACACAGTTCCGGGCAATCCTGAATTGCCGCCGGAGAATGACGCGATGAAGGCCGCCCTCAAGACCTGGGGCGGCGACTTCTGGACCAAGGGTGGCGGCGGGGCCGTATGGGATGGCTTCGCCTACGATGCCGAAGCGAATCTGGTTTACGTCGGCACTGGCAACGCCGAACCGTGGGTACAGAAATTTCGCGGCGCGCAGGGCGTGGACAATCTGTACACCTGTTCGATCCTGGCCGTGGACCTGACCACCGGCCAGCTCAAGTGGCATTTCCAGACCACGCCGAACGACAACTGGGATTTCGACAGCGTGCAGCAGTTGATGCTGCTGGACCTGAATATCAAAGGCAAACAAAGGAAGGTGATTACGCAAGCGTCGAAGAACGGTTTCTTCTGGGTACTGGATCGTATCACGGGCGAGTTTATTTCAGGAGCGCCCTTTGTGAAGACGACGTGGGCGCTCGGACTGGACGCGAAGGGCCGTCCGATCGTGAATCCCGCAGCGTACTACGATCTCGATCCGATATCGATCTTCCCGACCGGCGGCGGCGCGCACAACTGGTCGCCCATGTCCTACAATCCCGCGACCGGCGACGTGTACATCTCCGTGTCCCTATCGCCATTCACCTACGCGGCGACAGCGGAGCTCCAGCCGGGAACCACAGGCTATTCGCGCGGCTCCGGCACGCCCAAACTGATTGATAGCCCGGCGATCGGTCCCCCCACCGCCGACGGCATGCGTGGTGCGCTCGAAGCGTGGGACCCGGTGAACCAGAAGCTCGCGTGGCGCATTGACGGCGGTGGCGGCATCGGTGGCGGCACCGCGACTACGGCGGGCAACCTGGTGTTTCAGGTGATCAACAACGGGCGCTTCCGCGCGGTGACGGCCGACAAGGGCGAGATCCTTTACGAAGTCCAGACCGGGCGCACGGGCATGGCTCCGCCTATTACTTATGAGGTCGACGGCACCCAGTATGTGGCGTTCCAAGGTGGTTTGGGGCGTCCGGCGACGACGGTGGGTCCCAATGACGCGAAGATCGACAACCCCCCGATGATGTTCGTGTTCGCGCTGGATGGGAAGGCAGAGTTGCCGAAACCTGCTCCGCCTCCGGCTCCGCCGCAGAACAACAACAATCAGCCGCCGGCGCCGGCAGCTCCTGGAACTGCTCCGGAACTCCAACAGCGTTAGGACATGAAGATATTGGTGTTGGCGGGTATGCTCGGACTGGTGCGCGTGGCCGTATCATGTAAGTCGGCAGTTGCATTGCCTGAGCGCGCAACGACGAATTCGGCAAACGCCAAATGAGGAGACTCGGATGACGCGGTGGATAGGAGTTGTTGCCGGCGCGGTGCTGGCACTGGCATCGGCAATCGTGTTGGCGGCGCCATCCGTTTTTCCAACCGGCACCACGAGCTATGATCCCGGCCGTGCCTGGAACGGCTTTACGGTACTCTCGCCGTTGGGTACTCAGGCCGCCATTGTCATCGATATGAACGGCAACGTCGTCAAGCAATGGGACGGCTATGTTAGTTCCGCCGGTGGTCCGGCACGCGTGCTTCCCGGCGGTGTCGTCGTGGGAGCGGCCGGGGCCAATCCCCCGCGCCAGGAATCGCTGGAACTGGTTCAGCGCGACTTCGACGGCAACGTCCTCTGGCGTTTCGACCACAACGAGCAAATCGAAACCCGCGACGCCCAAACCAAGCAAGCCAAGACGATCTGGGCCTTACGCCAGCACCACGACTGGCAGCGTGAGGATTTTCCCGCCGGTTATTACTCGCCGGAAGCGACCCCCGGTATCCAGGGCGGCAATACGCTGATCCTGACCCATACGAATCATATTCAACCTAAAGTGGCTCCCGATGCGATGCTCGAAGACGACCGCCTTATCGAGGTCTCGTGGGAAGGCAAGATCGTCTGGGAATGGGTCGCGAGCGATCACATTGATGACTTCCATCTCGATGCGGACGCCCGTAAATCGATTGCATCGGGGAACGACTCCGGTACCGGGCGCGGCGCGTTCGATTGGATGCACATGAACTCGGCGGCCTACGTCGGCCCGAACCATTGGTACGACGAAGGCGACAAGCGCTTTGCGCCGAACAATGTCATCATCAGCAGCCGGCAAGCGTCGTTCCTCGCGATCATTTCTCACGATGGATCGGCTCACGATGGATCGGCTCACGATGGATCCGTCGTCTGGCAACTGGGGCCTGATTTCAGCGCATCGCCGGAACTGCGCGCGATTCGTCAGATCATCGGGCAGCATAACGCTCATTTCATTCCGAAAGGGTTGCCGGGTGCGGGCAATGTGCTGGTGTTCGACAACGGCGGCGCAAGCGGCTACGGAAGGCCGAGTCCGGTCGCTTTAAATGGACAGAACATTTATGCGCGGCCGACGTCGCGCGTGCTCGAGATCGATCCGGTAAGTCTCAAGCTGGTGTGGTCGTACACTTCGCCCACTTTCTTTGCCACGAATATCAGCGGTGCGCAGAGGTTGCCGAACGGCAACACCCTCATCACCGAAGGCCCTGATGGCCGGGTATTCGAGGTGACCAAAGACGGTGCCATCGTTTGGGAATATATTTTTCCCGTGTTCACCACCGGTGCGCGCCCGTCCAACTCGGTCTATCGGGCTTATCGGTTGCCCTACGGCTGGATTCCCCAGCTTGCACGTCCCAAAGAACAGGCTGTAACGCCGCCCGCAGCCGGGAAATTCCGGGTGCCCTAATGCCGCCGTCTAAGATAGGTCCGAAGGTTGCGGTCGACCGCAATCTCCCGTTTCATGAAAGCTTGGTCCACATGCTGTGGCATGCCGTCGAGGGCAGGCCGGATCGCGCGGCGGTGATCTATCAGGACCGGTCGATCACCTATCGGGATTTCGGCCGCGCCAGCAATGGGCTGGCTGCGTTGCTGGATTCCCTTGGGTTAGAGCCCGGGCCAATCGTCGTCATGATGCCTAACTCCATTGAGATGGATGTCGCTGTGATGGCGATCATGAGCGTTGGCGCGCAGGTTGCTCCCGTCAACCCGTTCCTTACCGTGGCGGAGGTCGGCAAGGTGCTTGACGGCTTCGGGGCGAGGGCCATCGTCTGCGATCAGAGCACGCAGGAAAGAGCCAATGCCGTTGCCGAAAAGATCGGTGTTCCTCATGTTGTCATCGTGGGCGACGGCGGCGAGTCCTTATCGCAATGGACATCAGACACCCGCCTCGACGTGCGGCCGGCGAAGATGCCCCAGGCCGATGATCTTGCACTGTCGATTTTCACCGGCGGCACTACCGGCGTTCCGAAAGGCGTCGACCATACGCATCGCGGACTGATGTGGGGCCTGATTCAGCATGTCAGTGTCTGGCCGATCCCGTTCGGCGAAGGCGTTTTTTTGAATGTTGCGCCGATGTTTCACATCTGGGGTCTGGGCTATGCGGCCTGGGTGCCGATCTTCACGGCTGGAACCTTGGTCATGATCCCGAGGTACGATCCTGACGAGGTTGTGAAAGGACTGGCCGAGCATCGCGTCAGCATCTTTGCCGGAGGACCGGCGCCGATCTATATAGGGCTGCTGCGGAGCCCACTGTTCGACAAGGTGGATCTTTCGGCATTGAAATACTGCCCCTCGGGCGGCGCGCCCTGTCCCGAGGATCTGCATCGGGAGTGGCTGGAACGAACGGGCTGCCCGTTGCTTGAGGGCTGGGGCATGTCCGAAGGCGCTCCGTTTTGTCTCAATCGCTACGACGGCGAGCGCAAGCTCCTGTCGGTCGGCAATCCGGTGCCGGAGACCGAGGTGGAGGTCGTCGATCTCGACACCGGAACGCGCGTACTACCGATGGGGGAAAGGGGCGAGGTGCGAGTCCGTGGGCCGCAAATGATGTTGGGATACCACAACAAGCCCGAGGAAACGGCGTATGCGCTCCGCGACGGCTACATGTACACCGGGGATATCGGTTACGTTGACGAGGACGGGTTTTTGTTTCTTGTCGGCCGCAAGAAGGAGATGGTCATCGTCGGCGGGTTCAACGTTTATCCGCGCGAGATCGACGAGGTGCTGTTCAACCACCCGGCGATCCACGAAGCGGCGACGGTCGGCAAGCACGACGATCGCTTGGGCGAGGTCATAGTCGCATTTGTGGTCGTGAAGAGCGGGGCCAAACTCGACGAGGAAGGGTTTTTTGCCTACTGCAAGGAAAACCTGGTCAAGTACAAGCGGCCGGTCGAAGTCACGTTCGTGGATACGTTGCCGCGCACCCGCACGAATAAGATCGATCGCCTTACGCTGAGAGAAATGGCCACCGAATAGCAGTTGCCCATATCGATAAGACGATATCCTACTTCTGTGAAGACGATTGTTTCTTCCAAGGGCCGGGTTACTCTGCCGGCAGAGCTTCGGCATCTGGACCGCGTCGAGCCAGGCCAGGAGTTCGATGTCGAGCGTCTCAATCGAGGGGACTATCGCCTTGTCCGGCGTGCGGCTCCGCCCAACGAGGGTGCAATCGACTGGCTGCTTTCCTGTCCGCAAAAGGGCTATTTCGTTCCAGTCGACTCTGAGTCAACCGACGCGAGGTGACCAAGCCAGCGCCTGATTCCCGCGGCTCTGCGCAAAATGAGCGGGAGATCGCCGTCGATCCAGTCATTCTCGGCGAGCTGCGATTCGGAATTCTCATCCTTCCCAGGGGAAGAAAGCGGACTGCGCTGGAACGCTGGTTCGACGCAGGAGTTGGGCGGCTCCAGTGCCTGCCTTGGGACGCGGACACGGGTCTGAAGTGGGCGGAATTACTGGCGCGGCTGCGGAGAACCGGGAAAGCCATGCCGGTCAAAGATAGCCTCATCGCGGCAACCGCAGCCGTTCATCACCTCGCGATCGCCACGCGGAACCGTGCCGATTTCGTGAATGCTGGCGTAAGCGTCGTCGATCCGTTTGTGGGTTAAATTCGCCTCGATCGCCGGGAGCGGCCTCGGAACTCCAGCAGCGCTAGGCTTAGCTTGCTCGGGATCTCCTTCAGCCTCTAACCTCAAACACCCAAATCGCCTCCTCTTTGTAGGCTTCAAGGTCGTCATCTAGCCAGGTCTGGCCTGGTCGAATCTTGTGGAACCGCACTGTACAGACGTTCCCAACGTTGAGCGTTGGGTCGGGTAGTTGAGCGCTCACGATAATCCTGAAATCCCCTGATACTCTTGAGTCTAGAAGGGCTTGTCGTAGGTACATCCCGTAGGCACAACCGATCCGCGCGAGTTCCGAAAGAGGAACGTCCTCATCCACGAAGTCTTCGAGATGCACCTTGCTTAGGCCACATTCGAAGCCTGTTTCGTTATCCGCGTTGTTGGCTCTTGGTTGCTTTTCAGACCAGATGGAGATCGCCTCAAACGAACGTGGCACCACACACCCATCGACCTCCTTAAAGCCCTCCCTAGCTCTGTTCGCAAGCGAGTCGGGAACCGGCTCAGTATTCGGTTCGTGGAACTCAGGGTCTCCTCCCAGCAGTGCCAGCATTTGCCGGTTCGTGCGGACAGCCATATCCTTAAGAGCGTACGACAAGAGCGGCTTGGATTTGAATTTTAGGGGATGCCCGGAGGGGATGCGCTCCAGGCGTCCGAGGAGTATACTGTAGACGCACTTAACCATGTTCGTTTCAACGCGTAGGACGTTCCTGAAGGCTGCCTCAGCAGGGCTGGCCGTGCCGTTTGCCTTCGGGCAATCCTCCGGACAAGCCCCGAAAATCGAGACTACGCAGGTGGGCGACAACCTATACCTGCTGACTGGGGCGGGGGGTAACGTAATCGTGCGCACGGGCGCCGATTCAGTCGTTATGGTGGACGGGGGGCTCGCTCAAAACGCTGGCGCGTTGGCGCAAGCTGTGGCCGCGCTACCCAATGGCGGCCCGGTGCGGACGCTCTTCAACACCCACTGGCATCCGGAACAGACCGGCTCCAACGAGAAGCTTGGCACGGCCGGCGCCACGATTATCGCCCAGGAGAACACGCGGCTGTGGCTGCAGCAAAACATCACTTGGCCCTGGAACGGACAGAAATTCAAGAAGTTCGCCAAGATCGCCCAACCTAACAAGACCTTCTACGACAAGGGCACTCTCGGTTCCGGCGCGTCCGAGATCCGCTACGGATACATCTCCGATGCGGCGCACACGGACGGCGATATGTACGTCTACTTTCCACAGCAGAACATCCTGGCGGTGGGCGACGCCGCCTACGGACAAGGCTGGCCCGTGGTCGATTGGTGGACCGGAGGCTGGATTGGCGGCATCGTCGGCGGACTGCAACGTATCCAGAGCGTCGCGAATAAAGACACGAAGATCGTTCCCGCCGTGGGTCCCATACTCAGCTTGGCCGATATCACCGCGCAGGTCGATATGTACGGCACCATCTACGATCGTCTGAATCAGATGCTGAACAAAGGCCGCGGCCCGTCGGAAGGCGTCGAGGCCAAGCCGGCCAAGGAATTCGAAGCCAAGATGGGCAACCCGGATGAATTCATTCGACGCTCCTTCGAGAGCCTGTGGGCCTACAATTCACCGGACGCTTAGGGACTGATGAAAACGATGCGACCTATTAAGACCCTGATTCCCGTGATCGCCGCGATCGGGCTGGTTGGTGTGTTTACCGCCCCGTCCCGAAGCCAAGCGCCCGCTCCCGGCGACGCCCAGCTGGCAACCATGAAGCAATACTGCTCGGGCTGCCACAGCGACAAACTCAAGACCGGCGGTGTCAGCTTCGAAGGCATCACGGCCGCGACGGTTGCCCAGGACCCCGAACGTTTCGAAAAGGCAGTGCGCAAGCTGCGTGGACGGGTCATGCCGCCTCCGGGTTCGAAACAGCCCGACGGCAAGGCAGTCGACTCGCTGGTCGCGTGGCTCGAAGATTCGCTCGACAAGATTCCCACTCAGGCGTACGTCACCGATCAGGTTGTATTGCATCGCCTGAATCGCAAAGAATACGAAAACGCCGTCCGCGATCTGCTCTTGGTCGAGGTCAACGGCGCCGAGTTGCTGCCGCAGGATGACGTCGCGCAGGGTTTCGACAATATCGCGTCCGCGCTGCAGGTTTCGCCTTCCTTCATTGAGCAATACGTCAGTGCCGCCCGTAACGTGGCGGTCAAGGCGATGGGCAAGCCCGATGCTCGCCCGTCGGGCTGGACGTTCCGCGCCACTCCCGGCAATCAGCTCACTCACGTCCCCGGCTTGCCTCTCGGCACGCGCGGCGGCATTCTCGCCAAAGTGGATCTCCCGGCTGACGGGGAATACCACATCAATATCGCCGACATGGCCACCCATATCTGGGGAAACGGCATGGAGTACGAGAATCCGCTGGTGGTGACGGTCGACAACAAGATCGTCTATCAAACGGTCATCGGCGGCGAAGAAGACATGAAGCTCTACGATCAAGTGCAGAACGGCGCACTCGATCGCGTCAATGCCCGCCTGAAGAACATCAAGTTCGAGGGGACAGCCGGACCGCACAAGATCGGGGTCACATTCCGGCGCCAGAGTTTCGCCGAATCCGACGATCAGCTGCAGATCAATACGCCCGGCGGCGGGCAGGATCGTTCCTACCGGGTGAGCTCGTTCCAGCTTCTGGGCCCCTTCGATGTGAAGGGCGTCAGTGGGACGCCCAGCCGCGACCGCATCCTGACCTGCAACCCGGCCAAAGATAAAACCAAGACGCCGGAAGCATGCGCGAAGGAAATTTTCTCCACGCTGGCGCGGCGGGCGTATCGACGTCCCGTCACCAATGACGACATCGCGGAACTCATGCAGTACTACGCCGATGGCGTGAAGCAAGGCGGTCTGCGTTCGCCCGGTACTCAGGGCGAGAGCAGTTCAGCATTCGAGACGGGTATTCGCGAGGGCGTCACGGGAATGCTGGCGAGCCCCTTCTTCCTGTATCGCGGCGAGCGCGTTCCAACGGGGTTGAAGCCAGGCGAGAAGTACGCGATCACGGATCTGGAACTCGCGTCGAAGCTTTCGTTCTTCCTGTGGAACTCGATTCCCGACGATGAACTGCTCGATCTCGCCATCAAGAACAAACTCAACGATCCGGCGACGCTCGACAAGCAGGTCGTGCGCATGATGGCCGATCCGCGATCGAAGACGCTGGCGAGCAACTTCGTGTTTCAGTGGCTCGACATGACGCGGCTCGACGCGGTGGTTCCGGATTTCGACGTCTTCCCGTATGCCTCAGGGCGCATGGATCCGCGTCAGGATTTCCGCACCGAGCTCACGCTATTCGCCGACAGCATCTTCCGTGAAGACCGCAACGTCGTGGATTTGCTGCGAGCAAATCATACGTTCTTGAATGAACGTCTCGCGTTGCAGTATGGCATTAACGACGTGAAAGGCGATGAGTTCCGCCGCGTGGAGCTGAAAGATTCGACGCGCTGGGGCTTGCTGGGCAAGGGCGCCATCCTGATGGCGGCCGCCTATCCGAACCGCACATCCCCCGTACTCCGCGGGAAGTTCATCCTGACCAACATTCTGGGTGTTCCGCCGGCCAACCCGCCACCCGGCGTCCCGCCCCTGAATGACAAGGATATCGGCACTACTAAAGCGCTCACCGTGCGCGAGTTAATGGCGAAGCATCGCGCGAGCCCGACCTGCTCATCGTGCCATGCGGTCATGGATCCGCTGGGCTTCGCGCTGGAAAATTTCGACGCGACCGGAATGTGGAGAGACAAGGACCGCTTTGCCGGCACCGCCATCGATTCCGCCGGCGAGTTGCCCGACGGAACCAAGATCAACGGGCCCGACGATCTCCGCAAGGCGCTGCTGCGGCGGCCCGACCAGTTCGTGCAGGGGTTTGTGGAAAACCTTTTGACTTACGCGATGGGCCGCGAGCGCGAATACTACGATATGCCGACCGTCCGCAAGATTGTGCGCGACACGGCGGCCAAGGATTACAAGGTTTCGGCCATCGTCCAGGCGGTGGTGAAGAGCGAACAGTTCAAGATGCGCCGCGCACCGCAGCCGGTGCAGAGTGCGAGCAGATAAAAGCCCGCGAACTCGCAAGCGCTCTGACTACATTGGCGGCCGGCGTGAGACATGCCAGAAGTGAAGAATCTCAACGCTGCCTCGGTCCGCATCCACACGGTAGTAGACATACAGCGGAGAATGGAGCAGCCGTCTGACGTCAGGGTGCCCTTTAACCGGAGCGCCGAGATAAGGAAAGACCTGCAAAGAATCCAAGTGGTTGAAGAGTACGTCCGAGAACTGTTCGGTCGTGTCTGGATGCTGCTGCCGCGACCAGTCGAATATCTCCTCCAGATCGGCTAACGCGTCTTCGTGGTAGAGGACTTTGAAAGCCATCTGTGGATGCGCTCGCGAGCGGCCTTGGCTGATACCGTACGGCCTTCCCCGGCGGACTTGATGCGCTGCTTGAGAATACGGCTGGTGGCGGCATCGACCTTCACCTCGGCTTCACCGGAGACGAATGGGTCGATGGGCCGGGGCTTGCTCATATCTTCAACGTAGACTACTCGGCTGGGGAACGCAATAGAAGCGTTCGTCTTGCGCCTAGATCAGCTCCGCGCGCGGAGAGCCTACGGACACCGCTGCTCGAGTTCGGCTTTGAGGGCCGCCCACGAGACGCCATTGCGTCGGTCTTCGTCTAGAGAGGCGAGGCGATATTCAAGCTCCGCCTTCTGCGCATCGGTCAATGGGAGATCATCGTG
>Ga0265314_10004955_pt1 | contig 12148 bp, 14 predicted proteins | sample 4126metaG_FD_203106 | JGI IMG/M metagenome (GOLD analysis project Ga0265314, IMG submission 203106) | Rhizosphere microbial communities from Carex aquatilis grown in University of Washington, Seatle, WA, United States - 4-1-26 metaG | ecosystem: Host-associated > Plants > Roots > Rhizosphere >... | reverse complement strand
CGGGGACGATCACGTTCGCGGACGCCGGCCCGAACACCCGGACGACCCAGGTGTTCGTCAACCTCACGAACAACGCCTCCCTCGACAGCCAGGGCTTCGCGCCCTTCGGCAAGGTGACGAAGGGGATGGCCGTCGTGAACAAGCTCTACGGCGGCTACGGCGAGGCCGTGACGAACCTCCAGGGCACCATCGCCTCCCAGGGCACTGCGTTCCTGAAGAAACGCTTTCCGAAGCTCGACGCGGTGCTAACTGCGCGGGTCGTTCGGGCACACTGAACGGAGAGCACCTTTCGAGGGTCGAGAGGCGGCCGCGGGGCGCCGATCCGTCTCCTGTGAGGGCACGCCTCGGGATTGCCACCGCCGTCGCGCTCGCGCTCGCCGTGGCCGACCTCGTTGTGGAGGCGGAAGCTCGGCCCAATCCCGCCTACGCACATCAGCGGACGCAGGGCTGGATGGGGCTGTCGTTCGGGGTGCTGCTCCTCGTGCTCCTCTCGACGCGGCTGCCGTCGCGGCTGTTCGCGCTCGGCGCAGGCGTCCTGGCCGGCGGGCTGCTCGGGAACCTCGGCTCCGCGGCGATCCACCACTTCCTGATCCCGAACCCGTTCGTCGCGGGCGACGTCGCCTTCAACCTCGCCGACGTGTGGGTCGTGTGCGGGGTGGCGATCGTCGGTGCCGCTGGGATGCTGCTCGCCGTCCGCTACCGGCACCTGCTCCCGACGCACACGATCCCCGTGCGGGTGGTGCGGTACGTCGCCGCCCGTTGCGCTGCGGCCCGAAATGGCTGACAATCGGTTGTTCCCGAGGGTCTAAGGAGGTCACCGAGATGAGGCTCGTCCCGTTCCTGGTTGCGTTGGTGGTTCTGGCAGCGACGGCTACGAGCGCAGGAGCGACGCCCGCGTCCCCTGCCCGCGCGGGAAACCTGTGCGGCGTCGGGAAGGGCATCTCGTCGTCGCTCCAGAACACGGGTGCGATCAGCCCGACCGCCGGCACGTCCATCAAGGCGCTGGGCGCGCAGCTCAAGGCGAGCTTCACGAAGATCAAGGCGGTCGAGAAGGTCGTGCTCGCGAACGCCTCCGGGGCGATCAAGGGCCACCTTCAGAAGGTGTTCGCGTTCGACGACATGATCTACGCCAAGCTGAAGGCGGCGAACTGGAACATCCTCGTCTTCGCGAAGAACGCCCAGTCGTTCGCACTGCGGGCCCAGAAGCTCAGGCCCGATCTCCTCGCGATTTCGGCGTACTTCGCCAAGTGCAAGTAGCCGCGACGCGGTAGCGCGAATCGACCAGCCGAACGCCGTCCGGGGCGGCTGCAACAGCCGCTACCGGCGGCTGCGGCAGTACCGAGGAGAGGCTAGGTCGGGAAGTTAGGTACAACCGAGACGATGCCGGTCGGCTCACCTTCATCGTCGTCACCGACTGGTTCGATGATCTCGACCTGTTCGATGAGCCACTCCCGCCCGTCGACGGTGATCGCTTCACCGTCGCTCACGAGATAGTCAGTCGTGATGCGCTGAGGAAGGTCCTCGCCGGGGAGTTGGATATCCCATACGTATTCCGGCACCGCGGACGACTCTATCGCTGTCTGACGAGCGCTGGCTCTACGATCGCGACCGCCGCCGCACGGGGAAGGGTGTTCCAGAGCATTGGCGCGCACCTGAGCAAACCAAGCCGGACAACGTCTCCGAGGGCTTTTCGAAAAGGCGCCTACCGGAGTCGAACCGGTGTACCAGGTTTTGCAGACCTGTGCCTAACCACTCGGCCAAGGCGCCCGGCCGCGCAATCGTAGCCGCCTAGGGCGCGAGCACCTCGTCGAGGAAGCCGGCCATCCGCGTGAACGTGTCGATCCGGTTGGGGAGCTTCGTAATCAGGTGGCCCTCGTCCGTGTAGACGACGAGCTCGCACCGGATGCCCTTCTCGCGCAGCACGCGCGCAATCTCCTCCGACTCCGCCAGCGGCACGCGCGGGTCGTTCGCGCCGTGCTGGATGAACAGGGGCGCCCGCATCGCGTCCACGTGCGTGATCGGCGACGCCTCGATCAAGAAGTCGCGGTCGTCCGCCAACGATCCGTACTCGCGCTCGCGCGCCGCCCGCCGGTACGGCGACGTGTTCTCGAGGAACGTGACGAAGCTCGAGATGCCGACCGACTCGAGCCCCGCCGCCCACAGCTCCGGCTGGAACGCGAGCCCCGCGAGCACCATGTAGCCGCCGTACGAACGCCCGTACAGGACCGCGCGCGACGCGTCGATCTCCGGCCGGTCGCCGAGCCACGCGTGCAGCGACGCGAGGTCGCGGACCGAGTCGAGCCGGAGCCGCACGTCGTCGAGATGCTCGTACCGCTTCCCGTACCCGGTCGAGCCGCGCACGTTCGGCGCCGCCACCGCGTAGCCGCGCGACACGAGGTGCTGCGTCAGCGGCGCGAAGCTCACCTGCCAGAACGGCAGCCACTGGGCCTCCGGTCCGCCGTGCACCATGACGACCACGGGGAACGGCCCCTCGCCCGGCGGCGCGAACAGGAACACCGGCACCGACTCGCCGTCGAAGCTCTCGAAGCGGTGCAACACCGGCTCGACGAGCGACACCGGCTCTACGTCGCGCGGGCTCGTCGTCAGCCGCCGCGTGCGCCCCGAGCTCACGTCGTGGAGGTAGACGTCGTACGGCTCCACCGGCGACGAGAATCCGAACGCGAGCAGCGAGCCGTCGTGCGAGAACACCGGTGACTCGACGACGCCGCGCCCCGGGAGCGGCACCTCGCTCCACATCCGCAGCGTCTTGCCGTCGAGGAGGTGCAGCCGTGAGTAGCCGTCCTCGTTCGCCAGCAGAAGCAGACGGCGCCCGGACGGATCTCCGGCGCACGTGAGATCCCACGTGCCCGCAGCGACGGGCTTTCCGTCACAGACGATCGCCATCGTGTCGCGCCCGTCGTTCGTCGCCCACGCGAGCCGTTCGCCGAGCCACACCGGCGTGAGGTACTCCGCCGGCTCGTCGTGCGGCGTCAGATGCTCGACCGCACCCGTCTCGACGTCACAGAGGTAGAGATCCGAGTCGCCGCTGCGGTCGCCGAGGCGCTCGGCGACGACGCGCCGCCCGTCCGGCGAGATGGACGCGACGCCGACCCAGCCGCCGATCTCGAACGTCCGCTCCTCCCCACTCGCCAGGTCGCGCACGACGACGTCGAAGTCGATCCCGTTGCGCCGATTCGTCGCGTACGCGAGGAACTGCCCCGCCGCGTGCGGCGTGTGGTGGATGAACCGCGGATCGGAGACGAAGGGCTCGCCGTCGACGTAGAGCTGCGTGCGCTCGTTGCCGCCCTCATCGATCTCGACGAGCAGCCGCCCGTCCGGCAGGAACTGGCCGCTGACCGGCTCGTCGTAGTCGGTCAGCTGCTGCATCTCGCCACCCTCGACGGGGACGGCGAAGAGCTGCTGCGTGCCGGGAGCGGTGGAGCCGACGAGCAGACGACGCCCGTCCGCCGAGAACGAGAGAGGCAGCGCCTGCCGCATCTCGAGCAACCCCTGGAGCTCCACCATTCAGTCGAGGATACGTTGCATCGTCCACGACGTTCCGACGTAACCCACACGGACGAAGCCGAATCGCTCGTACAGATGGACGGCCGGGTTGTCGGTCTCGACGCTCAGGCTCACCGATGGATGGCCGGCTGCGCGTGCATGAGCGAGCAAGTCCGAGAGGAGCGCCGTCCCGACACCGCGGCCGCGCGCATCAGGCAAGACGCCGATCGACAGCTCCGGTACCTCTGGTGAGACGAATCCGTAGCCGTGATCGTCGTCGGTGAACGTGCGAATCCACGCCGCCCCGACGTCGCCGTCGGCGACGACACCGAGGTCGAAGGGTCTGCCCCAGCCGTCGACGTATCGCCCGATGTCGGGCAGTGCAAGCGCCTCCTCCAGCGGCGGGATGGACGTCCCGGGCCGCCAGCTGAACGCCTCGTACAGCATCGCGCGCAGAACGCCGACGTCCCGCGCGCCCGCAAGCCGCACCTACGCCGTGACTCCCGACAGCTCGGGGATGATGTCGTCGCCGTACGCCTCCAACGTCTCCTCCTGACCGTGCGTCATGAGGTAGACATTGAACTGGTCGACGCCGACGCCTTCGAGCGCGCGCAGCTTCGCTTTGATCTGCGCGGCGTCGCCGATGACGCAGAAACGGTCGCAGATCTCGTCCGTCACGAACTCGCCGTGCTTCGCACCGACGCGCGAGTGGTCGTTGTAGTCGTAGAACTTCCGCGCCTGCACGTAGTCCGTGAGCGCCTTCGGGACCGTGCTGCCGTCGGTGCCGTACCGCTCGATGAGATCCATGACGTGGTTCGACACCATCGCCGGGAACCAGCGCACCTGCTCGCGCGCGTCGGCAAGGTCGTCCGTGACGTGGCTCGGCGCGCCGACGATGCACTTGAGCTGCGACGGGTCGCGCCCGGCCTCGTCGGCGGCGCGGCGCGCGGTGTCCATGATCCAGCTGATGATCTCCGGGTCGGCGAGCTGGATGATGACGCCGTCACCGACACGGCCCGCGACGCCGAGCGCCTTCGGCCCGTAGCCGGCGACCCACATCGGGATCTCGGGCAGCTCCTCGCGCACCCACTTGAGCTGGAGGTCCTTGTCGTTCCAGTGCACCTCGCGGCCGTTCATGAAGTCCTTGACCATCGTGAGCGCCTGCTCGAACTCCGCGACCTTCATCGGCTGGCGGCCGATGTAGCGCACCGCGGAGTCGCCGCGGCCGACGCCCATCGCCATCCGGCCGTCGGAGAGGTCGTGCAGCGTCGCGTACGAGCTCGCGAGCACCGTCGGATCGCGCGTCGCCGGATTCGTGACGAAGTGGCCGAGCTTGATCTTCGAGGTCTCGCGAGCCGCGACAGCAAGGGTTGGGATCGACTCCTGCCAGAGGACGTGCGAGTCGTACGTCCACGCGTACTCGAAGCCGTGCTGCTCGGCGAGCTGGATGAGCTCGAGCCAGCGCGTCCACGGCGGGTCGGGCAGAACAGTGACGCCGAAGCTGATCATGGCCTCGGAACATATCGCGGAGTCGCGAGCGCCGCGAGCGCCGCGAGCGCGCCGACGGCGATGAACCCGATCCGGCCGTCGCCGGGCAGGGAGAAGGTGAGGCCGACGAGCGGCGCGCCGGCGACGATGACGAGCGACGACCACGCGTTCACGAACCCGACGGCGGCGCCGGGCGCGTCGGGGCGCGCCTGCGCCGCGCCGGCGAACGCCATCGCGAACGGGATCCCCGACGCGAGCCCGACGACGGCCGCGCCCGTGACGAGCGCGCCCACCGGCACCGGGAGACCGAGCAGCACCCCGCCGGCGCCGCCGACGACGAGGCTCGCGGCGACGAGGCGCGACGCGCCGGCGCGCCGCAGCATCCAGCCGCCCACGATCCGCGTGAAGAACCCGAGCAGCAGCGTCAGCGACCCGATCGCGGCCGCGAACGCCTTCGAGCGGCCGTGGTGCTCGAACAGTGTCACCACCCAGTCGCCGACGACGACGCTGAACCCGAACGAGAACGCGTGGATCGCGGCGAAGCGGTACAGGCGCGTGTCGCGGAAGAAGCCGGCGTCGAAGCGCTCGCCCGCGTGCCGCACCGTCCGCGGCGCGGTGGGAGCGGCGGCGAGCGCGACGAGCGCGATTCCCGCCACGATCACCGCGCTGAGATACGGGGCTCGGAACCCCGTCCAGCCTGCGAACCCCGGCACGAGCGCGAGCCCGATCCCCGGCGCGAGCACCGACGCGGAGCCGTACACCCCCTGCGTCGACGCCGTGCCACCGCTCGCGCGGATGTAGTCGCTGCCCGCGACGAACGCGAGACCCGTCCCGAGGCCGACCACGGCCCGGCCGACGAACGCGAGCGCCGGCGTGGCCGCCGGGAGCGAGATCGCGTTCCCCGCGGCGATGACGAGGATGCCGAGGAACGCCGTCCGCCGCGCGCCGAACCGGTCGGCCGTCCGTCCTCCGGGGATCTGCATCACCATGTGCACGACGAACTGCGCGGTCGTGAACAGGCCAATGGTCGCGAGCCCGACGCCGTAGGCGTGCGAGAGGCGCGTGGCGATCGCGCCGAGGTCGCTGATGTTCCACCCGACGGTGAAGCCGACGAGGTAGCCGCCGATCGCCGCCCGCCTGCTCACCGCTCCACCCTAAGCTAGAGCGATGCGACCGCAGAAGATCATCTGCGTCGGGCACAACTACCGCGACCACACGCGCGAGGTCGGCGCCGAGTTCCCACCGGAGCCGCTCCTCTTCGGCAAGTTCCCGACCACGCTCGTCGGGAACGGCGACCCGATCGTCAAGCCGCCCGAGGCGACGCACCTCGACGCCGAGGCCGAGCTCGCGGTCGTCATCGGCAAGACAGTGCGCCGCGTCTCCCCCGCGCGCGCCCTCGACGCCGTCGCCGGCTACGTCTGCGCGAACGACGTGAGCGCGCGCAACATCCAGTACGGCGAGCCGCAGTGGCTGCGCGGCAAGGGCTTCGACACGTTCTGCCCCGTCTGGCCGCTCGACGACCCGGTCCGGCTGGACCCGTCGGAGCTTCGCGTCGTCCAGCGGCTGAACGGCGAGGTCATGCAGGACGGGAACACCCGCGACCTCATCTTTGACGTCCCGTTCCTCGTCGCGTTCGCGTCCAACGTGTTCACGCTCGAGCCCGGCGACCTCATCCTCACCGGGACGCCGGCGGGCGTCGGCTACGCCCGCGACCCGAAGGTCTCGCTGCAGGACGGCGACCTCGTCGAGGTCGAGATCGAGGGGATCGGCGTGCTCGCCAACCCCGTCGTCGCCGAGCGCTAGACCCGCTCGAGCACGACGACCGGGATCTGCCGGTCGGTCTTCTCCTGGTACTCGTCGTAGTGCGGCCAGATTCCGTTCATCGTCTTCCAGAGCCGCTCGCGCTCACCCGGCTCCGCCGTGCGCGCGTGCGCGTGAAACCTGTCGCCCTTGATCTGCACGCCGACTTCCGGGTTCTTCACAAGGTTCATGTACCAGCCCGGGTGCTCGGGCGTGCCACCCTTCGAGGCGACGATGACCGCGTTGCCGCCGTCCATGCCGTAGATGAGGGGCGTCGTCGACTCGTTGCCCGTCTTCCTGCCCTTGGTCGTGAGCAGGAGGACGGTCGAGCCCTCCCGCCAGTCGTGCCCTTCCGCACCGTCCGTCTCCTGGTAGCGCTGGACGTGCTCGTCGCCGAAAAGAAAGTCGCTCATTCCCGAAGCGTATCCATTGCCTTCGAGGCCAAACCGTCGAAGGCGCGCACCGCCAGCTCCAGATGCTCCTCCTTCGTGTCCTCGAGCTTCGTGTGCGATAGGCCGCGCAGCGACTGCACGAACATCATCACCGTCGGCACGCCCGCGCGCGCGACCTCCGCCGCGTCGTGCAGCGGGCCGCTCGGGAGGCGGTGCGACGTGCCGGCGACCTCGCGGATCGACTCGTCCGCGAGCTCGATCAGGCCCTCGTCGAAGAGGATCGGCTCGATGTTCCAGATCCGGTTCCAGGACACGTCGACGTCCTCCTCGCGCGCGAAGCGCTCGCTCGCCTCCTGCGCGAGCGCGAGCAGCCGCGCGAGCTTCGCCGCGTCGAGGTGGCGCTGGTCGAGGAGCTGCTCCGCCGTCTCGACGACGGAGGTGACGATGCCCGGCTTGCAGACGACGCCGCCGGACGTGCACACCGCGCCGTCCCCGACCTCCGCCGCGATCGGGCGGATCTCGAGCGCGAGCTTCGCCGCGCCGGCGAGCGCGTCGCGCCGCTTGTCCATCGGCGTGGAGCCGGCGTGCGCCGCCTGGCCCTTCCACGTGATCAGGTGCCGCTCGACTCCGAACGTGCCGAGGACGACGCCGAGCGGCAGGCCCATCGACTCGAGGACCGGGCCTTGCTCGATGTGCAGCTCGAGGTAGGCGGCCGCGCTCTTCAGCTGCGCCCGTGCAGCGAGCGCCTCGTCGAGGTCGACGCCGTGCTCGCGCAGCGCGTCCGGGAGCGCGATCCCGTTCGCGTCCCGGCGCTGGCGGAGCTCCTCCTGGTCGGCCATCGAGCCGGCGGCGGCCGACGAGCCGAAGAGCGAGCGGCCGAAGCGCGCGCCCTCCTCGTCGGCCCAGTTGACGACGCGCACGGTGAACGGCGGGCGCCCCTCCGCTGCGATCCGCCGGAGCGTCTCGACCGCCGCCATGACGTTGAGGCACCCGTCGAGCCAGCCGCCGTTCGGCACCGAGTCGATGTGGCCGCCGAGCAGGAGCGCGCGGTCGGAGTCGCCGTCGAGCGTGAACCACTGGTTCCCGGCCTCGTCGATCTCCTCGCGCGCGCCGGACGCCGCGACCTTGCCGCGGAGCCACTCGCGCGCCTGCTCCCACGTCTCCGTCCACGCGACGCGCTGCGCGCCGTTCTCGTCGCCCGTGAGCTCGCGCAGCTCCTTCAGCTCGGCGACGGTGCGTGCGGGATCGAGCACGCGTGCGATCCTACAACGCGTGTCGAAGCCCGAAGCCGTCGTCCGCGCCGAACGCCTGCTCGGCTCGGCGGCCGCGTCGTGGACGCGCGTCGAAAGCCGCGGCTACGCGGCGAACGAGCACTGGACGGCCGCGTTCGCGGACGGGACGCGCGCGTTCCTCAAGCTCGCCGCGCCCGTCGACCCCTGCCCGCAGTGGCTGCGCGACGAGGAGCGTGTCTATGCCGCCGTCGCCGGGCCGTTCATGCCGGAGCTGCTCGCATGGGAGGACGCCGATCGCCCGCTGCTCGTGCTCGAGGACCTCTCCGGCTGCCGCTGGGCGCCGCCGTGGGAGCCCGGTGACCTGTCCGCGGTCCTCGACGCGTTCGCAGCGCTGGCCGCGACGACGGCCGAGGCGCTCCTGCCCGGCCTGGAGACGCGCCGGCTCCCGAGCTGGGAACGCGTCGCCGCCGACCCTGGGCCGTTCCTCTCGCTCGGGCTCGCCGACGCCGCGTGGCTCGAGCGAGCGCTGCCGGCGCTGCTCGAGGCGGCCGAGCACACGCCGCTCGCCGGCAACGCGCTCGTCCACGGCGACGTGCGCAGCGACAACCTCTGCTTCCGCGACGGCGCCGCCGTCTTCTACGACTGGAATCACACCACGATCGGCAATCCGGCGGCAGACGTCGCCTTCATGCTTCCGAGCCTTAGCCTCGACGGCGGACCCGAGCCGCACGAGGTCGCACGCCAGGTGCCGAGCGCGAACGACTTTGCCGCCTACCTCGCCGGCTTCTTCGGCGGAGGCGCCGCACTGCCACCACCGAAGGGCGCGCCGGGCGTGCGCGCGTTCCAGCTCGCGCAGTTCCGCGTCGCTCTGCCGTGGGCGTGCCGCGTCCATGGCGTTCGCGAGCCGTGATAAGAACACCCGGATGACCTACCGCCGCGCGCTGACGAGGACGGCCGCCGTCGCGACGCTGCTGCTCGCCCTCGCCGGCTTCTGGGAGCTCTACCGCTGGACATGGTCGTCCGCGGGCTGGACATGGCCGTTCGCCGTCGACTCGACCTCGATGCCGCACGTCTGGACGATCCTCAAGGCGTTCGGGCAACCCGCGCAGGTCAACCAGCCCTCGCTCGGCAACATCCTCTTCCACAAGGCGCTGTTCACTGCGAAGGAGTCAGCGGTCGGCTTCGCCATCGGCGCCGTCGTCGGCTTCGCGCTCGGCGTCGTCCTCGCCCACTCCCGCCTGCTCCAGCGCGGCTTCCTGCCGTACCTCGTCGCGAGCCAGACGGTGCCGATCCTCGCGATCGCGCCGATGGTCGTCGTCTGGGTCAATCCCAAGCTCCCGGCCGCTGTTCAGGGCTGGGGCGCGGTCGCCGTCATCGCCTCCTACCTGACGTTCTTCCCGGTGCTCATCAACACGCTGCGCGGCCTCCACGCGGCCGACACCCGCGCGCTCGAGCTCATGCGCACGTACGCGGCCACGCGCTGGACCGTGCTCTGGAAGCTGCGCGTCCCCGCATCGCTGCCGTACGTCTTCGCAGCGCTCAAGCTCGCCGCGACCGCAAGCGTCGTCGGCGCGATCATCGGCGAGCTGCCCTCGGGGCTCCAGAGCGGCCTCGGGGGCGCCATCATCAACTTCAACCAGTACTACTCGATCGAGCCGCAGGAGCTCTGGGCGACGAACATCGTCGCGGCGCTGCTCGGCATCGTCTTCTTCGTCGTCATCGTCATCGCCGAGAAGCTCGTCGTACGACGCGCGCCGGAGGCGGTCGGATGAGCGAGCAGCAACCCGTCGTCGAGATCCGCAACGTCACGAAGACGTTCGCGCACGGCAACGTCACCGCGCTGCAGGACATCGAGCTCGACTTCCATCCCCGCGAGTTCGTCGCGCTCATCGGCCCGTCCGGCTGCGGCAAGTCGACGCTGCTCCGCGTCATCGGCGACCTCGTTCAGCCGACCTCCGGCACCGTCACCGTCAACGGCAAGAGCGCTCGACAGGCGCGCAACGACCGCGACTACGGCATCGTCTTCCAGGACTCCGTCCTCTTCGAGTGGCGCACCGTCGCGAAGAACATCGCGTTGCCGCTCGAGATGCTCCGGTGGGACAAGGCGCGCCGCCGCGATCGCGTCGCGGAGATGATGGAGCTCGTCGAGCTCAAGGGCTTCGGCGACCACTACCCGTGGCAGCTGTCCGGCGGCATGCAGCAGCGCGCGTCGATCGCGCGCGCGTTCGCGTTCGAGCCCGCGCTCCTGCTCATGGACGAGCCGTTCGGCGCGCTCGACGAGATGACGCGCGAGCGCCTCAACCTCGAGCTCCTCTCCATCTGGGAGCGGCTGCAGTCGACGGTCGTGTTCGTGACGCACTCGATCTCCGAGGCGGTGTTCCTCTCGACGCGCGTCGTCGTCATGAGCCCGCGCCCCGGTCGCATCGCCGGCGTCGTCCCGATCGACCTCCCGTCGCCGCGCTCGGCCGAGACGCGCGAGGACCCGCGCTTCTTCGAGCTCGTCACCGAGGTGCGCGAGCTCCTGCGCAAGCGCGGCGAGCACCTGCTCCCCGAGGAGGAGCCGGTTTGACGCTTACGTTGCGCAAGGCCGGCGACTGGACGCCCGCGCTCGTCGTGTTCGTGCTCGTCATCGCCGCGTGGCAGGGCACGATTGCCGCCTTTCACATCCAGCAGTTCCTGCTCCCGAAGCCGAGCGACATCGTCAAGACGTTCTGGACCGACCGCCACACCCTCTGGCCGGCCGGCTGGTACACGTTCAAGGAGGCACTCGGCGGCTTCGCCATCGGGTCGGGGCTCGGGATGCTCGCGGCGACGCTCGTCGGCCGGTTCCGCACCTTCGGCAATGCCTTCATGCCGGTCGCGATCGCGGCGAACGCGGTGCCGATCGTCGCGTTCGCCCCGATCTTCGGCGTCTGGTTCAACCCGCTCTCGCCGCACTCGAAGATGGCGATCGCCGCCGTCCTCTGCTTCCTCCCGGTGATGGTCAACACGATGCGGGGCCTCCAGAGCGCGAGCCCGCGCCAGGTCGAGCTCATGCGCTCGTACGCCGCCTCCGACCTCGAGATCTGGCGGCGCGTGCGCGTCCCGGCCGCGCTGCCGTTCGTGTTCACCGCGCTCAAGGTCGCGAGCGTGCTCGCAATGATCGGCGCGATCGTCGGCGAGTACTTCGGCGGGGCCACGACCGCCCTCGGCGTCCTCATCAACTCCGATGCGGAGAGCTTCGACTTCGTCCCGGCCTGGGCGGGGATCCTCCTGGCCTCGATGCTCGGCCTGGCGCTCTACTTCGCGGTCGTCGCAGCTGAGCGCATCGTGGTCCGGTGGGCGCCGCCCGAGGCCGAGCCCTCGTAATCCGGGGCCTCGCGCGTTATGAATCTCCCCTACGGGTGGTTCAGGCATAGCGAAAGGGAGGGTTGCATGAGGAAGTTGGTGGTCGGCGCGCTGCTCGCAGCGGTGATCGCCGCCGCGGCAGTGACGGGAAGCAGCTCGAGCGCGTCCGCCGCGCCGCAGCTGACGAAGATCACGCTCCAGCTCAAGTGGGTGCCGCAGGCGCAGTTCGCGGGGTACTACGCGGCGTCGCTCAAGGGCTTCTACAAGGCGGCGGGGCTCGACGTCACGCTGAAGAACGGCGGGCCGAACATCATCCCCGAGACGGTCGTCGCCTCCGGTCAGGCGCAGTTCGGTGTCGACTGGGTGCCGAGCCTGCTCACCGCGCGTGACAAGGGCACGCAGCTC
>Ga0265314_10004954_pt1 | contig 12150 bp, 6 predicted proteins | sample 4126metaG_FD_203106 | JGI IMG/M metagenome (GOLD analysis project Ga0265314, IMG submission 203106) | Rhizosphere microbial communities from Carex aquatilis grown in University of Washington, Seatle, WA, United States - 4-1-26 metaG | ecosystem: Host-associated > Plants > Roots > Rhizosphere >... | reverse complement strand
GCTGCGGTATATCGGGACGATCAGTTACGGCGTTTACCTGTATCACGAGTTTGTAGGGGCGCAACTGGATGTGTTCCGAGAAAAGGGTGCATCGTATGTTCCCACCGATGGCCTGATGCGGCTGTTGTGGGTGACGGGGATCACGATTCCGCTGGCGGCGGTTTCGTGGCTGGTGATGGAAAAGCCATTGAATGATCTGAAGCGGCATTTTCCATATGTTCGGGCGAAGGGGGCGAAGAATGCGATGCAGGAGGCGGATGCGGCGGGGACAGTTGCAGGCGCGGAGCTTGCGGAGGCCAAGGCATGAGGCGGGTGGACGTGGTCATTCCGTGCTATCGCTACGGCCGCTACCTGCGGAATTGCGTCGGCAGCATTCTTTCGCAGGAGGGTGTGGACGCGCGCGTGCTGATCATCGATGACTGCTCACCGGATGACAGCGCGAAGATCGCAAAGGAAATTGCCGCGGAAGACGCCCGTGTGACTGTGCGTGTGCACGAAAAAAATCGCGGGCATATCGCCACGTACAATGAGGGGCTGCTCGAGTGGGTCTCGGGAGACTACTGCGTGCTGATTTCGGCGGATGATTTTATCCTTCCCGGGTCGCTGAAGCGCGCGGTGGATCTGATGGAAGCGCATCCGAATGTGGCGTTTGTTTACGGGGGCGTGATCCGATGGAACGGGGAGGGCGTGATGCCTTCGCCGCGCGGGGTGGATGCAGCGGAGCCTTTTCGTGTGGAAAGCGGCGACGCGTGGATCACGCGGGTGTGCAAGATGGGATACAACCCCGTGATTTCGCCGGAGGTGGTGGCGCGCACTCGGATACATCAGGAAGTGGGCGGATATCGGCCGGAGCTGCCGCACACGGGGGATCTCGAGATGTGGCTGCGGCTGGCGAGTCGCGGGGATGTGGGGTATGTGAATGCGGACCAGGCGATGTATCGGGTGCACCCGTCGAACATGCACAAGGCGCTGCTGACGACGAAGTTTGATGAGATCAAGCACTATTGGGTGGCATTTGATGAGCACTTTAAAAAATGGAACCGCTCGGCGAACAAGGCGGAACTGGTGAAGTGCGTCGGGGGGAATCTGGCGGGACAGGCGCTGGAGGCCGGGAACAAGGCGTTTTATGCGAAGGAACTGGCGCTTGCAGCGTCGCTGCGGACTTTGGCGATCGAAATGCTGCCCGAGGTGAGGAATCGGCGCGATTGCCGAATGCTGGGGTGGAAGTTGCGGATGGGTCACAAGGCGTGGCGTGCCTTGTGGTGGATGGCGTTCCCGATGTGGCTGCCGGGGGCGATGAAGCGGGCGTGGGCGGAATCGCGTAAGAAGCGGGCGCAGCGGGTGAGCGTGGCGTGATGAATATACTGCTGGCCTATCAATACTGCGACCTGGGGGGAATCCAGGCGATCATGGGGGCGCTCGGGCGGCGTTACAAGGCACGCGGGCATGCGTGCGAGCTGTTCTTTTTCAATGCTGGCCCGGCGCTGGCGCAATATCCGGCGGATTGGAAAGTGCATGTCGGGGGCCTGGCGGAATTGTTGAATGTAGCGGCGTCGCGGCGGTTTGATGTCGTGCATGCCATCACGGAGGACTGGCCGACGGGAATTTCCGCGGTGCGGCATCTCAAGAAGATGCGGACGGCGCTGGTGCTTTCATCGCAGGGGCGGATTGTTTCACACTGGAATTCGCGGCACTGCGATGGACTGATCGGGTGCTCGGGGTGGGATGTGACCGAGCAGCAGAAGACGGCGGATTTTCGGGTGACGCGGATTTACAACGGGATTGATCTGGAGCGGTTTTCGCCGGAGGGGCGCAAGGCGGATGGCGGCAAGCCGATTGTGGCGTGGGTGGGGCGCGGCAGTGATCTCGAACAGAAGCGGATTGATCTGCTGGCGGGGGCGGCGAAGGAACTGGTGGCGGCGGGATTGCGGCTTTGGATTGCCGATCCGGATGGGCCGGCGAAGGTGGTGGCCTCGGCGGCGCAGGCGCTTGAGCCGATCGCGGAGCGGTGGGGCAAGGTGGCGTGGGACCAGATGCCGGGGTTCTACCGGGATGTGGCGGCGAGCGGTGGCGTTGTGCTGTCGACGGCGGCATTTGAGGGGTTGCCACTGAGCCTGGCGGAAGCGCAGGCGTGCGGGAGTCCGGTGATCGGGGCGGATGTGCGGGGCGTGAATGAATGCGTGCGGCCGGAGAAGGGCGGAGTGCTTTACCCGGCGGATATCGCGCCCGCACGGCTTGCGGAATTGATCGTCGAAACGGTGCGCGATTCGGCGGCGATGGAACATCGCCGGCAAGCCTGTGCGGGGTTTGCGGCGGAGTGCTTTGGGCTCGAGCGAATGGTCGACGAGCATCTTGCCGCGTACGAAGCGGCGATGGAGCGGCGGCGGGCGGCGTGGCGGGTATTTGGGAAGGGGTGGACCGATTCGATCACGCACCGATCCGACCGATACAGTGAATGGCGGATGATTCCGGCGACGCGGCAGTATGAGGCGTCGGTTGAGCTGGCCGACCGAGGCGAGCGGCGCACGGCGGCCGCTGCGGCGCGGGCGGCGTTCACCACATGCCCGGCGCTTTTCCGGAAGGGCGAGCGGATGCGGCACCTGGTGGGCGTGCATCTGTCGCAGAAATCCCCGCCAAGCGAAGGGCATGCTGTTCGGGCGTAAAACGTCCGCGGCTGGTTTAAGGATGTTGGGATGTTGATCACCGTTGCGATTTGCACATGGAACCGCTCCAAACTTTTGGATGCGACGCTGCTGGAGATGGAGAAGCTGCGCATCCCGGCGGGCGTGACGTGGGAATTGCTCGTCGTCGACAACAACAGCAAGGATGACACGGCGGCGGTGATCCAGCGGCACACGGCGAAGGGGATCCTTCCGATTCGCGGACTTTTTGAACCCAAGCCGGGGCATTCCAATGCACGCAATTGTGCGATGGCCGCGGCGCGGGGGGAATTGGTCATCTGGACCGATGATGATGTGCTCGTTGATGCGGACTGGATTGAGGCGTATTACGCGGCGGTGAGCCGATATCCCGATGCGGCATTCTTCGGCGGAACGGTCGATCCGCTTTATGAAGTGGAGCCCACTTCCTGGATGCGCAAACACCGGCAGCTTGTGGAAGGGCCGTTTGCGCTGCGGCAGCTTGGACCGGAGGTGCGGCCACTGGTGGGAAAGGAATTGCCGTTCGGGGCGAACATGGCGCTGCGGTGGAACGGCGGCGGGGAAGCGCTTTTTGATCCGAAGCTGGGGCGGCAGGGAAATATCCTGATCAGCGGCGATGAGACCGCGGTGTTTGAAAGCCTCAGGCAGCAGGGAAAGATCGGCATCTGGGTGGGCAACGCGCGGGTGCGGCACTTTATTCCGAAAGAACGGATCAACATTGGTTACATCTGGAAATTCTGGGCGGGGATCGGCGCGACGAACATGCGGCGGCACGGCTTGCCGGAGGCGGCATATTTTCTCGGGATGCCGCGGTGGATGATCCGCAAGTATGTGGGGCTGCGGCTGGGGGCGCTGGTGCGGACGCCGGTGAAGAACGCCAAGTGGGCGGATCTTTTCAAGGACTCCGCGGACATCTACGGCGCCATGTGCGAGGCCCGCAAAATGGGCCGGAGCAAACCGGAAATGAAAACCGCAGTGGCGGCGCAGCCGGTGCCGGTGCGCGAAGGAGCGGGCGGATGAGAGCTCCTCAGAAGAACGAGAATTCCGTCTCGGTCATCATTCCGTGCTATCGCCAGGGGCGGTTTCTTCCGGAATCCGTGGCCAGCGTGCTGAAGCAGACCCATCCGGTCCACGAGATCATCGTGGTGGATGACGGCTCGGATGATGACACCGGCGATGTCGCGCGGAAGCTCGGATGTGTGAAGTACATCTGGAAGAAGAACGGCGGCCCGGCGTCGGCCCGGAACGTCGGCATCGCCGAGGCCAGCGGCAAATACCTGATGTTCCTGGATTCGGATGACCTGCTGCATCCGGAGGCGATTGAATGGCTGGTGAACGCGGCGGATGGACGCGAGGATGTCCTGAGCACGATGCACCTGCGGTTCTTTGATCATGGGATGGCGATCGACAGCGGGCCGGTGCATCCGCTTCCCGGGACACTGCCTGATATCTACAAGCAGCTTTTCCTGCACAATCTGAACGCCCCGGTGGCGTTTCTGCCGTCGCGCAAGTCGGTGCAGGCGGTGGGGGGATTTGATCCTTCGCCGGATGTGGATGCGTGCGAGGATTGGGATTTGTGGATGAAGCTGGTGTTTGCAGGGGCGGAAATCCGGCCGGTGCACAAGGTGGGGGCCTTCTATCGCCAGCATCCGACCTCGCACAGCAGGAACAAAATCAAGATGAAGCGCAGCCGCTCGAATGTGCGCTTTCGCACCCGGCAGGCCATGGCGGGGCGGGAGGAATGGGTCCGAGGCCTTGGGTTGGACTTTAAGAAAATGCATGTGATGCTTACGCGGCTGATGCAGGCGGAGCATCAGGATGCGGCGTACTGGCTGCGGCAGGAGGGGAAGTACAATGAAGCGCTGGTGCAGTATTACCGCAGCATGAGCCGGTCGAAGGTGAACACGGTGGCGCTGGTGGGGATCCTGAAGCTGCTGCCGCACTGGCTGGCGCACGGAAGAAAGAAGCCGGTCAAGGCCGGCGGAGCGGCGGGGGCGCACATGGCGCCGATCGACGATGCAAAGCTACAGCCGGTCGCAGTCGAAGGCGGATCGAGGGATTCCCTCGCCCACAGGTGAATGTCATGGGGACAAATCGAACGGTCAGCATCGTGATACCGGTATTCAACCGGCTCACGTTTATCGATCAGGCCATCGCGTCGGCGCTGGCCCAGAGCCAGGCTCCGCTGGAAATCCTGGCGGTGGATGATGGATCGACGGCCGACGTTGCGGGGCACCTGGCCAAATGGCAGGAAAGCGTCAGGTATATCCGGCGCGACAATGGCGGCCAGGGCGCGGCGCGGAACACGGCCCTGGCGCAGTGCCGCGGGGAATATGTCCTGTTTCTGGATGATGATGATTGCCTGAACGCCGGTGCGGTGGAAAAGCTGCTCGCGGCGATTGAAATATCAGGCGGGGCGGTGTGGGCGGCGGGGGGGTATGACTATGTGGATGTTGACGGGAAAACCCTGGGCCGGAGCCATCTGCCGGGGATTCAGAAAGGCGATCTGCTCGCGCAGATGATCCGGGGAAATCCGGTCGGCGCGCCGCTGGCGGTGTTGCTGAACGTCGAGGCGGTTCGGGAGGCGGGCGGATTTGATGAGGATCGCCGGCTGCAGACCGCGGAGGATCACGATTTGTGGATTTCGCTGGCCCGCCGGCATCCGCCGGCGTGCACCCGGGAGATCGTCGCCCGCTACCGCAAGCATCCGCAGAACGCCACGGGAAATCTTACCGGTCATTTGGCTGCGCGGCTGGCGATGCTGGCGAAACAGCGCGGGCTTTCCACGTCGGCCTACGCGCCGCATTTTGATGCGGCGGAGGCGATTCTGCATCGGGAATACGGCGACGTATGCTACCTCGCGGGCAGGCAGGGCGAGGCAAGGAGCCATTGGCGACTGGCGGCGGATGGCGGGGGACTAAATTTCGGCGATCGAATGCTGCGGGTGGCCAAGAGTTACCTGCCAACCGGTGCGCGGGGAATGATGCGGCGTGGGACACAGGCGGTGCGGAGCGGAGGAGAAGCTAAACTTGCGGTGCTCTGAATTTTCCGATTGAAGAAATCGGAAAGAGTACTGCACGGGATGGGCGAGTCAGTTTTTTTTCTGGTTTGTTTTGTGGGGCTGCGGAATCCGGCGTTTTGAACGCGGATGCTCGCGAGTCCGGGGTTTCAGGTTGCCGGTGCAATCCTGGCCGGATTATTTTTTTAAGTGAGGCATACAATGGCACGACATCATGACACACTGCGCGATCATCGAAATACCGCCTTGACCAGGGCCCGCAGGCAGCGCGCTTTGCGCTCCGCCTCGCAGGTGCGGTTCGAATGGCTCGAAGAGCGCACCTTGCTGTCGGCCCTGACCATCGCCCAGGAGAACCAACTCCCGGGCACGCCGCAAAGCACCTGGGATATATCGGGCGCGGGGGACACGACCCTGCAGGGATTTGCGACGGATATCAGTGTGGACGTCGGACAGACGGTTTCCTTCAAAATCACCGATACCACGCTGGGCTCCTATCACATCGAGATTTACCGCCTGGGGTACTACCAGGGAGACGGTGCGCGCCTGGTGACGACCATCGCGAGCGGCTCGGTCACCAAGACCAATCAGCCGGCGGGGATTGTCGATTCAACCACCGGTGAGCTGGATTGCGGGAACTGGTCGATCTCGGCAAGCTGGGCGGTTCCGTCAGACGCCACGTCCGGCGTATACATCGCGGATTTGGTACGCGACACCAACGGCGCCCGAAGCCAGATTCCGTTCATCGTCCGCAACGATGCCTCGACATCGCAATTCGTGTTCCAGACTTCCGATCCGACGTGGGAGGCGTACAACGATTACGGCGGCAAGAGCCTTTACGACTATCAGTCGAACAATCAGCGTGCATATGCCGTGAGCTACAACCGGCCGTTTAACACGCGCGGTGATTCCGCTGAGGATTATCTCTTCAGCGCGGAAACCCCGATGATTTATTGGATGGAGGAAAATGGATACGACGTGTCGTACATCGCCGGCGTCGATACCGACCGCTACGGGGCGTCGCTGCTGCAGAACCATCGGATCTTCCTCTCCAACGGGCATGATGAATACTGGTCTCCCGGCCAGCGGACGAATGTGCAGAACGCCATCGCAGGCGGCATGAATGCGGTGTTTTTCAGCGGGAACGAGGTTTCGTGGGAAACCCGCTACGCAGACAGCATCGACGGCAGCAACACGCCCTACCGCACGCTGGTGTGCTACAAGGATTCGATCCCCGGAACGCTTAACGATCCGTCCGGCAATTGGACGGGCGAGTGGGCCGACCCGAGGTTCAGCCCGCCGCTCGATGGCGGCAACCCGGGCGAGACGCTCACAGGCCAGGCGCCGGTGGTCAACGACGGGGCGAAGGGGGCGATCCAGGTGACCGCGGCGGAAGGAAAGACGCTGCTCTGGGCCAACACCAGTGTCGCGAGTCTCGCCGCCGGTCAGACCGCGACGCTCACGGACAATACACTGGGGTATGAATGGGACGAGCCGCTGGACAACGGCTATCTGCCCAACAATGCGATTTTCCTTTCGACGACGACCGTTGTGGGCGCACCCGTGCTTCAGGGTTACGGGGCCACATATGCATCGGGAACCGCAACCCAGCATCTTGAAGAATACAAGGCTCCGAGCGGAGCGATCATATTTTCCACCGGCGTGGTGCAGTGGTCGTGGGGTCTCTCGAGCATCCATGACACGGATGCAGGCACTTCGACGGTCGATCCGCGGATCGAGCAGGCGACCGTGAATCTCTATGCGCAGATGGGCGCACAGCCGGCGACGCTCATCGCCGGGCTGGTGAAGGCAACCAAGTCGACCGATGTCACGCCGCCAACATCGGCCATTCTCTCGCCGGCGAACGGCAGTTCGCTCGCCGCCGGGACGACGGTGACGATTTCCGGCTCGGCGAGTGATTCGGGCGGCGGCGTCGTGGCCGGGGTTTCGATCTCCACCGACGGCGGCGTGACCTGGCACCCGGCCAGCGGCACCACCAGCTGGACCTATTCCTGGGCGCCTGCCACCGCGGGCAGCTACACCATTGAAGTCCGCGCCACCGATGACAGCCTGAACACCCAGACAACGCCCACGGCGGTCACCGTGAATGTGACCGGCATGGCGGGGCAATCCGCGCTCGGCAGCATTCTTCCGACGGGAACGGCGCAGCCGGATTCAGCGCTGGAACTGGGGATGAAGTTTGCCGTGGATGTCCCCGGGCAGATTACCGGGGTGCGATTCTATAAGTTCGCGGGAAACACAGGCACGCACATCGGTAACCTCTGGACCTCCACGGGGGCGAAACTGGCGACGGTGACGTTCACCAATGAGTCGGCCAGCGGCTGGCAATATGCGGCGTTCTCCTCGCCGGTGAATGTTGTGCCGGGGCAAACGTATGTGATTTCGTACTTTGATCCTGCCGGGAATTATGCCGAGCAGGATTATTACTTCTATAGCCAGTCAGGCACGCAGCAGATTCACGGGCTGCAGGACAACGCGGCCGGCGGCAATGGGGTTTATTCCTATTCCGCGAGCAGCACGTTCCCGAACAATTCGGCTGTGACGACCAGCGGCGACCTGGCCGCGAATTATTTCGTGGACGCCATCTTCCAGCCGGCGGCGGACACCACGGCCCCTTCAATCAGTTCTGCAACGCCGGCGTCCGGGGCGACTGCCGTCGCGACCACTTCGCCGGTCACCGTGACCTTCAGCGAGGCGGTGAAAAATGATGCGTCGCTCTCGATCGTGGTGAAGAATGCCTCGAACCAGACGGTTCCCGGCACGCTCACGTACAACACAACCACGCACACGGCGACGTTTGTGCCGGGCGTCGTGATGACCAAGTCGGCCGGTTACACGGTGACGGTGACGGCGACGGATCTTGCCGGGAACGCCATGTCACCGGCGAATTGGTCGTTCCAGACCGCCGCGACCGACAACGTCAGCCTCTGGCCCGCGAGTGCGACGCCGACCAACCCGGCCGACAGCGATACGAGCCATGTGGAGGTCGGCATGAAGTTCGTGTCGTCCGCCTCGGGCTATGTCACGGCCATTCGCTTCTACAAGGGCACCGGTAACACCGGCACGCACGTCGGCCATCTCTGGAGCGCGAGCGGAACCCTGCTGGCAACCGTGACCTTCACCGGCGAGACAACCACCGGCTGGCAAACCGCGACCCTCTCCAATCCCGTGGCGATTTCAGCCAACACGACGTACGTCGTTTCTTATTACGCCCCCAACGGCCACTACGCGGATGACGACAATTTCTTCACCAACGGCGGCGTTTCCAATGGGCCGCTGACGGCGCCTTCGACGTATCAGGCGCTGGGCAATGGCGTATTCATTTACAGCACCGGGAACGCCTTCCCGAACAATTCGTTCGCCGGTGGAAATTACTGGGTGGACGTGGTTTTCTCGCCGACCGCGACCGACACCACGCCGCCCTCGATTGTCTCCCAGTCGCCCACTTCCGGCGCGACGAATGTCTCGCCGAACGCACCGGTCACGGTGACCTTCAGCGAGCCGGTAAAAAGCGATACATCGCTGTCGGTTACGCTCAAGAACGGCAGCACGACGGTTCCCGGCACGCTCTCGTATAACGCCGGAACCTTTACCGCGACGTTCACCCCGAGCAGCGCCCTCGCGCTCGGGACGACATACACCGTGAACGTGACCGCAACGGACGTTGCCGGGAACGCCATGACCCCGGCGAGCTGGAATTTCTCAACCCAGTCCAGCAGCAATTTCAGCGTCTGGGGCGGCAATGCAACGCCGGCCTCTGTGAATGACAGCAACACCAGCCCGCTGGAAGTTGGCACGAAATTCCAGTCGAACGTCGCCGGTTGGGTGACGGGTGTCTCGTTCTACAAGGGATCGCAGGATACCGGCACGCACGTCGGGCACTTGTGGAGTTCCACGGGCACGCTCCTGGCCACGGTGACCTTCAGCAATGAATCCGCAAGCGGCTGGCAGACTGCAAACTTCAGCAATCCGGTTGCCATCAGCGCCAATACGACGTATGTGATTTCCTACTACCTGCCGACCGGCCATTTCGCGGCGGATGCCAATTACTTTGCCACTTCCGGCGTGACCAACGGTCCGCTTACGGCGCTTTCGAATACGGCCGGCGGAGGGAACGGCGTGTTTCTGTTCCAGAGCGGCGGCGGATTCCCGAACCAGAACTGGCAGGCCACCAACTACTGGGTGGATGTCAATTTCACGACGACGCCGCCCGCGGATACCACGCCGCCGTCGATCACGAGCCAGTCTCCGACCTCGGGTCAATCCGGCGTATCGACGAGCGCACCGGTGAAGGTGACCTTCAGCGAGGCGGTGAAAAATGATTCGTCGCTGAGCATCACCGTGAAGAATGGTTCCACCGTGGTCCCCGGAACCCTCTCGTACAATTCCACCACCTTCACGGCAACCTTCACGCCGACGTCTGCCCTGGCGAACTCCGCAACTTACACGGTGACGGTCACCGCCACGGATCTTGCGGGCAACGTGATGACGCCGGCAACGTGGTCCTTCACCACCACCTCCAATACCGCGGTGCCGCCGGTGATCACCGGCTTCACGCCGGCTAACGGGGCGTCGAGCGTCGCAGTTGCGTCGACGATTACGGCGACGTTCAACAAGGCGGTTCAAACCACTAACCTGGTGTTTACGGTCACCGACCTGAGCAACGCCAATGCGGCGGTCGCAGGAACCGTCAAATACACGGCCGCTTCGAGCACCGCTACCTTCACGCCCACCAGCCCCCTGGCCTACCTGAGCACTTACAGTGTTTCGGTGCAGGCGACCGACACCGCCGGCGATGTCATGACGACCCCTGCGAGCTGGGTGTTCACCACCGTAGCGGCGGCCACCGGAAGCTTGAATGTCTTTGGTACAAAGACGCCGACCACCAAGGCGGATACCGATACTTCCGCCGTGGAAGTTGGAATGAAGTTCACCTCGGATGTCGCGGGGACCGTGACTGGCATGCGGTTCTACAAGGGCACCGGGAACACCGGAACCCATACGGGTCATCTCTGGTCTTCGACCGGGCAATTGCTCGCGTCGGCAACGTTTACCAATGAAACGACCACCGGCTGGCAGACCGTGAACTTCTCGACGCCGGTCGCCATCACCGCCAACACGGTGTATGTGATTTCGTACTTTGCACCCAAGGGGCACTACGCCGCCGACAGCGGGTACTTCACCAGTGCCGCTATCACCAGCGGACCGCTCCATGGATTGCAGGATGGCGCTAGTGGCGGCAACGGCGTGTATGCCTACGGCAGCGCAAGTTCTTTCCCGTCGTCCAGCTATCAGGCGACCAATTACTGGGTGGATGTGCTGTTTACCGCCGGGACGCCCGGCACGCCGCCTGGGCCCTCAACCACGCTCGCGGTGACCACCAAAACGCCTGCTTCGGGCGCCACTCAGGTACCCGTAACCACGACGGTCTCGGCGGTCTTCAACGCACCCGTGAGTGCGACGAGTGTGTCGCTGGTGCTTAAGACTTCCGGCGGGACGGCGGTATCGGCGACTGTGGTATACAATGCCACAACGCAAACCGTGACGCTCACGCCGACGGCTGCTCTTAGCGCCGGCCAAACGTATACAGCAACGCTTCTGGCAGCCGATCCATTGGGCAACGAAATGAATCCGGTCACCTGGTCGTTTTCCACCTGATGTGAATTGAAGTGTAAGTAGTCTTAGAATCGTGGAATAATCGGAGCAAATCGTCGTTGAAATGTTTTCCGCTTTTAGGAGTATCGCGGGGCGAATGATTCATTTCCGCGAAACGAAGGCGACGATTGCGCAGAGTTTAATAAGAACTGCAATAGTAGAATAACTATTGAACGAACCGCTATATAAACATGGTTGACAGTTCGAAATTGTGGGATATTCTACGGCATGAAAACAGGCTTACTTGACGCGACATCGGGATCAAGCAACATCACCATTGTGCAATTCCGATAAAATAGCGCGATTTGGGCACAGAACGGTTGGGAATTCTGTGTTCTAAGAGCAGCGACTGGTCGTTCCGGCAAGCCTGGAAGTGGGAACATCCTGGTTTCGCGGGTTTCGTGGGTAACACGTGCGGTGGAAAGCACGTGCAATTTGAGAAGTGAGGAACTTCATGAGTGTGGGAAATCGTCGTCGCAGTGTTCGTGCATCCACTGCGCGCCGCGCCTTGGCGTCGGCCGTGCGGGCACAGTTTGAGTCCCTCGAACGACGTCAACTGCTTACATCCGTCACCGCCGTATCGCCGGGTAATCTGAGCGTCGGCGTGGCTGTCGATGCCCCGATCACCGTCACGTTCGGCACTATCATGAATAGTGCTTCCATCAACGGAACCACCTTCGAACTGCTCGATAGTTCCAATAACATCATCCCCACCCGCCTGACCTACAACAGTTTTGAGACCGCCGCCACGCTCACGAGCCTGTCGGAACTTTCCTACGCAAGCACATACCATGTCGT
>Ga0265314_10004953_pt1 | contig 12152 bp, 8 predicted proteins | sample 4126metaG_FD_203106 | JGI IMG/M metagenome (GOLD analysis project Ga0265314, IMG submission 203106) | Rhizosphere microbial communities from Carex aquatilis grown in University of Washington, Seatle, WA, United States - 4-1-26 metaG | ecosystem: Host-associated > Plants > Roots > Rhizosphere >... | reverse complement strand
CTCCGAATCAATGGAGGGCGTCGGTCCGATTCTCGGGGCTCAAGTGAAGACCGTCGATGACGAGCAGAAGCCGCGTCTCAAACTCGATCGTATTGACGCGATTGATCTACTTCGACAGAAACAAGGCACGTGCCTGTTCGGATTGCGGTTGTCAGACAAGAGCGTCCGTTTTCAGTTCCTAACAAAGGAGTTCATCGACCGGCTGCTTGCCTTTCTGGAGACCCAAGACGGCCAGTTCTCGATTCCCTACGCCAGCATGTCCGACGACGGCGCAGCCTTCCACCGGCTGTTGCGAAAATACACCAACCCTTTCGAACAGCTTCAGTTGAGAATTCACCTGATTAAGCGGCGAGTCACCAAAGCCATCGTAGGAGCGGCTCTTACGATCCAGTCCACCGACGAGGATACGGTATGTCAGGTCTATGTGCCTTGGGCATCTTCGGCATTTACCGTTGAGCTATCGGCGCGTGAAACCGTTCGCCTCAAGGTCCTTCGTGAAGGCAATATCGATCCAGGAGATCCCGGTGTGGCCCTTCACCCGGTACTTGTGGACGCGCTTAAAGAGACCCAAAGCTCGGCCTTGCTGTTAGCCGGTGCTAGCGCAGAAAGGGTCAATGTCAGCATTCGTCTAAATGACCAACACGCGACGGAGCGGTTCTTACGGCACTCCTACGGAACCGAGGTCGCTTACGTGCACCGAGCCGGTCTTCGCCTTACGTGGAATACAAAAGCCGAACCGACGCCTCAAGGGTATGCCCACGCTATGGAGAGTGAAGTCTTTCATCCTCAAAAGCACGTTTCCCTCACGGGACGGCCCCTGGTGTTTTTTCGTCTTTTCAGGCCGGGTGCAGTGCTGTCCCTTCGACCCGATTGGGATCTCCCAATATCGGAGTTTGGGCTTCCACATCTATGCCAAGCTCTCGGGCTACCGCTTTCGCGAGTCGCTCTAGCCGACATCAAAGACGAAGAGTTCGGCAGGGCTAGCTGGCTTCTGGAAGCCTTGCTGCTTAAGAGCATTCCCTTGGGTCAATTGACCAACGGTTTCATCGTGGGCCCGGCGGCAAATCTGCCCCCTGAGCAAGTTCCCACCTCGCCGATTTCCATTTCGGTGCCACTCGCTCTCAACTGGAAAGACACCGGGATCGTGATCTGGGTGGAATGTGATGCTGAGGCCTTTTTGCACAAAGACTTGATCTGCGGAGTTCGACTCGAAAAGCAGAAGAGTTGGAGGATCGAGAAAACGAAGCGGATCCAAAAGTCCATCTATCCGGAACTGTGGATCACCAAAGGATGGCCTGCAATTCCGATCGGATCGGACGTGACTGGCACGCAGAATTGGACTTTCGATCCTGCCAATACGCTGCCGTTCGAAGCTGTCATCAGTAAGGCTAGTTCATAAAGTTGAGTAGGATCGCAAGCAGTTGCATTCACTCGAACCCGAGATTCGCGAAGTTCTGCATCGGCCAGATCGGTCAACGAAGCGGCTCGGAGACTCAAACTGAACAACGAGCGGGTGCTGCCAGCCGAGGCCGCCAGACGGCAAAGTGATCGGGCTTGCGAAATTCGCATTAGATGCCCGCCCGAATGATCCGATCAAACGCCGTGCGCGTCCGCTCGTTTTCACCGGCATGTTGACGAAACGCCCTAACCGTAGATGGGCACTAGGAACGAATCTGCCGAGTAGGCAGCTGCGCGACCTCCGTCTCTTCATATGAGGAACGCGCATCTGCTTTCCCGGAAGATGGATCAGACTGCACCTCAGTCGCGCCGATCGTATCTTCGAGGTTCCCGGTTGGAGAATCAGAGCCAGTCAGGGTACCGCGTGCTCAACCGGCACACAAAGGACATGGCTCGACACGTCCGGTGACGATCCCATCAGCATGCGCTCAACTCTGGCCGCTGCTTCGTCCTGAATGCTTGGAAGCACGTGGGAGTAGCGTTCCAGCGTGAACGAAATGCTCGCGTGCCCCAGTTGATCAGAAATGACTTTCACCGAGACGCCCGCGGCCACGGCCAAGGTGGCAGCGGTATGGCACAGATCGTAAAGCCGGATCGGCCGTATACCAACAGCTTCCAGAAGCCTTCGGAATTCGCGCCTCACATTCCTCTGTCTCAAAGGCGATCCGGTGTCGGAACGGAAGATCAAGTCGTGCTCCACTTGGCATCCAGTGTCAGTCGCGAGGGGTTGCGTGTTCCGAAGACCCGTCAAAGCCTTCAGCACGAAGTCCTGAAGCTTGACTACCCGGCGACTACGCTTCCGCTTCGTGTCGTCAAACAGCCAGCCGGTCTTCGAATGCTGGGTTGTCCGGCATACGCTTGCCGCGCCGCGCTGGCAATCGAGGTCGCTCCACTTGAGTGCCAGATATTCGCTGGGCCTCATTCCTGTGGTCAGCGCCAAAGCGTACAGCGGGAACCATTCCGTTTCTCTCGCGGTCTGGAGAAACCGCCTGCACTCCTCCACGCTTAAGGCCTGCATCTCCCGCCGTTTCATCCGTGGCAGATCCACCCCAACGCAGGGATCTTCGACCAGCATTTTCCGGCGAACGGCCTGACGGAATGCGGACTGTAGCACCGCGTTCGTGTATTCAATCGTTCGGGACGACAACCCGCGCTCAAACATTTGAGCGTAGATGCTCTGAATGTCGAACTGGACGATCGCTCCGAGCGGCCTTGTCCCGAGTACCGGGCGGATGTGAAGCCGCAACAGCGCTTCATAGTCGAGGTAGCTTTTCGGCCGGCTTGCAGCTTTCCGTTCAGGTAGGTTTGGGCTTCGCGGAATGAGCCTCGAACGGTCTTGTTGTGGTATTTCCGGGTTCCCGTTTCCGGGTCGCGGCCAAGTGAAACGCGAACGAGCCATGTGCGCGAACCACGCGAAATGAGTTGTCCTGCTTTCCGAGCCATAAAAACACCTCCTGCCCGGAAAAGGGCACACAAGCCGCACACAAGTGCGGCGGAGATCAAGACTTATTGGGGTTTAAGAGGGTGCTACTGATCGAGAGTCTCAGTGCCGGAGCGGCCTGCGGACGGAATTGAACGCAACCGAGAAGATCTGAGCGCAAAAGCACTTTCCGAATTCGCGAATACTCGCGCCTTCACGGAACTCATCACTGGCTAAGGTTCGGTGATCTTGCTGATGTAGTAGCAACGCGGACTGTCTCAGGAGAGGTGTCCACCCCACCCCGCTGTAGTCAAAATTGTAGCTGTCCGAAGCCTCCCAGAACCCCAAAACGCCATAGCTTGCCACAGGTGCGCTAGCCGGGCCAAAACCCAGCATTGCAAATAAATGAGTTGTTTACGTTGGTCGGGGCGGCGAGATTCGAACTCACGACCCCCTGCGCCCAAGGCAGATTCCGGCGCTCCGCCAAAACTGCCTGTTTTCTGCTGCTTAGATTTCAATCAGATGGGGCCGCCCTATTGAGGCTCGTTGAGTGGTTTGGAATCGGGAGGCTTTGTACAGCTACAAAAGTGACTACATCTTGGGTGGATTAACCACCGCGGACGTGCTTCCGATACTTTCTAGATACCGCTAAATGAGGCTCATCGGTAGGTGCCAGATCCGCGACATCCTAGGCAGCTGGACTTCCTGAAATGAGGCGTCTTCCATTTGCCTCCTTTTCGAATAACCTGATACATTGTCCGTATATGAAGCCGGCACAATCTAGACTGGAGAAACTGGTAACACCGCAAACTGATGTGGCTTCATTCACTGATCATCTGAGTCAGGCGTGGGGAGTGGCGGCCGGTGCTTCGGCGGCTCAATATGTCGCATGGAGTGAGTCTGCTGGAGTAATTGCACAACTGGCTACGAATAAATGCGTGACCGTTGAGGACCTCTGCGCGGAGACGATCCTCAGTGAAGAGGGGGTGGATTCACTGCTGCCGATCTTGATGGCGTTAGGGATAGCAGAGAGGATTCGCGGCGGATATTGTCTGACAACCCTCGGTACCGAATACTTTTTGAAAGAGAGTTCCTATTATGTTGGGCCGGGCCTTTTTTGGGGTTGCGACAAGGTGATGCCGGCAAGGTACCTGCGCTCCGGTGAGTTGGCGGAGCCGGGCAATTCGGTGGCTCTTGTTTTGCCGGAATCGTTGATGCTGCTGAAGATTCAACAGAGCCGGAATCTTGCGCCCGGGGTATGCGCGGCCCGTACAGGTCGTTTTGAAGGCATAACCCACTTGGTGGATATCGGCGGAGGAGGGGGAGCCCTCGCGATTCCCTTTGCTCTCGATCATCCTGGAGCTCGCGTGACGCTAGTCGACTTACCAGCCAAGATTAAAGAAATTGGCGACGTCGTATGTTCCTACGGCTTACAAGACCAGATCGAACTGCGAGCGATGGACGTCTTCGTCGATCACTGGGACTTTCCTGACTGCGACGGGATGCTCTTCGGAAACATTTTTCATATGTTCAATGACGTAAAATGTCGCTCCCTGGCGCGACAGTGTTTTGATAGCGTCGGCCCCAAAGGAAGGGTCTTCCTTCATGAGCTACTATTTGACGAGGGTAAAGGTGGACCGATGATAGCGGCTCTATGGAATGCAAATATGCATTTTATGGGGGGGCGGCAGCGAACCGCCGCGGAACTGGCGACAATCCTCGGTGATTCGGGGTTCTCGGATTGTGAAGTAACACCTACGGCGGGAAGGTTCTCTTTAATTACAGCGGTCAAGTGCTGACGCTTCAGGTTCGATTCTCGATAGCGAATCTTAGTCGCGAACAGCAATCCAGGCGCAGAAATTGAGGTAGCGCCAGATGCACTCGACATGGTGAAACCCAGCGCCGCGAAGCAACTCCTCGTTCCAATGCGCCGTGATGGGCACTAAAACACCTTCGAGAGAGAGACGCTTTCTGTCAATTTCCTCCTGGGTGTATCCCATCTTGCGCTTATAGGCGTGATAGCACTCAACGAGCATATTGTCCGCCTGCGCATTCGCCCCCAGAACTTTCTCAACCAGCAGAAATGCGCCGCCGTTGGCGGTGTGCTTGTAGGCGTCCGCTAGAACGCGAAAGCGGTGCTCGATTGGAATGAATTGCAAGGTCAAGACGCACAAAGTGACGGATGCGTGTACCCGCGGGTAGGAAGAACGAAGATCATCGTCGCGGATTTCAACCGTGCCGGAATGAATGAAAGGTTCGAATCTTTCGCGGCAGGCGGCCAACATCGGCGCCGAAACCTCAACGCCGACAAATCTGTTGTCTCGGCCGAACTGCTCCACGAGAGGCGCCATGGCCTCTCCTCTCGCGCATCCCAGATCCACAATATCCGTACCAGGTTGGACGAATCGACTCCCGGCTTGCAATACAACCGCCCGCATTTGGTCGAGGTGCGGAATGGACCTCGCCAGCATATCGTCAAAGACCTCGGTGACTGATTCATCGAAGAGCCACCGGTCGCCGGGCATATGCCCCACGGAGGAAAGCGTTGCGGTGGTTGGCATTTTCAGAGACCTCTCAAGTAAATCGTTTCGCGCCGCTCTTTTAGTTGCCGAAGTCCGCATTAGGCCACCGCCCTTCGCATCGTCCAGGTGCCTAGAAGGGGGAGGATCGTTGCCGCCCAGCACACAGCAGCAAAGCCAAAGTGATCGACCGAAAGTCCGATTAAGGGCGAAACAAGTGCCTGCATCAGAGAGTATGAGCAGCCGAGTATGGACATAGTGAATGCTGCCCTCCCAGGCCCGAACAGATCAATGGGAAGAATATTAAGGCTGCTCACGACACTCTGGGCGGCGAACATCCCCAGGCCAACCGCAATTACGGACCAACCGGCCGACGGTAGAAATGGAACGGCAGCCGTGGCAAGGAATAGAGGCGCACAAAGAACCGCCAGGCGAGTCCTGGCTGCAATCCCGTCCCTGCCTTTTCGAATCCAACGAAATGTCAGCCAGCCATTGAAGAGACTTCCTACGGGAGCGAAAAGCGGGGGGATCCAGGTAAAGTATCGATTCGCTTCAGTTTGGGTGAGATGAAATTCCCGAACCAAATAGATCGTTGTCCAATTCAGCCACAAGATCAGAACAGTCAAAACAAGTGCGTATGAAGCTGCCAGCCACCATAGTCTTCGATCAGAAAGCACCTGTCGCAGTGGCGGCGTTTCGGCCGTGGTCTGAAGGGGTCTTCCGGAGGGCACATATTTCGTGAGATACCACAGAGCGATCCACAGCAAGCCAAATACTCCGCATACAATAAACACCGAGCGCCAGCCGTAGCGAGGAGACATGAATGCTACAAGCAACGGCGCAAGGATACTCCCTAGCGTGACGGTGACCGAGCCTGCGGCTTGGGCCAATCCCCACTCTGACTGCGGCAAATAACTCGCATTGGCTTTCGACAAAAACGGCAGCCCTGCGGCTTCGCCGAATCCCAGCGTTGCCCGAGTAAACAGTAAGCCTTTAAGGCCGTTTACGAATGCTGTTGCAGCGCTCGATACGGACCACAGCGTGACAGCCGCAAATATACCGAGTCTCAATCCGACGCGGTCGATGAAGAGGCCTGCGAAAGGCGTGGTCATGGCGTAGATCAACGAGAACGCCGAAATTACCAGGCCGTACTCGGTGTTGGAAATATGAAAGTCTGTCTTCAACGTTGGCGCCACCGAAGCTAATACTTGTCGATCAAGAAAGTTCAGAACGTTGGATAAGACGGCGATACTAACGATCATCCACCGATAGAATGATAAAGGCGTGACGTTCGGGAGGCTCGTCGCAATCGGCGCTTTTGATGCTGCGGATGCTGATTGTTGGATCATGACGAACTCCTGCTAGTCCTTGCTGTGGATATATTTAAATCAAGGTTCCGCTGGATGCAGGACACGCTATGACGAAGCTCCGCGGCAAGACTTCGGATCGTCGGGTATTCAAAGAGAGATACCATTGGCAGTTCGCAGCCAAAGCGGTCCTGAATGCGCGCTGCGATGGTGACGGCAGCCAACGAATCACCGCCGATTTCCAGAAAGTGATCGTCCCGTCCGATCCCCGCAACTCCCAGATAGCTTTCCCAAATCTCGGCCAGGGCGCTCTCGATTTCGTCAGTTGGTGGCGCGTAAGGCGTATCGAGTTCGGGACGATTCGTGGTAACTTTCGGTAAATTCTGTCTGTCAATCTTTCCATTGCGGGTCATCGGCAGCCGGTCGATCAATATAAAAAGAGATGGAATCATGTACGTTGGCAGGCACCGGCCAAGATGTTTTCGGAGGGAGCTAGCGGAAACGGAATGGCCCGGCTTGGCAGAAACAAACGCTACGAGGCGCGGCTCGGTTCCGTTGGGAACCGCGATGACTGCAGCTTGATGAACTTCCGCTTCCTTCTGCAGCGCTAGCTCGATTTCCTCAAGTTCGATCCGATTGCCTCGGACCTTAACCTGGTTGTCCACTCGGCCGAGATACTCAAGTTCCCCGTTCGGAAGAAGGCGCCCGAGATCTCCGGTCCGATACAGCCAAGGTAGCCCCGGCTGATCAAAGGGATTCGGCAAGAAACGCTCGTGGGTTAATTCTGGTCGATTCAGATATCCACGACTGAGGTCAGCCGAGCCAACGCAAATCTCGCCCGGCATACCAGCCGGCAGTGGATTTAGCTTTGGTCCGAGGATATAGATCCGAATGTTCGGTAACGCCCTACCGACTGTTAGTCTCCGGGCTCGATTTCCGGGGAACGTTTCCCATCGCGTTGCTATCGTACCGATCTCCAGGCACGTATAGGCATTGATGACCATGGCTTGGGGAAAGTATTCGTAAATCATCGGCAGCATGTCAGGAGCCAGTGCAGCACCGGCTAGCGCGACGGTTGTCACGCTCTTCAATCTAGGTGCCGTTTCCGGCCCAAGAGCAGAAAGCTGACGTAATTGGGGGGGGACCATCACGATCCGTGTTACGTGCGCTGCTTCCCATGCGCGAACCAGAGCCGGCAGGTCCTTTGCAAGCGCCCGAGATACGAGTAGTACAGCCGCACCTTGAAGTAGAGGAAAGAACAATCCTAGAACACCCGCACCGAAAGCGAGATTGGCACTTAGTGTAAAGACCTCATCCTTTCTGAGCGGATGTGATAGCTTTGCCATCGTTGTAACTGTGCGGTGCAGACCCACTACGCCCTTCGGCGTTCCCGTGGACCCAGAGGTGAAAACCACATACGCCGCATTATCCGGTATTAACTTGACCTTTCTGAACGTCGGTTCCACTGGCGGAGACTCAAGCCTCTCTTGGATAAGCAGATTACTAGGGTCACAAGGCACCTCCGGCGCACGTTCGGTGTTTGTGATCACGAGCCGTAGGGCGGCTTCCCGTACTACTTGTTCCAATCGCTCTTTGGGCCACTCAGGGTCGAGCGCCACAAGAACGCCGCCCGCAGTGACAATGCCAAAATAAGCGACTGCGACCGAAATCGGGTCATCTAGATATACACCAACCAGCGTCTCGGAGCTCACCGAACGGGCTTGGAGACACGCAGCCATCCGCGTTGCCCGCGCATGAAGTTCGCGATACGTCACGACTTGCCCGTTGTAGTGCAGCGCGGGTGCATCAGGAGTCTTGCGAACCTGTTCTTCAAACGCATCGGGGATCGTCGCTCGCTCGAATTCGACCGTGATTGCGTTTTGTTCAGCGGAGAGTTTATCCAACTCCTCTTCGCTCGACATTTGCAGTTGCGACACTGGCCGATCCGGCGTTTGAATTGCAGCATTCAGCAGTCTCTCGCAGTGCTTGGCGAGAGTGAGCATGGCTTCGCCGTCGTGGCTGCCCTCTAGATACGCAAGGGCCATTTCTTGTTTGCCGTCGAAGTCTTCGAAATGAAGAGCCAGAGTACTGGGATGCAACTCTCGTATCGGATCAGTAGACAACATGCGGCTGAGATCTTCGGGGACTAAGCATCTAAATCGGTCTCGGGATTCCGGACGGCCCTCCGGCGAGGTCATTTCCAACTTGGCGACGAGTGCCGAAAAGCTTGGGTCCTGAGTGAAATCCAGTTCGATAGAATCGCGGCTGGGCTTGCCATCACGTTCCGCGGCGATTTCGAAGGTCACGTTCTCCTGTCCTTGGTAACGATACAAGAGAACTCCAAAAACAGCTATAACTTGGCGCCGGAGCCACAATCCGGGCATGTTGATTGGTATGAGTAGTTCCTGTCTGTCCTCCCGCGAAGCCTGGACCGCCAAGCCAAATCCTCCAGAAGTTCTATCCATTGTGGCCACCGCTAGAAGCGCCCCCGGCGCTTATCGTATTAAGTATGCTGAGACGGAATACGACAATGCCTGACGGTGAGAGCAGTCCTGTTCCAGTTCTGAACAAAGACCAAAGGGCAATAGCCGCGGAAACTCGGATATTCAGTTCCGCTTGCCCGCGCGGCGTGACACCGGCACGCCTTCGCTTCGCGCTAGTCGCAGCAAGTTGTTGTCCGCTGATCATCATGTTCGTCTGGTACTCGCGGGCAAAGTCGCGAGGGGTAGCGATCCTCTCGTGGGAATTCGCTCGCTGCCCAGCAGAATGAACTCGCTCATATCGGTGCGCGGTATCTTCGGCCGATCCAAATATCTACCCGCGATCTCGGGAAAATTCGAAATTCGCACATCTGGATTGGCGACGAAAGCCAGCGCAACATCCTTCAGGTCTTCCAGCATGTTCACTACGGCTTCCGACGGATAAAGGGCGGCTACATAGTCCGAACGAATCGAAAGCTCCCGACCTTTGTCGATTACGTACACACCGATGCTGGCCATACGGGGAGCAGTCGGCCCGTAAAATGGGCCTCTCATGAACGTTACGCTGCCCCCTGTTGCCGGAGGATCGAGGATGAGCGGTTCAGCGTAGTAATCCAACATGATTCCTGAATCCCCAAAACGCGGGACACAGTTCAAGGTTCGCCAGAGGTGCTGAAGGGGCATCTCTTGGTGTCTGAGCGTTTCCAGTTGCCTAGTTGCCACATCCGCGACAAGATCGCGAAATGCAACATCTTCGGTTAGGTCGAACCCCATGAGATGCGTATTGACAAAGAAGCCGATCGCTTCCGTTCTCTCTCGAGTCGTCCGATTGGCGCAATGGCACCACAACGCCGTTTTGGTCTTCCCGGTATAGTGCCTCAGCACTGTGACAAAGGCGGCGAGGAATAGGACGTAAAGGGTGACCCGTGATCGCCGCGCTGCTGCTCGAAGGCTGGCAACCGTGGAGGAATCCAGAATCGCAAGTTCTGTCGCAAAGTCATTCCCGGACTGCTTCTGCGGTGTGGAGCGCGTGAACGGCAGGTCCCGAGCACCAATCCGGGCCGATCCGAAGTGACGCCAATGATCTTCCCAGTAGGCAAGATCCCGCGAAAAATACTCGGATTCGAATGCCTGGTTTTGCCACGCACCGAATTCGGGGTAGCTCGTCCGAGGACTGGCAGGTGCAGGAGCGCCGTCCGCGAAGTGCGCATACAGGCACTCGATTTCTCTGCGAAGCAACCCTGCGGACCAAGCGTCACTAACACGATGATCCATCGCAACGAGCAGTAGATGCCGTGTCTGATTCTGTCGAATTAAATTTACCCGGAGGCCGAGAGGCTTCTGCTCATCCAGCGGCGTTGACGCTTCACTTTCAAAAATGGTGCGGAGTGCTTCAGCCTGATCTTCTTGACGGTCGCACAGATTGTGATCGTAGAATTCGATCTCGGCTTCCGAAGCCAATTGCTGTACATAGAGGCCCTGAGGAGCAACCCCTGTTCGGGCAAAATCTCCGAGTGCGCGATCCCAATCGGCATCTGAAAGGGCGGGCGCGCGCAAGGTTAGTGTCCGCAGCGCTGCATGGCGCCGTACAACTTCCCGGAATGCTCTTTTCAACGCGGGAACATCGAGATGGCCAGATAACGTCAGGCAAACAAAGATAAGATCTGGAGGCGGCTGCTTGCCCAGCCGCCGCGCGAGTTCTCGGGAGAGACAAACGCGCTCCTGATTTACAGACAAGGGGAATTCGGCAACCCAAGAGGGATTGCGCTCAACGGTTCCCTGCGGTGTAACCGGAGGATGGTCGCTAATCATGCACACCCTCGGTCGCAGCCTGCGAATAGGGTTCTTGGGGATGTTCGGACATCCAATTAAGTGTTTCCTTTAACGAGCGCAGCATTTCTTGAATGTCTGCGGGGCGGAACCGGTCAAGTGAGTAGTTGACCGTCAATAACAAGCCTTCTTCACTGTCGAGTGCTACAAAAGACAAGCCCACTGGAGACTGCAGACCAGGAATGTCTGGAATCGGTCGAGGCAGGAAGGAAACCCCATCCTGCGTGCAGACTGGCGGCAAGCCAATCGAGGAAATGAACGTAAAGAATATACTCGCGTCCCCTTGCTTTGGGATACCGCCCAGCCGGTTCCAAAGGAACGCTGGGGGAATCGCTTGGTGGGCCTCCGCGTCCAGCAAAGCTGCGTGAGCACGAGCGATCAGTTTGGCCGAAGTTGTCCCGGTAGGAATCTCGAGCCCGATGAGGTGCGTATTAGAGAACCAACCTACCGTATTTTCGTGCTCCGGTAGACTTCGATTTAGACACATCATGTTCAGAGCGATCATCTGCTTGTCGGTGACACGCGCCAACCAAGCTGCGAAGGCTGCGAGTACCGTACTCCGCATACCGAACTGGGTGTTGTCAGCGAATCTGCGGATCCGCCGACTTTGCGCTGAATCCAGGAACAGCCGCTCGATTCCAGGGGTACCCGAATGCCTCTGTCGCTGCGCAAAAGGAATATCTCGATACCAGATTTGAGCAGATTCAAACCTGACCCACTGCTGGCGCCAGAACTCGACATCCGCTTCAAACTGACCCTCACGAGCCTGCTGATACTGCCAGAGGACGAACCGATGAAACTGCAAAACGCGACCAGGGGTTCGAGGAAGGTTCGGATTAGACGCCTCGTCGTAAAATTTAGCGAGATCGAGATGCAGGATTCGTAGCGACCAAAGGTCGCAGACCAACGTCGATACGACCAAAACAAGAAGATGCTTGCATGCGTCAATTCGCAGTAGTCTCGCTCGGAGGAGAGGGGGGCGAGCGTAGTCAAATGGCCGAGAGAGATCCTCCAAAAGCAACTCCTCGACCTTCTGACCGAGACGTCCCGCGCGGGTGACGTCTTCGATCGGGAGAGAGAACGATCCGGGCTCCCCGAGCACAGCCTGATAATAAAGACCTGGCGCCCCTAGACCGCA
>Ga0265314_10004952_pt1 | contig 12152 bp, 7 predicted proteins | sample 4126metaG_FD_203106 | JGI IMG/M metagenome (GOLD analysis project Ga0265314, IMG submission 203106) | Rhizosphere microbial communities from Carex aquatilis grown in University of Washington, Seatle, WA, United States - 4-1-26 metaG | ecosystem: Host-associated > Plants > Roots > Rhizosphere >... | reverse complement strand
TAGCAGGCCGAGCATGAGCGGCAGCTGGTCGAAGTAGACAATGCGCTCGATGCCGAGGCCGTCGCGCAGCAGGAAGCGGTCGACGGCGGCGATCTCGACGCGACGGCCGAAGGGGAACTGCATGCGCCATTCGATGAACACCGCGCCGTCCGCGCCGCTGGCGCGGTCGACGTCGCCGCGCAGCGCCGGCAGCCAACGGAACAGGCGCTGGAATTCGCTCAGCGCCGCGGCACGACCGCGGATCGGCGGCAGCTGCGGCTGATAGAGCACGACGTCGTCGTGTAGCAGCGCGATCAGGCGCTCCGGCGTCGGCGCGTTCCACGCCGCCGCGAAGCCGTCGGCAAAGGCGCGCTCGACCGCACCGCTCGGTTGCGCCGTCATCCCTTCGTCACGTGGTCGAGCTTGTAGGTCACCAGCGCCCGCGCCACCTCGGTCTCCGTGCCGGCGACCGACACCTCGCAAACCACCATCGATCGCCCACGTTGGATGATGCGCGCCGTGGCGCGCAGATCCTCACCGGGCGCACCGGCGAGAAAGTTCACCGTGAGTCCAACCGTCGTGCCGCGCGGCCCGCGCGCCATGTCCGCGCCGGTCCACGCCGCCGCCGTCGCCGCGACGTCGATCAGCGCACTGATCGAGCCGCCGTGGATCAAATCGCCCATCGTCGTGACCTCATTGCGAAACGGCAGCCGCATCACGACCGCATCAGGCGCGACGGATTCGAGCGTCACCCCGAGCAACCGCGCCAGCGGCGCCCCGGCGATATGGTCGTTGATGATCGTAGCGTTGGCCTCGGACATACGGGTCTCCCTGTCGCGATGAGATGCCCGACGCCGGCGCCGCGTTCCATGGTGCCACTTGGTGTCAGCGGCGTAGAGCCACTCGGATCGAGGGCTGGGGTTGGGGGCTCGCGGTTGGGGGTTGGGGGTTAGGGAGAAGGCCTATCGATATCTATGTCCGCCGCGGGCGCGGGTCTGCCCTCTATCGCGAGCAGCGATGGAGAGCAGCGGAACCGGGCGCCGGTCGGTGTGTCGGACGTCATCCAGTTAAGTCGTGATCGCGCTTCTAGCGCCGCCCGTATAGGCGCCTGTCCATGTCGTGGCTGCGTATAACGGTTGTGTTGCACTGCTCCGGGTGTCCGGCTCTATCTGCGGCCGTCCGGTTTCATCTGCGTTCCGTTGCGCCTTGCGAAAGGACACGCCTCACGGGATCAGCAACACGCGGCCGAACGCTTGCCGGCTCTCGACGTACGCGTGCGCGGCGGCGGCCTCGGCTAATGGGAACTCGCGGTCGATGACGACGCGCAATTTGCCGGCGGCGATGTCGGCGAGGTGGCGGGCGATCATGGGGTGGACGCGTGCGTGGTTCAGCACCATCTCGGCGCCGAGAAAGATGCCGACGACGGTTTTGTTGCCCTGGCGCAGGGCGTCGAAGCTCGGCTGGAAGCTGTCGCGGCCGGCGGAGCCGACGTAGGCGATGCGGCCGCGGTAGGCCAGGGCCTCGATGCTGCCGGCGAGTGTGCGGCCGCCGATCGAGTCGACGATGACGTCGGCGCCGCGCCCGCCGGTGAGCTCGCGCACGGCGTCGACGAAGTCGCCGCTGCGGTAGTTGATGCCGTGGTCGAGGCCGAACGGCTTGAGGCGCGCGAGTTTCTCGTCGCTCGACGCCGTCGCCAGCACCGTCGCGCCGGCGCGCTTGGCGAGCTGGATGGCGGCGAGGCCGACACCGCCGCCGCCGGCGTGGATCAGCGCCGACTCGCCGGCTTTCAGGCGACCGAACTCGAACAGGCAGTCGTCGGCCGTACCGAACGGAATCGGCACGCAGGCGCCCTCCTTCACGTCGAGCCCGTCGGGCAGCACCCAGGTGCTCATCGACGGTACCGCGACCAGCTCGGCGTGCGAGCCCTGCGGCATGATCGCGCAGACGCGCTGCCCGACCTTGCGATCGTCGACACCGCTACCCACTTCGCGCACCACGCCGGCGCACTGGTAGCCGACGATGTGCGGCCGCGATCCAATTGCCCCGCCGGAGCGATGCAACGTGTCGCCGCCCTCGATGCTGACCGCCTGTACTTCGATCAGCACCATCCCCGGCCCGCAGTACGGATCCGGCACGTCTTCGTAACGAAACACGTCGGGCGTGCCGGTTTGGTAGTAGACGGCGGCTTTCATGCGGACCTCCGGGAGGAAGGGAGTTGGGGGCTAGGGGTTGGGGGTTGGGGAAGAATAAGAGATTCCTCCCCTAACCCCCAACCGCTAACGCCCAACCCCCTTCTTCACGCGCCTTAACCCCCAACAACCTTCTTCACGCGGAGCGGCTCAGCCGCGACGGCGTTCCCAACATCGGGCGCAGCTCGTCCGGCTCCGTCGCGTGGCCCATGGCCTCTTCGTAACTGATGAGTTTGCGCGTGTAGAGGTCGAGCAGCGATTGGGTCATCGTCTGCATGCCGAATTTGGTCTGGCCGACTTGCAGCTGCGAGTAGAGCTGGTGGATCTTGTTCTCGCGGATGAGGTTGCGGATGGCGGGGTTGGGAATCATCACCTCGACCGCCAAGACGCGGCCGCGGCCGTCGGAGCGCGGGATGAGCTGCTGCGAGACGACGGCTTGTAGGATGAGCGAGAGCTGCGCGCGCACCTGCGGCTGCTGCTGATCGGGGAAGATGTCGATGATGCGGTTGATGGTCTGCACGGCGCTGTTGGTGTGCAGCGTCGACAGCACCAAGTGACCGGTCTCGGCGACGGTCAGCGCCGACATCACGGTCTCCAGGTCGCGCATTTCGCCGATCAGGACGACGTCCGGGTCCTGGCGCAGCACGTGGCGCAGCGCCTCGTTGAAGCTGTGCGTGTCGGCGAACACCTCGCGCTGATTGACGATGCAGTTCTTGTGCGTGTGCACGAACTCGATCGGATCTTCGAGCGTGACGATGTGCTCGTGGCGCTCGGTGTTGATGCGGTCGATCATCGCCGCCAGCGTCGTCGACTTGCCGCTGCCAGTCGGTCCGGTGACCAGCACCAGCCCGCGCGGTAACTTGGTCATCTCGCCGACGATCGGCGGCAAGCCGAGCTCGGGCAGCGGCCGCGCCGAGTAGGGAATCGTGCGGAACGCCCCGCCGATCGAGCCACGCTGCAGGAACAAGTTGCCGCGGAAACGCGACAAGCCCCGGATACCGAACGAGAAGTCGAGCTCTTGTTGCTCCTCGAAGCGATGCTTCTGCGTCTCGGTCAACACGCTGTAGCAGAGATGCTTGGTATCGTTGCCGGACAGCGGCGGGAAAGGCAGTGGCCGCAGCTCGCCGTGCACGCGCATCATCGGCGCGCTCTCGGCGGTAAGATGGAGATCGGTGCCGCCCTTGTCGGTGACGATCTTCAGAAAGTCCTGCAGCGTCGGCGCGCCGGCCACACTCGATTCGGCGGTTCCCTCACTCATCACAACACCTCTTCAGACCGACAAAGGATGAAAAGACCAAGACGAAAGACCGGAAGACATGTGACTCTGGTCTTTGTCTTTCATCCCTGATCTTTCGTCTCGCCCTCAGTCCGCCATCGTCACGCGGATGACTTCTTCGATCGTCGTCTGGCCTTGGCGCAGCTTGAGCAACCCGCTCTGGCGCAGCGTCATCATGCCGAGGGTGATCGCGGTCTTCTTGATGTCGGTCGCCGAGGCGCCGCCGAGCACCATCTCGCGCAGCTCTTCGCTCATCGGCATGACTTCGTAGAGCGCCACGCGGCCGCGGTAGCCGGTGCCGCTGCATTGCGGGCAGCCGGCGCCGTGGAAGCAGGTGACGCCGGGGGCCTCCTCGCGCGGGATGCCGAGCTCGATGAGCGCCTGCGGATGCACTTCGACGGGCTGCTTGCAGCCGTTGCAGATCAAACGCGCCAAGCGCTGCGCCAGCACCAGGTTGACCGAAGAGGCGACCAGGAACGGCTCGACGCCCATGTTGAGCAGGCGGTTGATGGTCGACGGGGCGTCGTTGGTGTGCAGCGTCGACAGCACCAAGTGACCGGTGAGCGCGGCCTTGATGCCGATTTCCGCCGTTTCGAAGTCGCGTACCTCGCCGACCATGATGATGTCCGGATCTTGGCGCAGGAAGGAGCGTAGCGCGTTGGCGAAGTTGAGGCCGATGTCCTCGTGGATCTGCACCTGATTGATGCCGACCAGGTTGTATTCGACCGGATCCTCGGCGGTGGAGATGTTCTGCGAGATCTTGTTGAGCTCGGAGAGCGCCGAATACAGCGTGGTGGTCTTGCCGCTGCCGGTCGGACCAGTGACCAGCACCATGCCGTAGGGCTTGTAGATCGAATCCTTGAAATCCTTGAGCGCGCCCTCTTCGAAGCCGAGCTTGGTCATGTCGAGCTGCAGGTTCTGCTTGTCGAGCAAACGCAGCACGATCTTCTCGCCGAAGATGGTGGGCAGCACCGAGACGCGGAAATCCATGTCCTGGCCGGGACCGAACTTCAGCTTGATGCGTCCGTCCTGCGGCAGGCGGCGCTCGGCGATGTCGAGCTGTGCCATGACCTTGATGCGCGACGTGATGGCGTTCTTCAGCTTGAGCGGCGGCTTCATGATCTCTTCGAGCACGCCGTCGACGCGGTAACGGACGCGGAACATCTTCTCGAACGGCTCGAGATGGATGTCGCTGGCGCGGCGCTTCACCGCGCTGGTGAGGATGGCATTGACCAAACGGACCACCGGCGCGTCCTCGGTGGCGCGCTCGAGCTCTTTGACGTCGACGTCGTCGTCATCTTTGACCAGCTCGACGTCTTCGTTCTCCACCTGCGCGAGCACGTCGTGGTAGTCGGTGCCCTCGTCGTAGAGCGAGCCGATGGCGCTGGTGACCGAGCTGGTGGCGGCGACGGCGATCTTGACGTCGTAGCCGGTGAGGAACTTGACCTCGTTGATGGCGACCAGGTTCGACGGGTCGGACATCGCCATGGTCAGCGTCGAGCCCGTCAAGCTGATCGGCACCAGATGATGGCGGCGCGCCAGCGTCGCCGGAATCAGCCGCACCACCTCCGACGGCACGTCCATCGCCGCCGGGTCGACCAGGGGCAGGCGGTATTCCTTCTGCAGGAAGGCGGTCAAATCGGCGTCGCTGAAGATATTCAGCTTCACCAACGAGGTGCTGAGCGTGCCGTCCTCTTCGCTCTGGTGGTGCTCGATGGCGCGATCCAGCTGCGCGGACGTGATCATCCCGCGCTTGACGAGCAGCTCTCCCAGGCGGTTGCTCATGAGGCGGTCTTTGTCACCATCGCACGCCGCACGGCGGCGGGGTGGGACGGTAGCAGGGCGCCCCGAGCGGTCAATGGGTTTTTTGCGCGCCGTGCATGGCTACACGGCATCACATCGCGGAATCGATATGTCGGTTGAACGTGGGGCGCCGAACCTCATTGGTGGCGGCAAGACCCAGTCCGGCGTTCAGTTCGAATGTAGCCGCGATTCGAACGAGACGAGGGGACCGCTTCGGTCGTAGTCTGATCTGCGATGCGCAATGCCGCGCGGGCCGACCCCGGATGGGTTGAGGCGAGATGTGCCCAAGACCAAGCAGGGCGGTCGCCGGACTGACGCGCGACTGGAGTCCCACGCCATCATCATCGGACTCGGGCCCGACGCTACGCAGCGAGCGCGGCGCGCATGACGGCGAGCGGGGCGCGCCGGCCGGTCCACAAGCTGAACGCCCGCGCGCCCTGATGCAGCAGCATCGCGGCGCCGTCGGCAGTCTGCCGGTTGGCGCGCTGTGCGCTGCTGAGGAACGGCGTCGAATGTCCGTAGAGCAGATCGACGAACTGGCAGCGCGCCGGCGTTGCGTCGTAGGCGATCGGCGGGAGGTCGCTACCCGCCAGCGCGGCCGACGTGGTGTTCACCAGCAGCGCGGCGTCGGCGAGCAATGACGCATCATCCAACGCGTCGAGTCGGACGACATGGATACGCGCGCCGCGAAAGCGTGCCGCCAGCGCTTGGGCGCGCGCCGGTGTGCGGTTGGCCAACGTGATGCGCGCGGCGCCCGATTCGGCAAGCGCCGCGAGCACGGCACGCGCTGCGCCGCCGGCGCCGAGCACGATGGCGTGGCGCCCGCGCATGCGCAGGCGCGCGCCGCGCAGCGTCTGCGCGAAGCCGTAGACGTCGGTGTTGTCACCGAGCAGTCGGCCGTCGCGGTTGACGATGGTGTTCACCGCGCCAACGCGTCGTGCCAGCGGGGTCAGCGTATCGCAGTGCGGCAACACCGCTTCCTTGTGCGGCACGGTGACGTTCAACCCGGCGAGCCCGAGCGCCCGCACCGCGGCCACTGCCTCGGCGACATCGCGGCTCGCCACGGGAAACGGCACGTACACCCAGTCGAGCTTCAATGCCGCAAACGCCGCATTGTGCATCGCCGGCGAGCGCGAGTGCGCCACCGGATCGCCGATGATGCCGACGACCCGCGTCTGCCCGGAGATCGAACGAAGGGGATTCACCACAGAGGCACAGAGGCACGGAGAAGAAAAAAAGAGAAGAACGCTGGGGTTCTGCTCGGTGTCTCCGTGCCTCTGTGGTGAAATCCTTAGCTCGTCAAAGCCGCGTGGGCGGCGGCCAGGCGAGCGATGGGCACGCGGTACGGCGAGCACGACACGTAGTCGAGGCCGGCGCGGTGGCAGAAGATCACCGACGTGGGGTCGCCGCCGTGCTCGCCGCAGATGCCGATCTTGAGACCGGGGCGGCTGGCGCGGCCGCGCTCGACGGCGATGTGGATCAGCGCGCCGACGCCCGCCTCGTCGATCGTTTGGAACGGGTCGCGTTCGTAGATTTCGAATTCGCCGACGTACGGCACCAGGAATCGCCCGGCGTCGTCGCGCGACACACCAAGCGCCGTCTGCGTCAGGTCGTTGGTGCCGAACGAGAAGAACTCGGCCGTCTTGGCTATCTCATCGGCGGTCAGCGCGCCGCGCGGCACTTCGATCATCGTGCCGACGGTGTATGCGAGCTTGATTCCGCTTTCCTTCGCCACGTCGCCGGCGACACGGCGCACGATCGCAGCCTGCAGGTCGAGCTCCTTCACGTGCCCGACCAACGGGATCATGATCTCCGGTCGCACCGCATGGCCTTCCTTCTGCACCGCGGCGGCGGCTTCGAAGATGGCGCGCGCCTGCATCTCGGTGATTTCCGGGAAGATGATGCCGAGGCGGCAGCCGCGGAAGCCGAGCATGGGGTTGAACTCGTGCAGGGCCGCGACGCGCTCCTGCACGCGCGCCAACGACACGCCGAGCATGTCGGCCAGCGCCTGCTGGTCCAACGTCTCGTGCGGCAGGAACTCGTGCAGCGGCGGATCGAGCGTGCGGATGGTCACCGGCTTGCCGGCCATGGCGCGGAAGATGCCGGCGAAATCGGCGCGCTGCAGCGGCAGCAACTTCGCCAGCGCGGCTTTGCGCGCCTCGAGTGAGTCGGCGAGGATCATCTCGCGCATCGGCCCGATCTTGTCGTCGCCGAAGAACATGTGCTCGGTGCGGCACAGTCCGATGCCCTCGGCGCCGAAGGCGACCGCGGCACTGCTCTGATCCGGCTGGTCGGCGTTGGCGCGCACGCGCAGGCGGCGCGCCTTGTCTGCCCAGGTCATCAGCTGCGCATAGAGCTTGTAGACTGGTGCCGACGCGGCATCGAGCGTGCGGTCGATCAGCACGCGCACGACTTCACTCGGCTGCGTGTCGATGCGGCCGCGGAACACCTCGCCGGTGCTGCCGTCGATCGACAGGTCCTCGCCTTCGCGCAACGTCTCGTCGCGTCCGTCGACCCGCAGCGTGCGCGCCTTGTAGTCGATGCGCAGCGACTCGCAACCGGCGACGCACACCTTGCCCATCTGGCGCGCCACCAGCGCGGCGTGGCTGGTCATGCCGCCGCGCGCGGTGAGAATCCCTTGCGAGGCCACCATGCCGCGAATGTCTTCCGGCGACGTCTCGATGCGCACCAGGATGACCGATTCGCCGCGCGCCGCCGCGGCTTCGGCGTCTTCGGCGTTGAAGTAGATGCGCCCCGTCGCTGCGCCCGGACCGGCGTTCAGACCCTTGGCGAGTTGGCGCTGCTCGCGGCTGGCACGCGCTTTCTCGGCCGGGATGAAGGTCGGGCGCAGCAATTGGTTGAGCTGTTCAGGGTCGACGCGCAGCAGCGCGTCCTTCCAGCCGATCAGCTTCTGGCCGACCATCTCGACGGCGATGCGGATCGCGGCGTCGCCGGTGCGTTTCCCGACGCGACATTGCAGCATGTAGAGCGCGCCCTGCTGGATGGTGAACTCGATGTCCATCATGTCGCGGTAGTGGCGCTCGAGCGTGTGGCGGATCTTTTCCAGCTGGCCGTAGACCAGGGGGTTGGCCGCTTGGAGCTCGCGGATGGGCAGCGGCGTGCGCGTGCCGGCGACCACATCTTCGCCCTGCGCGTTCATCAGGAACTCGCCGTAGAACAGGTTGGCGCCGGTGGCCGGATCGCGCGTGAACGCGACGCCTGTTCCGCAATCCTCGCCCATGTTGCCGAACACCATCGCCTGCACGTTGACCGCGGTGCCCCACGATTCGGGGATGCCGTTCAACTTGCGATAGAGGTCGGCGCGGTCGTTCTTCCACGAGCCGAACACCGCGCCGATGGCGCCCCACAGTTGCGCGTGCGGATCGTCGGGGAAATCCATGCCGAGGCGCTGCTTGATCGCCGCCTTGAACTCCGCGACCAGCTCGCACAGGTCGTTCGCGCTCAGCTCGGTATCGAGCGCGACGCCGCGTGCGTGCTTCTTCGCCTCGAGAATTTCCTCGAACGGATCGATCTCGTCCTTCGACTCCGGCTTCAGCCCGAGCACGACGTCGCCGTACATCGAGACGAAGCGGCGATACGAATCGTAGGCGAAGCGCGGGTTGCCGGTCAGTGCGATCAGCCCGCGCACGGTCTCGTCGTTGAGGCCGAGGTTGAGGATCGTGTCCATCATGCCCGGCATCGAGGCGCGCGCGCCGGAGCGCACCGACACCAGCAGCGGATTGGCGGGATCGCCGAAGCCCTTGCCGACGATGCGCTCGACCTGATGCAGGTGGCGCTCGACGTCGGCGCGCAGCGATGTCGGATACGAGTTGCCGTGCGCGTAGTAGTATGTGCAGACGGCGGTCGAGATGGTGAACCCCGGCGGCACCGGCAGGCCGAGGCCGGCCATCTCGGCCAAGTTCGCGCCCTTGCCGCCGAGCAACTCCTTCATCCCGGCGTTGCCGTCGGCCTTGCCGCCGCCGAACGCGTAGACGACCTTCGCCGGCGTCGTCGTCTTGGCGACCGGCTTGGCTTTCACCGTCGGTTTCGCCTGGGCTTTGGCCTTCACGAGCTTTGCCGCAGCCTTCGCCGTCACCGCCGGCTTGGCCTTCGCCGCGGGCCGCACAACCTTCTTGGAGATCCGTCCACCCATATCGAGCCTCGCCTAAGAAGAACTGTTCACATGGAGGCACGGAGGCACGGAGCTGATCCGCTCGTCTCCGTGCCTCCGCGTCTCCGTGTGGATTATCTGCTCCAGGGCGCCGCGAGCCGTTGCGCCAGCTCGCCGATCAGCCGGTCGATCGGCAGGCGCGTCTGCGCCATCGAGTCGCGCTCGCGCAGCGTGACCGTATCGTCGGTCATCGTCTGATGATCGATGGTGATGCCGAACGGCGTGCCGATCTCGTCTTGGCGGCGATAGCGGCGACCGATGGCGCCGGCCTGATCATAGTCGACGGCGAAATGCGGCCGCAGCGCGCGGTACACCGCGTCCGCTTTTTCCGGCTGCCCTTCCTTGCGCAGCAGCGGGAAGATCGCCGCCTTGATCGGTGCCAGTTGCGGATGCAGGCGCAGCACGGTGCGCGACTCGCCGTCGGCGACGTCTTCGTCGTACGCATCGACCAGAAAGGCGAGCGTGGCGCGGTCGGCGCCGGCGGCCGGCTCGATGACGAACGGCGTATAGTGCTCGCGCGTTTCCTCGTCGAAGAAGGTCAGGTCCTTGCCGCTGAACTCGGAGTGGCGCTTGAGGTCGAAGTCGGTACGGTTGGCGATGCCTTCGAGCTCCGACCAGCCGATGGGGAACTCGTACTCGACGTCGGCGCAGCCTTTGGCGTAGTGCGCCAATTCATCCGCTGCGTGCGGGCGCAAGCGCAGCTTGTCGCGCCGGATGCCGAGGGTGACGTACCACTCGAGGCGCTCCTTGACCCAGTAGTCGAACCAGCGGTCGTCGTCGCCCGGCTTGACGAAGAACTCCATCTCCATCTGCTCGAACTCGCGCGTGCGGAAGAGGAAGTTGCCGGGCGTGATCTCGTTGCGGAACGACTTGCCGGTCTGCGCGATGCCGAACGGGATCTTGGTGCGCGCCGTGGTCTGGACGTTCTTGAAGTTGACGAAGATGCCCTGTGCGGTCTCCGGCCGCATGTAGACGACGCTTGCCGACTCCTCGACCGGGCCCATGAACGTCTTGAACATGAGGTTGAAGTTGCGCGCCTCGGTGAGGTCGCATTTCTCGAACTGCCCGGGCGCCTTGCTCGGCTTCATCGGACATTGCGAGTCGGCGATGTGGTCGGCTCGGAAGCGGCCTTTGCAGACGCGGCAGTCGACCAGCGGATCGGTGAAGCCGGCGAGATGGCCCGACGCTTCCCACACCTTTGGGTGCATCAAGATGGAGCAGTCGATGCCGACGATGTCGTCGCGCCCTTGCACCATGTCGCGCCACCAGGCGTTCTTGACGTTGCGCTTGAGCTCGACGCCGAGCGGACCGTAGTCCCAGCAGCTGTTGAGGCCGCCGTAGATCTCGCTCGACTGAAACGTGAACCCGCGCCGCTTGGCCAGATTCACGATCTTATCCATTGTAACGGCTGTCGTAGTCATATGTCGGAACGTCGGGGCCTAGCATAGCGGCGCGAGCGCGGGAACCGCTGAGGGCAGCTGTGCGCCGGTGCGCCAATGCGCCGCCGTGCTCTCCCGCCGCACGCAGCCGCGCCCAGCTCACCCGGCCGACCGGCGTACGCGCGGTCCCGGCCATGTTGGCGCACGGCGCTCGCCTCTCCGACTAGCCCGCTGCCCCCCATTCCCAGTACACCGCGCGGCATGGGCCGCTATCTTCTGACGTTCGTCGTCGCGGCGCTGATCGCGTTGCTGACGACGCCCTTGGTGCGCCGACTGGCGCTGTCGGTGGGAGCGGTGGCGGAGCCCGGCGGGCGGCATCTCCACCAGGGGCGCGTTCCGCGGCTGGGCGGATTGGCGGTGCTTGCCGGCGGGCTCGGCGCGCTGGGGCTCGCCGCCATGAGCGGCGTGGCATTGAGCGAGCTGCTGGCGACTTTCGGCTGGCACAGCGGCTGGCTCCTCGCCGGCGCGCTGACCGTTGCGGCCGTGGGAGCGGTCGACGACATCGTCGGCCTCGGTCCACTCGCCAAATTGAGCTTTCAGATTCTCGCCGGCGTCATGGCGCTGGCCGGCGGTTACGGCTTCCAGGCGGTGACCAATCCGCTCACGGGGGGCGTCGTCGACTTCGGCTTGCTCGGTCCGCTGGTGACGCTGGCGTGGGTGGTCGGCGTCACCAACGCCTTCAATCTGATCGACGGCCTGGACGGTCTCGCGGCGGGGGTGGGCTTGATCGCCTCGCTGACGCTGGTTGCCGTGTCGCTGATCGAGCAGCGGCCCGACGCCGCTTTGCTGGCTAGCGCGCTGGCCGGCGCATTGGCCGGCTTCCTCTACTTCAATTTCAATCCGGCGCGCATCTTCCTCGGCGACTCCGGCAGTCTGCTGCTCGGCTACGCGCTGGCGGTGCTGTCGATCCAGTCGCTGCAGAAGGGTACCACCACGGTGCTCATCATCGTGCCGCTGCTGGCGCTCGGGCTGCCGCTGATGGACACGATCCTCGCCCTGCTGCGGCGCGGCGTGATGAATGGTGCCCTACTGCGCGCCGACGCCTCGCATATCCACCATCGGCTGCTTTTGCGCGGTCTCAGCCACCGCCGCGCCGTGTTGGTGCTCTATGCCGTCTGTGTCGCGCTCGGCGGACTGGCGTTTCTCGCCGTCGCGGCGCGCGGCAAGGTCGACGTGTTCATCATCGGCGCCGTGGTCGTCGCCACTTTCGCGGGCGTGCGCTGGCTGCGCGGCAACGCGGCGGAACGCTTCGCTGCGGCAGCCCCTGGCGACATGGCGCGCCCGCTCGATCGAGA
>Ga0265314_10004951_pt1 | contig 12152 bp, 9 predicted proteins | sample 4126metaG_FD_203106 | JGI IMG/M metagenome (GOLD analysis project Ga0265314, IMG submission 203106) | Rhizosphere microbial communities from Carex aquatilis grown in University of Washington, Seatle, WA, United States - 4-1-26 metaG | ecosystem: Host-associated > Plants > Roots > Rhizosphere >... | reverse complement strand
GCAGGAATCCTTTGGCAGCCGATCGACGATGGCCGACGCAATCTTGATCGCGTGCTCCATCTTGCCCTTGGCGAAACCCGGATGGGTCGAGACGCCCTCGATGGTGATGGTGGCGCCGTCGGCCGAGAAAGTTTCGTCCTCGATATGACCCGCGGTCTCGCCATCCATGGTGTAAGCGAAATCGGCGCCGAGCTTTTTCAGATCGGCCTTGTCGACGCCGCGGCCGATCTCCTCGTCCGGCGTGAACAGGATCTTGATGGCGCCGTGCTTGATCTCGGGATGCGCCACGAGGAACGCGGCGGCGTCCATGATCTCGGCGAGGCCCGCCTTGTTGTCGGCGCCCAGCAGCGTCGTGCCGTCGGTGGTGACGATGTCGTTGCCGATCTGATCGGCGAGCGCCGGATGCTCGGCGGCGCGGATCACCTGGGTGGGATCGCCCGGCAGCACGATGTCGCCGCCGCGATAGTTTTTGACGATCTGCGGCTTGACGTTTAGGCCGGTGCAATCGGGCGAAGTGTCCATGTGCGAGCAGAAGCAGATCACCGGGACGTTGTTCTTGTCCGAGGTCGCCGGAATGGTGGCATAGACGTAGCCGTGCGCGTCGAGATGCGCATCGGAAAGCCCGATCGCCTGCAATTCGCTCGCCAGCAGGCGGCCGAGATTCTTTTGCTTCTCGGTGGACGGGCAGGTCGGCGAGGACGGATCGGACTGAGTATCGATGACGACATAGCGCAGCAAGCGCTCGGTCACCGTATGTGTGAACTGGAGAGGTGGGGGCACGATCGGGACCGCGGCAGGATGGAAGGGCTGGGGGACCATACAGCAAAAAGCGCCATTCCGGGGCCGCGTGCCGTGCCGGAATGGCGCTTAAGGGGCCGCGAAGCGTTTTAGATCGAAAGGATATCATAACAAATGTAATTCAAGGATATCTAATTGAATCTATAGGAAAAATCCAGTATCGACTTTTAATTGTCACCAAGGTTTTCACTCGTCCACTTGGCCGCGGTCGACCCGACCTCTGCGGCGATCAAGCTCCTGCATCGTCATGCCGGCAGCGAACGCATTCAACTGCCAGCGGGCGAACTGCTGCTTTAGCTCGGCGTTTTCTCTTTCGAGCCGATCTACCTTCTGTTGGAGCTCCTGGTTGCGGCGGTCGAGATACTCCTCAGATCCAGACTTTGGTTTCGAGCCTTTGCCTAGCTTGGCGAGCTTCGCCATCTCGGCTTCCTCGCGTGCCTCGGTCAGTCGACGCTTGGTCGCCTGGAATGCCTTCTGCAGCGGTTCGTACTTCGCCAGGCTCTGTCGCTGCAACTTGCCCTTCGGATACTTCTTGCGGACGACGTCGAGGATCGCGTCCCAACTGATCGTCGGTTTATCCCAAGGCAGGATGACCTTCTTCCGAATCCAATCCCGCATGCTGGCGGTGATGACGAAGCGATCGGGGGCACCGGGAATCCTGACCGGCTTCGGCCTGGCTGCCGGCGGCATGCGTCCGGCTCCCTTGGCGGGATTCTGTTCGTGGACGCGCTTCGCCATCAATTCCGCCGGTGAAGGACTCGGAATAGCTGGATAAGCCGATTCTACCGGCTTGCCGAAGCTCAAACTCAACTGACGCAACACGACTCACACACACACTACAAAGGGCACTTACGGCCCGAAAAATCTCCCGACTGCCTCCGCGGCTTCCGGATCGCCGGTCTCGATGGCCTCGGCGAAGGCGGGGAATGCGGACAGGTGGTTTTCTTCGAATGGTCTCGTCCCGAACCTCATCACCAGCCGGCCGGTGGCGAAGGCCTGGTCCTTGGCAAGCCGCATGGCGGCGCCGTCTCGGTCGGGATCCAGGCTCGCCAGCGCGTGCTTCGTGATGGCGAACGCCCGCGGGTCCATCCCGGCTGCTCCGACCGGCATTCCGTCCCGGGCGATAGCGATGGCCGAGACCGGCTCCAGGTCCAGCAGGCTGTGCAGTACGGACAACTGCTCCTCGGAGGCCACTTCGAGCCGGTCGATCGACCGCCGCAGCGACCGGCGGGTATGCAGGTGGACCCGGAAGCCGGCGCTGTTCTTGACGGCTTTAGAGCCCCCGTGGAGCGCGAAGGACTTGTCGGCACGTTGGATGACCGGCAGAAGCTCTTCGAGCGCATCCTGACGGCTCTCCGCCGACGACAGCAGGTCGAGGTCTCCCTCCGGGATGACCGAGCGCGGGAGCAGCGCGCCAGCGGACGCCTCGAACAGATGCATGGCGGCGCTGCCGATCACATACAGCCTGGGGCCGAGGAGTTCTTTCCGGGCGAGTTCGCGCAGCACGTCGCCGGCGACCGGCTCCATCCAGCCGATCCGCAGCGCCCGGCCGACCCGAACCAGCGGCTCCAGTTCCTGCTTCAGTTCGCCGGCGACCTTGTCGACCTCGGCGCGGCCCCGGTCAAAGTCGGCCTTCTTCTTCTCGGTCTCGGGGGACCGGCGGCCGAGCGAGCCCATGTGCTTCTTGCCGGTTTCCGGATCGGTCCAGTAGGTCGAGAGATACTCGGCGTTGCCGACCTTTTTCCAGCCCATCGCGCCCCGGAACTGCTCCTGCAGCGAGGTGACGGAATCGTACCTGGCCCAGAATTCCCGAACATCTTCGAGATGCCGGATTTGAGCGCGGTTCATAGATGCAGGTTCAAGAGACATTATTTCTACCTTGAGATAATTATATACATTTCCGGTAGAAAAATCAAGGCCGACCGTTTTGCGCACCCTTCGGACTTGCCGTCGCCAAGGTTACTCATGCACAGCGATCGTCTTCTTCAGGCCGCTGACCATCTTCTCGTTGTGCGCGACCCAGTCGCCGGCGCCGTAGCGACCCTGAAAAGCGCGCTTGACGGTCCTACCGGAAATAATTTTGACGCCGAACTTGCCCTTATGTTTCCGGGTTATGTGGCACATCGTGCGACATAAATGTCTGATGAGCCTCTATTGACACTGGCAGGCCTGAGCTGTGGAGGTATCGGTGCATCGCGCGCCGAATAAGGTTTCATGCCATGAGCGAAGAGCTTCCAACCAAAACGCCGCAACAGATTTTTGATGAACTCAACCAATGGGCGGAGGAGATGGGGACGATATTGACCGACGCTGGCGACCAGATATCGGCTCGTCTGGCTCCCGCTCAGGAGATGATGAGCAACCTTCAGAAGACTCTTGAGCCGGTGCAGGCCGGCTTGCAGAATTTTGGCAACTTGGTTGCAGGGTTGCAAAGGGGACTGAACGAAAAAATCGGGCCCATGATTGCCGTTGCTCGGAAAAATAAGGCCGAGACAGATCAGGTTGAAAAAATAGCGGCTGATATCGTGGTTGCCGGATGGGTGCCGTGGGCCAGTGCGCCTATCGACATCTTGTTGAAGAGCGAGACTCCGGTCGGAGAATACGGAAAGTGGCTGGAAGAACAGTGGCCGTCTATTTCGGCGGGATTGTCGGAGAGTGTACGTGGATATGAACTGGGCATATCGTCCGAACGGGCGCTGGAACTTGCGTTGATGGCGCATGCAGCAGGATATTACGAATTCGTGCCGCGCATCTTGTATCCTGAAATCGAGAAGTGGGTCGGCAAGCACTTTTACCGCGAGCCCGTGCCTCAAAGAGAAACCAAGCTTCTGAATTTTCGACAGGCATTGGCTTTGTTTTGGGAGTTCATCGCGGCTTTCCTGAGCTACGCACAATCAAATGTCGGGATGGCTCGAGACCAAATGAAGTTGATCGGAGATCGTGTCTATGTTTCGGTCAAAGACAGCGAAACGGATGCGAATCCGATGCAGATTGGTTGTTTTCCCAATCGACACAGGGTGCTTCACGCGATTAACTCCGACGTCTACGACACCAAGAAGGCCAGCATAAACAGCTTTTTCATCTATGACATGATGCTCAAGGGAGTATTCATTGCGAGAGAGATGGATGTAACCGTCGATGATTACCGGTCGCTCCATACGACGATGCATGCAAAGCTCGGTGCTTGAGATCGTCAAACTTGCACTATTGTCCCATCCGAGATTTCGTGGTCGGTATGCACAGCGATCGTCTTCTTCAGGCCTGTGACCATCTTCTCGTTGTGCGCCACCCAGTTGCTGGCGCCGTAGTCACCGGCGTCCATCGCGGCCTTCGCCTGGGCGAGCATGCTTTCGTGCTCGGCGAGCAGCCGTTCAGCGCGCGCCTTGTGGACATGGTTGCCCTTGATCACGAGGTGGTCGCCGCAGCCGGCGCAGGAGCCGTGCTTGTGGCAGGGGGCGAGGGACCAGTCCTGGAAGCAGGCGCCGATGTCGGTCATGTGGGCGGAGTGCATCCGTGCCTTGATGAACGCCTCGCGTTCCGTTGGTGGCAGCTTTTGGATCAGACCGCGCAGGGGCCCGCGGAGCGAGTCCGACATGGCCATGTCCTGGGCTCGCTTGGTTACCTGGCGTCCGTTCGTGTGGTCATACCAGGCGGTCTGCTCGACGCGCTTGCGGCCGCTCCAGCGTGCGGTGTCCAAGTCAGATAGTTCGCCGTCCTTGACGATCGTGTTCAGGTAGTGCCGGAAGGCGTGGCTGGTGACGACGTAGGGCTTGCCGGTGGCATCGAGGATCTCCAGCCGCTCGAAGACCGACCTGTGCTTGCCGCGGGTCTGCATGAACGCGCCGATCTGGGCGTCGCTGACGAAGGTGACGATGCAGGACAGCGTCGGGAAGCCGTTGTGCAGGTAGTGCTCCGGCACCAACAGCAGGTAATCAGACAGCCGTTGCGGCATGTTGGCCGGCAGTTTGGGCTGCAGCCGCAGCACGGCGGCTTCCAGATCGGCCAGCCGGCACCAGTTTCGGCGGTCGCGGCTCTCGATCGGCACGTCGTTCGCATCCAGCCAGTAGGTGGCGGCTTCCTTGCTGGCGAGTCCGATTGCCTCGGCGGCGTCTGACATGGTCAGAAGCGTCTCCGGATCAGCCAGGCGGAAGCGTTCGGCAAGGTAGGCGTGCCCGGGGTGCTGCTCCATCCACAGCGCGACGTCGCGGGCCGGCTGGGTGATCCGGAGGATTTCGGACATCGCGCGTTCGGCGACGTCGGTCATCTTGGACGGCACCCACTTGATGCTGTCGTCGGCGCCCTTCGAGCCGCCAAAGGCGAACCCGAACGCCTCGATCGTTTCGCCGGTCTTTCGGTCGGTCGTGTTTTGGCGACGGACGCAGCCGGCGAGTAAGTTGAGGAATTCGTTGATGCGCCATGGCGCGCACATCAGGGATTCCACGACGGCAGATCGGAGGATGTCGCGGTCATCGCTGCGCGCACGCACGATGTCGCTCATCGCGATGACGGCGTCAATGAGCTCCTCGGAGGGCATCTTGGCGGCGCGCTTCTCGCGACTCTTCTCGTCGGTCTTGGTGCTGTGGCGTTCGGGTCGGTAGGGACTTTTGAAGACGATAGTAGCCTTGGTGAGGTTGTTTTCGGAAATGAACCTGGCGAGCTGCTCGAGCTTTTGCCCGATCGCGCATCGGTTGGAGTTCGAAGTGCCTTTGAGGGCGCGGGCAGCCTCCTGGAAGTCCTCCGAGTTGATCCGGGCAGGGTCGAAGCCCCGGTTCTCCAGTGTGTCGTAGAGATGCCGGGCTGCCTGCAGCAGCTTGCGGTAGCTCGACGCGCCGGTGCCGGCGGCGTGTTCGCGCAGCGCGATCGCGGACTTGATCAGGTTTGCGAACGCCGGTTCGAACGCCGTCCGCCCCGCCATCGATCGGGTTTCGCGCACGACGGTGCGGGTGAAGAACAGTTGCGTGGTGAGGGCGGCGGTCGGCTTTTGGCGTTTGGCGCCGGTGAGATTCCAGACCGGCGCGTCGAAGTCGACCTCGGACTCGAAGACGCGCAGCGAGCGCGCGCGTTCTGTCACCATGGCGAGTGCGGTTGCCGCGTCGAGAAGGCGTCGATCGGGGAGGACGTGGACGTTCATACCGACATCGCCTCGCAGGTCTTGACGACCTCGGCGACCGCCAGGATCGCGGCGTCGTCAATCCCGACCATCTGTGGATCGCGTCCGGCCTTTTCCCTGCTTTCGCGCTCGTCGCACAGCCACTTCAGGACCTCCACGTGCGGTCCGTCCTTCCAGGGCTGGAATTTGATGCAGGTGTAGCAGGAGATGGGCGCGCGGAGCCCACAGGGACCAGACCCGCACGTGCCGAGGTCGCCAGCGCGCTCGGGCAGGCGATCCGGGTGGCGGTTGTACCAGGGGATCCGCTTTGCCGGATTGTCGCCATTCACTGCATCGCGCTCCGTGCGGACGATCCGACCCATGAAGGCGTCGCTGATCGGTCCCAGATGGCGTGCCGTGGCGGCATCGAGCCGGAATACCATATTGGCGCGGCTTTCGAAGTAGGCCTGGACGGTGCCAAGGTCCGAGTGATCAAGCATCACGGCAAGTTCGCTGGGTGAGGCGCCGTCCTCGACCGCCCGGGTGCCGTATGTGCGTCGGAAGCGCCGCATGTTGACGACCAGTGGCTTGCCTGTCCGATGGGAGACGATCTCCAGCTTGTCGATCGCTTCCTTTACGATCTTGCTGATCTCCTTGGGACCCATGTGCATGGCGAACTCGCGCTGCTGGCCGGCTATCCTCTCCTCGTCAGGCTCAAGCCGCCGAAACAATGGAAAGGCGCAGCCTTCGGGCCATCCATGCTCGGCTCGCCTGGCCTCGTTCTCTAGGATCAGTCGATTGACCCAGCCGCCGATCTCGTCGTTCAGCAGCTTTGGGTGGCTTTGTTTGCGGAATAGTGTGTCGCCTTTCTTGATTCGTGGAAGGTAGAAGAGGGCATGGATCCTGCCGGTCTCTTCTTCCAGGTACGGCCTGTAGTCCTCCTCGCGCGCGAGCGCGTAGGCCAGCGGGTTGGCGCCGCAGGCGACGGCCATCCAGCACAACGTGTTCTCAAGCGTGGTCAGGAGGTCAGGGCCGAGGGCCCGGAGCTTCGTCGTGATGGCGATGAATTCGAGCTCGTCGTATGCGCCCTGGATGGGGTCCTGGGTACGGACGGCGTGGCCGTGCTCGTTGCCGGGGATCTTGATCTCCTTGAGCCGGCGGGCGATCTCCTCGGAGAACTGGTCGAAGCCGTGATCCGCGCACCAGCAGTACCATGCGCGGATGTAATGAAGCCGGTAGTGTGCGAACGTTTCGATCTGACGGAGGTCACTGACGAGGCGCTCATCGATGAATGCGCCGGAAGCTTCGGCCGTCCTGAAATGGTCGGAGCGATGAAGGAAGCAAAGAGCCTCGAACGTGTTCCGCACATTGTCGACCGATGAGGTCTTGGTCAGTTCTGCGATGAATTTCGCAGTCGATTCCAACAGTCCCAACGAGGCAAATTCCAGATTCTGGAATTTGAGCTTGATGCTCAGCACGGCGTGGTTAAGCGGCCAGATCCAACCGCTGGCATTCACCTTGAGGCCGGCGCGGTCTTCGATCGTTCCCTGGCCCGGAAATCCGGTCTGGATCGTCGCGAGTTTGAGCACGCCGTCAGCCATCGGCGCGGCCCTTCGTGGCGATGTCCTGCATCTTGAGCGATAAATCGTTGGCCTTCTGTCGAAGGCGCCGGCGTTGGTAAGTGAGGCGAGTTTTCGAACTGCGGGTCCATCCGCTCTGCTGGTTGGTAACGGACTCTTCGACATCCGAATCCCACCCGAGCTCCTCGGCGGCGTCGCCCATGCGGTCTTTGTTCGTGCGGCGGACCATGTGGGTTGTGAAGTCTTTTGCCAGCCCGGGGACCTTCGCTCGCAACTGCTTGTACATGAATACAACGGACCCGATGGAGAGCGGTTTGCCCTCCTGAGAGAAGAACACGAACTTGGATTTCCTGGCGTTCGGATACGTCGGACGGTGATGGACCACGAAGCGATGGAGGGTGGCCGCCGTCTCGGGCGTTAGCGACACGTCGTGGGCGAGCGTTTTGTTACGGGGTTCTTCCTCTCGCGGGTCTTCCGGGTCATCCTGCGTCCGGGGCACGAAGACATAGGGCTTATCGTCGTTGAGATGTAGGTGGCGGCCGGTCAGGACGAGCGGTGCCGACCGGCGGAGGCCGGCGTAGTACAGCAGCCAGAGCGCCTGGTTGCGGTACTGGTTGCGCTTCCTGAAGGGATTGGTCGGGTGGCCGGGCGTGATGGCGTCGAGAAACGCGCGCTCGGTCTTTTCGTCCATGCCTTCCTCGGAGGTGTTGCTGTGGACCTTCAGGCCGCCGACAAGGCGTTTCGGCAGGGCTTCGATCCGCCGTCGGGCTTCCGGCAATCCGGGGTCGCGCAACGGCAGCCGATCGATGACCTGGTTGGCCCGCCAGACGATGTAATCGCGGACCGCGATCAGTCGGCTCTTCCAGTGTCCATTCTTGCCGGCCTTGCCCCGAACGTCGGCGGAGCCGCTGCCCCGCGCTTCTGAATTGCGCGGGCGCAATTCCTCGCGCAGGGCCACGATCTCCGCCTCGGGAAAGAGCTCGAGGCTTTCAATCCGGGCATCGATGTCGATACCGAGACGGCCGCAGAGGTTGTGGAAGTCGCGGATAGCGGCCATCTTGGCCTGCATGGTCGAATACCCCCTGCCGGGCAGGAGGATGCAGACGGTGCAGAACAGGTTGGGCCACCAGACGGGCATGCCGTCGGACCCAACGGTCAGCACGTAGCGTTCGCCAGTTTCCAGGCGAAGCTGCTCGATGCGGAAGGGTGTTTTCTCGTCCAAGGTCCGGTTTCCGGGATGTTCCCGGTTTGAACCTGTCAGCTCTTGAAGTGCCTGTGGAGCTGCATTTTAGGCTAGAAGGAGGGTGGGGTCGGATTCAAAAAAACCCTCTCTCGCAGACATTTTTGAAGATCTCGGTGACAAATCGAGAAACTAACATTTGAAAAGTTAGTTTCGATGACGTTTTCCTGTCGCTCTCTAAAGAAGAAGCCCGCTACTTCACGAGGAAAATAACGGGCTTCTGGTGTTTTGGATGACAAAACCTAGCAGTTTGTCAAACTAACATTCTAGACGGCTTCCTTGAGTTCCTTGGCGGCGCGGAACGCCACCTTTTTGCTGGCCTTGATCTGGATCGCCTCGCCGGTGGCGGGGTTGCGGCCCATGCGGGCGGCGCGCTTGCGGACCTGGAGGATGCCGAGGCCGACAATGCGGATGCGCTCGCCCTTTTTCAGGTGCTTGGTGATGCGGTCGACCAGATCGCCCAGGATCGCCTCGGCGGCCTTCTTCGACAATTCATGATCTTCCGATAGCGCGGCTGCGAGATGCTTCAGCGTAATCGTCGCCGGGGTCGCTGCTTTCTTCGCCATATTTGGCCCTCCTCGTTGTTGATGGCTTCCGGAAACCTAGCGCAGAAACCTAGTGATTGCAGGCCTTAAACGATTCGGGGCGGGACTGACCATGCTGTTTCGCCGATAAAACGGGCGTTATTTGCATCGACGTCGCAAAAACGCCCTGTTAGCAGCGGGATTCGCAACTGCCTTGACTAAAAGGGGGCAGGCCTTTAAGTCCTCGGTTCTGCGCGGATCACACGAGATCACGGCATCCGCGGGAGTAGCTCAGTTGGTTAGAGCGCCGCCCTGTCACGGCGGAGGCCGCGGGTTCGAGTCCCGTCTCTCGCGCCAGTTTCTGGCATCATTTCAGTCACTTAAAATCGCACCACGTCGTCTTTAACGCCCGTTAACGTTTTGCGCGTGTTCCGCGGTCACGCCTGCACTACTTCACCACGATATCGGCGAGCGTCTTGTCGGTCTTGTGAACCGCCACGAGATTGATTCCGACCTGCATGACCTGGTAGCCGCGCCCCTCGAGCCATTGCGTCAGTTGCGCTCCATCCGCCTTGATCCTCTCGATCAGCAGGATCGGCACGCTGCGATCGATCGTCTGGCGTGCGCCTTCCAGCGCCTCCATTTCCATGCCCTCGATGTCGAGCTTGATGAAATCGACCCGCGGCAGGTTGATTTCATCGATGGTCACCTTTCGGACGATGACGGTGTTGTTAGCGTAATCGATCTGCTGGCCGATGAACTCGTTGCCGGCACGCTGCCGCAGTTCCAGACTGCCGAAGCTGGAGGGAAGGAAGTAGTTGGGATTGGGAATTTGCAGCGTGCCGGATTCGGAGGAAATCGCGGCATTGATTGCCGTCGCGTTGAAGCAGTTGTTGATCGCGACGTTGCCGGCCAGCGCGTAATAGATGCGTTCCTGCGCCTCGACCGCGAGCACCGATCCCCATCCCGTCATTGCCTTGGCCCATTCGACGGTGTGAACGCCGATATTGGCGCCACCATCGATCGCGATGACGCCGTCGCCATGATGCTTGCGCCGTATCTGGAGCAACTGCACCGCCATCTTGACTTCTTCGGGATCGAACTGTGCGGTATTGAGAATCTGGAAGCCGACCCCAAAACCCTCGGTTTCATTGATCATCCGATAATCAAACCGGTTGACGATCATCGTCCCGTGGTCGGACGAAGCAAGTACGAACGCCAGCTTACGTCCCATGGATATCTCCTGAACGGGTAGGGTTGGGCCGCCATATTGGATCGGCCGGGTCGCGAATCACTGACCGCAGCTTACGTCGGCTTGGCATGAGCAGCCATCTCGCTGGCGATCAGCGCGCGTAACTCGGTTGCCATGCGCTCGACTACACTGGCGTATTCGCGGGTTTTGCCCTGCCGGAACAGCCGCGCGGTCGGATACCAGGGGCTGTCGTCGCGATCAAGCAGCCATCGGTAGTCCGGCGTGTAGGGCAGCAGGATCCAGGTCGGGCATCCCAATGCGGCGGCCAGATGGGCGACGCTGGTATCGACCGTGATGACGAGATCGAGGCAGCGGATTAAAACCGCGGTTTCGACGAAGTCGGTCAGATGCACGGTCAGATCGATGATGTCACCGCGCTGCTGCAGCACCGCCCGATCGGCGGGGCGCGGGTCCTTTTGCAGGCTCACGAATTCCGCATCGGCGTCGAGGATCGGCAAAAGCATCCGCAGCGGGATCGACCGGTTGTGGTCGTTGCTATGTTGCGGATTGCCCGACCAGACCAGACCGACGCGCAATTTGTCGCGGCGGCCGAGGCGGTCTTCCCACGCCTGCGTGAGATGCGCCGGCGGCCCGGGCAAATACGGCACATCGCACGGGATGGTGTCGAGCCGCGTTCCGAACAGCATCGGCAGGCCGGACATCGGGCAATGCATATCGAACGCCGGCAGCCCGTCGACCGATTTGCGCACGCATTGCGAGACGCCTCGCAACCCCGACAGCAGCGAACGGGCCGATTCCTCGACGGCGAGGATAACGCGCGCGCCGCGGGCGGCGACCTCGGGCACATAGCGCGCGAATTGAATCGTGTCGCCCAACCCTTCATCCGCGCAGACCAGGATCGTCTTGCCCGCGATGTTTTCTTCGCCAAACCAACGGGCCTGCGAAAATTTCGGGTAGGTGCTTTGCCGGTCCGTCTTCCAGTGCGCTTCGCGCCCGGCCCAACCGGCTTCGAAATTCCCCATCAATAAATGCAGGAGGGCCAGGTTCCACTCCGCCCCAACGTTGCCGGGATCGATTGCCTTCACCCGGTCATAGGTCGCGCAGGCCTCGTCGAACCGATGGATTCCGCTCAGCGCCACCGCTTTGTTGTTGAGGGCGTCGACAAAATCAGGCCGAAGCCCGATCGCTCGATCGAACCAGGGCAGCGCCTCCTCCTGCCGATCGAGCAATTGCAGCGCAACGCCGACGCTGTTGCAGGGGTCGGCATTTTCGGGGTCGAGCGCGTGCGCCCGTTGGTTGATGGCGACGACCTCCTCGAACCTTCGAAAACTCAACAGGCAGGCGGTGCAGATCACCAGCGTTGCAAGGTGGTTCGGCCGCAGTTCCAGACATGGCTGGAGATAGCCGAGCGCGTCTTGCAGCTGCCCCGATTCATAGAGCAGGGCGCCACATTGGTGGGCTGCGTCCCAATGAGCAGGATCGAGCCCGAGCGCGTGTCGAAAGGCCAGAAGCGTTTCTTCGCGCCGTCCCTGCTGCCCGAGCGCGGTTCCCAGGCTGAATAGATACTCCGCTTTGACTTCCTGTTTCAGCGCGCGGGCGAACCACTGCACGGCGTGATCGGATTGGCCGGCGTCGAACGATAGCAGCCCCATCAAATGCAGGCTGTCGGCGTGGCCGGCATCGGTTGCGAGCGCTTGCTGGCAGCAAA
>Ga0265314_10004950_pt1 | contig 12155 bp, 10 predicted proteins | sample 4126metaG_FD_203106 | JGI IMG/M metagenome (GOLD analysis project Ga0265314, IMG submission 203106) | Rhizosphere microbial communities from Carex aquatilis grown in University of Washington, Seatle, WA, United States - 4-1-26 metaG | ecosystem: Host-associated > Plants > Roots > Rhizosphere >... | reverse complement strand
CCACCGGCGCGACGCAATGCATCGTCGCTTGCAATCTCGACGGCACGCACGCCTGTAGCGGCGGCCTGACCTGCCAGCCGACCAGCGGCTCGACTGCGGGTTACTGCCCGCAGCTGTGATCTACATTCCCGGCGACTGCGACTGCTCGAAGTGGAGCGTCGCGCCGTGTGCGATCTGCGACTGCGAGATCCGAACGCGCGGGATCGCCGTGCCGTTCAGCGTGAGCGACGTGACGTACGGATAGGGCTCCCACGCGCTCGGGGCCTCGATCGCGAGATCGCCACCGGGCAGGTGCAGCGTCGCGTGCGAGAAGAGCGGCGAGCCGATCACGTACTGATCGCTGCCTGCGAGCGGATAGAAGCCGAGCTCCGTGAACAAGAGCCACGCGCTCATCGTGCCGCCGTCGTCGTTGCCCGGAAGGCCATTCGGTCCTTCCTTGTAGAACGCACGCAGCGCCCAGCGCGCCCACACCTCGGTCTCGTCGGGCGAGCCCCAGAGCGCGAAGAGATACGGCACGTGGATGTCCGGCTCGTTGCCCTGCCAGTACCAGACGGGCGGCGCAGGCGTGTGACGCTCGGCCTGCGAGTGCGCGAAGAAGTCGCGCAGACGCGAGAGCGCCATGTCGGTGCCGCCGAGCGTCGTGGCGAGCCCGTCCGGATCGTGCGGCGCGAGCCAGAGATACTGACGCGCGTCGCCCTCGGCGAAGCTGTCGTCCCAGACGTTCGGGTTCACGGTGACGAACGATCCGTCCGCGTGGCGGTTGACGAACCAACCGACGCTCGGATCGTAGTTGTTCCGGTAGTTGAGCGAGCGGCCATGGAAGCGTGCCTCGTCCGTCGTGAGCCCGAGCTCGTGCGCCATGTGCGCGATCGAGTCGTCGGCGATCGAGTACTCCATCGTCATCGCCGCGCTGCCCTCTTCGCGCGAGACGTAGCCGAGCGTCGTGTAGCTCCCGACGCCGCCGCGCCCGGGCCGGGTTCCATCGGCGATCGGCACGAACATCTCGTAGGCGTGCATCAGATCGAAGTCGCGCACGCCGCGCGCCCAGCTGTCGTAGACGATCACGGCCGCCGGATCGCCGATCATGCCGTCGGTCTCGCCCGTGCCGAGCGGCCAGCGCGGGTACTGCCCGAGCGCCTCGGCCATCGCCATCATCGAGCGCACGAAGTCGTTCTGCGTGGTCGGATCGATGAGCGAGATCAGCGAGTGCAGCGTGCGGTACGTGTCCCACATCGAGAAGTCGGTGTAGTAGGTGAAGTCGCTCGCCGTCGCGATCATCTGATCCATGCCGCGGTAGCGGTGATCGACGTCGGTTGCGAGCGTCGGCATCAAGAGCGAGTGATAGAGGGCGGTGTACGCGAGGCGGAAGTCGCTCTCGTCGCGGCCCTCGAGCTCGAGCACGCCGAGACGCCCTTCCCACTCGGCGACCGCGGCCGCGCGCGCCGCGTCGAAATCGAGCGCGCGATCTTCGGCGTCGAGGTTCGCGCGCGCACCGGCCACGTCGACGAACGACACGGCGACCGCGGCGCGCACCACCGCATGCGGCGGGAACGTGACGTAGAGGCCACCCGTGACGTCGGTGCGGCTGAGCGCGTCCGCGTGGAGCATGCCGGGCTCCCAGGTGCCGTGCGTCGTGAACGCCGTGTCGAAGCGCATCACGAAGTACATCGTCACGCCGCCGAAGCGGTCCGAGTATCCACCGGAGAAATGGACCGATCCGCTGATCTCGTGCGCGACCGGATCGAGCGTGCCAGTCGCCGCGACGATCGTGACGCCGTCCTGCGTGTGCGCGAGATCGACGAAGATCGCGGCCTCACCGCTCGTCGGGAACGTGATGCGATGGAAGCCCACGCGCGCCGACGCGGTGAGCTCCACGCCGATGGGGCTCGCCGCATCGCCGATGGACACCTCGTAGCGGCCGGGCGCGGCGTGCTCGGTGCCGGCGATCATGGGCGCGATGAGCCCGGTCACCGGCGTGGTGCGATCGACGGTGGCGCCGATCGCAGGCATGAGCGCGACGACGCCGTAGTCGTTGATGCCCGTGCCGTGCATGCGCGTGTGGCTGAAGCCGCTGATGTGCGTGTCGCCCGAGTGGTAGCCGGACGTATGTGTGAACGTCGCGGCGAGGCCCATCGAATTGCACGAGTCCGCGCCCGGACGGATCATTCCGAACGGCCACTGCGGGCCCGGATGCGCAGCGCCCAGATCGTTGAAGCCCACGCCGCCGGTGCCGATCATCGTGTCGACCCACTGCGCGAGCGGCGTCGCAGCCGCGTGCGTCGCGGGGAGCGGGCCGGCATCGCCCGGTCCGACGTCGGGCGCCCAAGCATCGATGCGCGGTGCGTCCGTGCCGGCATCGGCCGAGAAGGCATCCGGCGCGTCGGGCGGCGGCGTCGAACATGCGCCGAGCGTCGAGCCCAGAGAGAGAGCCAAGAGGGCGATGCACGTGCGCATGGAAAGAACAGGATACCTGGGAACAAAGCACCCCGCGCGGGGCGTCTGCGCCCCGGAGGCTTCCATGTCGCTCGGTCGGGCTTGTCGCATCGCCGTCGTCCTCGCCATCGCGGGATTCGTCCTGTTCGTCGATTCCGTTTCCAAGGCCTGGGCCGTGGGCACGTTGCACGACGCAGACCTGGTGCTCGTGCCGCGCGCGCTCGAGCTCACCTATGCGGAGAATCCCGGCGTGGCGTTCTCGATGTTCGCGGAAGCGCCCTCGATCGTGCGGCTAGGCGTGCTTCCCGCGCTCGCGCTCGCCTCGGCGCTGCTCTTCTTCTTCCGCGCGTCGCGTCGGGGCGGAACGAGCACCGCGCGGATCGCCGCCGCGCTCGTCGTCGGCGGCGCGCTCGGGAACCTGCTCGATCGGCTCCGGCTCGGGCACGTGATCGACTTCATCCACGCGCACGCGGGCACGTGGCTCGACTATCCGGTGTTCAACGTGGCCGACGTCGCAGTGTTCGCCGGCGTCGCATTGCTGGTGCTCGATGCGTCCCGAAGGTCTACGACGACGACGCGCGATCCAGCCGGCTGAGCGCCTCGTCCATGCTGCGATGCACCAATGTCTCGAGGTGCACGAAGGGCCAGAGCAGACGCGCCAGCCCATGCAGCTCCGACGAGATCGCCCACGTGAGCTCGGTGCCGGTCCCGCTCGTGCGAAGCTCGAACGTCTGATGCGAGGCGCCGCCGAGGCGACCCCCGAAGGTGACGTTGTCCATCTCGATGCGCTCGGGCGTGATCGAGACGATCGTCGTGCGCGCGCCGCTGCCATCCGCATCGCGCCGCTCGACCCACGCGCCGACGCCCGCGCTCACGGCCGAGTACGAGATCGACGGAGGCACGGGCGTCATGCTCGGCCACGGATCCCACGACTCGAACGTGCGCAGGTCGGTGACGAAGGTGGCGACGCGCGCGGGAGGCGCGCTCAGCGTGCGCGTGCGATCGATGCGATACGAGGCGGGCTGCGAGAGATAGAGGACGAGGAGCCCGAGCATCCCCATCCCGACGACGAAGAAGACGAGAGCGAGAAGGGTTCGGGCCACGCGCACGCGCGCATCGTACGATGCGGCCGATGTCCGACAAGAAGAGCCCCTTCGCGTCGCTCGTGGCGCTGAAGAACACGCTACCCGAAGGCACGGCGCCCGCACCTGCCGCACCACCGAAGAAGGACGATCCGTTCGAGGCCAAGGTCGTCGTCGCGAAGTCGCGCAAGGGACGCGGCGGCAAGACGGTGACGATGGTGACGGGCGTGAAGGCCGCCGCGAGAGAGAACGTGTGTCGTGATCTCAAGAAGGCGCTCGGCTGCGGCGCGACGATCGAAGACGACGCGATCGCCGTCGGCGGCGACGTGGGCGATCGCGTGCGGGCGTGGCTCGAGCAGCACGGCGCGCGCCGGATCGTGATGGGCAACTGATGCGTGCGCTCGCGTTGGCCTCGCTGCTGATCGGATGCGGAGCCGCAGCGCCGCACACCGCGCCTCCACCGACGCCGACCACCACTACCACGACCGCCGCACGCTTCGCGGATCACGGTCCGATCACGCTCCGCTCGCGCGCGCCCGAGGCGCAGCCTCCGTTCTACGCCGAGCTCGCCGCCGATGGATCGGTGACCGGCACGCGCTGCGGCGCGACGCGCTTCACCGACGAGGGCGTGCTCGAGCGCGAGGGCGCGGTGGTGGCGCGCGTGAGCGACGCGCTCGCGATCGAGACGGCCGACGGAACGCCGACCGGCTGGCACGTCGAGGGCGACGCGCTGATCGGCTCGGGCTTCACGCTCGCCTCCGGCGCGATCACCTCGAGCGATGCGGAACTGCCTGCGATCGCGGTCGATCCCGCCACGAGCGAGAATACGCTCGTGCTCGCGTTGTTCGCGACGCTCCTCGTGTGCGACGACGCCGGGCCGTAGCCGGCACGAGCCGTGCTGTTCCACGGGCTCTTGGCACTCGACGGCACAGGAGCTCTTCATGACACCGCTCGCGCGCGCTTGGCTTCGTCGGATCTCGCTCGGTCTGCCGATCGCAGGGCTCTCGGTCGGCGCGCCGCTCGTGCTGACGCTCGCAGCCTGCCAGTGTCCGGGCGTCACGGACGAGGCCCACTCGTTCCCGATCACGGGCGATCAGGCGGCACTGCTGCTCGATCAAGACGGTCGGCCCATCGCGGCCGCCTGCCGCTCGTTGTGCACGGAGCTCGCCCGCGGCACCGTGGTCGACGGCGCCACGACGGATGGCGGTCTCGGCACGGTTCCGTCGAACATGTTGGCGACACCATCGACGTGCGAGGTCGTGTCGGTGGACGCGATGCTGGAAGCGCGCTGCCACTGGTCGGAGCTGCCGCCGTGTCTCGCCGGTCGGCGGCCCGAAGGCCTCGAAGAGGTCCCGCTCCGCGCGCCGACGGCCGGCGAATGGCTCGCACGCATGGCCTGGATGGAGGCTGCGTCGGTCGATGCGTTCGAAGATCTCGCGCGCGAGCTCGCTTCGTTCGATGCACCGCGCACGCTCATCGAGAGCGCGCGTGCCGCCGCCGGCGACGAGCGTCGTCATGCGGTCGCGATCGGACGCTTGGCGATCACGCGCGGTGCCGTACCCACGAAACCCTCGCGGTCGGCGCATCCGATGCGATCGCTCCTCGCGATGGCGATCGACAACGCGCGCGAAGGCGGCGTGCGCGAGACGTTCGGCGCGCTGCTCGCGAGCCACCAGGCGAGCTTCGCCCGCGACGTCGACGTGCGGATGACGATGGCGGCGATCGCGCGCGACGAGGCGCGTCACGCGCTGCTCTCCGATCGCATCGATGCGTGGGTGCGGCCGCGCGTCGGCAGCGTCGCGCTCGATCAGGAGCGCTCGGATGCCGCGCGTGCGCTGGAGGCGACGATCGCGACCGAGTGCGACGACGAGAGTGCCGCTGCGCTCGGGCTTCCGTCGCTCGAGCTGCAGCGCAACATCATCCGCGCGCTCGCCTGACCACTTCGTCGGCCGTCTCGGCATCGACGCCGTACCAGAACGCGATCGCGTCGCGCACCTCGATCTCCGAGCGATCGGCGAGCGTCCGAGCCCGGCGCTCGGGCTCGTGCGGATGGAAGCGGAAGATCCACGGCGCGAGCTGCCGCGTGATCTCGCCCTCACACACGCCCTCGATCACCTCGATGCCCGCATCGCGCAGGATCTTCAGGCCCGCGCCGTCGACGCGCGGGTTCGGATCGAGGATGCCGGTCACGACGCGTCGGATACCGCGCGCCACGATCGCGTGCGCGCACGCCGGCGTTCGTCCGTGGAACGCGCACGGCTCGAGCGTCGAGTAGAGCGTGACCGTGCCGAGCGGCACGCTCGCCTCGTGCATCGCGACGATCTCGGCGTGGTCTTCGCCCGGGCCCTGCGTGTGACCGCGCGCGACGATCGCGCCCTCCGCGTCGGTGAGCACGCAGCCGACCCACGGGTTGTCGCCCGTCTTGCCGCGCGCGCGCTCGGCCTCGACCATGGCCGCGCGCATCGCGCGAACGTGATCGGGACCGGCCGTGCCTCGAGAGGAGGTCACCCGAAGGTGGGCGTCGCGCCGGTGCTCGCGAAGCCGCCTTCGCCGTGCTCGAAGAGCTCGGTGAGGTTGCCGCCCGAGGCCTCGGAGATCGATTCGATGCGACGCGAGCCATCGGCGCCGCGCGCGAGACGCACGACGACCTGGACCGCGCTCGAGACGAGCGCGTTGACGCCATCGCGACCGCCGACGAGCGACGCGAGGGACTCGAGGTGATGCAGGACCGCTTCGCCCGAGGCGGTGCGCACGCCGACGATGGTTCCGCTGCCGCGCGAGGCTGCGAGCACGAGCGCTTCGCGCGCCTCGCCACCACGCACACCGTCGATGACGACGCGATCGGCGCGCAGACGGCTCGCTCGCACGAGCAGCTCCGAGAAGCTGGTGCCCGCCGCGGCCAGACGCACCGCGCGCGGGTTGGCGATCGGCAGCTCGCTCATCGCCTCGATCACGAGCAGGCGCTCGTCGGAGCCGCCCATCGCGGCGAGCACGCTGACGAGCTGCGCGACGCCGGCGTCGGACGGGCCGACGACCACGACGTTGCGACGCGTCGCGATCGCCTTGCGCAGCGTGCTCAGCATGTCGGCCGAGAGCATGCCGGCGCTGACGAGCGACTCGCCGGAAGGCGCGGGCCGACCGACGCGTCGGATCTCCACCAGCGCGCCGCCGACGGCGACTGGCGGAAGGATCGCGAGGATGTGCGTGCCGTCGGGAAGCGTCGCCTCCGCAATCGGGCGCGACGCATCGAGCTGCACGCGCGCACGCGAGAGCAGGTGGCGCGCGACGCGAGTGACGGAGTCACCCGAGGTGAAGCGCTGCCCGGTCGCGGTCAGGCCGTTGCCGCGATCGACGAGCACGCTGGTGCCCTCGACCACGATCTCGAGCACGCCGACCTCTTCCATGAGCGCGCCGAGCGGGCCCAGGCCCTCGGGACCGAGCTCGATCGTGCGGAACTCGTGGACGACGTCCGACGCGGCCGCGCCACCCATGACTCGCGGTGCTTCGATCGCGCGCGAGGTCTCGCGCGGGCTCTCCATGCGCGCGGGCGCCGGAGCTTCGCGCTGCGGTGGTGCCTCGCGCTGCTCGCGCTGCGGAGGCGCTTCACGTTGTGCCGGTGCTTCGCGCTGGGGAGGCGGCGCATCGGTGCGCATCGCGGCCTCACGCTGCGCAGGCGCCTCGCGCTGCGCCTGGAGCGGGCCGCTCGGCGAGCGCGCCGGCTGCACGACGCGCGGCGAGGGCACCGCCGTTTCTTCCGCGGGCTCTTCGTCGAGCGCGAAACGATCGGCACCCGCCGGCATCGGAGGCGGCTCCGACGGAGGCGACTCTTGGCGCGGAAGCGGCGGCGGCGCGGGCGCGATGGGCGCCGGCGGTCCGAAGCCTCCACCACCGGGACGCGGCGGCGGCGGTGCCGAGCGCGCGCCTCCACCGAGCGGCGGAGGCCCACCCATCGGCGCGGGAGATCCGCCGAAGCCGCCTTGAGGCGAAGCTCCCATCGGCGCGGGAGATCCACCGAAGCCGCCACCGGGAGGCGGCCCGCCCATCGGCGCGGGAGATCCGCCGAAGCCACCGCCCGGAGGCGGACCACCCATCGGCGCGGGAGATCCACCGAAGCCGCCACCCGGAGGCGCGCCACCCATCGGCGCGCTCATCGGCGAAGCAGGCATCGGCGGCGGCGCGCTCATGCCGGCGCCACCGGGCGAGGCGCTCGCTCCGGCGGGCTCTTCGAGCGTGATGATGAAGTCGCCGATGTAGATCTTGTCTCCCGCCTTCACGACGAGCGGCGAGGTGATCTTGCGGCCGTTGACGTACGTGCCGTTGGTGCTCTTGAGGTCGACGACGATGAAACGGTTGTCTTTGAGGACGATGCGCGAGTGGCGCTTACTGACGTTCCCCTTGGGCAGGATGATGTCGTTGCCCTGGACGCGTCCGATCGTCACTTCGGTCTTGTCGAAGTCCAGCTTGCGCTGGGATCCACCCTTCTCGGTGATGACGACTGCGAACATTCCCTCGTCCTCGTTCTCGCGCCAAAGCGTCGACGTCGGTGACGGCTCAGTACCGCCCCGCGCGTGGATTCTAACGAGATCGAGGCGTCACGGGTCAAGTACGATTCTGGTTTTCAGGGACGCTGAGCGCGTCCCTCGTCGCACCGGCGAAGCCGGATGCGTCTCACCCTCGCTCCGCCTCGTCGCTGCGCTCCTCGCGAGCGAGTCAGCTCCTCGCAGCGTGGGCTCGCTTCTTCGCCGGCACCGACTCGACTCCGACGGTGCGCTTGCTCAGCGCGGCAGAACGACGCCATCGCGCACTCGTGCTTCGAGCGCGGCGCGGTCGGGGACGTCTCGCAACAGCTGCTCGGGTGACCAGCCTTCTCGATCGATCAGGTGCGCGACGAGCAGCGTGTAGAGCAGGTAGAGCCCGCTGCGGCTGGGATCGAGCGTGCGATCGCCCGCGAGCCAGAGCTCTCGATTGGCCTCGTAGTCGAAGCCTTCGCCTCGCGCGACGTAGTCGGCGTAGCCCTCGCGAGCCCACGACGGCAGGCGTGCGTAAGCGAGCGGCCCGAGGAAGTCCGCGGTCAGCGTGTGCGTGACCTCGTGAGAGAAGAAGTACGCCACCGTGCGCTCACCCGGCGTCTCGCGGCCGGAGGGACCGACGAAGCGATCGTGATCGAAGTGCACCGGCCGCGTGAAGACCGGCCGGCCGAACGGACCGAACGCATACGCGCCCGACCCGAACGCGCTGTTCGAGAGCAGGCTCCAGCGCCACGGCGTCTGACACACGTAGAGATGATGAGTGACGCCCGGCGACAAGAGCGGCGAGCGTCGCAGGCGCGCTTCGGTGTCGGCGACGATCGCATCGGCGCTCGCGGGGATGGGCGCATCCGCGTGCACGACGACGAAGCGACCTGTGCGCGCATGCGCGAAGAGCGGACCCGGAAACACGAGCAGCGCGAGATACGCGACGAAGACGGACGAGAAGCCGAGCGCGAATCGGCTCACGATGCGGCGTGCCTTCTTCATCGGCGGGCCAACGCGCGCTCGAGGTGGCTCATTCCACCAGGGACAAGCCCGGCGGCAGCGACTCACCCAGCAGACGCGCGACCGAGTCCTGGCCGAGCTCGGCGACCTCTTCGACCATCGTCGCCCATGCGGCAGGCGCGCCGTGCGCGCGCAGTCGCTTCGCCGTCTCGGTCGCGAGCGCCGCGTCGATGTCGCGCGTACGATCGCCGCTGCGCCGTGCGAGCATCGTCGCAGCGAACGCCGCGGGCTCCACGGCGCGCCAGTCGAGCGCGAGCACCGCGCGCAGCCACGTCTCGGCATGCGTGCGCGAGACGACCGTGTGCGCCGAGCCGTAGAGCGGCACGCGCGCGCCGATGCGGCCGATCGCCCACCAGCTGAAGGCGCCGTCTCCATGCTTGGTCACACGCTCGAGCAGCCAAGCGCCGATGCGCTCCTTGTTGGCCGCCGAGATGCGCTCGAGCGACGCCGCGAGACGCACCATGTCGTCGTAGCCGAGCGCCTTCGGCCCGTTCGGGCGCGGGCGCGGGCGCGGCGACGGCGGCTGCAGATACCAGTCGATCGCGGCGAGGATCTTCTCCTGCTGTGCGTCGTCGAGCCCGCCCGCGACGCGGCGCCAGAGCGTCCACCACTCGCTCCAGTTCTGGGCTTCCGGTGCGAACTGCACGCCTTGCTCGAAGATCGCGGCGAGCTGCTTGCTGCGGAAGTCGTCGAGCGGATAGCCGACGCCCGGCCGCAGCGTGTAGCCCGCGAGGTTGAACCACACACGCTCGTGATCGGCGCTGCGGCGGCGCCGCTTCACGCCCGCGAGCAGGGCGCCGAAGAGCTCGCGCAAGAGCGGCATCGGCCACTTCTCACGCGGGCCGAGGATCTTCTCGAGATCGGCGCGCAAGGTCTTCACCAGCTTGCCGCCGTCGGCCTCGCTCTTTCCGTAGACGGCGTCGATCTTGGCGCGCGCCTCGGCGTAGCGCGGGTGTAGCTGCGTCACGCGCTGTGGCGCGAGCTCGCTTCCGTGCTGACCGCGCAGCTCGAGCTCGAGCTTCCATCGCTGCGACTCGTCGGCTTCCGAGATGCAGCTCATCTCGAGCGTACCGATCTCGGTGAGCGCCGCAGCCAGCCGCACGCGCACCTCGCGTCCCTTCGCGGGCGCGGGCTTCGGCGGCGCCATCGAGTAGCCCGCGGGCGGCGCCATCGAGGGACGCGGCGCGTCTTGGGGCGCATCGTCGAGCACGGCCGCGATCGGCGGCAGCGCCCGGAACAGCTCGGGATCGACGTCCACGATCTCGCCCGCCCGCACGTACGCGGCCTCGCCCGTGCTCGACGCGAGCGAGAAGTGCACGGGCTCGCCGAGCTTGAGCGAGAACGTGCGCTCGCGGACCACGACTTCTTCGCCTTCTTCGGCGCCGCGCGGGAGCACGCAGAGACCACGTTTCTCGTCGAGGAGAAGGAAGTACGAGCGCGCCGAGCCGCCGCCGATCTTCATCCCGAGGCCGCGACGCGCGAGACCGTACAACGCCGCGCCGCGCGCGACCGCGAGCTCGGGCTCGGTGTTGTCGAGCACGCGCACCGGCGCGCCGCGCCACGACGAGAGCACGTCGATCATTCGCTTGGCGATCGGTGCGCCGCGGAACACGCCACCGTTCAACAAGACGGCATCCGGCAGCGCGAGCCCGTTCACGAGCTGACCTTCGACCGCGTCCTTCGCGACGTCTTGATGGCGCAGCGCGAACGCCGCGACGTGACGCGTGACGGCGGCGTCGGCGACGTACGGAAGGCCGAGCTCCACGATCGCGGTCGCGCGTCGCGCGGGCTTGTCGTCGATCGCGGCGACGGGAAAGAAGCCGTCGACGATCTGCTTCTCGACGTCCGCGCGTGCGATCTCGGTCGAGAGCGAGCCCCCGACGAGCTTGCTGCCCGCGCCGAGCACGGTGACCTTGAAGCGATCGGGAGCGTTCTCGCCGAGCAGCGCTTCCTTCGCGCGTCGCGCCTGCACGATCAGCTGACTGAAGCGCCCGGGCGGCAGCTTCTGGTCGCGGAGCGGCGCGGAGTGGGGCCCCGCGACCGATTCATTCGGCGCGGGGCGAGGGTCGCCCCGACCCTCGCGGAAGAACAGCGAGGCCTCGGCGGTCTTGGCGAGCGCGAGATCCATGTTGTCGCCGCCGAGCATCAGGTGATCGCCGACAGCGATGCGCGTCAGGCGCGGTCCGGTCTCGCGCATCTCGACGCGCACGAGCGTCAAATCCGTGGTGCCGCCGCCGACGTCGACCACGATCGCGAGCTTGGTGCCCGCGGCGCTCGCTGCGACGTCTTCTTGTCGCCCGAGCCAGTCGTAGAACGCGGCCTGCGGCTCTTCGAGCAGGTGCACGCGCGGAATCCCGGCGAGCTTGCTGGCCGCGAGCGTCAGCGCGCGCGCGCCTTCGTCGAACGACGCCGGGATCGTGAGCACGACCTCCTGCTCGTCGAGCGGCGCGGACGGATGCCCGCTGTCCCACGCGGCGCGCACGTGCGCGAGATAGCTCGCGCTCGCATCGACGGGCGAGATCTTGGGAACGCCGTCTTCGGCGCCCCACGGCAGGATCGCGGCGGTGCGATCGACGCCCGCGTGCGAGAGCCAGCTCTTGGCGCTCACGACGAGGCGCCCGGGCACCTTCGCGCCGAGCTCGCGCGCGAGCTCTCCGACGACGTAAGGCGGCGTGCCCGTCGGGATGTCGGGCAGCGCCCACGGCAGCGCGCGCTGCGCTTCGGTCAGCTCCGCGCTCGCGGGCTGATATCGCAGCGAGTGCAAGAGCGGGCGCGCCCCGATCTCGCCGGGCGCGACCAGCTGATCGACCTCGAAGATCTTCGGCACAGAGCCGCGCTCGTCGGCGCGCACGTAAGCGACGACGGTGTGGGTCGTTCCGAGATCGATGCCGACGATGAAGCGCGGTTCGGACAAGCGGGGCGCGAGAGGATAACTGATCTCGCCTCTCGCTCTCGCCTCTCGCTCTCGCCTCTCGCTCTCGCCTCTCGCTCTCGCGGGTGCGTCTGCGCGGCCTTTCTTCGAGGCGCTCTTCCGGCTGCCCTTCGGGAGCGCTCAGGCCGCGCGGGCCCCAAGGCGGAGAAACCAAGGTTTCTCCACCCTGGACCG
>Ga0265314_10004949_pt1 | contig 12158 bp, 10 predicted proteins | sample 4126metaG_FD_203106 | JGI IMG/M metagenome (GOLD analysis project Ga0265314, IMG submission 203106) | Rhizosphere microbial communities from Carex aquatilis grown in University of Washington, Seatle, WA, United States - 4-1-26 metaG | ecosystem: Host-associated > Plants > Roots > Rhizosphere >... | reverse complement strand
GCCAGGCATTGCTCGAGCCGGTGACCCGGGCACCGATGCGATCGCCCCATGACGAGGGCTGATGGGAACCCAGGAGGCTGCCTCCGGTGGAAGTGGCCAGCGAGGATGCGCCCCCGGCGAGGAGCGGCTGCCAGGTCCGCTGGAGGCGGGCGACGGTCAGGATCCCGGCCAGGTTCAGGCCCAGGACGATCAGGATCAGCCCGCCGACCTCGCGCAGCAGCGGCAGGTAGGCGCCCAGGGCGCCGCCGGCGAAGGTCGCCGTCACGCCCAGCAGGGTGAAGACGAGGCCGAAGCCGGCGACGTAGGCGATCGCGTGGCGGAGCGCCACCCAGCGCGACGGCCCGGCGGCTGGATCGCCCCGCTCGGTGGCGGAGCGTACCGCGACCCGGGTCAGCTGCCCGACATAGGCCGGCACGAGGGGCAGGACACAGGGCGACAGGAAGCTGAGCAGGCCGGCCGCCACCGCGACGAGGATGGTCAGGTCGCTGCCGCTCATCGAGGCCTCAATCGCTGCGGACAGTCCCGAGGACGTCGTCCAGGAAGCGGCGCAGGCCGCGCGGGCTGACCGCCAGGGTCAGCCGCCGGTCACCGACCTCGACGACCGGGATTTCGGCGAAGAATTCGCGCTCCCAGCCGGCGTTCGTGCTGATATCGCGCTCGACGATCGATGGCGCGGCGAGCCCCGCCCGGCGGCGTTCGGCCAGGATCGTGTCGACCGTCGTCCGCGCCTCGGCGCACAGGTGGCAGCCGGGACGGGCGTACAGGACGATCTCGAGCATGGCCCTCCGATTGTAGTCGAGGGTCGCTTACAGCCCGATCCGGTAGATCGACCCGCTCAGCGAGACGACGTATTCGTTGTTCGCGTCGTCGACCCCGAACGAGCTGATCGACAGGGACGTATCGGCGACCTGGACCCCGGTCTGGTTGCCGGGCTTGGCCACCAGCCGCCAGATCCGGCCGCTGCAGTCGTCGCCGTAGAAGTAGTTGCCGCGCAGGCCGGCCACCGGGCCGCGGTAGACGTAGCCGCCGACCACGGCGCAGCCGAGACCGTGGCCGTAGACCGCGACCGGCATCGTCACCCCGTGAGAGCTGCAACTGCTGCCTGACGGGTAGCACGCCCGGCCTTCCCAGTCGTTCCAGCCGAAGTTGATCTTGGTGCTGCTCAGGACCTGGGCCTTGCTGACGTGGTCGATCTCCTCGTAGCGGTCCTGGCCCACGTCCCCGATCCACATGTCGCCGGTGGCCGAGTCGAACGACCAGCGCCACGGATTGCGCAGGCCGTAGGCCCAGATCACGGGCTTGACCGGCGTCGCGCTGTTGACGTTGATCCGGAGCATCTTGCCCAGGTACGAGCTCTGGCTCTGGGAGGTCCCGGTCGGGTTGCCGGCGCTGCCGCCGTCGCCCGTCCCGAAGTACAGCAGGCCGTTCGGCCCGAAGGCCATGTCGCCGCCGTTGTGATTCGGGAACTGGGTGTGCGGGATCGGGCTGATCATCAGCTTGGCCGAGGCGGCGTTGGCCACGTTCGTCCCGTGGAGGGCGGTGTAGCGGGCGATCATGATGTTGCCCGAGTTGCCGCCGTTGGCCTGGTCGTAGTAGACGTAGAAGTAGCCGTTGGACTTGAACGAGGGGTTGAAGGCCAGACCCAACAAGCCCTGTTCGGCACCGTCGTAGTTGATCAGGCTGCTGATGTTCAGGAAGTCGGTCGACTGGACCTTGCCCTTGACGATTACCCGGATGTGACCGGTCTGCTCGACCACGAACAGGCGGTTGGTGCCGTCATGGGCGCCGGTGATGAAGACCGGCTTGCTGAAGCCCGACCAGGCCAGCGCGAGCTTGATCTTGGTCACCGGCTTGGCCGTCGGTTTGGGGGTCGGCTTGGGGGTCGGCTTGGTCGTCGGTTTGGCAGTCGGCGTGGAGCCCGGGGCGACCGAAGAACCTGGCGCAACGGATGACCCCGGGCCGGCCGACGAGCCCGGTGCGACCGAGGTGCCCGGGGCGAGCGAGCCGATGCCGCTGGCGCCGGGCAGCTGGCTGGTGAGGCCGACGCCAGCGCTCGGCGACGGGCTCGAGCCGGGCGACTGGGCACTGCTCAGGAACCACACGCCGCCAACGACGACGACGACTGCGCCGACGACGACGGCAATCTGGAGCGGGGTCGGGAAGCTCTGGTTCTGGCGTGCTGTCATCGGATCCCTCGCTGCTGCCGACACGTCCCGGCCGACGGCCAAAGTATGGCCCGGATCGGAATCCGGGTCGGTTGCGGGTCGGGTCGCGGTACCATGCCCTCGGTGCGCCCCTGTAGCTCAGCGGATAGAGCGAGGCCGTCCTAAGGCCTGCGTCGGGGGTTCGATTCCCTCCAGGGGCACCAGTCCCGCTCAGCCGTCGGCGTCGTGCGCTACCGTGAGCGCCAGCCGGCGCGACCTTGCGAGCCGGGCCCAGGGGAGCGCCACGATGCCCACGCCGCCCGTCCTGTTGCCGACTCGCGTTGATGAGGGTCATGGCCCCGGCCTGATGTACCGGATCCAGGGCGACCTCGTGCCGGTCCTCCACATCCGGGTCGATGGCTCGATGCCGATCTACTTCGAGCACCACGTGATCCTCTGGAAGGACCCCGGGATGCAGGTCGGGATGCATCAGATGAAGGGTGCCTTCAAGCGCCTGATCGCGGGCATGCCGGTGTTCATGACCGAGCTCCAGAGCCCGGGCGAAGCGGCCTTCTCGCGCGACGACCCGGGCCACGTTTTGTCGCTCCACCTGCCGGCCGGCCAGCACATCCTCGTCCGCGAGCACCAGTTCCTCGCCGCGACCGGCAATGTCGACTACACGTTCAACCGGGTGAAAGGCGTCTCGAACATGCTCTTCGGCGGAACGGGCTTCTTCATCGACCGCTTCGAGGCCCAGGGCGCCGAGGGGATCGTCTGGATGCACGGCTACGGCAATGTCTTCGAGAAGACCCTCGAAGCCGGCGAGGCGATCGATGTCGAGTCGGGCGGCTGGGTCTACCGCGACGGCTCGGTCGGCATGCAGCAGGTGGTGTATGGCCTCAAGACCGGCTTCCTGGGCGGCTCCGGCCAGCTGGTCTTCAACCGCTTCACCGGTCCCGGCCGGGTGGCGATCCAGTCGGCCTACATCCACCTCCCGACCGAGAACTGAGCCCGGCCATCGACCCGGCCATGCAGCTTCTGCTGAGCTTCCGATGAGCTCCGCCCCGGACGAGGTCCGCGCCTGGGCCCAGGCTCGTTCCGAGGCGCGCGGCGCGCGGGAATGGGCCGAAGCGGATCGGCTTCGAGCCGCGATCGAGGCGGCGGGCTGGCGGGTCATTGACCAGGGCACGCGCTTCAGCCTCGAGCTGGCCCGCGCTCCGGATATCGTCGAGGAGGGCCGGATCCACTACGGCGCCAGCGACGCCGTTCCGTCGCGCCTGGACGAGCCGGCGACGGGCACGATCAGCGTGATCCTCGTGGCGACCGACCGGAGCGCCGACCTGGCCCGGACGCTGGCCGCCCTGCGCGGGCACGTACCGCCGGGGACCGAGGTCGTGATCGTCGCCGATCGGCCCGATCCCGCCCAGGAAGCGGCCCTCCTGGATCCAGCCGGGCCCGCGGCCGCCGCGGTCGGGGCCGCGCCGCCCGAGATCGTGTGGACCAGTGAACGGCTGGGTCGGGCCGGCGCGCTCAACGCCGGCCTGCGCCGGGCCAGCGCCCCGATCGTGCTCCTCCTCGACACGAGCGTCGAGCTGACCGGCGACCTCATCGGGCCCCTGGTTGCGGCCTTCGACGACCCGTCGGTCGCGGTTGCCGGGCCGTGGGGCCTGGTCTCGGACGACCTGCGCCACTTCGACCGGGCCGAACCGGGCGCCGTGGACGCGATCGACGGCGCCGCCCTCGCCTTTCGCCGGGCCGACGTGCTGGATCGCGGCCGGCTCGACGAGCGCTTCGTCCTGGGCCTCAACCTCGATATCTGGTGGAGCCTGGTCCTGCGCGACGGGGGCGAGGCTGGGCCGGCCCGGCGGGCATTGGCGATCGGCGAAGACGCCGCCATCCGCCACGAGGCCGAGCCGGACGCGAGCGTCGACCCGGCCGAGCGCGACCGGCTGGCCAAGCGCAGCTTCTACCGCGTCCTCGATCGGTTCGGCGCCCGGCGCGACCTGCTCCTGAGCGGGGGAGCGCCCTCCGCTTGAGCCGTCCGCTGGCGCTCCTCGTTGCCTGTCTCCTGCTCCTGGCCGGGTGCTCGCCGGATGCGCCGGCCGGGGCAGCCCCGGGTTCGGTCACGATCCTCGGCGGCGCCCCGGTCACCCTCGATCCCGCCGCGCAAGGCGATCTGGGTAGCGCCCAGACCACTGCCCAGCTGTTCGAGTCGCTGACCGCGTTCGACGCCTCGCTGACGGTCGAGCCCGCCCTCGCCAGCGGCTGGACCAGCAGCGACGGCGGCCGGACCATCACGTTCACGTTGCGCCCGAACCTCACGTTTTCGGATGGCACGCCGCTGACCGCGGCCGACGTGGTCCGGAGCTGGCTGCGCCTGATCGATCCGGCCCATCCTTCGCCCCTGGCATCCCTCCTCGACGAGATCCACGGGGCCCGGGCGTTCCTCGCCGGGCAGACTACCGACCCTGCCTCGGTCGGGCTCCACGCGACCGGCAATACGGTCGTGGTCACCTTCGACAACCCGGCCACCGACTTCCCCGCGCTCGTCTCCGGGCCGTCCTTCGGGATCGTGCCGGCCTCGATCGACGACCCGGCGACGCTCACCGCCGGCACGTTCGTGGGCAGTGGCGCGTATGTCCTCAGCAAGGAAACCGACACGGAGCTGACGTTCACGGCTAATCCCCACTACTGGGCCGGGACGGCGCCGATCAAGACGGTCCACCTGCTGACCACGATCGCCGGCCAGAGCCCGGTTGAAGCCTTCGCGGCCGGCACGATTGACTACACCGGGATCGACCCGTCAGACGCCTCGTGGCTGCGCTACGACCAGACCCTCGGACCCCAGCTCCGGAGCGTGCCCTCGCTGAGCGTCACCTACTACGGCTTCGACGTCCGCCAGAAGCCGTTCGACGATCCCCGGGTCCGGCAAGCCTTTGCCGCGGCCGTCGACTGGAACCGGATCGTGAACCTGGCCAGCTCGGGTGACCTGACCGCGGCCACCAGCATGGTTCCGCCGGGGATCCCCGGTCGATCGAGCACAGACTTCCTGCCTGCCTACGATCCGGCAGCCGCCCGCCAGGAGCTCGCCGCGGCCGGCTATCCCGGCGGGACCGGTTTCCCGACGGTCACCCTGGACTCGACCGATACGGGCTTCGACGGGGCGATCCTGGCCGACCTGCAGCGGAACCTGGGGATCACCCTCAAGTACGAGACCCTGAACTTCAACGACTACTTCGACCGCCTGGCCAGCGACCCGCCCGCCTTCTGGACGCTGAGCTGGGTGGCGGACTACCCGGGCGCGAACGACTTCCTGGGTTTGTTGCTGGGTACCGGCAGCACCAACAACTACGGCCACTGGACGTCGCCCGCCTTCGACGCTGCGATCGCCAAGGCCGTCGCGGCCGCGGATCCGGCCAGTGCGACCGCCGCCTTCGATGCCGCCCAGGCGATCGTCAAGGACCAGGTACCGGTGATCCCGGTTGCCTACGGGACGGGCTACGCGCTGTCCCGAAAGGGCCTTCTCGGGGCGGCGGATAACGGCCTGGGCATCCTCCGCTTCGCCAGCCTGGCCTGGGCGCCGTGAGCCTCCGACGCCAGGTCGCCGTCCTGGGCTCCGCGAGCGCGATTGTGGTTCTCGCGCTCGGCGCCGGCAGCGTCCCGCGGGCGGTTGCCAGCTCACCGCTGGCCAGCTTCGGGCCACCGAGCGGCTCGTTCGAGTTCGGCACCTCGATCACGTTCTCTGACCCGATCACCCTGGCCGGCGCCCCGAAGCGCGTCGAGCTGTTGCTGAGCCAGCCGGGCTCGATCGGCCCCGCGGCGATCGAGGTGCCCAACCCGGGCGCCGGCCAGCACACCGTCAGCGACGTGATCAAGATCGCCGACGGCCACGTCTTCCCGAACACGACGATGACCGCGCAGTGGCGGGTGACCGACCCGGACGGGACCCAGGAGCTCAGCTCCTCGATGAGCCTGACCTACCTCGATACCCGCTACCACTGGCAGACCAAGGACGGCCCGATCGTCCACGTCCACTGGTACGACGGCGATGCGTCGTTCGGGGCACGGGCGCTGGCGATCGGCGAGCAGGGCATCGCCAATGCCTCGGCGCTGCTGGGCGTGACCGAGACGAAGCCGGTCGATTTCTACATCTACGCCGACAACAACGCCTTCTACGACGCCCTCGGGCCGGGGACCCGCGAGAACGTGGGCGGCGAGGCCGTCGCCCAGATCCGGACGCTGTTCGCCCTGATCACGCCGGACGAGGTCAATGATTCGTGGGTCAGCACGGTGATCCCGCACGAGCTGACCCACCTCGTGTTCAACACCGCGATCGACAATCCCTACCACGACCCGCCGCGCTGGCTCAACGAGGGCCTCGCCGTGTACCTCTCGGAGGGCTACACCGCGGCCTGGCGATCGACCGTGTCCGACGCCGTGGATGCGGGCTCGATCATCCCGCTCGACGGCCTCACCGGCCAGTTCCCGACGACGGCCGACCAGTTCAGCCAGGCGTACGGCGAGAGCGTCGCGGCGGTCGACTTCATGATCCGGACCTACGGCAAGCCGGCCCTGGTCAAGCTGATCCGCTCGTATGCCGGCGGGGTCAGCGACGACGAGGCGTTCCAGGCCGCCCTAGGCGTCGACACGGCCGGCTTCAACGCGGCCTGGCTCAAGAGCCTGGGCGTGTCGACGCCCAAGGCCTACGGCCCGCAGCCGGCGCCGGCCGGTCCGCAGCCACCCGGCTGGAACGGCTCCGCCGGAGCCGTGGCCTCCGGGGCACCGGGCGCCGTGGCACCCGGCGCGACCGACTCGGGCTCGTCCGCGCCGGTCGTCCCGGCACCGACGAACGCGGCCCCGGCGCCGGACGCATCAGGCAAGAACCTCGCGTTGATGGCCGCGGGGACGGCCCTCCTCACGGTGGGCCTCGCCTTCCTCGTCGTCCGGGCCTGGCGGCGCCGCTCGACGGGTGGCGGCCTGTGACCGCCCCGTCCGCGCCCGGCGCGCGTTCGCGGCTCGGCCGGATCCCGAGCTGGCAGATCACCCTTGGGCTGGCGAGCCTCGTCCTGGGCTTCGTCGTGGTCGCCCAGCTCCAGTCGGACGGCCCGCGTGCCCAGTACGCCAGCGACGAGCGCGGACCGCTGGTCCAGACGGCGATCAGCCTCCAGTCGCAGCAGGATGCGCTCAAGGCCCAGATCCTCGACCTGCGAGCGCAGATCAGCGCCCTCGAGACGAAGGGGCAGGGCAGCGAGGCGACGGCGACCGACCTCGGCCAGCGCCTCCAGGACGCACGCCTGGCGGCCGGCCTGATCGGGATCGAGGGCCCGGGCGTCGTCCTCCAGCTGCGTGATTCAGGCGAGACGGTCCTGCCCGGCGACAATCCCAACGACTACCTGGTCAGCGCGGGCGACGTCCGGACGGTCGTCGAGCAGCTCTGGCTGGCCGGCGCCGAGGGCGTGGCCGTGAACGGCGAGCGGATCACGACCGGGACGGCGATCCTCGACATCGGTGGCACCGTCCTGGTGAACTCGGCCTATCTCGCCCCGCCATACCAGATCTCGGCGATCGGCCCAGCCGACCTGTTCGACCGCTTGAGCGCCTCGGTCGGCTTCCAGACCTTCGTCCAGAACCGGGCCCAGGCCTTCGGGATCCAGATCGACTACGCCCAGCCCAGCCAGGTCATCCTGCCCGCCTATGCCGGAGCGATCACCCTGCGCTATGCCCAGCCGGATCCATCGCCGGCTGCCGCTGGCTCGCTGCCGACCTCTTCGAGCGTGCCATGAGCAAGCGCCGCAACCAGCTCTCGCTGGCGTTCGTCGCTCTCATCCTCGGTCTCCTGGTGGTCGTCCAGCTCCGGGCGCAGGCCGCCAGCAACGGTCTCGACCAGCTCACGCCGACCGAGCTGACCGTGCTGGTTGGCAACCTCAATACCCGCAACGACCAGCTCCGTGCGGAGGTCGCGACCACCCAGGCCGAGCTGTCCACCCTCCAGGCCAGCGATGCCCGGGGTGACACGTCGCTCGGCCAGCTCCAGTCGGACCTTGCCCGGGTCCGGGCCTGGACCGGCCTCGACCCGGTGGTCGGGCCGGGTGTCCGGATTACCGTCACCGGTCCGCTCGATGCGGCCTCCGTCGGCGACCTGGTCAACGAGCTGCGCAACGCGGGCGCCGAGGCGATCGCGGTCAACGAGGTGCGCCTCGAGCCCAATGACATCGTCAACGGGCCGATCGGCGGGCTGCTGCTCGGCGGCGCGCCGCTGGGCGACCCGTTCGAGGTCAGCGCGATCGGCAATTCGGAGAGCCTGACCGGCAGCCTCACCCGCGCCGGCGGAATCGTGGCCCAGCTGGCGGCGACGGCACCGAGCGCCCAGCTGACCGTCACCCCGGTCGACCAGCTCCGCTTGCCAGCGACGACCGAGGATTTAGTACCGGCTCACGGCAAGCCACAGCTCTGATAGGCTCCCGGCCGGATGTGTGCCCTGATTTCCCGCCGAACCGTTCGGATCCGGTGAGCCCCGTCACGAGCGCGACCAGGTGATTCCAGGCGCAGGCCCCGGGGCAGCCGAGCTGCTGCCCGAGGCGCCGGTCGACGACGAGGCGGAAGCGACCAGCGCGATCGAGGTCCTCCGCAACCGGCCGTTCCTGGCCCTGTGGCTGGCCCAGCTGCTGACCCAGGTAGGCGGCAACATGGTCCTCTTCGGGCTCACCGTGCGGGTCTTCTCGCTGACCGGATCGACCTCGGCGGTCAGCCTGCTGATCCTGACCTTCCTCGTCCCGGCGGTTCTCCTCTCGGCCGTGGCCGGGGTCTACGTCGACCGCCTCGACCGGCGCCTGATCCTGATCGTGACCAACCTCCTCCGGGCGGTGATGTTCGGGCTGCTGTTCTTCATCGGCGACAACCTGATCCTGATCCTGGTCCTCAACGCGATGGTCTCGACCGTGACCACGTTCTTCGCCCCCGCCGAGGCGGCGATGATCCCGATCCTGGTCAAGCGCGGCCAGCTCCTGGCCGCCAACGGGATCTTCACCCTGACCCTCAACGCCGCGTTCGCGCTCGGCTTCGCGCTGCTCGGGCCGCTGGTCGTCAACCTGACCAGCCCGCAGGTCCTGGTCCTGGTGGTCGCCGGCTGCTACCTGGCGGCGATGGCCCTCACGATCACCCTGCCCTCGGTGCCCCCCACGGTCGCTCCGGATGCGCCCCACGGCCTTGCCGTCGCCGAGGCCAGCCACGCCGTCGAGTCGACCTTCGGCCAGCTGCGCGAGGGGATCTCGTTCATCCGCGCCAACCGGAGCATCTCCTGGTCGCTGCTGTACCTGGGGATCACCGCCTCGCTGATCGGCGTCCTGGGTGTCGTCGGGCCGGCGTTCGCGACCCAGGCCCTGGGCCTCTCGGCCAAGGACTTCGTGGTCATCGTCCTGCCCCTCGGCGTGGGCGTGGTGACCGGGATCCTGCTCCTCAACAGCTATGGCAAGGTGCTCTCGCGGCGGCGGACGATCGAGACCGGCCTGATCCTGCTGGGCATCTTCCTGGCGATCCTGTCGGCGGCCGGACCGCTGACCCGCTTCCTGCAGCGGGTGACCTCGGTCTCGCCGATCGATGTCTCCTCGCTGGTGACCCTGATCTCGATCTCGATCGTGCTGGCGTTCCTGGCCGGGATCGCCTACGCCAGCGTTGCCATCCCGGCCCAGACCCAGCTCCAGGAGGACCTGCCCGGCGAGATCCGGGGCCGGGTCTTCGGCGTCCTGAACATGCTCATCTCGACCGCCAGCTTCCTGCCGATCATCATCGTCGGCCCGATCGCCGACCTGCTCTCGACCACGGCCGTCGTCTTCGTGGTGGCCGTCGCCATCACGATCTCGGGCGTCCTGTCCGCCATCTACCGGCATAGCCCGGCCACGACCTGAGCTCGTCCATGCCCCGCATCGCGGTGCTGTTCACCGGCGGCACGATCAGCATGCTGGTCGACCCGGTCGCCGGCGGGGCGGTGCCGGCGCTCGATGGGGCGGCGATCCTGGCCCGAACGCCGGGCCTCGACGCGATCGCCGACCTGGTGCCGATCGATCGGGCGATGATCCCGGCCAGCCATTGGACGTTCGAGCGGCTGCTCGAGCTGGCCGGTGACCTGCGCCGGCTGGCCGCGGACGACGCGATCGACGGCATCGTCGTCGTCCAGGGCACCGACACGATCGAGGAATCGAGCTTCGCCTTCGACCTGCTCGTCGATTCGGCCAAGCCGATCGTCGTGACGGGCGCGATGCGCAACGCGACCGACCCGGGCTACGACGGCCCGGCCAACCTGCGCGACGCGGTCCGCTGCGCGGCGGATCCTGCGCTGCGTGGTACCGGCGTCGTCGTCGTCCTGGCGGGGACGATCGAGCCCGCCGCCGACGTCACCAAGACGAACGCCTCGGCGCTCGATACGTTCCGCAGCCTGAACCAGGGCCGGCTCGGGTACGTTGCCGACGGTTCGGTCGTCCTCGAGCGTGCGCCGTCGACCCGGCGTCCGGTCCTGGCTCACACTCGGGCGGCGAGCCCGGTGCCGATCGTCGTGGCCACGATCGGACTCGACGCGGGCCTGATTCAGGCGATTCGAACGCTGAACCCCGCGGGCATCGTGGTCGAGGCGACTGGTGCGGGTAACACCGCCGCGAGCCTGCTGGCCGAGGCGGGCGCCGCGATCCACGCTGGGATTCCGGTCGTACTCGCCACCCGCTGTCCCTCGGGCGCGGCAGGTGCTGGCTATGCCTTTCCGGGCGGTGGCGCAACCTGGATCGCCGCCGGCGCGCTCCTGGCCGGCACGCTGACCGGGCCGAAGGCGCGCATCGCCCTGTCGCTGGCCCTTGGTGCCGGGCTGCGTGGCGACGAGTTGGCCATGTTCGTGGCCGGACCTCCGGCCAGCGGCGGCTAGCGTGCCGGGCGCGGCCGGTCCGGCGGATACGGTGGTGGTCGGCCGGACCGTCACCCTGGCCGGTGACGCCGGCCTGGGCTGGGTCGAAGGCCTGGCGATCCGTGGCGATCGGATCATCGCCGCCGGTTCGCGCCAGCTCGTCGAGGGCGCCGCCGGGCCACGAACGCGTCGGATCGAGCTCGCCCCGGACGAGGTGGCCCTGCCCGGGCTGACCGACAGCCACCTCCACCTGGCCGAAGCCGCGATTGCCGCCGACGCCGTGCAGCTCGCCGATGTCGCGACGCTCGAGGATGCGCTGGCGACGGTCCGGGCCGCCCACGAGGCCGCGCCGGCCGGCACCTGGCTAACCGGCCACGGCTGGTCGGCCGATCGCTGGGGCGGCTGGCCGACGGCGACCCAGCTCGAAACGGCCGCGCCGGGTCGCCGGGTCGCGTTCTGGGCGCACGACCATCACGCGATGTGGGTCAGCTCCGCCGCCCTTTCCCTCGCGGGGCTGGGGTCCGGCTCCGTCGATCCGGCGGGTGGCGCGATCCGCCGCGACGATCACGGCCAGCCGACGGGCATCCTCCACGAGGCGGCGACCAGCCTGGTCAGCAGCCTCGTCCCGGCGCCCACGGCCGCCGACTACGAGGTGGCGTTGCCGAGGCTGTGCCGGGAGCTCGTCGCCCTGGGCGTCGTGGCGGCCCACGATCCGGGCCTGCTCCGGCCCGATCCGCTGCTCGACGCGGCGCACGTGGCGTACGGCAGCCTGGACGACGCGGGCCGCCTGCCGATCCGGGTCCTCGCGTCGCTCCGGGCCGAGGCCCTCGATGGGGCGATCGAACGCGGCGTGCGCAGCGGGCATCCGCTCGGCAGTGATCCGGACGGTGCGGCGCGGGTTGGCTGGCTGAAGCTCTTCGCGGATGGCTCGCTTGGTTCGCGGACCGCAGCCATGCTCGAGCCCTTCGAGCCCGACCCGCGCCTCGATGGCGGCGGCTCCGGCGGCGTGTCTGGCGGCGCGGATCGGGGGATCTGGATCACGCCGCCCGAACAGTTGCGCTCGCTGGCATCGCGCGCTGCGGCCGGTGGGATCGCGACCCAGATCCACGCGATCGGCGACGCCGCGG
>Ga0265314_10004947_pt1 | contig 12163 bp, 7 predicted proteins | sample 4126metaG_FD_203106 | JGI IMG/M metagenome (GOLD analysis project Ga0265314, IMG submission 203106) | Rhizosphere microbial communities from Carex aquatilis grown in University of Washington, Seatle, WA, United States - 4-1-26 metaG | ecosystem: Host-associated > Plants > Roots > Rhizosphere >... | reverse complement strand
TCGAGACACGCGAATCCGCGAACAAGAGCCTGGTGGTCAACGACGGTGGCGTTCAGTGGACCGAGATCGTCAACGAGAAGAGCACGCCGCCGGAAAAGCGCATCACCAAGGCCAAGCCCACGCCGGCCGCGGAACTCAAGCCCACCAACGTCCTGCGCAAATTCGCGCAGCAAGCCGGCCTGCTCGTGGTGGCGGATGAAAAAGTGGGCGACGAGCTATGCCACGTAATTGAAGTGCACACCGAAGGCCAGCCCGCGCGCTTCGACCGTTACTGGTTCAGTGTGCGCTGCGGCGTGATGTTGAAATCGGAGTCGAAAACCAGCGACGGCAAGCCCATCGCAAATTTCAAGGTCACCAAGCTGAACATTGATGCGGACCTGCCCGCGGAGCACTTCGTCTACACCCCGCCCAAAGAAGCCCAAGTCGAAGAAGCGAAGTGAACGCCGACCGCGTTACTTCGGCAGCGCATTGAGGAAGTTCTGCGCCTGCTGCTTCACGTTGGGGTCTTTGGCGGTGCGGACCATTTCCGCATAGTGCGCTTTGGCTTCGGGAATGTGGTTGGCCGCAGTCAAAGCCTTCCCAATTTCCAGCGTGCGCACTTCCTTGACGCCGGCGTCTGGCGTAACCGTGGCGGCCTGGCGGTAGAGTTCGATCGCGCGGTCGTGGGCGCCAGCCAACTGCGCATTCTGCGCCAGCGCGGTTAATACGCGCGCCTTCGGTTCCGGCTCCGGCGCGACGGCGAGGGCCGCGTTTAACAGCCCCGCCGCCTGATCCAGTACTTCCGTATGTTCGGCGTTCTGGAACAGACCCGATTCCGCACCCATCGCCTGACCCGCGTGCGAGAGAATATCCGGATTCGTCCCGAAGAGCGTCTTGATGTTCGCGCAGGTTTCTTTGACCAGCGAAATATTGTGCAGGTTCATGCGCACCGAAAGCAGCGCCCAGTAAGCTTCGTGCAGACTTGGCGACTTGGGCGCAGCCGCAATGTGCCGCTTGAAGATATCTTCGGCCTGTTCGAAGCGCTTGTCGCGGATCATGGCTTCCGCGGCCATGCGCACCCACATCCAGTGTTCGATATGCTCCTGTGCGAGTTGTTGCTGGCGCACCTCAAAGCGCTTGCGGAATACATCGGCGCCCGGCGCGTTGCTGCCGCGCATGCGGTTGAGTTCCTCCTGCAGGCGCGCCATGTCTTCGCCGCGAAGGCGCCGTTCCACGTCCTGGTCCGCGGGCGAAATTTCTGCTGCGAAGGCCAGATCCTTCGACGCCACCTGCATTGCCCGGCCAAACTGTTCGGCGGCCTCTTCCATCTGCCCGATTTTGAAGAGATACCGCGACAATTCCACGTATCGGCTCACGCGCTGCGGTTCGACCTCGGTGTAGCGCCGGAGGCCTTCCAGCATCAAATCGCGCAACGCGAAATTCTCGTAGCGCAGTTCCTGCCCGGGCTCGACATTCACCTGCATCACGTACGGCGCAAAGTTGGTTTTGCGCACGAGCAGTTCGTGCAGGCCCGCGGGCACGGTGAGCGGCCCCAGCGGTGTCAGCCCGCGAAATTCTCCATCCAGCAGCACTTCCGCGCCATCGGGCTTCACCGACACACGCACGCTGCCCGCCGGCTCGGGCACAAGCTGCGCCTCGAGATCCTGCGAGCCCGCGATCACTTCAATAGTTTTGTTGAGAGTCGTGAAACCCTGCTTTTCGAAGCGCAGCAGGTATGTGCCGGGTTTCAGGCCCGAGAGCGTGACCGGACTGCCACCGGCCAGGCGCCCGTTGACCACGACCGTCGCGCCTTCCGGCGTCGTGCGCACCGTGACGCGGCCTTCAGTCTCGCCGACGTCGACGGTTCCGCGCATCTGGAAGCCCGAAAGAAAGCCCACGAGTGCAATCACAATCGTGAGCGGAAAAAGGATGCGGGGCACGGGCGGCTGCATTATCGGAGCACCTATTTGGGAGGAGCGGGCGGCGGTACAGGTTTCTGATCTTCCGGCTTGCCTTCGGCTTGGGCCTTGAGCAGAGCCAGACCCGAAGTGGCTTTGCTGCGCACGACCGGCCGTTCCGACTTGGCCAGGCGTTCATAAATAGCGCGCGCTTCAGGGACGCGGCCCGCTTGGCGCAGTGCTTCGGCCAGCGGCAGCGCGCGCTCTTCGCCGACTTCGGGTTTCGGTGCGTCATCGACGCTCTGCTGGAAGTACGCCACGGCTTCGGCGGCGTGTTCTTCGGCAACCAGCACCTGGGCCAGCTCAAACGCGTTCTCGGCCTTCGATTCCCGGACTTTCGCGTTTTCCAAGCCCAGCCGGAAGGCTTTTTCGGCGAGTTCCAGGAGTTCCAGGCGATCGTTCGGCCGCACCAAATCGCGGAAGCTCATCAGCAGCCGCCCGATTTCCAAAAAGCGCGCGGGCTCGGTTTTGCACAGGTCCATTAGCGTGGCCGCGGTTTCCACGGCCTGCGGCAGATTCCGGCTCCAGAGCCGCACACGCAAAAGTTCGCGCGTGCAGGGGTACACTGTCTCCGCGTTTTTCGGCACGGCTTTCAGATGGCCCAGGTACAGTTGCTCCGCGTCAGGATAATTTCCATTGACCACCATGTCGCGGCCGCTCGCTTCGACCCAGGCCCACGAGCCCAGGTTCCGCCGGCCAAAGAGTTCCTCGGCGCGATCATATTTTTCACGGAATTCCGGGCCCATCGGCGGCTGCCAGCGCTTGTGCTTGTCGAGTTCCTTGCTCAAGCGCTGCTTGTCTTCCATGCGCAGGCGCTGTTCCAGTGCGCGCTCTTCGGGGATCGCTTCCGTGGGAAATTCCAAGCCGCGCTCCGAGACTTCGCGCGCCTTGATGAAAGTTTCCACGGCCAGATCGATGCGGTTATTCACGAAGTAATAGTGAGCCAGATCGATGTAGTGGCTCACGCGCTGCTTTTCAGTCAGGGTGTAATCGATCAGCATCTTGAGAATCTTGTCTTCAAGTTCGATCCCGCTGTATTCGTTGCGCCCCGCCTGGACCAGAATTCGGTTGTGGTAGGGGTTGTAGTTCGTCTTGCGCACTTCAAGCTCATGCATGCCCACCGGAATGTCGTTGCGGCTGAGCGGCGTTAGGCCCAAAAGCTCGCCATCGAGCAGCACTTCCGCGCCCTGTGGCGCGATTTCGACATTCAGATCGGCCAGTTCGAGCGTCGGCAGCGTCGCGGCGACCGTCATGGGATCCTTGCCGATTTCCACGTGCAGTTGCGCCGGCGCGCGCCCTTCCTTTTCAAAGCGCACGCCGTAGGTGCCCGGTGCGAAGTCTTCCGAGAGCGGCGTTCCGCCGATCAGCCGTCCGTTCACGAAGAGCGTCGCGCCCGGCGGTTCGGTGACGAAAGAGATCCGCCCAACCGTACCTGGCGGCAAAGGTTCGCCTGGCGCGCCGGGAACTCCGGGCTGGCCCGGCTGGAGCGTCTTCGAATTGCTCGTCGACGGGCTATCGTTTTGTCCGTGGTTGGCGGATTTGAGCGCCAAGCCTAGCCCAATGCCCAAAATCAGCAGCACCGAAAGCGCAATGACGACAGTCTGAATCGAAGGCGCGCCTGGTGGCTTGGCCATCGGAGCTGGAGGCGGTCCGACCGGCGGCGCGACATTCGGCGCCGATACTGGAGGCGGGGGCGGTTCGGGAGGCGTGGCTTGCGGTGCGTTGGGTTCCATTGGTGCTATTTCTTTTCGTCGTAAACGGTCTTCAGCGGTCCCGGCGTCAAATTGACCGGTTCCATGGCCTCGCCACCTTCACCCGAGATGCGCAAACGGCTGATCATGATCGCGTGATCGTAGGTCCAGACCGCAACGCGGTCTCCCGGCAGCGGTTGGGGGTCTTCATAGACCAATTCACCTTCCGGCAGCGAATCGAAATACTTATCCACCTTGAAGGCGATCCGGTTGCCGCGCCGTTCGGCCCGCAGGAAGAACCACCAGTGGTGGAAGTCCTTGCTCTTGGGCAGCACCGCGGGGAATTCCTTCACTTTGACCCCGTTGCGCAGAATGTACGAGGCCGTGTCGTTGTACCCGCCGAACATGAACGTGTAACCCTTGGTCAGGTCCGAGCCGTCCGAACCGATCGTGATGTTCATGTCGCGCGCATAGGTGTAAATCGGGCCGCGTTCCTGCTCCATCTTGTTGCCCGCGAACAGTTCCACGGTCACGTCGCCCGGATACAGGCGCTTGGACCACAGCGCCGCGGAGTGCCCTCTCTTGATGTCGTTCTTAAGGCTGAAGAAGCTCCAGCGCGGATCGCATTGCCAGCGATTGGTAACCTCCGCGATCGCAAACCCCGCCGTGCGCCATTCGACCGGCGCGCGCCCGAAGGATTCGTTGAGCAGATTATCGCTCTCAATGCGCGCCGATTCCGGGCGCACCTTGATCCCCGCCGACGTGTAGAACGCGACCTTGCTGCCGCTCAACGGTTCCGGGTCCAGCCAGGTCATCTCCGGTTTACCATTGACCGAGGCCACTAAATACGCGCCGGCGCGGCGCAGCGAAAGCGTGGTCAGCGCTTTGGCCGTGGCGGCGTCGAGTTGCTTGTCCATCACCGGCTTGCCCTGCCGCTGCAAGCTTAGCCAAGTGGTCTTGCCCTGGTCGCCCGGCATTCCAGCCTGATAGCGCAGCACGTAGCCGTTATTCGAGCCCTTCCCGTCCTTCGCCACCGAAAGCGCGACTTCGTGCCGCTCGCTGGTGATCTCCTTCGGTTCCACGGTCAGGTCCACGTCGCCGGGAAACTGGCTGCGGTGCCAGAACAGCGTCACCGGCTGCCCGGCCACCTGGACCTGCGGCGTCACGAGCCACTCGTTGCCCGCGCTGTTCCAGGCGCTCATCGAACTTTCGTCTTCGAAGATCGCGTTGGTCGTGACCAGTCCTTCGGCTTCGGGGAGGAACGCGAGGCGGAAATTCTTCGCGCGCACCACGCCGCCGGCCGAAGCCGCGAACAAGCCCGCGCGTCCGCGCAAGCCCGAGCCTTCGAACGCTTCGACCGTCGTGCCGTCTCCCGCCCTCACCATGATGTGGCCGCGTTTGACCTGCGCATCGAGGTGCAGGAATTCGCCAGGCTGCAGCGCCGCCTTGAGCGGCTTGCGGTCGATCGATTCCGGAACCGCGCGCTTGCCCGACGCCGTGGCTTCCGAAACGCGCAGCAGTTCCAAAAGCCGCCCGTCGGTGCGCGCGAGGTAATGGTTGGATTCATCGCGGTACAGGAACACCAGGCCCGCCGAGCCGCCGGCTGGATCGAGGTCCGCACCGACTTCGTATTGCGACCAGGCGCGGTTACCGATCACGCTCTTCGCGCCCGCGGAACCCGTGCGCGCCTCAAGCACGCCGTCCGCGACCACGCGCCAGTCCCCCGCCCCCGCCAGCCAGCCGCGGCCCAACTCGCCTTGTGCGCGGAAATCGTCTTCAAAGCCTTCGGCCGGCGCGACCAGCACGTCGTCAAAGACCGCGTGCTGCATCATCAGGTCGTTAAGGCTGTTGATTTGTGAGGGCTGCGCTTTTGGGTCGAGAGCCTTGCGCGCAGGCTTGGGCACGTTGCACCACACGCCTACCGCGCCAGCGGCGAGATACGGATCGCTCGCCCGCAGAATCGGCTGCCCGTCGATCAGCAGGTCGACGTGCTCGAACGTCACCTGCACCGCCGCCTTGTACCACTGGTTGGGCAGGTAGCCGACGTCCTTGGCTGCGAGCACCTCTTCCTTGCCGCCGCGCACGCGTACCAGTTCCACTTTGCCCGGGCCGTTCGGCACGCCGGTCTCGTCCACCGGGCGCGCGGTCCAGCGGAAGTAGCCGTACTGGGACTCGTCGTGGTATGCGAACACCGCGCCGATCTGCGCATTCACGGGGCCGCGCAGGCTGACTTCGTAGCGGTAGCTGTCCCACGAATTCAACCCCGTCACGCTCAGAATATTCTGCCCCGCGCCCATGTAGTTGAAGGCATTGGCGCTCAACAGCGGGCTGCGCAGCGAAGCCGTGTGGAAGTCGCCGTTCTCTGTCGAACAGTTGAGTTTGTGCCAGACCGTCGAAGCCGTCTCGTCCTTGCCCATGAAGTCGTCGGCGAAGTGCGCGTCGGCGAAGCGTTCCGCATGCCACTTGAACGCGCCATCGGAAAGCTTGCGCACGCCCGCCTGCCCGCCCATGCAGCGGTCGTCGTAGGCGTCGAGGACCAGACGCGAACCGGCGAAGATGCCGATCTGGCCCGAGTGGCTCGAGATGCGCAGCTCGGTGTCGCCCGGCAGCAGCGCCGCCTTGGCCAGGCTCTGTTCGACGCCGCCTTCGCTTAACAGCAGCGTCAGGTCCTTGCCGTGCCGCTCAAGAATGTGTCCCGCGCCGTCCGCGCCTCGGTCGAAGTACACGCGATAGTCGGCCTGCTCGCTTTCCACGGTCAGGTTGACGCCGCCGGTGAACTCCGTGGGCTTCTTCCCTTTCGCACCGCCGGCGATCTCCTCCGGCCCGGTGTCGCTGGACGCCACGGCCGGCGCGACCGCCGTACGCCGCGCGAGTTCCGGGATCTCTTCCGCGCCTCGCGCCGCCGTGGGCAGCACGAAGGCCAGCAGAGCCAGTGGAGCAGCCAGTCGCATGCGTAGCGCCATCGAGGACCTCATTTCTTGGTGTTGTCGTAAGGCGTTTTCAGCGGCGCGATCTCGGCCGCCGGGTCTTCCGATTCCGTCCCGCCTTCGCCCGAGATGCGCAGGCGCCCGATCATGATCGCGTGATCGTAAGTCCAGACGGCGACATGGTCGCCGCCCAGCGGGCTGGGGTCTTCATACACCAAATCGTGTTCGGGCAGCGCCGCCATGTAGTTGCCCGCCGGGCCGCCGTGATCCACGCGGAAGGCCAGCCGCCCACCCTTGCGTTCCACGCGCAAGAAAAACCAGGCCCGGTGGAACTGCATCTCCGTCGGGATCGCGAGCGGAAATTCCTTCACCAGCACCCCGTTGCGGTAGATGTACGTGGCCGTGTTCCCATTCCCGCCGAACATGAAGGTATAGCCTTTGGTCAGGTCCGCGCCATCCGATCCGATCGTGATGTTCATGTCGCGCGCATACGTGTAGGGGCGTCCGCGCTCCTGTTCCATTTTGTTGCCGGCAAACAGTTCCACCGTCACATCACCGGCATACAGGCGCTTGGACCACAGCACCGCCGGATTGCCGGCCTTGCGGTCGTTCTTCAGGCTGAAGAAGCTCCAGCGCGGATCGCATTGCCAGCGATTGGTGACTTCCGCGATCGCAAAGCCCGCCGTGCGCCACTCAACCGGCGCGCGAGAAAACTTCTCGTCGATGAAGCTCCCACTCACGATTTTGACCGTATCCAGACCCACCTGCACCGCAGCCGAATGATAGAACGCGATCTTCGATCCGCTCAGCGGCTCGGGGTCCCGCCAGGTCAGCTCCGGTTTGCCGTTGACCTCCGCCACCAGGTATGCGCCCGCGCGCCGCAGGGTCAGGCTGGAGAGCCCTTTCAGATCCTCCAGCTTCAGCTCGGCCCGCGCCACTTCCTCACCCTGCCGCAACAACGCGAGGTGAATCGAATTGCGGTCTTTCGCGCCCGGCGAGCCTGCCGCGTAGCGGAAGACATAGCCGTTGTTCCCGCCCCGCCCATCCTTGGCCACCGAGAGCGCAATTTCGTATGGCCCTGCTGCGATTTCGTGCGGCTCCAGGCTCACTTCCACGTCGCCCGGAAACTGGCTGCGGTGCCAGAACAGCTTGACCGGCAGTCCGCCCGCGTCGCCCTGCGGATTGACAAACCATTCGCAGTTCGCGCTGTTCCACGCATCCATTGAAGTTTCATCTTCGAAAACCGCGTTCATGGTCGCCAGCGGTTCGGGCTCGGGCAGGAAGCTCAGCTTGAACGCGCGAAAGCGCGCCGACGCCTGTCCGGATTGCGCCGCCGCCCACAAGCCCACGCGCCCGCGCAATCCCGCCGCTTCAAGCGCCTCGACTTTCGTGCCGTCGCCCGCGCTCACGGAAATATGCCCATGCCGTACCTGCGCCGTCAGCGTGGTGAATTCGTCCGCGCGCAAGGGCGTCTTGAGCGCGTGCTGGTCCACGAGTTCCTGGCGCAGGCCGCGCTTCGAACCTTCCGGCGCATCGGTCACCTTAAACAGTTGCAGCGTTTTGCCGTCGGTCTGCGCGATGAAGTGGTTGGACTCGTCGCAATACAGGAACACCAGCCCCGCCCCGGCGCCGGGAGACACGTCGCAGCGCACTTCGTACTGTGACCAGGCGCGGCTGCCGATCAGGCATTTCGAATTTTCGTGCGTCTCGGCGCTCAGTTCGCCGGCGTCGGCGCCGTTGGGCACGCTGACCATCCAGAGGCCCGCCCCCGTCAGCCAGCCGCGAGAAAGCGCCCCCGCATCGCGGAAGGGTTCTTCAAAGCCGTCGATCGAACTGACCTTCACGTCGTCGAAGACCGCGTGCTGCATCATCAGTTCGTTGAGGCTGTTGATCTGCGGCGGCTGGGCCTTGGGGTCGAGTGCGTCATGCGCCGACCGCGCCACGTCGCACCAGACGCCGATGCCGCCGCAATTCAGGTACGCATCGTGTCCCGAAACCAACGCGTGCCCATCGATCAGCACCGTCACGCCCGAGTACCCCACGCGCACTTCACCGTGGAACCACTGATTGGGCTGGTAACCGACAGGCTGCGCCGCGATTACCTGCTCCTGGCCGTCGCGCACGCGCACCAGTTCGGCCTTGCCTTGCCCCAGGGCGTGCCCCGACGTGTCCACGGGCCGCGCGCTCCAGCGGAACAGCCCGTAGTTCTTCGGATCCTGGTACGCGAAGACCATCCCGATCTTCGCATGCTCCGGCCCGCGCAGGCTCGCTTCGTAACGGTAATTTTCCCACCACTTCTCGCCCACCGTCGAAAGCACGTCATGGCCCAGGCCCATGTAGTTGAATGCATTGGCGCTCAAATACGAATTGCGCAGCGAGCGCGTTGCAAACGAACCGCGTTCCGGCGGGGAACTCAGGACCCATGTGGCCGTGGCCTGGTCGCCGCCCATGAAATCGTCGGCGAAGCGGATCGAGCCGCGCTTCTCGGCGCTCAGTTTGAGTTTTTCGTCGCCGCCGGCGCGTAAGCCCACCGACCCGCCCAGGCGCCGGTCGTCGCACGCGCTCAAAATCAGCGCGTTCCCAGCAAAGACGCCAATCTGCGAACTCTGCCGCGCGATTCGCACCAGCTTTGCGTCCTCCGGCAGCGCCGCGCGCGCCAGAATCTGTTCGACGCCGCCTTCCGAAAGCCCCAGGGTCAGCGTGCGACCGCTGCGGTCGAGGAAATGAAATTCGTTGGCCTCATTGCGGTCGAAGTACACGCGGTACTCGCGTGCGGCGCCTTCCACACTTACATCCAGCCCGGCGATAAATTTCGTGCCGCCGGGATTGGCCGCGGTCGCGCCGAAAATTTCGCTCGGCCCCGGGTCTTTTTGGTTGAGCGCGGGTTGGATTTCGAGGCGTTCGGTGTTGGGGATCGAATCTTGGGCCAGCAAAACAGGGGAGCCAAAACCAGCCGCGCCGGCGATGAGCATGCAACTCCACAAGGTGCGCGGCATCGGCATGCCTGACTTCCCCCTTCACACCACCTGAATCTTCTACCTCTTACGACCGCTAAAAAGAATCTTTAGTTCTGTTATTCTAACACGTTGTGCAACTGGAGGGTCATCGCCTTAAAGCCCTAATACTAGGATGTCCAATGACCCGGTTTCTGCTGCGCTTCTTCCTGATTTTCTGGCGCTTGGAACGTAAATTCCCGCTACCTTATATTAGTGCCTCCCTAGATACCCAATTATTCCCCTAATTCATCGACATTTCAGGCGTAAGTTCCCCCCAATACTTGGCAATGATACGGACTTCGCGGATGGGCGACCTTACATGGATTCGATCCGCCGTTTGGGTGCCATGGGTCGCGGTCGTTTGCGACCCATGCCGCCGTTGGGCTATCGGCTGTCGTTTTGGTTCTTGGAATTTCCGCCGCAGGCGGAGGATTGTCACCCCGAAAGTTGCGCGTAGACTACGTCTGACTTGCAGGAGTCTTGCCATGCGCCTGGCCTTCCTCTTTATCTGCGCCGTTGCCGGCCTAGCCCGCCTCGCCGCCGAAGAAGCCCCGGAAAAAGTGGAACAAACTTTCGTGCTAGCCGACGGCCGTGAAATCACCGGCGTCAAAGTCGGCGAAGACGACGAAAACCTTGTGATCGAAGTCGCCCGCACCGGCGGCACCGCGCAGGTCAAGCTGCCCAAAGCTGCTTTGCGCGCAACCAAAGCCGCCGAGCGCAAACCCGGCGCAACCGAAGCCATCGTAATCAAGCCGGCCAGCGACCCCGCCACCCCCAAGCAAGACGACGACATCAAGGGCCTCGCCGAAACCAAGCGACTGCTGCGCGAAGCCTTCGCCGAAGCATCCGCCGATTCGCCGGCCCGCGAGCGCACCATCTCCGCGCCCTACAAGTCCCCGCTGCCGCAAGACCTCGACTACACTTGGTATCAGCTCTACCCGCCGCTCATGCGCGGCGCCTTTCTGGACAGCTACCAAGGCCTCGTCTACCGCGAAGGCATCGCGCCGCGTGCGCGCTACCACTACGCGCGGTATTTCGGCTACAACCGCTTCGGACCGGGCGTGCTCTATGCCTACCCGGGCGAACTCGGCGACCAGCCCTATCAGTTCCTGGCGTTGCCGCCGGTCTTCGATCATCCGTAAGCCGTCTAAGAGAACGCGCTGGGCCGCGTCTTGTAGGTGGTTTTCAGGCCAGAGGTCTTCGACATGCGCACCTGCCGGATCGTCCTGCCGCTCCTGGCCCTCGCCGCCCTGTATTGCACGCCGGCGCGTGCCGATCTGGTGGTCCTCAACAGCGGCGAAACCCGCGAAGGCACGATCCTCGAAGAAACCGCCGAATACGTGATCCTCGAAATGCAGCTCGGCGGGACCAAAGGTTCGGTCAAGCTCTACAAGAAGGACATCCGCGCGCTCAAGCGCCAAGCGCTGCCCGATGACCCCATCGCGGTTGAAGCCGCCAAGCTGCGCGATGATGCGCTTTCCAAAGCCGGCGCCGATGCCGCCGCGGCCTGGATCAAACTCGGCGATTACTACGCCAGCCAGACCGGGTACACCGCCGAAGCGTCGAGCGCCTTCCTCAAGGCCCTAGACGCCGATCCGGAAAACGCCGCCGCGCACGCGCGGCTGGGCCACGTCAAAACCGCATCCGGCTGGCAAGCCGTCAACGACGAACGACGCCAGCGCGGGCTGGTCCCGCTCGGCGATGCCTGGGTCAAGCCCGACGAACGCTCCTTTATTATCGACAAGCGCCACGAGCAGGAAACCGATGAACTGCGCATCGGGCCGCGCACCGACGCGCCCATCACGCAGCAAGACATCGACCGCGGCGTCGCGCTCAAGAAACTGGACGACGCCCGCCAGCAGGAACGCCTGCGCCTGGCCTACGGCGATTCGGTGCTCGCGCGGCTGGGCTACTACGCCGCGGACGATGGCTTTTTTATCGCGGGCTCCGGCGAAACCCCCGTCTACGCCAACGGCGTCGCGCTGAATGTCGGCAACGGCAGCCTGTTCGTCGGCCAAGTCACGACCGCGCCGGGCTTACCGTATTATTACGGCTACCCCGGCCCGCTGCCCTATGGCGCGACGCTCAGCGGTCCTACCGGCGGTCCGTATGGTCCGGGCTACCACCACGGCTACTCGCCGGGCTTCGTTTACAATTCGGGGAACACGACCTTTTCCTTCGGCACGAATTTCGGCGGCATCGGTTCGGGCTACGGGTACGGATCGGGGTACAGCTCAGGCTATGGAGATTTCGGGGGCTTCGGCGGCTACGGCTACTCGAATTACTCGGGCTATTCGAGCGGCTTTGGCCTGTCGCTCAGCGGCGGCAACTCGCATTTCCGCTATAGCTTGAACTTCGGCGGCGGCGGATTTGGCGGCTTTGGCTTCGGCCGCTCACGGTAAAAAGAAGCGGCGCGCCCTTCCGAGCGCGCCGCAAACACAGCCTGATCGTTTTATTCCTCCCCTACTTCGTCTCAAAAATCTCCCCAAAGAACATCTTCATGTCTTCCCACGAACGCTTGTCGGCAAGTTCGTTGTACGCGGCGCCCTTTGAATTGTCGTTGCCCGCCGCCGGATTGGTGAAGCTGTGCACCGCATTGCCATAGGAGATCA
>Ga0265314_10004945_pt1 | contig 12169 bp, 8 predicted proteins | sample 4126metaG_FD_203106 | JGI IMG/M metagenome (GOLD analysis project Ga0265314, IMG submission 203106) | Rhizosphere microbial communities from Carex aquatilis grown in University of Washington, Seatle, WA, United States - 4-1-26 metaG | ecosystem: Host-associated > Plants > Roots > Rhizosphere >... | reverse complement strand
AGAATGACGGCCGCCAGCAGCGCCGCGAACGCCCACGTCAGGTTCCCCAGAACCCCATCCAGAGCCATTACGCGATCGCTGAAGAACCACCCCAGAGAGACATAGACGGCTACCCCCGTCATCTCACCCAGAATGTCCCAAAGCAGGAATCGGGGCCACGGGTAGGCGGCCGTGCCGCTGGCGAGATTGATCCAGGGTCCCAAGGGACTGAGCGGCCAGCGGCTGACGAAGATGCCCGGGCCACCCCAGGCTTTCGCTTTGGCTTCCATGCCCTCCAGGCCGGCGCGCCTTCCGAAAAGGGCGCTGAGCCTCGTCACGGCGGCTGGGCCGCCCCAGCGTCCGATGGCGTAGCCCGTCTGATCGCCCAGGATGGAACCGGCGCCGGCTGCGCCAATAGCCCACCAGGGGTTCACCGCGCCCTGCGAAGCCATCGAGCCCACCACCACCAGAAGAAGCGTGATAGGCAGAGGCACTCCGATGGCCGCAATGGTCACGATTCCAAAAAGGGCCGGCGTGCCATACTCCGACACCGCCGCGAGGATCTGATCGTTCATCACGGCTGGCCGCCGCGCGGAGGTGCGGCCGCGTCAATGGCGCGCTGCAAGTCGGCCATCAGCTCCGGGACGGGACGGTGCAGGTCGTGAGCGATGCGGCGAATGGTTCGCCGGTCGGGCTGCACCCTTGGCTGAACCCCGATGGCTTGAAATAGCGTGGAGACCGGGACGTGGTGGGCGTGGGCAATGAAGGGGACCGACATCCACGCATGGATGGGCTCCTCTGCGGCGCGCAAGTGGCGAAACTGCCGGCCGGCCCTGGCGGCGAAGACGAACGTGAACGTGATGGCCAGCGCGAAGGCGAGTCCAACGGCCAGTATGCGCTGCCAGGTTCGTCCCACAAATTCAATATAGCCGGGTCAGCGCTCCGGCACTCGGGAGGAAACGGCCGCGAAATCTACGCAGCCGCCCTCCGCGAACGTGGAGCGCCCCGCCGCCGGGCGTGATGCCGGCGGCTTTCGGCGGCTTACTTCCCGTCGTGGCCCTGCTGGTAGCCAGACTCGTATGCCTTCTGGTCTTCGTCTTTCTTGAAGTGCCGCTTCTTGCTGTGATCCAGGTTGCGCGCGTGGTCGTTTCGGCCTTCGCGCACACCCTGCTGGTAGGTCTTGTTTTTCGAATAATCCTGCTGCTCGGTTTTGTTATTCGAAGAATCCTGGCCGTGGTCCTGGGCCATCGCCTGTAGCGCGCCTCCGCCGATCCCGAAGCCCACCGCTACGGTCAGAACCCAGATACAACGCTTGAAGTTCATTCTCATAAAAACGCATCCCTTCTTTGTCGTCATCGAAACCAGGACTCTCTGTGTCGTCCTGGCCACCTCTCTCCCATAGGCACGCCGATGACCGTCCTGGCGACGTGCTGCGAGCGACCGCTGAGGCCGCGAGAAACGACGCGAACCCGCCTTTGGCGCCCGGCGAGCGGCCACGGCCCCGAAAGCGCGTGCAGAATCCGCCACAACGAGTGCAGCCTTTGCTCTCGCAGTCGCGTCGTCCAGCCCGCATGCACCGTTTTCCAAACGGCGCTGTGCGTGCTCTGACATTACCCGGAGTAGCCCTGGAGGGAAATCATGAGGAACGATTCAATGAGGACGATTGCAGGAGCGGTCTTGACGACCCTCCTGGTGGCGTGTTTCGCCTTCGCGCACGACCACAGCGCGTTAAACGGTACTTGGACGCTGGTGCCCGCCGAGAGCCATTTTGCCGGGCAGCCCGTCGTCCAAACCGGGACCGTGACGATCGCCGACAAGGAAGGCATCATCATCGTCTCTCGCAGTTTCGCGTATGCAGGGGCCACCGAGACCTTCTTCTACCGCGACGTCACGAACGCCGAGAACAACGCCACGATTCGCACCGGCAAGGATCTCAAGAGCAAGAGCAGGTGGGATCACGACGTCCTGAAGGTAACGACCACGGAATCCGGCGCGGTCACTCTCGAAAGCTACTCGCTCGCGGCGGATGGCACGATGACGGTCAGCGTCGTCAGGCCGGAGCACACGCCGATCACCCTCGTCTTCCGGCGCCAGTAGGGGCGCGGAGCCGGTTCGGGGCACCTCATGGATCCCGGTCGCGCGCAGCCGGGCTCATTCCTCTGTCAGGCCGGCCATCCACTCCGGACCCTCCGCACGCCGGGTGTCATCGATGATGCGACCTGTCGCTACGTCACCGGGTCGGCGGAAAAGCGTCGCAGAGGCTTCTTTGTCGTCCACGACGGTCGATGGTTATTGTCACGCCTTGACGATGTCCCGGTGCGTACCCTTCACCTTGAAGCCGGAGCGCAGCAGGCGCTTGCGGACTTCATCGGCGATCATCACCGAGCGGTGCTGGCCGCCCGTGCATCCGAAGGCGATGGTCAGGTAGCTCTTCCCCTCGCGGATGTAGTGCGGCAGAAGGTAAACCAGCAGGTCCGTGATGCGGTCGATGAACTCCACCGTCTGCGGGAAAGAGCGGATATAGCGCGCCACGGAGGGATGGCGGCCGCTGAGCTTCTTGAACTGCGGAATGTAGTTGGGGTTGGGCAGGAAGCGCACGTCGAAGACCAGGTCGCTGTCGGCCGGCACGCCGTGCCGATAACCGAAGCTGGTCACGTAGATCAGGATCTTCGACTCGTCGCGGCCGCCGCCGAAGGTCTCGCCCATCAGCTCGCGCAGCTCGTGCACGTTGAACTTCGAGGTGTTGACGATGTGATCGGCGAGGGCGCGGATGGGCGCCAGCATCTGTCGCTCCTGCTTGATGCTGCGCAGCACGGAGCGGTCGGTGCCCAGCGGGTGCGGCCTCCGCGTCTCGCTAAAACGCCGCGCGAGCGTGGCGTCATCGGCCTCCAGAAAAAGCAGCCGCGTGGGGATCTGCCGCCGGATGCGGGCGTACATCTGCGGAAAGCGCTGCACGCCCGAGCCTTCCCGCACGTCGAACACCAGCGCGGCGCGCTGCACCTGCGGCGAGCTCTTGACCAGTTCGGCGAATTTGGGAAGCAGGCCGACCGGCAGATTGTCGACCGAGTAGTAGCCCAGGTCCTCCAGGCATTTGAGGACCGTAGCCTTGCCCGAGCCGCTCAGACCGGTGACGATCACTAACTCCGGCGGCTTCGAGACTGCGGCGGACCTCGGCTTGGTTTTCACGCTTCGATCAAATCGAAATTCCCGTCGCGTCTGCGGATCAGCACGTTGACGCGATCGGTCTCGGCATCGCGGTAAACGACGTAGTCGCGCCCGTCGATGGCGATCATCGCTTCTTCGAGCGTCATGGGCTTGCGGCGCTGGTGGTGGTTGGGGCGGAACACGTGCGGCCCGGGTTCGGCCTCGGTGTCCGGTTCGGGCGCCGGCTTGACGCCGCCTTTGGCCGCCGCGGCCGGCTCCGGCTCGATCTCAGGCTCTTCCTTCGGACCGCGCTTGGTATCGCGCCACTTTTCCCGGAGCTTGAGGATCTGCTTCTCCATCTTCTCGATCGCGGTGGAGATGGCGGTGAAGGAGTCCGCCGCGCTCTCCTCCCCGAACAACCGGTGGTCGTGATACTGGATGGTGATCTCGCACCGCTTGAGGTGGCGCTGCTCCGCCAGGATGACGTGGGCCTCGCGCTCCCCGCTAGGGACATCCAGCAGCTTGGCGAGTTTGGCGAATTTCGCTTCGATTTTTCCGCTTTCGGCTGGAGTTAACGCTTCCTTGCCCGTGTATGTGATCTTCATTTGCGTCCCTCCATTTCCCGGTCAGGCGCGGACGCGCCTCTGATGCGTGGATGGAATCTTCATGTCTTCCCGGTACTTGGCCACGGTGCGCCGCGTGACCTGGATGCCCGCCGACTGCAAGCGGGCGGTGATCTGCTCGTCGGTCAGAGGATGCGCCGTGTCCTCGCTCTCGATCATCTTCTTCACCATGCGCTTGACGATGAGCAGCGGCGTCGCGGCGCCCACCGGCCCCTGCACCGCTTCCGAGAAGAAATAGCGCAGCTCGAAAACCCCCTGCGGCGTGTGGGCGTACTTGTTCGCCACCGCGCGGCTGACGGTCGAGGGATGAACGCCGATCTCTTCGGCGATCTCCTTGATCATCATCGGCTTGAGCTGGTCTATCCCGCGGTCGAGAAAGTCCATTTGCCGCCGCACGATGGATTGGCACACGCGCAGAATGGTCTGCTTGCGCTGCTCGATATTCTTCATGAGCTGGAGCGCCGATGCGTAACGCTCCTTGACGTAATTGCGAACCTCTTTGCTCGGCTCGTGGTTGCGGTCGAGCATGCGCCGGTAGTTGGCGTTGAGGCGCAACTGCGGCAGGTCCTCGTCGTTGAGCTGGATGATGTACTGGTCGCCGTCTTTGAAAATGTGGACGTCGGGCTCCACCTGGCGCGCGCCCTGGCCGGAGTACTTCAGCCCGGGCCGCGGGTTCAGGTGGTGGATCATCTGCTCGGCGGTCTGTATGTGCTCGATCGGCCTGCCCAGCAGTCGCGCCAGCTCCCGGTACTGCTTCAACTCGACCAGCTTCAGGTGGTCGGAGACAATTTGCCAGGCCACGCCGCCCCGGCCGTTGCGGCTCTCGATCTGGAGCAGCAGGCACTCGCGGACGTCGCGCGCGCCCACTCCGGCCGGATCCAGCTTCTGGACCTCATGCAGTGCCGCGGCCACCGCCTCGGGGGTATGGTCGCCACTCGAAGCGATCTCCTCGAGCGAAGCCGTCAGGTAGCCGGCCTCGTCCAGGTTGCCGATGATCGAATCCGCGGCGTCGCGGATCTCGTCCGCCAGCGGCACCATGCTCAACTGCGACCGCAGGTAATCCCCCAGCGTGATGGGCGCGGAGAGGAAGGTCTCGAAGGACGGCTTGTCGACCTGCTCGGAGGAGGGGCTGCGGTGCCCCGGGTCGAGGTAGTCGTCGAAGAAGGAACCGAAGTCGATCTCCTCGAACGGGTCCGTGGCTGCCTTTGGCTCGGCGGTTTCGGCGGATTCGACGCCCTCGGTCGGCTCTGTGGCGGGCAGGATCGCCGCTTCGGCCGCGCCCGCGACCGGTTCGGGCGCCTCGGCGTCCCCTTCCGCCGGTCCCGTGGCCGCGTAGCCGTCGCCGTCGGCGGCCTCCAGGAACGACTTGTCGGCCGGGTCCGACGCCCGCTCGGTTTCGAGCAGTTGCTGGACTTCCTCCGGGCTCAACTCCTCGCCGGACTCGTCGCCCGCCTCTTCGAGAACAGGGTTCTGAGCGACTTCCTGGGCGAGCATTTCGCGCAGTTCCAGACGGTTCAGTTGCAGCACCGTGACCATCTGAACCAGCCCAGGTGTGAGGATCTGTTTCTGCGCAACCCGTAACTGCAATCTGGGTGACAGCAAGCTCATCTGGCCCTTATCATAACAAGGATCGTCAACCCAGGGTCAGGCGCACTAGAATCAATAGCTTGAGTTGGCTCGGGGCTTCACCTTAGTTTTGCCCGACGGGGGCCTCACCCACAGCGGCCAGGGGCGATGGCACCACCGGCGCGGTCGGCGACGGGCCGCTGGGCGCCTTGAGAGAAACCTCTTCAAACAGGAGCGGCGGTACGACGAATGACGACCAGGCCATGCCGGGCGCTCCTCCCGTCAGAGAGCCCATGAAGAGCAGCGACCCTATGTTGTACACGCCGGGCTTGCTGCCGGCCGCCACGATATCCTTGAACGCGGAAACGGGCACGGGAGAGATCTGCGCCCGCACCAGTTCTTCGTGGCCGTCCTCGAACACTCTGTAAGCGGCGATGGTTGCGCCGGTGTCGGGAGACATCCTGCCCATGGCCATGCGCATCAGCGCGTTCAACCCGACGTCGCCCACGTGACGAACGACGATGCCGTATCCGACGCCGCGTTGTTTGGCCATCCGGAGGAGTTCCTGGCGAAGCTCCGCGGCGGTCTTGGATTGCCGGACGGTCACGAAGAAGTTGCTCGGAGCGGCCATCCCCGGACTATACGCGCTCCCGGTGCTGGCCGCGGTTTGGGCGGTCGGAGTGCGCGTCGCGAGCAGGGCTTTCAGCATGCCGCCTTCGACCAGCTTGACCTCGCGCGCGGGAACGGATTCACTGTCGACGGCGTGCCGGCCAACCAGGGGCAGACCGGCGAAATCCGAAAGCAGCGGATTGTCCGTCACGTCGAAGGACTCCGGCAGGACGCGGCCACCCATACGGTCGGCCAGCGAAACGCCGAATTGGTCCATCACCTGCTCGATCTGGCTCTCGACCTGCGGATCCTCGGTCATCGGAATCCGAACGGCGCTTACGGCGGGCGCGAAGACCTGAGCGAACGCCTGGGCCGCGGCTTCCTCCTCGAACAGCACCGGACCGTTGTAGCGGTCGAGCACGGGAGCGGCGCGCAGCGCCTTCAGACGGTCCAGCAGAGCGCGGGTTCGCGCCAGCAACTCGTCCCTGCGCAACACATCCAGCGAGTTCCCATAGACGTGAAAGGAATCGACCAGACCTGAGCCATCGGGCGCCTGGGTGCGTGCGGCCACGTGCAGGTCAAGGACGGTCCTTACCCCGGTAGAGAGAGCGCCCTCGCTGTTCAGGAGGCGTGTGGTCACGGTGGCCAGCGAGATTTGCGCGTCCGAGCCGAGGATCTCCGGAGAGCCGCGAAATACGGCCGAGACGTCGCGCGCGAGCTGTTCCAGTGCCGGAACGTCCACTTTCAGGGCGGGCGCCGGCTCGTTGACCGTCACGGGAGCCTGCGGGGTGAAATCGGCCAGGCTCGGGGCAGCCTTGCGGCGTTCGAGCACGGATCGCTTGGCCGCCAGGGTTGCGCTGGCCAGCTTGTACTCGGCGTCGGTGGCGAGCCAGATCTCCCTGCGGATCTGCTGATAGTCGTCGTCGAGCGGCAGCACGCGCGGGGTGGAACCGGGCCGGCCGGAGGCGAAATCGGTGTTGTCCAGTTGGTAGCCGCCGACGCGGACCTGGACGGCCAGGGCGCGGGAGCGGCCGAAGTTCGAGGCGGTCAACTGGCCCAGCGTGGCGGACACGACACCGGCGTCGGCATCGTCAACGCGATAGGAGATGAAGTAGGGCTTATCGAGATTCTCCATCCGAAGGCCGAACATGGAGCGCGCCAGTTCGTCGCGCATGGCCTTGACCACCACGTCCTCCTGTCCGAAAGCGGCCAGAGCGAGCCCGAACATTAGCAGCAGTACGCGTTTCATTGGGCGCTCCTCCCGGCGGCCGGAGCTTCGGGCGCGGGCAGGATGGGCGGACGCTCCTGCGATTTCTCTTTGCGCTGCACTTCGATCTGCGCCAGCAGCATGCCCGGGGCTACCGCGGAGACCGGAACCCAACCCGATTCGGCGCCGCAAAGGCCGTTGAACACTTCCGGATCGTCGTCCGCAGCCACGATTTTGCTGAAGGCGATCAGGGGCGTGCCGATCAGGTTCAGCCCGCGCACCAGTTCCTCGCGGCCATCCGGGTAGATGCGATAGATCAGGGTCGGCATGACGCTGAAGGAGTTAGGCAACTGGCGCGAAGTGAACGTGAAGCCGCCCTCGATGTCGTCGAAGAACAGTCCGTAGGGCTTGCCGGCGGCCTTGACGCTCTCGATCAGCATCTTTTTGAGCTCCGCGCGCGAGACCGTTTTCGAGGCCTCCACCAGCAGGTTCGATTGCCGCGCCGCCACCGCGAATCCCTGCTGACGGCGGCCGTGGCCGTTGGACTGGTCGAATCCATCCACCGGAGAACGCGACATGAGGAAGGTCTTGAAGACGCCCTTGTCGACCACGGTGACGCGGCGGGCCTTCACGCCTTCGTCATCGTAGGGGTAGTAGCCGACCAGGTCGGTGCCATGGAAAGCCTGGAGCGTGGGATCGGAATACACCGAAAGGAAGTCCGGGAGCACGGGCTGATTGATCTTCTTCTTGAAAGTCTGGGCGTCGTTTTCGTCCTTCAGCCGCGCGCCTTCGACGCGGTGGCCGAAGATCTCGTGGAAGAACACCGCAGCGGAGCGGCCGGAGAGGATGGCGGGGCCGGTGTAAGGCTCGCCGACGGGCGCTTTCTGGAGGGCGAGCAGCAGGTCCACCATCTGGGACACGGTGCGGAGGACCTCGTCGTCGCCGGGCAGGCCGGCGGGATGGAAGGACATGAACGTTCGGTTGAGGCCCATCACCTCGCCATCGGCGGCGCGGATGGTGGCTGAGATCAGCAGCCGGTAGAAAGGCATCGACATGCGGATTTCCGCCTTGTCGGTGCTGACGTAACGGCGCGTCTCGATCTCGCCCATGGCGGTGACCTCCGCGCTCAGGATGTCGGGATGGCCGCGGAAGGCGCGCCCGTACTTGCGGACCCTCTCTTCCCAGGCCGCGCGATCGAAGGAGAAAGGCGCTATCGGCTCCAGATGCTTCTCGGCGAGTGCTGGGGAGAAATCGGGCGACTTGTCCTCCTGCGCGAGCTTGATGTCCTGGTTGGTCTTCACCGCTTCGTAGAGCTGGAGGGCTTCCTTGAACTGCCGGTCGGTTTCGAGCCAGAGGCTGGTGGCGAGCGCGGCCGGGTCGTCCTCAAGGGGGATCGCGCCGGCGGCGGCGGTGCCCGGCCGGCCACCATGGGTGCTATCGAGCTTGTAGTCGCCCACACGCAAGTCAATATCGAGCAGGCGGGTGCGCTGGTCGTTGCTCTGGACGAGCGCTCCGAACGACGATTGCACGCTGATGGCGCGGTTGTCCGTGAGCTGGTAGGAGACGAAGTAAGGTGGGACGGGCTGCTTCTTGAGCTCGGTGAACGAGCGGCCCATCTCGCTCTTCATCGTCTCGAGCACGGTGTCGGACGCGCTCTTCTCCTGCGCTAGCGCGAGGAGTGGAAGGAACAGAAGCGGTAAAAATCTCATTCCAGACCAGTGTATCAGCGACGTTTGCTTCCGAACCGTCCGCTTGCTTGCGCGCGCGGTTCGGGGGGAGGCGAGGGCTCCAGGACGCGCTGGGACCCTGTTGCATTTTTGTGAATTTGCATTTTGCGTTGGGTCCGGATTTCTGGCGGCTGGACTCGGTGACGAAGGCGGTTTGTGCGCGCAAGAGCATGATATCGCGGGGCGAGAGCGAAGTTCGCGCGGGCCACGAGCGCGGCTGGCGGAGGGGGGAGAGGCCGATGATTGGACTGTCCGTTTGTGGGATTCGGTTCATCGTGCACTTTTTTATTTTCCGGTTCTTCTTGGTGTCCGCCGTGCTGGCCGCAAATTCCGTATTGAAAACGACGAAATGTGACGAACGCGAATTGTATGGTTCGCTGGGCTGAAGACATGGCGCCACCGACACAAGAGTAAACCGGGGCGGATCGTTGTCAAGGCGTCAGGATTCGCAAGCGATTGAAACGCTGGCAAATCTGGAAATACAATTGGAGTGACGCGCGTTTCGCGGCGGAAGCAGCGGGGGTTGACGCTGATCGAGTTGATCGTGGCGTTCACGATCCTGATGGTGCTGACGACCATGGCGGTCCCGCCGGCGCGCTTCAGGGATCAAGGCGATGCCGTGGAAAAGAGGTAACGTTGCCAAGCGGGTCCGTCCGTTTCACAAGGTCGCCGTTGTAAGTGCCTGAACAAGCGGGGTCGCTGTCGTAACATCTGCTATTCTGCAACGCATCACGGGGCGCGGCGTGCACTGCGACACCTGTCCGCTTGCTGGCGCGCGCGGTTCAGTGCTGAGCGGCTGGAGGGGTCTTCGCCTTTTCGATGGTCAGGAAAGTGGGCGGTGGGAGCGACATGGACCGGCCCGTGACGTCGGCGCCGCCCAGGAACTCCGTCACGATCGCTTGCACGTCCGAGAAGGGCAGCGTGTCGTGAAATCCGTTCTCCACCCGGAGGGACTCGCCGTTGGAGAGTCCCCAGACCAGCTCGTCCGACTGGAAGGCTGGGGTGTTGCTATCGAGCGTCCCGCTCACGAGCAGTGTGGGAACCGAGCTCCACACCGGCAAAAGCGACTCGCTTTGCGGACTCGCGCCGCCCGCGGCGCCGCAGAGATCGGGATCCAGGTGCACGAAGGGCGCGTCGCCGAACACCGAACGGGAGGCCTGCGCTTCGGCCAGCGCGCGCCGCTCGGGCGACCAGCCGTCCGAGCAGGACACCGAAAACTGCATCGCGGAAAAGCCCGAGCTCAGGGCGTTGTAGAGCGACTGCACCGCCGGAATCAGAAGCGTGGGGTCCCCCTGCGCCAGCGAATAGACCAGGGCCGGGATGCGTTCCGCCTGCCGCCCGTTGAAGAGCATGTTCTTCACGGTGAGCCTGAGGACAAACGCCCCCACGCGGACCGTGCTCTGCTTTGTCCCGGTCTGGATGGGGACGGACAACGGCTCGTTGCCGGCCTTTTCGAGAACCCGCTGGAACTCGCCGTATGTGTCCGGGAAGACGCCGCTCAAACCCGGGGCGGCCGCGGCCATGCGGGAAAGCCTGCGCAGCGCGAAGTCGGATACCAGCGGCAACTGCACGGTTTGATCCGGCCCCTCGGTCCCGGCGAGCGCCACCCGGTCGAGATGCGCGGCGTGCCGGCGGATCGCGGCGAGAGCGACGGCGGTGCCATAGCTGTGCGCGAGGAGGCTGAGTTTGTCCGCTTCGAGGGCGATGCGCAGGTCCTCCAGGTCGTCCGCGCTGGCCGCGGTGGTGAAGGCCGCCACATCCAGCCCTTGCCCGCGCCAGTGATCGGCGCAGGCGCGGGCCAGATCCATCAGCGCCTCATGGAAGCCCGCTTCCGTTTCGAACGCCGCAGGCGGCGGAGGCGTTCCCTCAGGACAGGCGGTATTCGGCGACGACATGCCGACCCCGCGCTGGTCGAGGAGGATCACGTCCGAGAGGGTCCGGAGTTTCTCAAACAACCGGTGGTAGACCGGGACCCGGCCGATGACGATTCCCGGCACGCCAGGGCCGCCCGACAGGAACACCACCGGAGACCGCGGCTTCACCGCCGTACTCGCGAGGCGCACGAATGCAATCTGGATCAGGCGGTCCGAGACGCCGTCGCGATTCTCCCGCACCCACAAGCGGCCCAGCTCGGCCCTGTGGATTGCGCCGTCGAACGTTTGGAAGGGAAAGGGTTCGAGCGACAGCTCACCGGCGAAATGCTGGGGAGTGTCCGCCGCGAGCGCAAGTCCGGCAAGGGCCAGAAGCGCGGCGCGGCTGCGAATGAGCATCTCCCCGGGCCCCCCCTAATTCGATGATACAAGGTGGCCCCGTGGGGCGGAACCCTGGTCCGCGGCCGACGCCCCCGTCGGCCTGCGGGTCCAGGGGGACCCGCGCGGACCAGGGGGTCCGCCCCACACCTCCTCAGCGGCCTACGACTTCTACGTTCTCGGACTCGGGTGTAAGCTTGCGGGCCGCGTTGTCCCAGTGCAGGTTCGTCACCTTGCCGGCGCCTTTCTCGTAGTCGTAGGTCACACCGTCGTCGTCATAGAGCGTGAAGTCAGCATCGGCTCCTGGATAGACGCGTAACTTGGCTACCTTCTGCGACTGGTGCGTGCTCTCGACGGGCTCTCCAAACGGAATGATCGAGCCGGCGCGCACGAACAGCGGCAGGACGTCGATCGGGGCATCGACCTTGATGGTCTGACCGCCGTGCACCCACTCGTTGGTCCAATAATTGAACCAATCGGTGCCGGCCGGCAGGTAGACCATGCGGCTCGTGGCGCCTTGCTCGGTGACCGGGGCGACCAGGAACGCGGGGCCGAACATGTATTCATCCGCGATGTCGGCAACTTTGGGATCGGCGGGGAAATCCATGAAGAGCGCTCTCATGTACGGGGCGCCGGTTTCGTGAGTGCGGTAGCCGAGCGCGTAGATGTAAGGCATCAGCTCGTAGCGCAGTTTCAAATACTTCTCCAGGATCGGCTCGGCCGCCTTGCCGTAGGACCACACCTCGTTCGTCAGGCGGCTGCCGTGCGTGCGGAAGATGGGCAGAAAAGCAGCGTACTCGAACCAGCGGGTGTAGAGCTCGGGGTAGTCGTCATAGCCGCCGACGTTGTCGCGCGCGTCCGAGGGGTCGAGCAGCGGCGCGTGCGCGGGGTGGTGCTCGGCGGGCAGATATTGCCATCCGCCGGTGTCATTGCTCCAGTAGGCGAAGCCGGAAGCCGTGAAATCAAGCCCGGTGGGAATCTGGCGCTTGAGCGTGTCCCAGGTGGGGTAAATGTCGGAGGACCAGAAGAAGGCGCCGTTGCGCTGCGCGCCGAGATAGGCGTCGC
>Ga0265314_10004944_pt1 | contig 12169 bp, 8 predicted proteins | sample 4126metaG_FD_203106 | JGI IMG/M metagenome (GOLD analysis project Ga0265314, IMG submission 203106) | Rhizosphere microbial communities from Carex aquatilis grown in University of Washington, Seatle, WA, United States - 4-1-26 metaG | ecosystem: Host-associated > Plants > Roots > Rhizosphere >... | reverse complement strand
CTCCGCACCTTCCCCCGGTGACGGCACCGCGCGATGCCGGCGTGACGGGCACCGTCGCGCCCCGGCCACCGTTCGCATCGCTCGGCGCGCGCGGCGCCGCGGCGGTCGTCGATCTCGCCGTGATGGCGGCGCTCGAATGGCCGGTCGCGGGCTTCGTGCACGGTACCGGATTCGCCTCGCAGGTCATGGTACAGCTCCTGCCCACGCTCTACCTCGTGCTCTGCTGGTCGGCGCCGGGCGGTGGCCGCACGCTCGGCAAGCGGCTGTTCCGGTCGCGCGTCGCACGCGCCGATGGCGGCCCGCTCACCCTCGCGATGGCGCTGCGGCGCTGGTTCGTCGCCGCGGGCGTGCTCTGGCCGCTGTGGTGGCTCCGTCCCACCGGCGCGGCACTCGCGATGCCGCCGGCGATCGTCGGATGGGGCGTCTGCACGCTCGTGCTCTCGGTGCTCGCCGTGGACACCTGGCTCCTGCTCTTCACGCTGCCGTCGCGGCAGTCGCTGCACGACCGCGTCGCGGGTTCGGTCGTGGTGCGGCGCGACGCCGTCGCGCCGTTCGCGACGGCCACCGCGAGCGGCGGAGTGATGGTGGCAACGCTCGTCCTCGTCGCGCTCTCGGCCATGGTGACGTTCCCGGCCTGGCGCTGGGCGTCGGCGGTCGCGCCGCGCGCCGTGGAGTTGCAGCGCGCGACCTCCGCGCTCCGCGCCGACACGAACCTGCTGCGTGCGAGCGCCTGGCCGGCCTTCGAGGTGCGGAACGGCGACACGACGTGGCGCGTCACGGTGTTCGCCGAATATCGCGCGGCGCACGCCGCGGGCGTCACGACGGACGACGCCGCGCACCGGCTCGCCTGCGCGCTCGCGCGGGCGGCGCCGCGGTCGGCGGGGCGCGGCGAGGTCGCCGCGATCACGCTCAACACCGGGGGCCCGCCGAGTGGCGTGCTCTTCGCGCGCGAGGACCTCACGGAGGCGGCGTGCGCGGCGCCATGACGCACGAGACAGGCGCCGCACTGCGCCGCGCGGTGCCCGACCGCTGGCGCACGCGGTTCGCGCCCGCGCCGACGGGCTGGCTGCACCTCGGACACGCCGTGAACGCGATCTACGTCTGGGGGCTGGCGCGGGCGCACGGCGGCCGCGTGGTGTTGCGCATCGAGGATCACGACCGCGCCCGCCATCGCGACGAGTACGAGCGCGGCATCACGGAGGATCTCGCCTGGCTCGGCTTCGACGCCGACGAGGTCGCGCCACCGCAGCGAGAACGCTACGACGCGTACGCGCGGGCGCTCGCGCCACTCGAGCGCGACGGCCTCGCCTATCCGTGCGCCTGCTCGCGACGCGACATCGCGGGTGTCGTGGGCGACGTCTTCAATGAAGAGTCGCGCTATCCCGGCACCTGCCGCGCGCGCGGGCTCGACCCGCAGGCGCACGTCGCGCGGCGCGTGCGCATGGACGACGGCATCGAGTCATTCGACGATCTCCGGCTCGCCGCGCAATCGCAGGAGCCGGCGCGGCAGTGCGGCGACGTGCTGGCGCGCGACCGTGCCGGACAGTGGACCTACCAGTTCGCGGTGGTCGTCGACGACCGCGATCAGGCGATCGACGTGGTGATCCGCGGCGAGGATCTCCTCGCGTCGACGGGCCGGCAGTTGCGCCTCGCGCGGCTCGTCGGCCGCGCCGCGCCGCCGCGCTACCTGCACCATCCCCTGCTCACCGTGCCGGGTGGCGCGAAGCTGAGCAAGTCCGCCGGCGACTCGGGCATCCGCGAGCTGCGCGCGTCGGGGCGGTCGGCGGCCGAGGTGCTCGGCATGGCCGCGCATGCGGCGCGGTTGATCGATACGATGCGCGCTGTGACCGCGGATGAGGTGCCCGCGCTGTTTCGCGGCTGACCCTCGTGCGCGCGCGATCGCCGCGCGCGTTCAGCGGTAGCGGATTCCCGCGGCGCGCAGCCGCTCGATGGCGTTGCCGAGTCGCGCCTCGTCGGCGACGAGCGACACGCGGAAGAACCCCTCGCCTCCCGGGCCGAACGCATGGCCCGGCGAGACGACGACGCCGGCGCTGTCGATCAGGTGCCGCGTCCAGTCCTGCGACGAGAACCCCGACGGCACGCGCGCCCAGACGAACATCGTCCCCTTGGGCGCGTCGAGGTCCCAGCCGAGCGAGCGGAGGCCGGCGACGATCACGTCGCGGCGCGCCTGATACGTGCCCGCGATGCCGCGCGTGAACTCGTCCGACCGCTCGAAGGCCGTCGCCGCACCGAGCTGCACGGGCACCGGCGTGCCGTAGCCCATGTTGTTGCGCACGGCGTAGAGCGCCTCGATGACGTCGGCGTTGCCGGCCACGAAGCCGATGCGCGAGCCCGCCATGTTGAAGCTCTTCGAGCAGCTGTGCACCTCGACGGCGACGTCTCGCGCCCCTCCGATCTCCAGCACGCTCGGCGCGACGAACCCGTCGAAGGTGATCTCGCTGTAGGCGAGGTCGCTCACGAGCACGAGTCCGTGGCGGGCGGCGAAGCCGACCGCCTCCTCGAAGAACTCGCGCGTGGCGACGGCGCCCGTGGGATTGTGCGGGTAGTTGAGCAGCAGGAGCTTCGCCTGCGCGAGCGCCGACGCCGGGATCGCGGAGAAGTCGGGGAGGAAGCCCCGCTCCGCGGTGAGCGGCATCCAGTGGGCGCGGCTCCCCGCGAGGAGCGTCGCGCGACCGTGCACCGGGTAATAGATGTCGGGCACGAGCGAGACGGAGGTCTCGTCGGCGTACGCCATCGCGAGGTGGGCGAGCCCTTCCTTGCCGCCGCTCACGCAGAGGATCTCGCGTGCGGGATCGACGGCGACGCCGAAGCGGCGTCGCATGAAGCCGGCGGCCGCGTCGAGAAAGCGCGGCGCGCCGCGGAACGGCGGGTAGCCGTGGGTCGCGGGATCGGCCCAGCCACGGGCGATCGCCTCGACGACGGGCGCCGGGGTCGGCCGGTCGGGATTGCCGATGCCGAGGTCGATCAGCGCTGCGCCTTTCGCTCGCGCGGCGGCCTTGAGTTCGTCGAGCCAGGCGAAGACGTAGACGGGCAGCGCGGTGACGCGCGTGGTGGGCGCGGGATGGGTGGCGACGGGGTCCATCGCTGAAAGTTCGCGCATCGCGCGACGCGGTTCCACCGCCCGGTGGCGGTAACCGTCTGGACTCCGGCGGCCCGGAGCGCAGATTCCACGGCACTCCACCGTTTTCCCGAGGTCGCCGTGCCCGTACGCCGTCTCCTCCTCGCCGCGACTGCCGCGGCGTCGCTCGCGCTCCACAGCGCGCCCCTCGCCGCCCAGGCGGACTTCGACCCGAAGGCCCTCAAGGGCCTGCACTGGCGCAACATCGGGCCCTTCCGCGGCGGCCGCACGAAAGCCGCGGTCGGCGTGCCGAGCCAGCCGAACGTGTTCTACATGGGCATGGTGAACGGCGGCGTCTGGAAGACCACCGACTTCGGGCGCACGTGGCAGCCGATCTTCGACGAGATGCCCAGCGGCTCGATCGGGTCGATCGACGTCTCGCTCTCGAATCCGAACGTGATCTACGTCGGGTCGGGCGAGGGGCTGCATCGCCCCGACCTCGCGACGGGCGACGGCATCTACAAGTCGAGCGACGCCGGCAAGACGTGGCAGCACGTCTGGGTGAACAACGACCAGCAGATCCCGCGCGTCGCGATCGACCCCGCGAACCCCGACCGCGCCTACGTCGCGGTGCTCGGCCATCCGTACGGCCCGAACCCCGACCGCGGCGTCTATCGCACGACCGACGGCGGCAAGAGCTGGCAGAAGGTGCTCTACAAGGACGAGTACACCGGCGCCGGCGACGTCGCCGTGGCGCCGAACGACGGCAACACGATCTACGCGAACCTCTGGGATTCGCAGCAGGGGCCGTGGGAGAACGCGGCGTTCAACGGCCAGAACAGCGGCCTCTTCAAGAGCACCGACGGCGGCAACACCTGGCACCAGCTCACGAAGGGTCTCCCCACGACCGCCGACGGCATCGGCCGCATCGGCATCTCGATCTCGCAGAGCGACCCGAACCGGCTGTTCATCATCGTCGGCGCGAACCGGGGCAACGCGCTCTATCGCAGCGACGACGCCGGCGAGAGCTGGAGCGTGGTGACGACCGACAACCGCATCGTCGGCAAGGCCGACGACATGAGCGCGCCGGCCATCGATCCGAAGAACCCCGACATCATCTACTCGGCGAACACCGTCGCGTGGAAGAGCGTGGACGGCGGCAAGACGTGGGCGGCGCACCGCGGCGCCCCGGGCGGCGACGACTATCAGCGCTATTGGATCAACCCGAACAACACCGACATCATCCTCCTCGTCGCCGACCAGGGCGCGGTGATCACGGTGAACGGCGGCAAGAGCTGGAGTTCGTGGTACAACCAGCCGACGGCGGCGTTCTATCACATCGCGGCGGACTACGACTGGCCATACCGCCTCTGCAGCGGGCAGCAGGACTCGGGCTCGGGCTGCGTCTCGAGCCGCGGCAACGATGGGTCGATCGGCTATCGTGAATTCCACCCGGTGGGCGCGAGCGAATACAGCTACGTCGCGCCGGACCCGCTCGACCCGAACATCTATTACGGCGGCACGGTGGTGAAGTACGATCGCCGCACCGGGCAGGTGCAGAACGTGAGCCCGAACGTCGGTGGGCGCGGCGGGCGCGGCGGCCCAGCGCCAGCGGGACCGGAGCTCTATCGCAGCATCCGCACGATGCCGATCCTCTTCTCGCCCATCAACAAGCACAAGCTCTATTACGGCACGAACGTCGTCTGGGAGACGGTGACCGGCGGCAAGAGCTGGAAGCAGATCAGCCCCGACCTCTCGCGCGAGACGTACGAGATGCCGAAGAACGTCGGGCGTTACATCGGCACGCCGGCCGCGTCGGTGGCGCGCCGCGGCGTGGTGTACACCATCGCGCCGAGCTACAAGGACAGCAACACGGTGTGGGCGGGCACGGACGACGGACTCATCCACGTCACGCGCAACGGCGGCAAGAGCTGGACGAACGTCACGCCGCCGCAGATGGGCGCCTGGTGGAAGGTGTCGATCATGGACGCCTCGCACACCGACGCGAACACCGCGTACGCGGCGGTCAACACCTTCCGTCTCGACGACCTGCGCCCGCACATCTTCCGCACCCGCGACGGCGGCAAGACGTGGACGGAGATCGTGACCGGCATCGCCGACGGCGCGATCATCAACGTCGTGCGCGAAGATCCGAAGCGCAAAGGCCTCCTCTTCGCCGGCAGCGAGACGCAGGTCTGGTTCTCGCTCGACGACGGCGACCACTGGCATTCGCTGCGCCTCGGCATGCCGGCGACGTCGATCCGCGACCTCATCATCAAGGACGACGACCTCGCCATCGGCACGCACGGCCGCGGCTTCTGGATCCTCGACGACATCACCGCGCTCCGCCAGTGGAACGAGAAGAGCGCGAGCGACGCGGCCACGCTCTTCAAGCCCGCGAACGCGGTGCGCGTGCGCTACTCGATGTACCCCGACACGCCCGTGCCGCCCGACGAGCCGATGGCCGAGAACCCGCCGGATGGCGCGCCCATCGATTACTACCTCAAGAACGACGCGAACGGCGCGGTGACGCTCGAGATCCTCGGCGAGGGCGGGCGCGTCATTCGCAAGTACGCGAGCACCGATCCGGTCGAGACGCCGAAGGACGTCGGCAACTGGCCGTATTACTGGTTCCGCCCGGCGCAGGTGCCGAGCGCGAAGGCCGGCTTGCAGCGCTTCGTCTGGGATCTGCACTACGCGCCCCCGGGCGACGGCTGCACGCTCCCCATCTCGGCGACGCCGTTCAACACGAAGTGCGAGCCCGAAGGACCGTGGGTGCGTCCCGGCACCTACACGGTGAAGCTCACCGTCGACGGCAAGAGCTACACCGAGCCCGTGACGGTGGTCATGGATCCGCGCGTGAAGACGCCGGCGGCCGACCTCAAGCTCTCCGATTCGCTGTCGCTCGCCCTCTACGACGCGAGCGCGGCCGCGCCCGCGACGGCGCGGATCGTTCGCGCGACGCGCGCGCAACTCCTCGAACGCAAGGCGAAGGCGAGCGGCGACCTCGCGAGCACCATCGACGCGCTCGCGAAGCAGCTCGATGAGATCGCGGGAGCCGAAGCCGCCGGTGGTCGCGGCGGGCGCGGCGGCGGTGGTGGTGGCGGCGGCGGTCGCGCCGGCGGGGCCGGCGCTGCCGCTCCGGCGGGCGAAACACTCGCGAGCGTCGGCGGCCAGTTCCTCGGCATCATGAACGTCTTCCAGGGTGCCGACGCCTCGCCGACCACGCAGGCCGTGACGGCGGCGAACGACAAGCTGAAGTCGTACGCCACGATCATCGCCAAGTGGGCGAAGGTGATGAAGACCGACATCCCCGCGCTCAACATCAAGCTGCACGCGGCCGGCATCGATCCGGTGTCGGTCACCGCGGCGCGGAACGCGAAGTGATGCGCGCGCCCCTCTCGCACGTCGTCGCGGCGGTCGTCGCGCTGGGCGCCGGCGCGACCGCGTCGCACGCGCAGCCGGCGGGCGCGGCGAAGCGACCGCTCGCCGTCGCCGACCTCAATCGCGTGCGCTCGATCAACGACCCGCAGCGCTCGCCCGACGGGCAGTGGGTGGCGTACACGGTCTCGCGCGTCGACACGGTCAAGGACCGCACCGACAGCGACGTCTGGATGACGAGTTGGGACGGCAAGACCACCATCCGTCTCACCTACAGCGAGGAGTCGGAGAGCGCGCCGCGCTGGAGCCCCGACGGCCAGCGCCTCTCGTTCCTCTCGAGCCGCTACGGCGCGAAGGGGTCGCAGGTCTGGATCCTCGATCGCGCCGGCGGCGAAGCGGAGAAGGTGACCGACCTCAAGGGCGGCGTCTCGTCGGTCGCCTGGTCGCCCGACGGCGCGCGCCTCGCGCTCGTCGTCAACGACCCCGATCCCGATTCGTCGGCCACGCCCAAGCCGAAGCCCGTCGTCGTCGACCGCTATCTCTTCAAGCAGGACGGCCAGGGCTACCTCGAGAAACAGCACGAGCACATCTGGGTGTTCGATCTCGCCACACGCAAGGCGACGCAGATCACCACCGGCGACTACGACGACTCGGCGCCGGCCTGGTCGCCCGACGGCGCGCGCATCGCCTTCATCGCGGCGCGCGAGAAGGACGCCGAGCGTTCCGACAACTCCGACGTCTACGTCGTCGACGCCAAGGCCGGCGCCACGCCGCTGCGCCTCACGACGTTCGCCGGCGCCGACGAGGGCCCGCTCTCGTGGAGCCGCGACGGCGCCTTCATCGCGTACCGCCAGGCGCACGAGCCGAAGTTCTCGGGCTACAGCGGCGGCTTCGGCACCGTCGCGCTCGTGCCCTCCACCGGCGGCGCGCCGAAGCTCCTCACCGCGAAACTCGATCGCCTCGTGTCGGGCTCGCGCTTCAGTCCGAACGGCGCGACGATCGTCGGCCTCGTGAGCGACGACCAGCGCGAGTATCTCGCGCGCGTGAAGACCGACGGCTCCGGCTGGGATCGCATCCCGAGCACCATGCCGGTGCTCACCGCATTCTCCGAAGGCCCCGACGGGTTCATCGCGGCGATCGGCACGTCGCCCACGCAGCCCGCCGAACTCTATGCGATCGACGCGCAGGGCACGCGCCGCCTCACGCACGTGAACGCGTGGATCGACGAGATCGCGCTCGCCACGACGAGCGAAGTCACGTCGAAGAGCGACGACGGCAATGAAGTGCACGGCGTCTTCCGCGTCCCGGCGGGCGCCGCGGCCGGCGCGAGGCTCCCGATGATCGTCCGGCCGCACGGCGGTCCCGCGGGACAGGACGCGCTCCAGTTCGACTTCGAGAAGGAACTCCTCGCCGCGCAGGGATGGGCGGTGCTCGCGCCGAACTACCGCGGCAGCAGCGGCCGCGGCGGCGCCTACACCGTCGCCATCGCCGGCGACTGGTGCAACAAGGAGGTGCGCGACATCCGCGGCATGGTCGACAAGCTCGTGAAGGACGGCGCCGCCGACGAATCGCGGCTCGGCGTCGGCGGCTGGAGCTACGGCGGCATCCTCACCGATTGTCTCATCGCCGCCGACCCGCGCTTCAAGGCCGCGACCAGCGGCGCCGGCGTCAGCAACGTCTTCGGCATGTACGGGCACGACCAGTACATCGTGCAGTACGACCTCGAACTCGGCCAGCCGTGGAAGAACGTCGACAAGTGGATGAAGGTGTCGAGCGCGTTCTTCCATGCCGACAAGATCAAGACGCCGACGCTCTTTCTCGGCGGCTCCGGCGACTGGAACGTGCCGGTGCTCGGCGGCGAACAGATGTACCAGGCGCTCAAGTCGCTCGGCATCGACACGGAACTCATCGTCTACCCGGGCGAGCCGCACGGCATCCGCCGGCCGAGCTTCCAGCGCGACCGGCTCGACCGTTACGTGGCCTGGTACAAGAAGTACCTCGCGCCGACCGTTCCGTGATGGCTCCCTGATGGCGGCGCGAACGTCCGCCCCGCCGCGGAAGACCGCGGCGGCGGCGAAGCGACGGCTGCGCGCGTTCGCGGATCCGGTGCGCGCGGGGTTCGTCGCCGGGTACTTCAAGACCGGCAAGGGTGAATACGGCGAGGGCGACCGGTTCATCGGCGTGACGATGCCGCAGATCCGCCGGGTCGCGCGCGAGTTCCGCGGGCTGCCGGTGCCCGAGGCGGTGGCCCTCCTCGCCTCGCCGGTGCACGAAGACCGCATGCTCGGCGTCATCGTCCTCTCCGATCTCTATGCGCGCGGTGACGACGCCCTGCGCGCCGCCGTATACGCGGCCTACCTCGCGAACACGGCGCGCATCAACAACTGGGACCTCGTCGACGTGAGCGCGCCCGGTGTCGTCGGACGGCACCTCGGGACGCGGAGCCGCGCGCCGCTCCGGCGGCTCGCGCGGTCGACGTCGCTCTGGGAACGGCGCATCGCCGTGCTCGGCGCGATGTGGTTCCTGCGCTCCGGCGAGACCGCGCCGACCTTCGAACTCGCCGAGCGACTCCTCGGCGACCCGCATGATCTCATGCACAAGGCCATCGGCTGGTCGTTGCGCGAGGCGGCCAAGCGCGACGGCGTGGCGGCGCGCGCCTTTCTCGACCGCCACGCCCCGCGCATGCCGCGCACCATGCTCCGGTACGCGATCGAACGCTTTCCCGCCGCGGAGCGCGCGCGGTACATGGCGATCCCATCGGTCGTGGCACGCCGGCCTCGGCATCGCGGGGCCTGAAAACAGGGTCCCCCCTCTGGCGCCAAGTCGGTGTACTGGCACAGTTTAGACATGATGAGCGCCCTCTCCGACCTGAACCGGCTTCTCGGACGCGAACTCGCGACGTTGCGCGACGAGCTCCTCGCCTATCCCGACGACGCGTCGGTCTGGGCGTTGCCCGCCGGCGTGCCGAACTCGGCGGGCACGCTCACGCTGCATCTCGCGGGCAACCTCCGCTTCTTCATCGGCACGCAACTCGGCGCGACCGGCTACGTGCGCGATCGCGACGCAGAGTTCTCGACGCGCGGCGTGCCGCGCGACGAACTCGTGCAGCTCGTCGAACGCACGGCCGACGAAGTGACGCGCACGCTGGCCGCGCTCGACCCCGCCGCGCTCGCGGCGCCCTTCCCGGTGGAGGTGGGCGGCCTGCGGCTCGAGACCCAGCGGTTCCTGTTCCACCTCGAAGCGCACATCGCCTATCACCTGGGCCAGATCGACTATCATCGCCGCGTCGTCACCGGTCATTCGCGATCGGTCGGCGCGCTTCCGCTCCCGCCTCTCGCCGACCACTGATGATGGCGCGCCCCGCCCGTCACGCGGGTGACGCGTCCGTCGCCGTCCGCCGTCTCCTTCGAGCGCCAATCGCCCGATGAACTCCGTCTCGTCCAACCTCATCATCGCGAGCCTCGGGCCCTTCGCCGAGCTGGTCGGCGTCGGCGCGCTGGTCGCGCTGTTCACGCTCCTGCGCGGCCAGGCCGACCGGCGCCCGTACTTCAAGGCGTGGGAAGAGTCGTGGGTGATGCTCGCGGTCGCGATGACGTCGGGTGTCATCTACCAGCGGCTCACCGACCCCTCGAGCGTGCTGCTGAGCAACTCGCACGCGACGACGTGGCTGTTCGCGGCCGGCTATTTCGCGTTCAAGCTCCTCGCGTTCGCGCAGCTGATCGTCGGCGCGCGCGTGTACGTGAACGGCGTGCGCGACCGCTGGTTCTTCCTCGCCGCGGCGCCCACGGGCATCGTCCTTTCGCTGGCGATGGACACGACGAACACGCAGCTCGGCCATCTCGGCCTCGCGATCGGTCCGTTCGCCGTCGCGGCGTACGCCTACGCCGCGCTGCGGCTCGCCACGCTCCCGCCGTCGCGGCGCAGCCTGGGCAGCCGGCTCGCGGCGTTCGGGCTGGTCGCGATCGCCGCCCTCTGGGCGGGGCTCACGGTGTTCTACGCCGCGGCGCTGCAGCACCTTCCGCTCGCCGACAGCCGCTGGTGGGTGCGCTTCGAACGCTACGGCTTCTTCGCCGACCTGCTCCTGCAGCTCGCGCTCGGGTATGCGATGGTGCGCGTGCTCTTCGAGGATGGCCGCCGCGACGCGGCCGACACGCAGGCGCACCTCAACGTCATGCACGACCGCTCGCTCCTCGCCGATTTCTACGACGATTACACCGGCCTCCTCAACCGCAAGGCGTTCGATCACGCGGTGGGCCTCGACTTCGCGATGGCGAGCTTCGGGAGCGTGGTGCGCGTGCGGGTGACGAACGTCGACGCGCTCACCGCCGCGCACGGCGAGAAGAACACGCAGGCGCTGGTGAGCCACTTCGCGGGCGTCCTCTCGAGCGGCACGCGGTCGCACGACTGGGTGTTCCGCTGGGCGCCGACGGAGTTCGTCGTCGTGATGCCGCGCGCCGTGCCGAGCGTGGCGCAGGCGCGCATGAACTACCTGCTGCACCGCGCGGCGCCGTTCGCGATCGCCGGCGTCCGCGATTCGGTGCGGGCGGAGTCGGCGGTGTCGATCGCGCCGTACACCGGCGCCGAAGACCTGGCCGCCGCGGTGGAGCGTGCCGCGCGCGAGGGAGCGCCGGCCTAGCCGGCGCGTACGACGCCGGATGTTCCGCACGGTCGTCGCGCTCGTCGGCGGGTTCGCGATCTACGCCTTCGCGACGATCCTGTTCATCGTCGTCGTCACCATCGCGATGCCGCTGACATCGGCCGAGGCCGGCGCGGCCACGCTTCTTGTGAATCTCCTGCCGTGGCTCTTCGCCGGCGCGCTCGGCGGCTACGCGGCCACCGCGCTCGCGCGGCGCAGCCAGCGCGCGCACGGCGCGGGCCTCGCCGTCATGGTGCTCGTCGCCTGCGCGTCGCAGATCGGACATCCGCAGGCCGGGCAGCCGCGATGGTACCCCGTCGCGATCACCGTCCTCGCCACGGCCGGCGCGCTGGCCGGCGTGTTCCTTCGCACACCGCGCACCCCCACCGTCCCCGCCCCATGACTCGCTTCGCACGGTTCGTCGCCGCGTTGGTCGCGGCGCTCGTCGTTCCCGCCGCGCTCGCCGCGCAGGATGCGCCCGTCACGATCCGCGCGTCGGCCGCGCTCGACGGCCGCGGCAAGGCGCTCACCAACGTCGACATCACCGTCGAGCATGGGCGCATCACGAAGGTCGCGCCCACGGCGGCAGGCCCGCTCGCCGGTCGCCTCATCGACTTGCGCGGCCGCACCGTGCTCCCGGGCTTCATCGACGTGCACGCGCACCCGACGTGGTACTTCAACCGGCAGGGGCGCTACCACACGAACGCCGACGGCGACACACCCATCCAGGGCATCCTCGCCGCGAGCGCGAACGCGTATGCGACGCTCGCCGCGGGCTTCACGACCATCCAGAGCATCGGCTCGCCCGAGGACAAGGACCTGCGCGACTGGATCGCCACGCAGGGACTCCCCGGCCCGCGCATCATCACGTCGCTCACGCCCATCCAGGGCGGCGACACCGCGCGGCTCCGCCAGCTCGTGCAGCAGCGCAAGCAGCAGGGCGCCGACGTCATCAAAATCTTCGCGTCGGCGAGCATCCGCGACGGCGGCAAGCAGTCGCTCACCGACGAGCAGCTCCGCGCGGTCTGCGGCGAAGCGACGGCGCAGGGACTCCGCAGCGTCGTGCACGCGCA
>Ga0265314_10004943_pt1 | contig 12170 bp, 13 predicted proteins | sample 4126metaG_FD_203106 | JGI IMG/M metagenome (GOLD analysis project Ga0265314, IMG submission 203106) | Rhizosphere microbial communities from Carex aquatilis grown in University of Washington, Seatle, WA, United States - 4-1-26 metaG | ecosystem: Host-associated > Plants > Roots > Rhizosphere >... | reverse complement strand
ATCTCTGCCGGACGATGTTATCGACAATGAAGCCGGGCAGTTCCCTCGGAAGATTTTCGAGAATTTTCTCCGGTATGCCGGTCAGGTAGCTATCCACGGCGCGGCTGGCATCGGCTATGAGGGCGAGAAGCTCCTTATTTGCAATATGCTCCGGCAGTTGCAGCCCGAGCATATCGGCAGCCGCCTGCGCCTTGCCTCCGCCGCCCGCCGCACCGTCAAAAACCCACTGCTTATCCCGGAACATCGTTTTGGCGATGATATCGAGGGTTTCCTGAATTCCCTTCGTGCGCGCCATGATTTTGCAGAGCGCCTCGGATGCCAGAAAAGCTTCGAGCATTTCCGGCTCTTTTCGAAGCTTCGCCGCCGCCTGTTCGACGAGGGCATTGAAGCGATCCATGAGATCGGTGTTGTGGGAATATTTAAGCGTGCTGAGGCACTCGATAAGCTTCGCTTCGGCGGTGGTATCATCGTCGGTGCCGTCGAACACGAACGTATTTCTTTCCGGAGAATTATCACCGAAGCTTTTCATGCCTTTGGCGCCGAGGCTGCCCCAGATGATATTGGCGGCTATCAGGGGTTTGACGGCCTTGCCCTGCGCGTCGATCATGGAAAAATTGAGTTGCCCGTTTTGGTTGTCCCATTTTTTCGAATCCTCGATCTGGGTCAGCGGCAATCCGGCGGGAAGCGTCAGGCCATCCGCCCGCAGCTCTTTGCCAAGCAAAATGCGGCCTTTTTCCTGCTTCAGTTTCCTTACGAGGAAATCGAAACTTACTTCATGCAGCGGCCAGCTTGCTTCCTGCGCGCCGGACCTGACCTTGAACCTGAAGCCGAGCTCGCCGAGATAGGCGGGCAGGCGGCGGGTGAAAGCCATTTCCGGAATATGCATGAGCACGAAAGCGCCGAACAACCCGCGCAGCGGCGACGCGACATGCTTCGCATATCGGATAAAGCCGAGCTTTTTATCTTGCAGCGTATTGTAATGGCCTTCGCCGGCGACTTCGATAATCCGGTTCTCGGGGAAGCCAAGTTCGTCGAGGGCGCGGGCCAGATTTTTCCCGAGATTGGAAAACCCCTGGATCATGGAGCCGTATTTTTCGATTTCGGCCGGCGTGTTGAAATGCGCAGTCATGCAATGCCCGTTTCCCTTACGGGCTCCGATATACCAAACCGGGCCGGGCCGGGAAACGGCGATTTATGGTAAAGGACGGGCGGTTTTAAGAATTAAAGCCCGCAGGACATGCGGAACAGGGAAGAGAGCCGGTCGAGCGCGCGGCTGAAGCGGGCGCGGGCGGGAGGATCGCGCCTGAGGGCGGCGCGTTCCCTGGCGGCATCGGCTCGCGTGCCGGGATGTTCGGCATCGAGAAGATCGGGAACGAAAGAGATGCTCCGGCGCATCGCAATTTTCGAGGCGCCGCGATACTGCCATTTCACCACCGCCATGAAGCGAAGCCCGGTTTCGTTGTCCTTCATGGCGATGTCGGCATAGCCGGGCCTGCCGCGGCGGTCGCAGCCGTAGAGAGTGTCGAAGGGCCGCACGGTAAAATTCTCAATGATCTCGATTTTCCCGGGGCCGGCCGGAGCCGGGTTTTCTTCGCCTGCCGCCGGGCGCGCGAGAAAAACCGAAGCGGCGAGAAAAGGCAGGAAAAACCTATTCACTGAAATATTTCCTTCAGAAACTATCTACATATGCGCGGTTGCGGGCGCGCCCGAAGGCGCGGAGGCGGATGTTCCCGGCGCAAAGGGCGATGGGGCCGGCGCGGAAGCGGGCGCGCGGCACAGGGAAATGGCGTTATCCCACACATCATTGATCAGTTGCGTCGTCAGCCGGACATAGATCCCCGGCTGGTCTTCCTTGAGTTTTTGCGCAGATGCTTGATCGGGGAAGACCGCGAAGACGATGGAAACATCGTCCTTATCGAGGGGCGGCCTGAGAACATAGCTGACCGTCACATCCGGCCCGTGGCTGGCGGTATCCTCTGCGACCAGCGTGACGGCGCGCGCCTCGGCATCGGGCCGGCCCGTCCCGAAGCACATAACCTCCTTCGGGGCGACGTGGAAACCGTCGCTCTCGTAAGCGGGCGCGGCGCTGACATCGATCATGAGCGGATCGCGCCCGGATGCTTCGGCAGCCGCGGCGGCGCCGGAAACCAGCAGGCAGGATGAGAGTGCGGAGATTGCGAATGCGTTTTTCATCATGGCTCAGATCGTATCATTGCGCGGAAGGTTATTGTCCCGGGAGGGCGGCGCGGGCACTTTCGGCGCAGGAAGCGGTGGTGGTGCATCAGGATCATCGGCTGTTTCCGGCGGCAATCCGCGGCAGATATTGTTCGCGCTGCCCCAGATATCGACCGCCACATTCCCGCCGATGCGGGAAAAAACCTCGGGCTTTCTCCTGATGAGACCATCGGAACCCGGCGTCTCCGTGACGTTCCAGCTGATAATCGCGCCGCCCGGGCGGGCGGGATCATGGGTGCGGCTGAAGACGACGGTGAGGTCGGGGTTCGGGCCGGAGCTCAGGTCAGGATTTTTGCCGTCCGCATCCTTGAGCGCCAGCGTGACCGCCACGCCCCAGGCCTCCGGCCTGCTTTGCATGGGCCCCTGCATCGAGCAAAATACGTTTTCGGATTTGACGCGGAAACCATCGAGGTCGAGCTGCGTATCTTTCCGTATGGTTTTGAACGCGCCGTCATCGGCAGCAGCGGCGGATGAGGCGGCGAGGCAGGCCGAAAGCGCCGATGCCGCGAATGTGTTTCTGATAAACCGGCCCATGAAAATTCGCTCTTATAAATCGGGTTTTATGCAAATAACCTGCGCCCGCGCCCTGCGGCCGTCAAGGCTCATCCTTCAAAAGCCGCGCCGTCATGTTCCGTCCGCGCGGCGGGAGCATGGCTTCTTTTTCCCATATCCGCATCGCCGGCACATGACGCCGACTTTTGCCCTCGGTGAGCAGCGCCAACCTGTGATCCGTGGTGCCGGGGGCGACGATATAGGCCTTCAGTATTTCCGCTCGCGCACGCGCATATTGCTTTTTCCTTCTGGCAATCATGAAATTGTCTATGAACAAAGAAGCCGCGAACTGGTTGGCGGCGGAGAAACCCCAGCGCCTATAGATCGGATATTTGTAGGTATCGATCATAAAATTGGAATAGCCTTCGATGCCCGGATAATGCGTTGTATCGGTGGGGCAGCGGTAAATCATGAGGAAGCGGGGAACCGCCGTGACCATGCCGCCGTTCGCTATGTGGCGGATCACATATTCGGTGTCTTCCCCGTAACCGAGCCCCTCGCGGAAACCCCCGTTCTTCTCGATGGCGCGGCGATGCGCGAAAAGCGTGCTGCCGACGCCATGCCATAGAGCGCGCGTTCCAACAAGGCGGGTCAGCCGGTTGTCGTCGTAGGGGATTGGCACCGGCAGGCTTTCACCTTCCGGCACATAGGCATCTTTCATCAAGACGACGAAATCCTGCGGATACTCTTTCCACTGATGAATGAAATGCGTGAAGCAGAAAGTGTCCTCGCGCTGCGCGCGCGGAAGATTCTCCATGCGCTCGAACTGCTTCTCCAGTTTCTGCGGACGCCAGAGGTCATCGCTGTCGAGGAAGGCGATGTAATCGCCCCCGGCCGCCGCGATGCCGCTGTTGCGCGCCGCGCTGACGCCGCGGTTGGTATCGTGGCGGATGAGGCGGATACCGGGCTCGTCGGCCTGAAAACCGGCGATGATTTCGGCGGTATTATCGGTCGAGCCGTCATCGACGACGATCACCTCGAAATCGCCGAATGTCTGGTTCTGCACGCTGCGCAGCGTGGGAATAATCCAGTCGGCGCGGTTGAAGGCCGGTATGACGACCGAAATGGCAGGCATAATCATGGTCCCGATATCGAACAGGCCCCGACCTTATCGCCGTGCCCTCCGGCGAGGCAAGGCCGCGCGCGACGGTTAATAGTTGCGCCGCCGCATGGTTAACGCGGCGAAACCCTTATTTCCCGATGCAGAAATCGCGGAAGATGATGTCGAGCAAATCTTCGACATCGACGCGCCCCGTAATGCGCCCGAGCGCGCGCATGGCAAGCCGCACATCTTCGGCGGCAAGCGCGGCCTCTTTTGCCTCCGGCGCACGGCGCAGATGGGTGAGGCATTCTTCCAGCGCGGCGCGGTGGCGGGCTCTTGTTAAGGGCGGCGAGCCGGAACCGCCGAAGCGCATATCGATTTCATGCAGAAGGCGCTCCGTGAGTTCCTCCATGCCTTCGCCGGTTTTGGCGGAAAACAAAATCGCCTCGCTGCAGGCGCCGCGGTTTTTGAGCAGATCGGCTTTGCCGAGAAGGATGATGGCGTTCCCGTCCGCAAGCTTCTGCGTCGCTTCGTCAAGCTGCAGTGATTTCTCGCCGTCGATGAGAAGAAGCTTGAGATCGGCTTGCTCGGCGCGGCGCAGCGCCCGGCGCACGCCTTCGCTTTCAATTGCATCCATGCTCTCGCGAAGTCCGGCGGTATCGGCGAGGGTGACGGGGTAACCGCCGAGGTCGAGATGCACTTCGATGACGTCGCGCGTGGTGCCGGCGACGTTCGAAACAATGGCGGCATCGCGCCGGGCGAGCGCGTTGAGAAGGCTCGATTTGCCCGCATTCGGCGGGCCCAGAATGGCGACATGGAACCCTTCGCGGAGCCGCTCGCCGCGGCCCCGGTCATCGAGGTGGCGCGCGATTTCATCCGCAAGCTCCCGCAAAAGCTTGCTCTGTTTTTCAGCGGTATCCTTCGGCAGATCGTCATCGGCGAAATCGATGGCGGCTTCCAGCCATGCCAGCGACTTGATAAGCCGCGCGCGCCAGCCTTCGTAAATTTTCCCAAGCTCGCCTTCCATCTGCCGCAGCGCCTGCCGCCTCTGCGCTTCGGTCTCGGCACTCACAAGATCGGCGACGGCTTCGGCTTCGGTAAGATCGAGCTTGCCGTTTTCGAAAGCGCGGCGGGTAAACTCGCCGGGCTCGGCAAGACGAAATCCCGGCAGCGCGCCGAGCGCTTCCGTAAGCGCATTGGCGACGGCGCGGCCGCCATGGGCGTGAATCTCGAGCACATCCTCGCCCGTGAAACTGTGCGGATTTTCAAACCATATCAGCAGCGCGCTGTCGATAGTCTCGCCGCTTGCGGGATGGTGGATTTTGCGGAGGCTCGCTTCGCGCACCTTCGGCATGTCATTGGGTCGGCAAAGTTTTTCGACGGCAGTGCGCGCGGACGGGCCCGAGACGCGGAACACCGAGATGCCGCCGCGGCCGGGGGCCGTTGCCAATGCAAAAATGGTCGGGGATGAATTCATGGCGCCTTCTACCATTGAATGTCATTCCCGCGAAAGCCTCTCTCCTTAAACGTCACCCCGGCGAAAGCCGGGGCCTAGTCAGACTTTCCCCAACGAGATTTCTCTCCGAGGCCATCAGAGCAGCGCTTGCCACTTTGTCTACTATGGTTTTTGCCGACAGGCCTACTGGGCCCCCGCCTTCGCGGGGGTGACGATAAAAAACTTTCGCCGGGGTGACGTTATGGGATTGGCTTGGCGGTTGTTTACTTCGGTACAGGCGGATAGTCGGGGTGACGATAAAAAACTTTCACCGGGGTGACGTTATTTTTTTATCCCTCGCGCGGCGGCAAACGAAGCCGCTCGACGATTTCGCCCTTCATGACGTGCTTTTCGAGGATTTCGTCGCAATCCGCCTCGTTTTTCGGCGAATACCAGGTGCCTTCCGGATAAATCACGATGCAGGGGCCAAGCTCGCAGCGGTCGAGGCAGCCCGATGCGTTGACGCGCACTTCTCCCCCAATTTTGTCCTTGAGGCCGAGGGCCTTCGCGCGCTCTTTCATATAGGCGCGGAGTTTTTCCGAGCCTTTTTCGCCGCAGCTGCCGCGCTTGTGGCCCGCGGGGCGCGTGTTGGTGCAGCAGAAAATATGCTCGCGGAAAAAGAGCTCGCTCATCGCAGCTCCATGCCCCAGTCGAGCACGCGGGCGCGCCACGCGGCGCGCCTTTTTTGCTGGGCAAGAACGGGGTCGGAGACGATGCGGAGAAAATATTCCCTGTCTTCCCCATGCCCCGCTTCCCTGAAGCGATGCGCAAGATAAGGCGGTACGGCATCGAACTTGGCATAGCGGCGGTTGCCTGCTCTCGGCATGTAGGGAAGCATGTGCGACCTGAGAATACGGCTCCGGATGGAGGCATCGTCCCTGGGGCGCTCCAGAACTTCCGCGATCTGCGCGGGCGATCTGTGCTGCAGGGACGCAACGCTTTCGATCCCAAGCTGCGCAACTACGCTTTGCGTCTGCTCGATATAGGGACGCTCGGCGCCGCAAAGACGGTTATAGGATTGCCAGTTTCCTGTTTCATCCCGCAGGAAAAGGCGGCTGCCATAGCGCTCATCCCCGACACAATGTTCGATTTCCGAGCGGCCGAAGATGGGGAACGGCACGCGCTCGACCCGGAAGCCCGGGAATTTCTCGATAAGTTTCGGCGCGTATTTGACGAGAAAATCGTAAAACTCCAGCGGCGGCCGGTTGCTGCCGTGATGAAAAATGACGCGCGCGGCATCCGAATGCACGCGGTAAAGATCGTGCCTGATCCGCAACCTGCGCTCGGTTCCGGGGTCGGGGATATGGATATCAAACTCGCCGTTATGGCGGATGGGCGCAAGTTCGCTCATTTTCTTTCCTTGATTAGGTACATGAAAAAAATAAAAAAACTATTCCTTGGCTTTTCTCTCCGAAAATTTATTCACGGCACCCGCCGTCGCATTGGTGATGCCCGACATGGTCTGCTGCACCTGCGACCAGAACATTTTCTGCAGCTGCTCCGCGCCCTGCATGCCGGCGGGCAGCCAGGTATTCACCATGGCTTCCGGGCTCATGGATTTGATATTGGCGCGCAGCCTTTCTTCGAGGTCTTTCATCAGCGCTTCCTGCATCGGCTGCACGTCGGGCAGGCCCATGAAAGCCCTTGCTTCTTCGGGGCTGCATTCGACATTGACGGTGACCTTCATGTTCGCCTCCCAAAAGTTGCGGCTTCCCCTTCGCTAATAGTCCATAGCGGGAGGATTGCCAATATGAAGGCAGGGGCTTAATCTGCGGCGGCTTTCACGTAAGGAGTCCCCCCACATGCCCGATATCAAGATCAAATCGCTGGAAGGCAAGGAATTCGGCGCTTATTGCGCGCTGCCCGCGGGCGGCACCGGCCCCGGCATGATCGTCATCCAGGAAATTTTCGGCGTCAACAAGGTGATGCGCGACCTTTGCGACATGTATGCGGCGCAGGGCTATATAGCAGTATGCCCCGATCTGTTCTGGCGCCAGCAGCCCGGCGTGCAGCTGACCGACAAAACCCCCGCCGAATGGGACCGGGCCTTCGAGCTTTATAAGGGTTTCGATGTCGAGGCGGGCGTGCGCGACCTGCTTTCAACGCTTGCGCATGTGCGCACCATCAAGGGCTGCAGCGGCAAGGTGGGCGCAGTTGGATATTGTTTAGGCGGCAAACTCGCATTCCTCATGGCGACGCGCAGCGACGTGGAGGCGATCACGAGTTTTTACGGGGTCGAGCTCGACAAATATCTCGACGAGGTTCACGACATCCGCATGCCGACGCTTATCCATATCGCCGCGCTCGACAAGTACGTGCCGGAGCCGGTGCGCAAGAAGCTGTTGCAGGCTTTCGCGCGTAATCCTGCGATCACCGCTTACGTATACGAAGGAGCCGACCATGCCTTCGCGCGCGTCGGCGGCGACCATTACAACAAACCGGCGGCCGACCTCGCCAACCAGCGCACCAAGGATTTCTTCGGGAAATATCTGCAGGGCTGAAGCGCCGGGCCTTAGGCCCGCTTCCACAGCGGGTCTTTCAGCGTGGCGAGGAAAAGCTCGTGGGCGCGAAGCTCCTCTTCCGAAGGCGCATGCGCCCTTGCGGCGCGGAACTCGCGCTGCCGGATTTCGCCCGTAAGTTCTTCGGCCTCGGCAACGCTCTTGATCTCGAGATCGGGCTGCCTGCCGCCGCGCAATTCGAGATAAACTTCCGCGAGCAGCTGCGCATCGAGCAGCGCGCCGTGCAGCTTGCGGCTCGACAGATCGATATTGAAACGCTTGCAGAGCGCATCGAGCGAAGCCGGCGCGCCCGGGAACATTTTCCTCGCCATCATCACCGTGTCGATGGCGCGGCTTTCGGGAAAGCGCGGAAAACCGCAGCGCGTAAGCTCGGCATTGATGAAGTTCATGTCGAAACTCGCATTGTGCGCGACCAGCGGCGCGTCGCCGACGAATTCGAGGAATTCGCCGACCACTTCCGGGAAAAGCGGCTTCGAGGATAGAAATTCATCCGTCAGGCCGTGCACCATCGAAGCCTCGGTCGGCACCTCGCGCTCGGGGTTCAGGTAAACCTGATAGGTCTTGCCGGTCGCCACATGGTTGACAAGCTCGACGCAGCCGATCTCAACGACGCGGTGCCCCTGCAGGGGATCGAGGCCGGTTGTTTCCGTATCGAAGATAATCTCTCTCATGCGTCCCCAAAAAATCGCGATTTCAGATAAGACCTTGGCTCGCTAAAATGCGTTTCAGTTGTCGTTGCGTATCGGCCATGCTTTTGCCGGTATCCACTATATAGTCGGCGCGCCTGCGTTTTTCCAGATCGGGCATTTGCATTTTCACAATCGCCCTGAATTTGGCCGCGTCCATGCCCGGTCTTTGCATCACGCGCTTCATCTGAATGTTTTTCGGCGCCGTCACGCACAGCACGATGTCGCAGCGCTTTTCGCCGCCGGTCTCGAACAGAAGCGGGATTTCAAGCACGGCTGCCCGGGCGCCGGCCCTGTGCGCGCCCTGGAGGAAAAGCGTTTCTTCCTTCCGCACCAGCGGATGCAAAATCGCTTCGAGCTTTTTCAATTCTTTCGGTTTGCCGAACACGTGGCGGCCGAGCGCGGCGCGGTCGACAGCGCCCTTTTTGACGGCACCCGGAAAAAGCCTCGCGATTTTCAGAACCGCCGCGCCATTCCTCGCGATGAGCCGATGCACGGCAGCGTCGGCGCTATAGATAGGCAGGCCGAAGCGCGAGAGGATTTCGGCGGCCTTCGATTTGCCCATGCCGATGCCGCCGGTAAGGCCGATGGTGATAAATTTCCCGGGGAATTTTTTCGGGGATTTTTTCTGGCGCTTTTTCATCTTCCGTCCAGAATATGGGCGCGAAGGTCATGCGTAACTTCCGGGTCTTTCCCGAAGAAGGCTTCGAAGGCCGGGCGCGCCTGATGCAAAAGCATGCCGAGCCCGTCGATGGTTCTATTGCCGCGCTGCTTCGCGCGTTTGAGTAAATCCGTTTCGAGCGGCGCGTAAACGATGTCGGTAACGAAAGCGTCTTTCGGCAGGAGATCGAGCGGGACATCGAGCGGCGGCTGACCCTTCATGCCGAGAGATGTCGCGTTCACGAGCAGCCCCGCATTTTCGAGCGCCCCGAAATCGCCCCAGCCATAGGCATGCACGCGGTGCATATGGCGCACGGCCTCGGCCATTTTTTCGTTGGGCGCGATGAAATGCGCCTGTTCCATGACGGAGAATTCCTGCGCGAGGGCTTCCGCTTTTTCAAGCGTGCGGTTGATGAGATGGATTTCGCGCGCGCCCATATCCTGCAGCGCCGCGATCACGGCACGCGCCGCGCCGCCTGCACCCAGCACCGCAATCGGGCGTTCGGCTTCCATTTTATAGCCGCCCTCCAGAAGATTTTGCGCGAAACCGAAAGCGTCCGTATTGCGGCCCTCGAGATCGCCATCCGTATTCATGAGGCCCGCGTTCATGATGATGGTGTTCACGGCGCCGATGCGCTTGGCGTTTTCGTCCATGCGGTCGACGATGGAAAGCGCATGTTCCTTGTGCGGCACCGTGAGGTTGACGCCCACGTAGCCTTCCTTCGCAAGTTTGCGCAGGGTTTCCGCGAGATCGTCCGGCTTCACGGCGAGCGCCTGATAGCTGCCGTTGATGCCGTATTGTTTCAGCCAGTAGCCGTGCAGCCGCGGCGACAGCGAATGTTCGACCGGCCAGCCAAGCAAAGCGGCTTTTTTGGCGGTGCTCATGCGCCCTCGCTCATCATATGTTCCCGCTCACTTTGCGCTCAAGCGCGCGCTTGCTGAGCAGCATCATGATTTCGGCCGAGGTTTCCTCGATGGAACGCCGCGAAACGTCGATGACGGGGCAACCTATCCGCGCGAAAAAGCGGCGCGCCTCCATCACTTCCTCGCGCACTTTCTCGGGATCGATATAGGAGGTCTGCTCGTCCTGCTGCAAAAGATGCAGGCGGCTTTTGCGGATTTCGACGAGGCTATCCGGGTCCTTCGTAAGCCCAATAACCAAAGGCTTTTCGAGGTCTTTGACCTCGATCGGCATCGGGTGGCCGGGGATCAGCGGGATGTTGGCGGCGCGGATGCCGCGATTGGCGAGATAGATGCAGGTGGGCGTTTTCGAGGTGCGCGACACGCCGAGGATGATGACATCCGCCTCTTTCAAATGATCGGTGCCGTGGCCGTCATCCTGCGCCAGCGCGAAATCCATCGCGTCGATGCGCGCGAAATAATCGGCATCCAAAGTATGTTGCTTGCCGGGAGCCTGCGCCGACTTGACGCCGAAATAATTGGCGAGGCCTTTCAGCACCGGATCGAGCACCGAAATGCTGGTGATGCCGTTTGCGCGGCAGAATTCCTCGAGCCGCCTGCGCAGATCCTCGTCGACGAAGGTGTAGAGCACGAGCCCAGGCCAAGCCCTTATGCCCTCGATCACCATGTCGAGCTGGCGCGGGCTGCGGATGAGGCTCCAGAAATGTTCCTGGCTTTCGATATTCTCGAACTGCACGAGGCAGGCGCGGGCGATGCTGTTGATGGTCTCGCCGGTGGCGTCTGAGACCAGATGGATGTGGCGCGGCTCGGTCATTTTACCAACAGGCTGTCCGGGGAGCGGGGATAAATCGGCACTCGCGGGCATCCTGCCATTCCTATGCCCGTGATGCCATAACCATTCACAGCGCAGATTTTGTGCATGGTCTTTCGCTACCGGAGAAGAATGACGGGGATAACCCGGCGCCGGCGTTTTGCCCGGGATTCAGGGAGGGCTGGAAAGCCCCGTAAAATATGGGTTTTCATGCGCTTATCAACAGGGATATGAGAATGGCTTTCCGAAAAAATAATTCGAATAAGCCCTGTAAAAAAACCGCGAAACAGGCCATAAATTTTATCCCCGCCATACATGGCCCAACTAACTACCTCCATTATTTATATTAAATAAGATTGGAAAAAATCAGTGCATGAAACCGGAAAGCCGCTTCTCGATCTTTTGCAGGGCAAAGCGCCGAAGCGAAGGCCTGTCTGGCTGATGCGGCAAGCGGGAAGATACCTGCCGGAATATCGCGAACTCAGGGCGAAGGCGGGAAGTTTTCTTTCGCTCTGCCTCAACCCGGATTTCGCAAGCGAAGTCACTTTGCAGCCGATCCGACGTTTCGGGATGGACGGCGCGATTTTATTCGCGGATATTCTCCTCGTGCCGATGGCGCTTGGGCGGAAGCTCGAATTCAGGGAAGGCGAGGGACCGGTGCTTGAGAAAATCGAGGATGCGCGCGGCATCGAAGCGCTGAGCTTCGATCACGGAAAAATCTTTCCGGTTTTCGAAACGCTGCGGCGCGTGAAAAAATCCCTGCCGGCCGAGACCACGCTGATCGGTTTTTGCGGCTCGCCCTGGACGGTCGCCTGCTACATGATCGACGGCAACAGCGGCAATGATTTCATCCTTGCCAAAAGCTGGGCGCGCGAAAACCCCGAACTGCTTTCAGCGCTCATCGCAAAACTCGTGGATGCTTCCGAGATTTACCTCACCGAGCAGGTCAAGGCCGGGGTCGAGGTTTTGCAGCTGTTCGACAGCTGGGCGGGCCTCCTGGAAGCCAATGATTTCAGGCGTTTTGTGATCGAACCGACGCGGGAGCTGGTGGCCCGCATGAAGCGGGGATTCCCGCATATTCCCATCATCGGCTTTCCTCGCGCGGCGAAACCGGAGGATTACAAAGTCTATGTCCGCGAGACCGGCGTGGATTGCCTGAGTTTCGATTTCGACCTGCCGCTCGCATTTGCAAAATCGGAATTGCAGCCCGGAAAAATTTTGCAAGGCAATCTCGATCCCGCCTTGCTCG
>Ga0265314_10004942_pt1 | contig 12171 bp, 10 predicted proteins | sample 4126metaG_FD_203106 | JGI IMG/M metagenome (GOLD analysis project Ga0265314, IMG submission 203106) | Rhizosphere microbial communities from Carex aquatilis grown in University of Washington, Seatle, WA, United States - 4-1-26 metaG | ecosystem: Host-associated > Plants > Roots > Rhizosphere >... | reverse complement strand
ATCGGCAGGTATTTGGCATCGCACGTAAAGAGGAGTTGATCGACGGCGATGCCGTCTTCGCGCTCGATGATCGTGACGGGCGTTTTGCCCGCCGCGAGTTTGTACTTGCCTGCTTCGACCCAATGCCAGCAGCTATAAAGGAGGTCCTCGCCGACGAGCTGCTCGGCATTGTCGCCGACTTTCAGGGTCAGCGAATTTCCGCACGAGTTGCTCCATCGAACCCGAGCCCAGGCGTGCCATGTTCCTTCGACGGGAATGGTGACGCTGAGTTTTGCCTGGCCTTTGTGTTCTTTTGTTTTCGAGCCGGTGGTGAGAACCAGTGCCACGCCGCCCGCCGCCGAAGCGTCATCGCGAATCTGAAAGGGCGGCACGACTTCGACGCCGTCGGCGAGCGTCAACACGAGCGCATCGGCCGGAAGTTTAGCGGGCTGCTGACCGGTTGAACCCGAGACGTTGAGCGGTTCCAAAGACTGCTTGGGTGAATGAACGAATACCGATGAGGCCACCAGAGCGAAGCAGCCCAGTCCCGCGACGATCGCCAGCACGCGCTTCATGGAACCCCCAGTTGGAAGTGCGAAGGAATGAGTACGAGGTGCGAAGTTTCGCCGTTACTTCGTACTTCGCACTTCGCACTTCGACCTTCGACCTTCGACCTTCGTACTTTTATTCGCCCAAGGCCTTGAGCATTTCGTCCGCCACCAGCTTATTGCCCTTGTCGTTCAAATGCACGCGGTCACCGGTCAGAATTCCAGCTTCTTTATTATCCGGGTTGTTGGCCTTTTCGTAATCCTGAAACGCCTTATGCAGGTCGCACATCGGCGTCTTGGTGTCGGCGGCGACTTTGCGGCTGATGTCGCTGTATTCGTCGAGCATCGCGTCCTGCGGATTGGCGCCTCCGGTTTTTTCGCCGATGACGCTGGGCGTGCAGAGAATCACGCGCGCGCCGCCGGCCGTGATGCGCTTGATCAGGTCCTTCAGGCCGTCCTCGTACTTGTCCTTCGGCGTGCCCTGGCCTTTGGTGGCCGGGTGCGTGAAATGCCAGACGTCGTTGATGCCGATGTAGATGAACACAATCGTCGGTTTTTTATCGATCACGTCCTTGTCAACGCGCGCCTGCAGATTCGGAACTTTGTGGCCGCTGATTCCGGCATTAATGGTTTCGATTCCGAAATCCGGATGCTTCTCGGTGAGCGCATTCTTGATAAGCGTGATATATCCGTTCTTGCCGCTGCCGCCGGCGGTGATCGAATCGCCGAAGAAGACGATTTTATCGCCCTTCTTCACAGGTTCGGCCGCGGAGAGAGAAAGTGAAAGCGAGACCAGAGCGAGAATGAAAATTGAGCGTGAGAACAAGTCGGAGCCCCTCCTTAAAATGAGATATGAAGATTTACACCGTCCAAGGGTGATGGGAAGTCACAATTAAGGTTCGATTTCGGCGTCGATGCGTTGACAATGCAACCCGCTGAATCTACACTACGTGGAGTCACGCCGAGAACTTCGGCCGCGCTGAAAGACCGGGGAGAATCATGCCGCATTTCATTCACGAAACCTGCATTGGTTGCACGCTGTGCTGGGAAAAATGTCCGACGGAAGCGATCGTCGGCGGCGACCGCAAGAACAAGCAGCTCCACGTCATTCTTCCCGACAAATGCATCGATTGCGGCGTCTGCGGAAACGTCTGCCCGGTCGCCTGCATCACCGACCAATTTGACCGCACCGTTCCCAAGAAAAAGATGGTCGACCGTCCGCGCCCCGTGATCAACAAAGACAACTGCACTGGCTGCACGTACTGCGTCGATTACTGCCCCGAAAATTGTCTCGAGATGACCGGCGAAGGAAACATCCAGGTCAGCAGCCTGGTGCGCGAAAAAGTCTGCATCGGTTGCGCACTCTGCGCCGAAATCTGCCCGCACGACGCAATCCAGATGACCGACGCGGCCGAGTGCAAAGATCTGATTGCGCAGGGTTACCTGACGCAGCATTACATCCGCAACGCGAACGAAGCGAGCCACGTTTTCGTAGACAAACCGGCAACGCCGGCCGCCGCGAGTTCCGCGACGTAAAGACGAACGATAGTTTCGAGTCCCGAGTGCTGAGTCCATCGCGACTCGGCACTTTTTTTTGAAACGCAGAGAATGAAATCTTCAGATATCAATACGAACGAGATCGCCAAAGCGGCGTCGCTGATTCGCGCGGGAAACACTGTCGCGTTTCCCACCGAAACCGTTTACGGCCTCGGCGCGGACGCGTTCAACGCGCTGGCCGTCGCGCGGATTTTTGAAATTAAGGGACGGCCAAGTTTCGATCCGTTGATCGTTCATCTGGCCGACAAATCGCAATTGTCGCGCGTGGCGAGCGACGTTCCGCCGCTCGCGCAGAAACTGGCCGATACTTTCTGGCCGGGACCCTTGACGCTTGTGTTGCCGAAAACGGCGGCGGTGCCGGACATTGTAACCTCGGGATTGAATACGGTCGGCGTGCGCATCCCGGATCATCCGCTCGCGCGCGCTTTGATCGACGCGAGCGCGACGCCAATCGCGGCGCCGAGCGCGAATTTGTTTGGACGCATCAGCCCGACCACCGCGCAACATGTTCGCGATCAGCTCGGCGAGAACGTCGATCTGATTCTCGACGGCGGGCCGTGCCGCGTCGGTGTGGAATCCACGATCGTCAGTTTCGCCCAAGCGCGGCCGGTGGTGCTGCGCCTTGGCGGCGTGACGGTAGAGGTGCTCGAAGCGTCGATCGGACGAATCGATGTGTTCGCCGGCAGCAGCGAGCGGCCGGCCGCGCCGGGAAATTTGCCCTCGCACTACGCGCCGCGCACGCCGCTCACCTTGATCGGCGCAGAAACATCGCCGGCAGGCGCCAAAATTGGGTATCTCGCGTTTCAATCCGCGCCGATCGAGAAATTTGCGGCGGTTGAAATTCTTTCCCCGCGCAACGATTTGAAAGAGGCCGCGGCGAATTTGTACGGGGCGATGCGGCGGCTGGATGCATTGGGGCTCGATGCGATTTGGGCTGAGTCTGCGCCGGAGAGCGGGCTTGGCCGCGCAATCAACGACCGTTTGCGGCGTGCGGCGGCGCGGTGCGACTGACTCCTTTTACTTGCATCCCGTCCGCGAACGTCGAAAATTCATTCTGTTACTCAGCACTCAGGACCCAGGACTCAGCACTGAAAAATGATTTACTTCGATAACGCAGCCACCAGCTTTCCAAAGCCGCCGGAAGTGTACGAGGCCATGCTGAAGTTCATGCAGGAACTCGGCGGAAACCCCGGGCGCAGCGGTCACCGCATGGCGACGGGCGCCGAAGGCATGGTCAACGAATGCCGCAACGCGCTGAGCAAATTTTTCGGCGGCAAAGATCCGGCGCGCTGCATTTTCACGCTGAACTGCACCGACGCATTGAACATGGCGATTAAGGGCGTGCTGCGCCGCAACGATCACGCGATCACGACGGCGCTCGAACACAATTCGATCAGCCGTCCGCTGCAGCAGGCGCATGACGACAAATTTATCACGATGACACGCGTCGTTCCGGCCGAACCGGGTGCGTGGAGTGTCGAAGAAATCGTGAACGCGGTCACGCCGCAGACGCGACTGGTCGCGCTGACGCACTGCTCGAATGTGTGCGGAGTAATCAATCCTGTGACGGAACTGGGCAAGGCGTTGCGCGCGAAGAACGACGGAAAAATTATTTTCCTCGTCGATGCGGCGCAGTCAGCGGGCGTGGTGCCGCTCGACATGGAAGCGGCGCAGATCGATTTTCTCGCGTTCCCGGGACACAAGGCCCTGTTTGCGCCGACGGGTACGGGCGCACTGCTGATCGGATCGAAGTTCAACGCGGACGAATTGCATTTCTGGCGCGAGGGCGGCACTGGCGGCGACAGCACCAGCCCGCACCAGCCCGGCGAATTGCCGCACCGGCTGGAAGGCGGCACGCCCAACACGATGGGTATCGCGGGCATGCTGGCCGGCGTGCGTTTCATCAACAAGATCGGCATCCACAAGCCGATGGAACACGAGCGCAAGATTGTGCAGCGCATGATCGATGCGTTCGGCTCGGACAAGCGCTTCACGATTTATGGAACGAAAGATATTTCGCGCAAAGTCGGCGCGCTTTCGATTACGATCAAGGATCGCGACAACGCGGAAGTGGCGAGCATCCTCGACCAGGCGTTTTCGATTGCCGTACGCCCGGGCCTGCACTGCGCGCCGTACACGCACAAGCAGCTCGGCACGTTTCCGACCGGAACATTGCGCCTCTCGCCCGGTTATTTCAGCACGATTGAGGAAACCGACGAAGTGATCAAGGCGCTGATGGAAATCGCGAGCTGATTATTTCGAGTCCCACACTTTTCGCGACTGGAACCGATCTTAGATGCGTTCAATTTTCGTTTGTCTCGTCTTATTTGCAAACATTGCTGCGCCGTCGCTCTGCGCCGCCGACAAGCCGAACGTTGTGGTCGTGATCGCCGATCAGTGGCAAGTCAACGCGTTCGGTTATGCGGGTAACAAGGACGTTAAGACGCCGAATATGGACCGCCTGGAGCGCGAGAGCCTGCATTTTATCAATGCGGTCTCGACGCTTCCGGTTTGCAGCCCGACGCGCGCCTCGTTTCTCACCGGACAGCACGCGCTGACGCACGGCGTTTTTCTGAACGACGTGTCGCTCAATCCTGAAGCGAACACGATCGCGAAAGTGATGACGTTTGCGGGTTATACCACCGGTTTCATCGGCAAGTGGCACGTCGACGGTCATGGGCGTTCCAATTTTATTCCGCATGAGCGGCGGCAGGGATTTGAATATTGGAAAGTTTTGGAATGTACGCATGATTACAACAATTCGCCGTACTACGCGGACGGTCCTGAAAAATTGAAGTGGGACGGTTACGACGCGATCGCTCAGACGAAGGACGCGCAGGAGTATTTGCGCAGCCGCGCCAAAGATCAGAAGCCGTTTCTGCTTTTTCTTGCCTGGGGGCCGCCGCACGATCCTTACGGCACCGCGCCGGAAAAATACCGCAACCTGTATCACGCCGACGAGCTGCAGTTGCGCGGAAATGTTCCCGAAGGCATGACCAGACAGGCGCGAAAAACGCTCGTCGGATATTACGGGCATTGTTCGGCGCTGGACGATTGCATGGGCGAACTGCGCGCGACGCTGAAAGAGACCGGACTCGACAAAAACACGATTGTCATTTTCACGGCCGATCACGGCGACCTGCAGGCGTCTCATAATTTTTATCACAAGCAGCAACCCTACGACGAATCGGTCCGTGTGCCGTTCCTGGTCAGTCTGCCGGAGCGTTACGGCGCCAAACCGCGAAAGTTTGATGCGCCGATATGCAGCGAAGATTTAATGCCGACGATCCTGGGGCTTTGCGGCGTTGCGATTCCCGCGAGCGTTGAGGGCAAGGATTACAGCAAGCATCTGCTCGGTGGAGAAAGCCCGTCGGACGGCGCGGCGCTAATCACGTGTGTCGCGCCGTTTGGCCAGTGGACGCGCCAGATGGGCGGAAAGGAATACCGCGGCGTTCGCACGACGCGCTACACGTATGTGCGCGATCTGAACGGCCCCTGGCTGCTCTATGATAATCAGAACGATCCGTTCCAGCTCGATAATCTTGTGGGAAAACCCGAGCTCTCAGCGAAACAGGCGGAACTGGAGACGATTCTGCAGCGCAAATTGAAGGAACAGAAAGACGAATTCCTTCCGGCCCGCACTTATATCGAGAAATGGGGGTACAAGGTCGACGCGAGCGGAACTGTGCCGTACACGCCGTAAGCGTGTCCTGGCTTCAGAATCGACGCCGCAACCTTTGAGTATTTGATGAATCGAATTCCCCATTTGCCACTCGTGATCCTGCTTTCCATCGCGCTGCTCGCTGCCGTCGCGGTGGGGGTGTCAGGACATTATCAAGTCGTCGACGCCAAGGGCGTGCTCGCCGGTCCGTTCAGCGCGCTCCTTCTATTGGGTGCGAGCGTTGCGGCGCTGCTGCTTGTGATCATACTCGATTGGAAAGTCTGGCTTCCGCAGCGCGCGCAGCGGTCGCGAGATTTTCAACATTGGCTCGCACAAGATGTTCTCGGCGCGCAACACACAGACGGCGCGGCGACCTATGCGGGAAAGTTTCGCGGGCGTGCGGTGTCGCTCACGCGCATTCAGTCGTACGGCATGCGTGGATTGCGCTGGTCTGCGAAGACGGCGTCGAAACTAGATCTGCTGATCGCGCGCCAGGAGATGCCGGCGCCGCCGATGCCGAACAACGAATTTTCCACGGGCGACGAAGATTTCGAGGCGCTCTATGCGTGGCAGACGACAACGCCCGTCGAAGCGCTGCCGATTTTAAAAAACGACGCGTGTCGCGCAGCGCTCAAACGGCTGGCGAGCCTGGTGGCACAGCGCGGAAAAGTCGGCAAGCCGGATGTGGGCGTCAGCATTCGCGGCGGTGAGATCTCGATGCTGCAGGCGCCGGCGCCGGATTTGTCGACCGGCGCGTTTCAGGCCGGCGAAGCGCTGATGATTCTTCACGATTTAAGTGTGCTCACCGCATGCCTCGAAGGCGAGCCGGTCCCGGCTGAGGCCTCCGCGCCCGAAGTGAACGTGAAGCCCGGCGACCCGCTTTCGGCGTGGCTGGCGGTCGGGTGCGCGGGAATGGGTGGCGTCGTGGCGTGGATGGGCGTGACATGGGCGGCGGCGCATTTCGCGGGACTGGCGATGGCGATGATCGTGTTTTTCCTGCCACCGGTGCTGCTCGCGTTTCTGTTCATGCTGGGAAATGCCGGCGGCAGCGGTCGCCAAGCGGAGCTCGACGAATTTATCCGCAAAGAATCGGCGGAGATCGTCAAGCGCTATGCGGACCTTACTTCGTTGAGCGCGAAGTGCGAGGGACGCAGCCCCAAGTAAGCGCGGTTCCTCGTTTCGGTGTATTCAGACTGAAACGAGGAATCCTATTTCATGAAAACGATTCGAGCCTTTTTATGCGCGGCGATCGCGCTGAATTCGTTGGCCGCGCTCGGCGCCGACGCCAAGCCCAACATTCTCTATATTTTGTGCGACGATCTGGGCTACGGCGACGTCAAGTGTTTGAATCCCGAGGGTAAAATTGCGACGCCTGCCATCGACAAACTCGCCGCGGCGGGCATGGCCTTCACCGATGCGCATTCGAGTTCCGCGGTCTGCACGCCGACGCGCTACAGCATTCTCACTGGCCGTTACAATTGGCGCTCGTCGTTGAAGAGCGGCGTGCTTTTTGGTTATTCGCAGCCGCTGATCGAGCCTGGCCGCCTCACGGTTCCCGCGCTGCTGAAAGAGAATGGCTACGCTACGGCGTGCATCGGGAAATGGCATCTCGGCATGAAATGGCCGTTGAAAGACGGCGGTTTCGCGAAGGCCGACGGCGACGCGCACAAGGTCGACTATACGAAGCCGATTCTAAATGGGCCGACGACGGTGGGTTTCGACGAATACTTCGGGATCAGCGCGTCGCTCGACATGCCGCCGTTTATTTTTATCGAGAACGACCATTGCGTCGGCGACGCCACAGTCGAGAAAAAATGGATTCGCAGCGGCCCGGCCGAAAAAGATTTTGAAGCGGTGAACGTGCTGCCGACTCTTGGGAATAAAGCATGCCAATTTCTGGCAAAGCAACAGGCCGGCAAACCGTTCTTTCTGTATCTGCCACTCACCGCGCCGCACACGCCGATTGTTCCGGGACCGGAGTGGGAGAAAAAAAGCGGGCTGACTCCGTACGGTGATTTTGTCATGCAGGTTGATGCAGTCGTCGGCAACGTGCTCGCAGCGCTCGATAAAAGCGGACTTGCCGACAACACGCTCGTGGTGTTTACGAGCGACAACGGGTTCTCGCCGTACGCGGATCTGAAGGGTCTGCTCGATAAGGGCCACAATCCGAGCTACCACTTTCGGGGAACCAAGGCCGACATTTTCGACGGCGGCCACCGCATTCCGTTTATCGCCCGCTGGACGGGAAAAATCAAAGCGGGCTCGACCAGCGACCAACTGATCTGTCTCAGCGACCTGATGGCGACATGCGCGGAAATTCTCGGTGCGAAGCTTCCTGAAAATGCGGGCGAAGACAGCGTCAGTATTCTTCCGGCGCTGCTCGGGATTTCCGACAAGCCGTTGCGCGAGGCGGTCGTGCATCATTCGGTCAATGGTTCGTTTTCGATCCGCCAGGGAAACTGGAAGTTTGAATTGTGCGCTGGCTCGGGCGGCTGGAGCGACCCCAAACCCGGAAAAAAAGCCGAGCGCGATCTGCCGCCCGTGCAACTTTACGATTTAGCGAGCGATATTGGTGAGAAAATAAATGTGCAAGACAGGCATCCCGAGATTGTTGCGTCGCTCACGAAGCTGCTTGAAAAATATGCCGCCGACGGCCGCAGCACACCCGGCGCGAGTCAGAAAAATACTGGCGAGGTCGACATCTGGAAGGCGGGGCGGGAATCGCTGAAAGCGGCGTCGAATGCGAAAGGAGATTAAAGCGCGTCAGACTTGGATCACACTGATTGCGTCGCCGGGGCGCAGGATTCCGCCTTCGATCACGCGCGCGCAGATGCCGCCGCGTTTTTCCATCGCCCACCAGGCGCCGGGGCCGATCATCTTCTCCATGTTTTTGCACGGATCGCAGAGGTCGTGAACCTCTAGCAGCAGCGGGCCGACGCGCAGCTTTTTGCCGACGGTGTCGTTGAGCGAGATGCCGCGCACGAGCACCTGGCGGCGTGAAGCGCCGGCGGGAATCTCGTCCATGTGCAGAATGTCGGCGACGCGCTCGAGGGCTTCGGCTTCGATCAGCGTGATCTGCCGGCCGCGGCCCCTGCGAGAACGACGATCGCCTTCGAGCCCGAAATTCGCGATGAAGTTCGCCTCGGCCAGTAATTCGGCCGGACCGCTTTTCACGGCGACGCGGTGGATATTGATGACGGTTCCCATGTCTTGACCTCGAAAGTGCGCCGGACGAGGTGCGAAGTGCGAAGTTTATTTTACCACGGCTCGAGTACTTCGCACCTCGAACTTCGCACTTCGTCTTTCAACTCGCACTTCAACTCGACGCCTCGCGCTTCATTCCGTATACTTTCGCGCCCAACGAAAACGCTACGCCCTCAAGGAGCCCACATGCCCCTCTACCTCGGCATCGACATCGGAACGTCCGGCACGCGCGCGATTCTCATCGATCACAAGGGAAAACTGCACGGCGCCGGGTCGGCCTCGCACACCTGCCAATCGCCCAAGCCGTTGTGGAGCGAGCAATCGCCGTTGGAATGGTGGAGCGCGGTGAAGGAGGCTATTCCCGCGGCGCTGAAGGCGGCGAAAGCGAAGCCCGGCGACATCGCGGGCGTGGGTCTCTCGGGGCAGATGCACGGGCTGGTGCTTCTCAATAAGAGGAGTGAGGTGCTGCGGCCGGCGATTTTGTGGAACGACCAGCGTACCGGGGCCGAGTGCGACGAGATCACGCGGCGGGCGGGCGGACGCAAAGCGCTGCTCGACCTGGTCAGCAATCCGGCGCTGACGGGATTCACCGCGCCGAAAATGTTGTGGGTGCGAAATCACGAGCCGAAAATTTTCGCACAGGCGGTTAAAGCACTGCTGCCGAAAGACTACATCCGTTTCTGCCTGACCGGAGAATTCGCGACTGAAGTTTCCGACGCGAGCGGCACGCTGCTGCTCGACGTCAACAAGCGCAAATGGTCAAAGCCGCTGCTGAGCAATCTCGATCTGGACATTTCACTGTTGCCGGATTGCTACGAAAGCGAAGTGCCGAGCACGAAGATCAGCAAAGAAGCCAGCGAGGCGCTCGGCGGCGCGTTGTTGCCGGGGACGCCTGTCGTCGGCGGCGGCGGGGATTGCGCGGCGGGCGCAGTCGGCGCGGGAATTGTGAAAAACGGCGTGTGCAGCATTTCAATCGGCACGAGCGGCGTGGTGTTTGTGCACGCGGATAAGCCGAAGACCGATCCGCTGGGCCGCGCGCACACGTTCTGCCACGCTGTTCACGGCAAGTGGCACAACATGGGCGTCACACTGAGTGCCGGCGGCAGCCTGCAGTGGTTCAAGAACGCGCTCGGTCATCCGGAGATGGCGATCGCGGGACTGACCGGTGGCGACGCGTACGATATTCTCGTCACTGAAGCGCAGCGCGCGCCGGCCGGCAGCGAGGGACTCTGCTTCCTGCCTTATCTCACCGGAGAGCGCACGCCGCACGCCGATCCGCTGGCGAAGGGCGCGTTCATTGGCATCACGCCGCGCACGACCAAGGGTCACATGACACGCAGCGTGATCGAGGGCGTCGCGTACAGCCTGCGCGATTGTCTGGAAATTTTCCGTGGTATGAAAGTTCCCGTCAGCGAAGTGCGCGTGACCGGCGGCGGTGCGCGAAACAATTTCTGGTACCAGACGCTGGCGGATGTATTCGGGCAGAGCACCTGTGCGCTGGTCGCGAGCGAGGGCGCGGCCTACGGTGTGGCGCTGCTCGCCGCGGTTGGCACGAAGCAGTTTAAAAATATCGAAGAAGCCTGCGCCGCGACGGTGCGGACGTGCAACACCGTGCGACCGAAAGCCGCGAACGCGGCCGCGTACAACACGTATTATCCTCTGTGGAAGAATCTGTACCCGGCGCTGAAGGGGAATTTTGACGCGCTGGGGAAAGTCTAAAGATCATTTCGAACCGCCGATAAACGAGGATTCAAGCCGCATTTGCTGCGATCGGCGTTCATCGGCTGTCCATTTTCTTTTTCGCGGTGTATGTCCGTCCATGCGCACACCATTAATCCTGATCGTTCTGCTATTTTGCACGGCGGTCTCCGCCGCCGATAAACCCAACATCATTTTCATCATGGCCGATGACATGGGCTATGGCGATCTCGGTTGCTACGGGCAGCCGCGGATCAAGACGCCGAATATCGATAAGCTCGCGACCGAAGGCATGAAGTTTACTCAGTGCTACGCGGGCAATACGGTCTGCGCGCCGTCGCGGTGCGCGCTGATGACGGGCAAGCATATGGGCCACGCGTTTGTGCGCGGAAACGCGGACGTCGCGCTGCCTCCGAGCGAGATTACGATCGCGACGGTGTTAAAAAACGCCGGTTATGTCACCGGCATGTTCGGTAAATGGGGATTGGGCGACCCGGGGACGATCGGCGTGCCGTCGAAGCACGGCTTCGACGAATTTTTCGGTTATCTCAATCAGGTTCACGCCCACAATTATTATCCCGATCATCTCTTCCGGAACGACGAGCGGGTCGAGATTCCCGAGAACAAGGACGGAAAGCACGGCGTGTATTCGCACGATTTGTTCACCAAAGAAGCGCTGAGCTTCGTCGAGCGCCACAAGGCTGAACCGTTTTTTCTCTACCTGCCGTACACCGTCCCGCACGGCAACAACGAAGCGATGAAGCGCAAGGAAACGGGCATGCAGGTGCCCAGCGACGAGCCGTACACGAAAGAGGACTGGCCGCAGGACGAGAAGAATTTCGCGGCGATGATCACGCGATTGGATCGCGACGTCGGGACGTTGATGGCGAAATTGAAGGAGTTGGACATCGACGAGAAGACGCTCGTGTTTTTCACGAGCGACAACGGGCCGACGGCCGAAGGGCACGATCCGAAATTTTTCAAGAGCGGCGGGCCGCTGCGCGGGATCAAACGCGACTTGTACGATGGCGGCGTGCGCGAGCCGATGATTGCGCGCTGGCCGGGGCAGATTAAGGCGGGCGCGGTGAGCGAGCAGGTCTGGGCATTCTGGGATTTTCTGCCGACGGCAGCGGAGTTGTGCGGCGGAAAACTTCCCGACGGAATCGACGGCATCTCGATGAAAAACGCGCTGCTCGGCGGCGAGCAGAAAAGCCACGAGTACCTCTATTGGGAATTTCACGAGCGCGGATTCACGCAGGCCGTGCGCATGGGAAATTGGAAGGCCGTGCGCAATGTCAGCGGAAAGCCGACCGAGTTGTTCGACCTGATGACAGACGTCGGCGAGAAAACGGATGTAGCAAAAGATCACGCCGATATTCTGGCGAAGGCTGAGGAACTGTTTAAGTCGGCACGCGTCGACTCGAAGGAATTTCCGGTAAAAATGCCGAAGAAGAAATAAATAATGAGTGAACCGCCGATGAACGGCGATAAACGCAGATGACTTTCGATTCGATTCGTTTTCTG
>Ga0265314_10004941_pt1 | contig 12173 bp, 8 predicted proteins | sample 4126metaG_FD_203106 | JGI IMG/M metagenome (GOLD analysis project Ga0265314, IMG submission 203106) | Rhizosphere microbial communities from Carex aquatilis grown in University of Washington, Seatle, WA, United States - 4-1-26 metaG | ecosystem: Host-associated > Plants > Roots > Rhizosphere >... | reverse complement strand
CGCCGTGTTTGCCGCGGACACGATTTCGCCGCTGCCGGAAAAAGTGGAGCCGGGCATCGAGCGCGGTGTGTGGGCGGTGGAGGGGTGGGGCAATTCGGGCTCGGCCGAAAAGATGACGATCGGTGAGCAGAAGTTTTTGAAATTGATTTACGCGGCCGACGACAAAGACAAAGCCGCGTACAAGCATCTCACCTGTTTCGGACTCGCGTTCAAAGGCAAACTGCGCATGTGGGTGTACGCGGCGAAGGACAATCCGCCGCAAGTGGGACTCGCGCTGTCGACGACGCTCGCGTACATCTGGCACGAATCGAAGCCGGTTGATCTGAAAAAAGGCTGGAACAAGATCGAGGTTTCCGCCGCGAATCCCGACTGGAAGACAGCGGTGACCGATTGGAAGTTCACAACCGCCATCGAGCCGCGCGATGATGTGCGCGCGGTCGATATCGTCGTCTACAACGGAAAGAGCGAGGGCCAGCTGCTGGTTTACGGCCTGGAGTACGATCCGGACGACAAGGGCGAAAAGGTGAAGGCGCTCGCGAAAGATTTACAGAGCGAGGACGGCGACAAGCGCGAGGCCGCCGAAAAAGCGCTCGTCGAAATCGGCCGCCCGGCGCTCGAAGCGTTGAATCAACTCGCGGAAGATGAGCGCCCGGAAGTGCTGCTGCGCGCGGCGTCGGCGCGCAGGCAGATCGAGGCCGTCAAAGAACCGCCGCCGCCCGACCCAAAGATTCGCGCCGAACTGGAGAAGCAGCGCACCGATCAGAGCTACGAAGAAGCCCGCCGCCGCACCGATTACGCCGTGAGCCGCCTCGACAACGAGCGAGCGAAAATTCTCGGCCTGCTGAAAGACGCGCAGACCGAGCTCGTACAGGGAAAAGCCGATCTCGAAAAGATGGGCAACGTCGATCCGGAAAAGCGGAAGGTGTATGAGGGGCTGCTCGAGAAATTAGATGCTGCGCTGCAGGAATTGGCGCCGTATGCGAAGCCGAAACCAGCGAAAGAAAAGTAAAAAGAATAATGCAAAACGCATAAACCGCTGCGAGAGCGGAGCTGTTTATGCGTTACTTCTGGCTCATCGGGCTTTCAAACTTCAACGGCACTTCTTCAGAAATCATGGCGCCGGTCCAGACGGGCGATCCGACGTCGAGGCCTCGTCCGTCCTGGGTGCTCATGTAAAACACGCTGACGGTGAATTCGCCCTGCAGCGTAGTGAGGATCGGGAATTCCTGCGCGTCGAAAAAAAGTTCCTTCGACAGGCTGCTTTCGTGCGGGACCGTGGAGAAATCGGTAAGGTCGGTCAGGTTCAGCACGGCGACGTCCGCGCCCATGCTTTTCGTCGATTGGCGCAGAACGATTGCGCCGCTGCCGTCGGCTTTCTTTTCCTTCGGACGAATGGCGATGCCGTAGCCGCCGGCCGGGCCGTCGTAAATAGCCTGATCGCGCGCGCGTGTGTTTTCGACGACGGCGGTGATGCCGAAACTGTTGTTGCCGCGCAGCGAGAGCCGCGGACGCGCCGCGCGCATCTTCAGACCCATGACGACATCGCCGCCCTTCATTTTCAGCAGCGCGGAGTTGGCTTCGCGCTGACGCTGGCGCTCGGCCATCTGCTTGTCCCAGTCGCGCAGGAAGCGGCCGTCGCCGACGGTGCGCGGGTGCGCGGCGCCGGCGCGGATCTGCGGCAGAAGTTCGATGTCGTACATGCACTGCGGATGGTTGAGACGGTATGCCGGTTCATGCGCGGTGCCGCCGGCGTTTTCCCAAAGGAAAAAAACGGCCTGCACGCCTTCGCGGGGAGGCGCGACATTCTGCAGAACGAGCCTGAGGCTCGGCGGTGTTTTCGGAATCGACGGAAGCGGCACGGCTTCGAGCTTGGGATTGGCGAGCATCTCGGCGGCGCGCTTGAGGCGGTCGGGATCGACGTACTTTTCGGAGAGTTCAGGCGCCTTGATGGTGTCGCGTACAACGAGAGTGAGCTCGCCGTCTTTCATCGGACCGACCTCGGCCACCACGATGCGCTCCGCCTTCGAAAGCAACTCGGAAAAAGTGAAGACGTCGATCGCCGCGGGCGCGGGCTGAGCCGGCGGATGCGCGACGGGATTTTCGGCAGCGTGCGCAAGGGGGGCCAAAGCGAGCGACACTATAAGGAGCGCGGACGGGCTGCGGATGGGCATCGGGGACTCCGTTTCAGGGGCTCTTTGTCGGGGATTACACGCGGCAATGCAAGAAAGAAATGGCGCGCTGCGGCGTTGACGGGTTGCTGACAGAGCCTAAAGTGGCGGCATGAATTTCGAGACGCTGACGTTGACTCACGATGACCTTTGCGCGGAGATCGTGCCAGCGCGCGGCGCGATCGTTTCGCGGCTGAGCGTGCGCGGGACCGAGGTCCTGTACATGGACCGCTCGACGCTGGACGACCTTTCCAAAAATGTGCGCGGCGGGATACCGATTTTATTTCCGTACGCGGGGAAACTGGAGAATGACACGCTGGTGTGCGCCGGCACAAAGATGAAGCAGCACGGTTTCGGGCGCAACATGGCGTGGACGGTCGAAGAGCAGAGTTTTGCGGGGGCGCGGTTGTCGCTGCAATCCGACGCCGACACGCGCGCGCTGTATCCGTTCGATTTCGCGGCGGAGTACAACATTTTCCTGCTGCCGTTCGGCCTGCAGATCGAATTGCAAATCAGGAACACGGGAACAACGCCGCTGCCGCTTTCGCCGGGCTGGCATCCGTATTTCAGTTGCGTGGGGCCGCTCAAAAATCAGGCGCGCGGTGATGTGCCTGGATTTTCCGCCGACGTACTCGGCAACGATCGCGAATTCGATTTCGGGCTGCTCGCTCCGCACAGCGGCCGCGCGACGTTCACGGTGCCGGGACTTGGAAAGATGCGGCTGAGTTATTGTCCGGAGATGCGGCATCTGCAATTCTGGTCGCAGCCGGGGAAAGAGTTTTTCTGCATCGAACCGTTCTGCGGGCCGAACAACACGATCAATACGCCACAGCGGCTGGAGATCGCGCCGGGTGAGCAGAAGGTGTTGTGGGCGCGGATTGAAGTTGGGGCCGCCGACTAATTCCGCCGCGTTTTTCGCTCCCTTACGGTCGCGCTTCTGAGTGTTTCTCGAAAAACCTAAGTGTGTCGGTGAGATGGTCGCGCCAGTAATCCCACGTGTGGCCGCCGGAGAATTCGTGGTAATCGTGCGGGATTTTCTTGTCGAGCAGCGCCTGATGCAGCGCGCGGTTGTGCTCGATCAGGATGTCGTCGACGCCGCAATCGAAACGCAGCGGCGGGAGCGATTTTCCGGCGGCGAGGATTGCGTGCGCGACGGATTTGTCGGCATCGCCGAGATTGCCGTAGGCGCTCAGCGGTTCTTCGATGAATTTTTCGAGCTGGTCGAGATGGGTGCTCGACGAGTGAGCCGAGATTGCGGCGACTTTATTTGCATGGCGCGCGCCCAGGCGCATTGCGCCGAAACCGCCCATCGACAGGCCGCTTAAAAACACTTTTCCGCCGACGGTCTGCGGAACGACTTCGCGCGCGGCATCGACCACGTCGCTCATGATCCACGCTTCGTAATCGGCAGCATGCTTGATGTAGCCGCTGCCGTCGCCCCACAGGCCGTCGCTGGGCATGGCGAGAACCATCGGGCGGATCGTGCGCGATTCGATCAGCGCGAGCGCGGTTTTGTGAGCACCGCCTTTCAGCGCCCAGGCCCAGTGACTGCCGAAGACGCCATGAAGGAGGATCGCGACGGGGATATTCTTCGCTGCGCCGAGATTTGGCGGGACGAAGAGGGTGATGTCGCCGCGAGCTTTCAGCGCGGGGCTTTTGATCGTGACGAGGCGCAAGTGGTCGCGTTCGTAGGTGGGGTCGGAGAGTTCGAGGGTGCGGAAGCGTGGCATACGTTAACTCCAATGATGAATGGTGAACGAGGAATGATGAATGGGTGAAACGCTCGCGGGTTTAATGACGCTCGTTCCTATTCATCGTTCAGCATTCATCGTTCATCGTTCATCGTTAAGACGTTTTTCGCGTTCAAACCTTTGTGCATCGCATCAAACGCCTTGGAAAGTTCATTCAATCTGAACACCCCTGTCACCATTTCGTCGAGTTGCAGTTGTTTCTGCGCGTAGAGATTGAGCAGCACGGGGAAGTCGCGCTGCGGGTCGCATTTTCCGTAGAGCGGGTTGATGTACGTCTTGTCCCACTCGAAAAGTTCCATGTCGATCTTCACCTTTTCTTCGATGCCGCTGATTTGCACCGCCGTTCCGCCGTGGCGGACCATCGCGAGCGGCGCGGCGCCGAGCGCGGGAATTGACGTGCATTCGAAGGCGAAATCAGCGCCACGGCCGTCGGTGAGCGCTCTCACTTTTTTCGCGGCTTCGATCAGGCCCTCGTCGTTGCGATCGGCGAGGACCGATCCGGTCGCGCCGAAGCGTTCGGCCATTTTCAGCTTCGCGGGATTCACGTCGATGGCGATGATCTTCGCGGACTTGGCGATGCGCGCGGCCTGGATCGTGCAGAGGCCGACGGCGCCGGCGCCGAGCACCGCGACCGAGGATTCGGCGGGCACGCGCGCGACGTTGTGGACGGATCCGTAGCCGGTCATCACGCAGCAGCCGAGCGTGCACGCGGACGTGTCGGGGATGGGGACATCGATGCGCACGAGCGCGGCGCGCGGGACGACCGTCGCGGTGGACATCGTGCCGAGACCGAAGGACTGGCCGATCGGTTTTCCTTTGTAGTGAAAACGTTCGTTGGGGACGCTGGGTTTGTTTTCGCAGACGTTCTGCAAGCCGTGGTTGCAGTTGAAACAGTCGCCGCAGGGCATCGCCCAGTTCAGCAGCACGCGATCGCCGATGTTCAGATCGGCGACGCCGAGTCCGGTTTTCAGAACGACGCCGGCGCCTTCGTGGCCCATGATGAGGATGGGCTGGCGGTGCAGAATTTTGTAATCGGTGTGGCAGACGCCGCTGGCCTTGATCGCGACCTGAACTTCTCCGGGGCCCGGATCTCCGACGTCGATCTGGTCGATGAAATATCCGCCCTTCCCGTCAGCGAGCGCGGCTGTGGCGAGCATTTTTTGTGGGCCTCCGAGTTGATTAGGAATTCCTTTTACCACGAAGGACACGGAGAGGCACGAAAAGGAAATGAGGTTTTGTTCGTCCCGCAGGGACGATGTGAAAATAGCCTGGCACTTTCAGTGCTGGGTCAAAGTGTGAATGATTTCAAAGTCCCGAAGGGACGACTGAACTCGGGGTGAGTGATACAGCCGTCCCTTCGGGACTCTGACCAACAGGGAATCGAAACCCAGCACTGAAGTGCTGGGCTATTTTCATGTGGTCCCTTCGGGACCGAACGGCGAATGGCGGGCGCGGGACGCCCGCGGTCCATAAACTACTTCTTCGGTGCGGTGAAGGTGAGTTTGCCGGACGTGTTGGCTTTGGCGGAGTAACTCGCGGCGATGCTGGCGCGGAAGACGGTGTTGTTGAAGTGGACGTCGACGGTCATTGTCAGCGGCTGCTTTTTGGCGTCGGCGGCGGGGTTGACGCCTTCGTCGCTCCACGCGGAACTCCAGCTACCGGCGATCAGCTTGGCGGAGAACGCGACGTCGCCACCTTGAAATTCCATTTTCTTCGTCGACTTGTTGCGCTTGGCGGGCTTGAGTTTCAGTGCGAGCGTGCCGTGCTCGTTTTTCGATCTGGCTTTTTCGTCGATGACGAAACTGGCTTGAGCTCCGCCGGCGTTGATGCTCAGCGTCAGGCCCGTCGGATCGAAGAGCGCGGGGAGGGCGGGCAAAATTCCGCTGAGTGAACATCCGTCTTTGCCGCTGAGTTTGAAATTCAGTTTGCCGCTGAATTTTGAGACGCTCATCGGTGTTGTTGGGAACGAATTGGCATCGTTCGGATTGGTTCCGGCGGCGATTTCGGCGGAGTCGCTGACGCCGTCGCCGTCGCTGTCGACGCCCGAACCGCCGCCGCCGCCGCCACCTCCGCCGGAACTGAATGTCGTGGCGCTGGCGGTGTTGGAGAACGCGGAATCGCCGGACGCGTTGGTCGCGCGGACGCGGTAGGAGTAACTCGTCGCGGCGGCGAGGCCGCTGTCGTGGTAGGTCGTGGCGTTCGCGGCGGGCGTGGCGATCTGCGTCCACGTTGAGCCGTCAGGACTGCGCTCGAGCTTGAAGCCGGTCTCGTCGCTCGCGTTGTCGGTCCATGTGAGATCGACCACCGTACTTCCGCCGGCGGCGCTGAGACCGCTGGGTGCGGCGGGCGAACCGGGCGGCGCGCCGATCTGCAGCGCGATCGCGCCTTGCGTGTAGTAGTTGCCGCCGCGAATGCGCATGTAGCCGCCGTCGTCGTCGGAGTACTGCGCGGTTTCGCCGTGATTGCCGCTGATCGCGGCGGGATTGGTGATGCCGTCGTTCTTGGTGTTGCGGACGTCCGTGCAATTGGTGGCTCCGCCGCCGAAGAGCAGGCCGATGAAACCCTTCGCGGCCCAGTCGGAGATGTGTGTGTTCGCCGGATAGTTTTCGAGAAAATATTCGGGGCGGTTGTCCATGAAATGGCCGGGCGTGTTGTCGCAGCTTTTGATGTACGTGTTGCCCATCGGAATCTGCCACGCGATGATCGGCAGGCCCGTTTTTGTGTAGAGATCGGCGTTCCAATCGCGGAACGAACTGAAATCGGTGTCGGTCCACCACGCGCCGCTGGGCATGTAATTGTAGTAAATCTTAAAGCCGGAGTCGCGGTCGCTCGGATCGCTGACAATGATGTCCCAGTTTCCGCACGCCTGGATGAACGCGGCCATCTTCGTGGTGTCGGGGGAGCCCCACTTCGAGGCGTGCCACGCGAGGAGCACGTTCGGCGCGTATTTGTCGCGCATGGCGACGAGCGTCTTGCCAAAATCGCCGGCGGTGTCGTTGAGCGTCGCATCCGGGTGGCCGCTCGATTTGACTTTCACCACGTAATTGGCGGCCGGATCGGCGCCCTGGAACATGTAGCCCCACATGTCGGGTTCGACGTGGAAAATCACGGGCTTGCCGAACGTTCCGCACTTCTGCATCGCGAGTTTGAATTCGTCGAAGTAGGCGTACATCGTCGTCGCGTTGGCGCAGTTCGTTTTAATCGACTGATCTTCGGCCATCCCCGCACCGGGCGTGGATTGCTGCATCTGGTAATACGTAAGCACCGGAATGCAATTCATCTGCGCCGAGGCGTCGAGATAATACGTAAGAAATTGGCCGCTGGGCGTGTTCCAGGTTGTCCAGCCGTTGCCGGTATTGACGCCGCCGGCGAGGTACTGATAGCGCGCGTCCCACTTGGCGCCTTGCGTGGCCGTATCGCCGATCCATGTGTCGCCGGGGCCGCTCGCGACGCCGAGCATGAACGCGGACTTGTTCAATTTTGCGGCGACGTCGGTGAGTTTTTGCGATGCGGCCCGCGCCGAATGCAACGCGGCAATGAGACACAGCAAGCTGATCAAACGAGCGGTCCGCAACGTCGTGGCCCTCATTGATAAATGTCCCATCGGCGGCTACCGCTACAACATTTTACGTACGAGAGGACCGACAACGTGTGATTTTCGCTCAAATAAATGAGACGGAGCTGTGAACAAATGCACGTGTGCAGGAGCCGGATCTCTAAAGCGCCGCGCTCAGCGCCTCTTCAATGGTGATCTTGTTGTCGTATAGCGCCTTGCCGACAATCGCGCCGAAACAGCCGAGCGATTTGCAGGCCTTGATGTTCTCGACCGTCGTCACGCCACCGGACGCGATCAGCGGAAACGGGCTCGCCTTTTTCATGTCGCCCAACTGCTTCAAATTCGGCCCCTGCAGCATTCCGTCGGTTTCGATGTCGGTATAGATCACTTCGCCCAGCGGCAAATCGCTCAGCGATTTGATCACGTCCGTCGCGAGCAAATCGCTCTGGCTGACCCAGCCTTTCGTCACGACCTTGCCGCCCTTCGCGTCGAGTCCCACAATAATTTTGCCGGGATATTTCTTCGCGATCGATGCCAGAAACGCGCGGTCTTCCAGCACTTTCGTACCGATCACACAGCGCGCGGCTCCGGCGGCGAGGTATTCGTCAATGGTCGACGCGTCGCGCAGGCCGCCTCCGATTTCGATCTCGACCGAGTGCGCCAGCGCTTTCAAAATCGCCAGTGTGAATGGCTTGTTTTTCGGAACGCCCTCGAACGCGCCGTCCAGATCGACGATGTGAATGCGTTTGGCTTTCGCGTCGAACCAGCGGCGCGCGGCGTCCACGGGATCGGCGTTGTACACGGTCTGCTGGTCGGCCTTGCCCTGTTTCAGGCGCACGGCTTTTCCATCTTTCATGTCGACGGCGGGGATGATGATCATTGGATTCGGTTTCTGGTTTCGAGTTTCTGGTTTCTGGTTCACTCTGCTGCGAGCGGAGATTTATAGCGGAAAATGCGCGGCGGGAAACCGCAAACTCACTGTTTGGCGCTGACCTGCGCCGAATATATTTCCAAGACGTCTTCGGCATCGGCCTCGACGCTCTCGATCTCGCACAAGGGCGCCGCGCTGGTTTTCCGCGAGCGGCCCCAGAATATCAGTGTGTCGACGCCGGAGCGCAACGCTTCGCGCGAAATCCAGCCGAGCGCCGCCGCGTGCGCCTTCAGCGTCGCGTCGTCTTCTTTGTTGTCGAATTTGCCCAGCACGGAGGTCCAGTCGTCGAAGGCCTGGAGTTCAAATCCCTGCTGCAGGTTGGCGAGCACCGCGATACTTCCGTCGGCGCGAACCCAGATTGCGTGCGAATCATTTAGCCGCGGCGAAAAATTGCCGCGCGCACTGAGTTTTATTGTATGGCCGGCATCTTCAAAAACATGCGTCGGCTCAGCCGGCGGTTTTTCGATGACTTCACACGACGAAGCAAAGAACATCACCGACTGCCGCGGCAGCACCGGTACGCTTTGGGCGCGCAGCCGCTCTCCAGCCTGCAAGAAGTCAATCTGTGCCGCACGCAACTCGTCGGTGTCGGCGTAAATGGGATAAAGATTTCCGCCGGCAGGACTGCTCGCCGCGGCCGGCTCCGTTTCCTGAAAACTTTCCAGCAGCGCAAATTCCCCGCGCGTTAATGCGCGGCCGTCGAGTGACTGGCGTTCGATCTCGATCCGCGAAATCGCGAGATCGCGCGTCGGCAGCCATCGCGCGAGCATCACCGCAAGCAGCGCGCCGATCGCCAGCGGCCACCCCGCCGCGACCCACCGCGAGCGGCTCGTGAAACCGAGGATCAATCCCACGCAAAGCACCAGCGCGCCCAGTGCTCCCCAGCGCACCGCCTCGGAGCGCCGCGCGGGGCTGACTGAACCGTAGGCAAAACCGGCGAAGCGGTCGGGCTGCACGCGCAAGTCCGGCAATTTTTCGCGGCGCGGTTGCAGCAAAGGATGATTCAGTGCTTTCATCCCGTGTTTAATCATGTCTTCGGAGCGCGTGCCGGGAAAAAGGAAAACCACGTTCCCGAAACCGAGGCCGAGTCGCGTATATACCGGCCGGTTATTCTCCTCGATTAAAACATCCGCTTGGGTCAACCCCGCATTTTTCTCCCACCACGCGCGATCGGCGCCGATCTGCGTCGCGCCGCTGAGCGGAAAAAGTTCCGCTGCAATGGCGGCCGCGATGGCATCATTCGAGGCGACAAAAAGCCTCCCGCCGCTCAGCAGCCACTGGCGCAGCGCTTTTTTCGATTCGGCCGAAGCGTCGCGCAACGATCCGTCGCCAAGCACCACGAGATCGACGCTCTCGTAAGCCCACGCGTTCTCCGGCAATTCTTTCGCACTGAGTTTAATCGACTCCTGCTGAGTCACGCCGTTTGGCGGCGTTCCACACGTCAGCACCAAACGCGCTTCTGGCGCCAAAGGCTTCAGCGCGCGCGACAGCGAGCATTGAAAACGCAGAGGTCCCGGCGCGCCCGACGAATCGAGTTCGCGGATCAGCAGCGTGAGATCGGCACTGACGGGCGGCGCGATAACGGGGAACGAAAACACGCGCGTTTGCGCGGGAAACTCGAGCGGTTCAAAGACGCCGCAACGAAGTCCATCGTCGGCGCCGCCCTGGCTGATCAACAACTCCCCGCGAAACGCCGCGCCGAGATTGTTGACGCGAATCTCCAGCGGAATCGCGTAGCCCGGGCGATAACGCAGTCCAAGCGGCGCGCGCAACGTCACGGCCGGCCCGCTGAATTTCAATTCCGTCTGGAGCGCAACCGTGTCGCGCGTTTCGCTTGCGGCGAACGACGCCGGCGCGATCGATACGGCGCAAATAAGGAGGGTGAGCAATTCAATGCCTGCGAATCGGAACGCTCTCATCTCCCTCACTATACTAATCCGATTAGCGGCCGCGTTTTTGGACGCAAATCTTTCATTTTTTTTAATCTGTTTCGAAATCCCCGCCAGTGAAGGGGTTGTGAGATCACTCGAAACGCACTTTTTGAATCGCATAAGGGCTTACCCGAGCGAACTCACTGCAAAACGCGAGCCGTGCGCATTTTTAGCGGATTCAACCCCGCCGCGCTACGCCGTTCGTCAAGTACGTACATTGCGCCGACACGCCATGTCGAGTTTTGCGCAGCTCTGCTCGCTCTCGCGCTTGTGACGTTGTGAAGTGGCATTAAACTCCGCCGTTGGGGGAGAACGATGTCTGAAACAGGCGTGTTGAAATCCGGCGAAGCACCCGCGCTGCAGTTGCGCTTGCTCGGGCGCACCGGACTCAAAATCACAGAAATCGGATTCGGCGCCTGGGGCATCGGCGGCGGGTTTAACATTGCCGGCCGCGGCATCGGCTACGGCACCACCGACGACGCGATCAGTCTCGCCGCGCTGCAGCACGCGTTCGAACTGGGCGTCAATTTCGTCGATACCTCTGACGCCTACGGCGCCGGCCACAGCGAAGAACTGGTCGGCAAAGCGATCAAACTTTCGCCGCGCCGCGTGCATGTGGCGACGAAAGTCGGCCGCGTGCGGCGCGATCCCGAAGCCAGCACTCAGGATTTTTCGCGCGATCACATCACGAACGCCTGCGACCGCAGCCTCGAGCGGCTCGGCGTGACCATGATCGACTTGTACCAGCTTCACAATCCGCCGCTGAGCGTCATCGAAAGCGGCCAGGTCTGGGACACGCTGCGCGACTTGAAAGGAAAATCCAAGATCGCGCATTACGGCATTTCAGTCGGCTCACCTCAGGAAGGCATCGTCGCGATCGAGAAGGGCGAAGTCGACACGGTTCAGATCGTCTACAACCTGCTCGACCGCGAAGCCGCGAAGGATTTGTTCGCGCTCGCCGAACGCAAGAGCGTCGGCATCATCGCGCGCTCGCCGTTGGCGTCCGGATTGCTGGCCCGAAAATTTTCAGCCGGCCACCGCTTCGCCGAAAACGATCACCGCAAAGACGCCTATCCGCCGGAAAAGCTCGATCCGCTGCTGCAGCGCGTCGAAAAATTTCGGTTTCTTGAGAAAAATGGCCGCTCGCTGGGCCAGGCGGCGCTGCGATTCTGTCTCGCGCATCCGGCCGTCAGCGTCGTCATCCCCGGCACCAAAACGCCCGCGCAGGCGGAAGAAAATGTCCACGCGGCATTCGTTCAGGATTTAAACGAAGACGATTTAAGGCGCATCGCGGAATTGCAGTAATTGTAGTAACGACTTCAGTCGTTTCCGTTCGATTTAGACGACTAAAGTCGTTACTACAATGTGCTAATATCTGGTGCAGCAGGGCGTCCAAGGTGTATAGTGAGAGAGACTCTCCAACGTTGGCCTCGGGTCGAACGCATATGAACCGCGAACTGGACCCCGCCACCGACAAACAGGTGGCGCTCATTCAGGACTTGGGACTGACACTCCCGCCGGGCTGCACCGTCGCGCAAGCCAGCGATATCATTGGCACCGCGCAAATTATTCGCAATTTCGCGCTGCAGATCGCGCGGCAGGAATGGCGCGCCGACATCTCCGGCTACGACTTGCGCCCGATCATCCGCTCGGTCTTGTGGACGCCCGAGATGGCCGACGAGATTCACGAGATCATGGACGCGCAGGCACAGGCCGCGTTCACCGCGCGCGAAGAAGAAGAGCAGATCAAAGCCGCCGGCGCGAGCAGCCCTGACATGACGCCCGATTTGCGTGTGGACAAAAATTACGAAATCGTCAAAGGCAAACTCGAATACC
>Ga0265314_10004939_pt1 | contig 12173 bp, 28 predicted proteins | sample 4126metaG_FD_203106 | JGI IMG/M metagenome (GOLD analysis project Ga0265314, IMG submission 203106) | Rhizosphere microbial communities from Carex aquatilis grown in University of Washington, Seatle, WA, United States - 4-1-26 metaG | ecosystem: Host-associated > Plants > Roots > Rhizosphere >... | reverse complement strand
CCGTGACGCATTATGGCGCATGCGAATGCCAGCATGTTGACGAAGGCCGTCAGCGCGCCAAGGATGGAGAGTGATGGGCCGCCACTGTTCGACATGCACATGCACCACGCCAACTCCAACGGCGACCGTGATTGAGTGGGCGCGAAAGGGTGTGGTGGCTGAAGGGATGAATTACTTCTGCCATCCAAAGTGCAGATCATGTGACGCTGGCTGTCCGCGCAGCCCGCACTACGCGCGATATTTTCGCGAAAAACAACCGACAACTTGAGGATACCGGCATGCCGCTAACCGACAAAACTACCGCCGCATTCGAGCGATATTGCGCCGATCCTGTAGTGCAGGAAGCGCTCAGGATGGACGAGGCGCGCGGCAAGACGCTGACCCGCGATATGCTGTGCGACTGCTTCATGGCGGGAGCAAATCACGCAATCGAGCGCTGCAAGGCGGAACATCACCACAACTGAGGACGTAAAATGGGACAAATCGGAATTCTGAACGTAGGCGCCGGAGATACCAAGCTGATTTTCGACAAGGATCGGCCAGAGGACTGCGCCCGCGCGGCGAAAACTATCTCGGATATGATCAAGCGCGGCTACGCGATTTTGATTGAGGCGGGGAAGGACGCAAAGGGTGAGATGCTTTATCAGCGCGCCACTGGATTCCGCGAAGGCACATGCGAGTACATCATCGCCGGAGACCCGGTAGACCTGAACCAAGAGGAACAAAATGAGCAACCGGGCAGTTCGGCGTCGTCAGGAAAAACTGGAACGCAAGATCGCAAAGCACGCGGGCCACGGTCAACGCGCGGCGCACCCCGCATCATTCACGCCAGCGCTGTTAGCGGGATCGCCGTTGGGCGGATCGCCGGAGGCTGAGGCGCACGGCATATCGCTGTTCAACAGCCTTGACGGCTTTGCTGGATTACGCCGCGGGCTGTCCCGCGTAGCTGAGCAAGAGCAGTCATGGGCAGGCATTCCGATGCCGCTTGAAGGCCACAGGCTTGTGATTGAGCCGAAGTTTCCTCGCGCTAAGGAATTGTCCGACCTGCTTATCAGCAAGGAGCAGCGTGCCCGTGAAGCCGCCACGGATAAAGAAAACGAAGGCTACAAGGTGCGCAATCGTTTCTGGTCATTCCACCGCAACCGCTGGGTTATGATCTATGAAACGCCGGATGGGAAAATCGAGTGGGGGCTTACCAAAGGCACCCACCCGATAGCGCGGTTGATCGAAACACTGGATTGTTCCTTCGCGTGGGGGATAGAGCAAGAGGCGCGGGCCGTTCAGACATTGGGCACGTTGCTGCGCCACCATTCCTTCAAAGCCTATATGCTCACCGGCATGTTCATGGAAAAGAGCAAGCGGTCTGGTCTGACCTATCTGTTTCGGCGGCTTCGGCCGACCGTTGTTCTCGACACGAGCCGCGATGATATTCGCGTCCGGTGCTGCCTGTGCCTCCATCCGATAGGATATTACGAGGACACTTGGGCCGGAGCGATGACGCCGACTGACGACGTGATTGCGGCGCTCATGCTGATGCGCGGTGACGAACCGATGCTTTGGAGGACATCAAACCAGCATCCATCGTGGGTGCCAGAAGCAGGGATTTTTTGATGGCTGAAAATAGCAACATCGTCTGGACCGACCACTCATTTTCGCCGTGGCAAGGTTGCACCAAGGTAAGTCCTGGATGCGAAAACTGCCTTACTCCGGAAACTCCGGTTTTGATGTCGAACTTAACGTGGAAGCCAATTCAAAGCCTCGCCACAGGGGACACTGTCCTAGGTTTTGATGAAGAAAAGAGTGTCGGCGAAAATAGGCTTATACGACGATCCACCGTAGAGGCCGTTTGGAAAACTCGCGCGCCTACAGTTATCATTTCTATGGCATCTGGTCGCGTCATAACAGCAAGCATGGGCCATAAGTTCCTAGTGGATAGTCCGCGCGGAGGGCGGTGGGTTGAAGCCAAAAACTTAGCATTACAAATGCAGATTCGTTCACTACTAAGAACTCCCTCTGCGTCTCCGACTGATTGTAGTGGATATCAATCAGGCTATATTGCCGGGGTAACCGCTGGTGATGGAACAATGCGATTTGACCCATCATGGCGCTCCGATAAGGCCGGATTTCCACAAATGTATTGGCGTGTCGCCGTTTGCGCTGATGATCGAATCATTCTCGATCGTTTGTGCCTATACCTAGCGAACATTGGTGTTGAGACTTTAGTCAAACCATTCAGTGGTGGGGTCCATCTCGGGTTTAATGGCAGCAAAGAGCCAAAACCCATGCTCAAAGTCGAACATCGTTCAAAGGCTGCTGTCTCGAAAATTTCTGACACACTCACAGAGTGTGACCGGTCATGGAAGGCGGGTTGGCTTGCAGGATTTCTCGATACGGATGGAACAGCAAGTGGGTCGATGAGCGCCAACGGCGTTGTGCACAGATGGTCTCAAGTCTACTCGCGAAACGATTATCTTGATCGAACGGTTCGATATCTTGCCGAGATTGGGTTTGAAGGTGTCTTGGAAAAAAACAAGAATGAGGAAAATTTGAATCGGGGCGGCAGGTGTGCGAGCAACGTCCGCTTTGTAGCCAAAACAATTGCAGATCGTTTTGACTTGATTTCAACGATCGCTCCCGCCTTGGAGCGAAAGGGGATCGCGCGACTATTTGGTGATGGCACCAAGGGTGCCAGCCGCATACCGAGGCTTCTCGATCAGGTAACCGGCTTGTCTCTGGGTCCAGAAATGGAGTTGGTAGACATTACAACGTCCACCAGAACGTTCGTTGCAAATGGGATTGCGACACATAACTGTTACGCACAACACATGGTCGAACATCGCTTCAAGAAGGCAAAGTGGGGCGCCGGCCAGCCGCGCGTTCGGACATCACCCGCCAATTGGGCAAAGCCTTTGAAGTGGAACCGCGATGCGGTAAAGTATGGCACGCGCCCGTTCGTATTCTGCGCACCGCTTGCCGACGTGTTCGACAACGAAGTGCCAACGGAATGGCGCGATGATCTATTCGACCTTATTCGCATCACGCCAAACCTGATTTGGTTGCTACTGACCAAGCGCGTCGGCAACGTAGAGCCTATGACCGATCCGTTGAGCCGTGGCGAAATTCTGCCGCGCAACGTCGCCATCGGCGCCACGTTCGTCAACCAGATGGAATACGACCGCGACCGGATCAAGCTGCACAATCTCAAACGCACGATTGCGCCGCTATTCACGTTCGGCAGTTTCGAGCCGATGCTTGGCCCGATCATCCTCGACAAGTTCGCGCCGGATTGGGTGATTGTTGGCGGTGAGAGCCGCCAAGGTTCTGCTATTCCTCGTCTCATGGACCCGCAATGGGCACGCGACATCCGAGACCAAAGTAAGCGGATCGACCGGCGGTTTTTTCTAAAGCAGATGACGGACCACGCGCCGATCCCGGCCGACCTGATGGTGCGCGAGTTTCCGATGGGAAGGACCGCGCCATGACGGACCTAGACTTCGTCCAAGCCTTGATCGCCGCTCGCAAGGACAAGAACCGTGCCGAGTTCGAACGCGTCTTGACCACGGAGGGACACTACGAACGGCTTCTGGATATTGCTCTGCGCGGATGCGGCGCGAGCGGGATCACAAAAAACGCACCCCGCGCGCCGCGTAAACCCAAGCAAGGTAATCTGGATGGCACTTTTGCCCTTCCGGCTTGGATACCGCTGCCGTCATGGACCGCCTACGTCGAGATGCGCAAGAAGATTAAGGCCCCGCTGACCGCTCACGCCATGGAGCTTTGCGTCAAGAAGTTGGAGAAGATGCGGGCAGACGGTATGGATGCCGGCGCCGTGCTTGACCAGTCCGTAGAGCGGTCCTATCGCGGGCTATTTTCGGTCAAGAGCGACAGCCAGCCGTACTCCGGTCCCGGCCAAGGCAGCAATGTCGCCCCCTTCATATCTGCCCAGAAGTGGCTGGGACGCCTGGAGATATTCTACGGGCTCGATTCCGACCAGCGGGCAGGAACATGGCAACCGGCCTGGGGTGACCGTGCTGGCGTCCCGGAGGCCGTCCTGACCGAATTTGACCGGCTTCATCCCGGAGTGAGATCGCAAAGCAGGGCACAGGGCTGATGGCGACCTACAAGCCAAAGGGGCGGACCAGAGCCGCCGCGCCCAAGCCTCCGGCCTCAAGCCCGGCCGACGTCGGGCCCCGTAAGCCCTGGACCGAGATGTTCCGCCTTAAGCGCGATATCCTGGCCCACCTTGCCAAGCACGCCGGCACACTGCAGACCCTATCCCAGATTGTCGCCGGCACCGGCCGCGACCAAACCAATCGCGAAACCCGCTACAATGCTATCTGGGAATTGACCCGCCTCGAAGAACTCGGCAAGGTGCAGGACGGTTGGATCGGGACAGGTCCGGGGCGAGATATGGCTTGGATGCTGCCACTTCCACCAGATGAGCGTTGAGGTTATCGGCCTGTAGCGCAGCCTGGTAGCACACATGATCTGGAATCATGGGGTCGCAGGTTCAAATCCTGCCGGGCCGACCACACTCCTCTATTCGTTTGCTGTTTCTTCTTTTGCGGCATTGGCCTTGATCGCCTCGCGCATGAGTTTGATCCGGCGCCACGCCTCTTCCTTTGTGCATTCCACGATCAGATGCCGGTAGCTATCACAAACGCTAGCGGCCAACATCCGGTCATCGCAAATATGTGGAGGTGTGTGGTCCTTCTGATACCGCAGACGCCAACCCCAATACCCTGTCGGGACGGTCATTGCTGCACCATCGCCAACATCGACCGTGAGCACGCGATTATGCTGCGGGTCCGCCGGGTCGTGTCGGTCAAGCATTCGTTGTGTCATCGCAAGCATGGCGGCTCCTCATAAATTGGTTACGACGATGTAGAAAAGACCAAACAAGATCGCGACGAATGCGACAAGGCGTGCTGCTTCATCTTTGAACGTGGCCACTACTCACCACGAGCCACCGGAGGAAATCGCCGGTTGCTCCTTGATTTCTTGTTCCAGCATTTCGCAAAGCTGATGGATGGGGATGTTCATTAAAAATCCAGGCTCTTTGTTGGCGTATTCCCCATCGAGCGTGCGCCAAACCTTGTACCCGGCTTCGTTTCCATCTACGGCATTCCATATCGTGAGTACAAACCTATCGTTTGCGCTGCGGAGCGCCTTGAGTTGGGCTGACCATCCATTCGGGTCAAACGTCGCCATATCATCTCCTATTTTATCAAAATGATTAGAACGAGCGCGACCAGGATAAAAACCTCGACAATGCCGGAAACAATCTGGCGCAGTCGAATATCCTCTAGCGTCCTGACAACCTTGGCAGGGTCTATCTTATCCCAGCCCATCGCCTTCACTCCTCAGTTGTTAATTGGTTTCCATAAGATTATGGACAGCCACATAAACAATCCGGCCAGCCACCAGTGGTCAAAATGATGTGCTGGCGAAAGGATAGATGCAGAGCGCAGCAATTCGGTGATGGCTAGCATCACGTATATCGCTATCGTAATTCGTTTTACCACGCCGGGCTCCTTACTTGAGATGGAACATGCGCCGCAAAACCGTCACGGCGCTGAATGTGCTTGCGAACGACCGAACAGGCTCTTTGAGACCATCGTCAGGCGGCAGTTTTCTTTTGAGACGACGCACCGCGCGGTCTCCAAGTTCTGCCCGCTCGCGGTCTAGGTCATCATGCGTCACATAATTCCTGTGACCGCACTTCTCGCATTCGTAAAGCGGAAGGCTCATCGTCCTGTGCTCCTCAACTGAGAAAGAAGATGCGGGCAAGCACCACAATCGCGACGGCGGCCGTGACGACAAACAACCAGAATCCCCACCACGCGTGAGTGTCAGCTATTTTGAGGGCGTCGTGTGCCCATTCAAAATATCCCGCACCAATTGCGATCATGGCCCCGACCATTATTGCAACTATAAACGGTGCAAAGAAACCGAACGCAGTACTGATAAGTTCGTTGTAACTCACTGGTGTCTCCTCAGTTGATCTGGAGCGCTTCGCGCAGATCGATTACGACCAAGTCTTTGACTCCAGTAAAGCGGCTCATCACATCCGCAATTCCGGTTGCCTCCGCGACAGAAGTGCAGCGACGAAAGCATGGCCTGCCTTCATCCGTCCACGCCACCTGATGCGTCCAGCCCTTCGATTGAGCAGTGATCCGGTCAGGAAGAATCGCGTCCATGTCAAAATCTCCTATGCGTTCTTGAGCACTTCGGTAATGCGCTCGTGGAGTGGAGTGTTTGCGTCCATGTGGCCGTGAGCCGTAAGTGTATTGTCCACGGCGGACAGTACAGCCCGTAGTCGCCGGTTTTCTTCAATCAACGGACGGCCCGCGGCGGCAATCTCGCGATTAGCATCGTGCTCGTCCATGTCTCTGGAAATGTCAGTACTAACCACCGGTTCTCTCCCTATCTGGATAGAAACTGTTTGATTTCCGGGTCCGACAGCGTACCGCAGAGCTTGGCGGTTCGCCTAACCATCTGCATCTTTTCGGCGTCGATTACTTGAGCCGGTTTGTGAAGAACTGTTCGGTTCAAATCGTCGGTGTAGTTTACGCGCGCAACCAGCGTTCCAAGCGCAAAGCAGATTGCGGGCAAGATATTGGCGGCCATCGTCTTCACTCCTCAGTTGATAATACACATTCAGCCGTCGCGGCCTTCTCGTATTGGCCCTGCTAGTGATTCTGAATCCTCATTAGAATCAGGACCTAATTCGATAATTGTTTCGCCACCCTCAGGGCCGTCATCCTCATCCCCGAACGTGTCGCCGTTTTCGAGCATTCCGGAGAACACTCCGGCGGCGTTGGCTTCCTCGATCGACTTCCAGCCGATCCAGTCGTGCTTCGCCTCCGCGATCACTTCCGCCGACAGTTTTTCGAAAGCGGTCGTGTCGCCTTTGCGCTGCGAACAGAACTTGTACGCGGTCGCCCATAGCAACTTCTCAAGGCTGTCGAACGTCTCGACGCTGATACCTGGACAACTACCGTCCAGGATAGCGAACTTCTCTGATGTGATCATACCACCCATCAGCCTGTGCTCCTCAATTCTGTTCTGGTTCGTCGTCCCAAGCCACGCGCGAAGCGAACGCCTCGCTGGCTTGGTCGAGTTTGGTCCAGAGTTCACTACAAGGCGTTGGGCGCTCATCGCTGAAGACAAGATTGCGCGCGGCAATAACGAGGCGCACAACATCTTGTGGTAGCGGGTCCATGTCGAAACTCCTCAGCTTTGAATTGCTTCGTGGATTTCGTTGCGAAGAACTTCTGCGCACTGCGGGGTCTGAAATGTGATGATGATACCGCCTCGCGCCACATCGTTCCGGGGAAAACCGCTATTGCTCGCGTCGGCGCCGACAGTACCAGCCACTTCGACCGGCTCAATGAACAAGGCTGCTACAGCCTGCTTCACGCCGCCGACTTCCATCCAGTACCGCCCATGGTTCACGACATAGGCGCCGGTCCCGAGCTTGATGTGCTTTACGTCACTCATTCGAAACTCCTCAAGATTTGACCTTGGGACCGGAACGCCGATCCTTCAGGTGCAGTTTGCCTTTTTTCTCCAGCCGCGTTGCGAGCGCCGGATACCACTTGCATTTGAACGGCCTGCCGTCAGCGTTCCGCGCATTGTTGATCGCACGATATGCCACGCGCAAGGTTGGATATGTCTCGTGGTCATTCAGGATTTTTTCGGCAAGCTCGATCGGATAGCGCTTGTCGTCCTTCGACTTGGTCGCCGGCGACATCAGCGCGCCCATCTTACCGACGCGCGTCGCCTCTGCCTTCGTTAAGCCGCGCCGAGCATAAAAATCCCGCGCTTCGTCAACCATGTCGGCGGCGTCGTCCGGATTGTCGGTGCGGCGGCCGGTGGCCAGCTCAATCACAACAAAGCCTGCCGCCTTGATTCTGTCCCGCACTGCCTTTAGGTCTTCGGCGTTGGTCGCCAGACGATGGAAGAACGGCACGCCCGCCAGCGGGTCTTTACGAATATCGCCAAACCACTCGTTCAGGTCGGTGTAGACAATAATCTTGCCCGGCCACTTCGCAGCGGCCAAATCCTGGGCTTTTTGCGAGCACCGCGGTTCCGGCCTGAAGTATGTTCTGATAGTCTTTTGCAACACCGATGTCCTGTAAAAGTGAAAATGTTCATACACGGTGTTGTAATCTCAGTCAAGCGATGTTACAAGCACCTCACACAAGGCGGTTTGCGAACTGCTTATGAACTCGAAACCAGGAGGCCAACATGGCGCGGGATGCAAGAGGTGAAAAACCCTGCAAAGCCGCGGCGCAAGATCGGAAGTGCTCAAGGTTGTGATCGTCGATAGGTATTTGGGTTTTGAATACGTGTTACCCCCCCCGCGTGGTGTTAGTTGGTAGTCACGCCCTAGGCTGATGAAGCGATAATGGGAAGTGCAGGTTCAAGTCCTGTGGCGGGGAAATTTTCAATAGGGAGTGAACATCCTGTGGATACAAAGGATATTGCCATTGTCGTTCGAACCGCTCGGGCGGCCATCGCCGAAGGTAACGCTATTGGCTTTTACACAGTCATCGCTCAACAGGCCGACGAGATTGAGCGGTTGCACGCCAGCGCTCGGCCCAAGGCGCTTGACTGGGACCCACCGTCAGACGTTAGCAATGGTTGCTGGACGGCAAAATGTATTCTTGGAACATACTCAGTCGTGTTCGAGGACGGCTGGTCTGCCGTGCTTGAGGATGGGCTGAAATGGGAGTGGGAGCCGGAGGAAGACCCGCGGTCATACAGCGGCCCGTACGCCGCACAGAACGCCTGCCAGGAACACTTCGAGCGCACGATTCGGTCTGCGCTCTAAACCGCATAGGAAGGGCCGAAATGGCTGATAAACCAGAAGACGACACGATCCCACCCCCGCTCTGCGTATTCTGCAATGCGCCGTGGACCGATGAGATGCTGAAGGTATCGGCCCAAGCCGAGTTGGATTGGGGGTACTATGGCGATGCCTCGGTCGATTACATCGATGCTAATATCGATGTGGTGTGCTCATCGTGCGGTCAGCTTGTCTACCGGAAAGAAGTCCGCCGTATTTCAAACGGAATTTAGGAAATGAGGCCAGAAGGCCAATGAGCTTTGACTTCCCGAGGATGGCGACCAACGCCCACAACTATAAAGACAGTCATTCTGCGTGTGAGATGGATAATGCGCAGGCTGTGACCACGGCAGTAGCATATGGGGCGTCCGAGCGTCCGATGAGGTTACGTGGGAAGACGGCGGAGCAGTTGTGTGCTTCTTCTCCGTTCGTCGTCTCGGAAAATTTATAGAGGAAAGGGTCAGCCATGAAAGCTTGGTACGGATTCTGCGGCGTTGACGGCGACGGCAACCCTGTGTCGCCGGTCACGAAGCAACCAGACTGGGACACGAGCCGTCGCGAAGGCGTGACCATGAAAATGGTTGAGGTCCGCGCCGCATCGGAAAGCCCTGCAATTCAGAAGGCGTTCGCCATTCTGCGCACGGGCGGTGACTTTGCGACAGCGTCTGAGCAAAGCGGCATTCCGGCCGCCGTGCTGATCACAATGTGGAATGCACCTTTTGCACCCGCAGAGTAGATCTATGGCCTCCTAACAAAAAAGCCCTGCGGGATCGCTTCTCGGGGCTTATCGAACTTGATGATGAACCTATCGGTATTGGCTTATCCAATCTTGATATGGATGAGTCCCTGTATCCAGGCAACAATCGTCCCAACTACGAACAGCACTCCGCTCCCCAGTATCCCCACAATGGCCCAGCCTGCGCCCTGCGCCGTGGCGATTTTGCCTTTGAGGTCGTTGACGACAGCGCTGATTCCGTCGACTTTGACATTTTGTTCATTAAATTGTCTCTGCCGATCGTCAGTCTGATCGGTGAACCGCCTGTTGTTGTTGCTCCGCTCTGATTCAATCAGCGCCACGACCCGCAGAAAGTCCTCCCGGTTATGCTCAGAATGATCCTTGCGAATGGTCTTTTCCTCGTCCATTTCACGGCGGAAGCTCTGTAGCTCTGCAAGGATTACTCCTTGCCCTGACAATGCGTCACGCGAAACGCTTTCGATGCGGCGAAGGATTGCGTTTTCCGCCTCGGTCATTTCGCCACCGTGAGTGGAAATTCAGCGGCCACGGCCTTGCAGCCATCAAGTCCGGCCTCGATCTGCGGTCCCCAGCCCTGCCACAGGTTGAGTTGGGACGCGATAAGACGTGCCCGCTCCCCGGTGTTTGGTGCCTTGGCGTAGGCGGTGCGGAACTGATCGAACGTCAGTATCGATGACTTGAGTCCGACGAACTGGTCCGGCACCCCGGCGAAAGCTGTGGCAAAATCCTTCGCCGCCATAACGGCCTTGAATTCGGCGCCGGTATAGCGGTGGGGCGGCTCGCTGAAGATCGGATCGCACGGAACGGGGATGGCGACATCGACGGTCTGAGTGACGATCTTAGGCTCAGGCTGGACGGTCTGGCAGGCGGCCAGCGGAAGGCACAGGGCGGCAAGAATTATCCGTCTCATTTGGAGTACTCCCCCATGACCGCATCGACGGACGGGCAAACCTGTGCCGATGACGGGGCGCTATCGCCATTGGCACGGTTTGCCTTGAGCCTGTCGCGCTCGGTCTGTAGCGTCGCGATCCTCTTGGCCGATTCCGCCTGCCCCCGTTTGGCGGCGGCGTCCATGCCAATGACAGATGCATTGCACTTGTCGAGGCCCTTCTGAATCATATCGGTATTGTCACGAGATAGTTTCAGGTCAGCCTGCGCCGTTGCCAGCTTTGTTTTCAGCCCTGGCGCGCCCCACCACAGGATCTGATATCCGTTGATCTCGAATGCCTGATAGATGGCAACTGGCGTGAAGATGGTCCCGCACAGGGCTAGAATGGCCACGAAGGCAACAACCAGCTTGTTCGCCGCCCACTTGATTATGAATGCCCACATCACGGACTCTCCTACTTCACGACGCCGCTGGTTAGCCGATAAGCCAGCCGATAAGCAGGCCGGCCGACAGAGCCGACCAAAACCCGGTCAGCGGGTGAGCCGACAGCCACTTGCGGAACGCGCCCCACTTTGCATCTGCTTCTGCGATGATCTTTGTCACGATAGTTCTCCTGGGTTAGCCGCTATAGCTGCGGTTTTCTTATCGGTCGAGGCTGCGCCCGCCGCAGTCTTCTTGTCTTGGCTGCGCAAGTATGAATTTCCACCAGCAAGTCCTGCGCACAATGTGATTGCTGTTATCCCAAGCGTCTCGTGGACACCCAGATAACCGATCAATGCACACACACAGACAGTGGTAGAGCACACATATTGTGAATACGGACGCGAGCAGTCCCCGAACAGCGCGTTAAAGATACCCCACCCGCCAGGAACCATTGAGATGATGGTCTGTAGCTGCTGGGGTAGATTCAATTGGCTGCAATCGCTCACATCAACCTCCTTCCGGCTGCGGCGCGCTGGCCAGAGCCGTCATCATGGCCTTCGCTTTTGCGGCTAGCTCGCCAACGTCACTCATCATCCACCTTCGTACTAGAAAACCTGGTTTCGATACTCCACTCTCACGAAACCAGTGACCCCGCTCGAAGTCGCAGTTGTGGCGGTAATTGTTGTTCCTGCGCTGTAGTATACCCCCGCGACCGTACTCGTGAATGTGGGGCTGACCGCACTCGCAGCTAAGCTCTGAGCCGAGAAGTAGTCAGTCGCGCTGCTGGTGTCCCCAACGCTGATCGTGCCAGTGCCGCCCGTCTTTATGACGAGCGACACATCTACCACCCAGGCATTGCTCGGGATGGTGATAGTGACAGATGCGCTTCCAGCGGGGATCGGAACGTATAGCGATTGTGGTGCATTGACCTGAATTAGCGCTGTAGACCCAGCCACCATCTTGGTAAAATATGTGTCTAGGTAAGTTTTAGTGCCAACAACAACATTAACTACGTGGGCCACAGTATCGATGTCATTGCCATCAGTTGTAACCCAGTCGCTACGCCCAAAAGTACAATTGGAAATTTCTACGGTAGAGTAACGGGATAGCAGCACTTGCCCATTTTGGGAATAGCATCCATCAATCGACATCCCCCCATACTGCGCATAGGCAAATATCCCGGGATTGGCGTTAACCTGGTACACCCCATGTATGACCGCGGGCCCCGATCCTACCCCCTGTTTATAGAAGTT
>Ga0265314_10004937_pt1 | contig 12173 bp, 13 predicted proteins | sample 4126metaG_FD_203106 | JGI IMG/M metagenome (GOLD analysis project Ga0265314, IMG submission 203106) | Rhizosphere microbial communities from Carex aquatilis grown in University of Washington, Seatle, WA, United States - 4-1-26 metaG | ecosystem: Host-associated > Plants > Roots > Rhizosphere >... | reverse complement strand
GACGATCGCGATCTTCTCGGGGCGCCGCTCGGCCGTCGCCACGGCGCCGTCGTGCGGCTGCTTGCGCTCCCAGTCGGCGACGAAGCGCTCGAGCCGGCCGATGCCGACCGGGTCGAGCCGGCCGAGCGTCGCGCAGTAGCGTTCGCACTGGTGCTCGACGGGACAGACGCGGCCGCAGATGGCGGGGAGGACGTTGCGCGTGCGGATGATGGCGGAGGCGCCGGCGAAGTCCTCCAGCGCGACGCGGCGGATGAAGTCCCGGATCGGCACGCCGACGGGGCAGCCCTGCTCGCACAGCGGATCCTGGCACTGGACGCAGCGCCGGGCCTCGGCGAGCGCCCGCTCGAGCGTGTAGCCGACGGCGACCTCGTCCCAGGTCGCCCGCCGCTCGACCGGGTCGAGCTGCGGCATCGCCGTCTTGGCCGGGTAGACGATCGGCATCGCTACGCCGCTCCTGCCATCTCGAGCGCGAGCCGCTCCTCGTCGAGGTACATCTTCGAGCGCACGACCGCTTCGTCGAACGCGACCTCGTGGGCATCGAAGAACGGGCCGTCGACGCACGCGAACTTCGTCTCGCCGCCGACGGTGATGCGGCAGGCGCCGCACATGCCGGTGCCGTCGAGCATGATCGGGTCGAGCGAGACGTAGGTGAGCAAGCCGTGCGGCCGCGTCACCTCGGCGACCGCGCGCATCATCGCCACCGGCCCGACCGCGTAGCAGACGGTGTACGGCGCGCCGCCGGCGAGTTTCTCGCCGAGAAGCGCAGCCGTGAACCCGTGGTAGCCGAGCGAGCCGTCGTCCGTGCACACGAGGTACTCGTCGCTCGCGGGCTCGAGCAGGTCGCGAAGGATGACGAGCTCGGCGGTGCGCGCGCCGACGAGCGAGGTGACGATCGTGCCGCGCGCGCGCAGCTCGCGTACGAGCGGATAGATCGCACCGGCGCCGAAGCCGCCTCCGACGAGCACGGCGTGCCCGTCCTCCGGGAGCGGCGCGGGGCAGCCGAGCGGGCCGGCGAGATCGAGCACCTCGTCGCCCTCCTCGAGCGAGCAGATCATCCCGCTCGTCTTGCCGACCTGCTGGACGACGAGCGTCACCGTGCCCTTGTCCGCGTCGAAGTCGGTGAGGCTGATCGGCACGCGTTCGCCGTGCGGGTCGAGGCGGAGGATGACGAACTGCCCCGCCTGCGCGTGCTCGGCGACGAGCGGCGCATCGACGACGAAGAGCTTCGTCACCGGGGTCAGCTCGCGTTTCTCGAGAACGATGTGCATCGAGTCTCCTAGAGCAGGGGGTTGGCGTCCATCGCCTTGAGCCGTTCCCAGCGGCGCTCGATCTCGCCTTCGATCTGGGTGAGGTCGCCGGCGAACTCCGGCCGGCAGAGGTGCTTCGTCTTTCCCATCGAGCCGAGCCATTCCGACATCGAGATGCGCCGGCCGAGCGGCTCCGGGTCGTAGGTGATCGTCGTGATGTGCCGCTCGATCTCGTACAGCGGGAAGAAGCACGAGTCGACGGCGCCGCGCACGGTGTTCACGCCCGCGTCGTCGGCGGTGAGCCAGTTGAGCGGGCAGGAGATGAGGAGCTTGCCGTACGCCATCCCCTCGTTCCGCGCGTACCACTGCGCCTTCGCGCCCTTCGCGAGGAGGTCGTCCGGGAAGCCCTCGACGCCCGTGAACACGTATGGGATGTTCGTCGCCGCCATGATCTGCGGCATGTCCTTGTGGTGGAACGACTTGCCGTGCTCGCCGGGCCCGACGTTGCTCGTCGACGTCCGGTGTCCGAGCGGCGTCGAGTAGCTCAGCTGCGCGCCGGTGTTCATGTATCCCTGGTTGTCGTACTCCACGATGATCAGGCCGTGGTTGCGGATCGCGGTGCCGATCGCGGCGCCGGTGCCGATGTCCATGCCGCCGTCGCCGCTGACCATCACGAAGGTGATGTCGTCGCCCTCCGGCAGCTCGCCGCGGCGCTGCCGCTCGTGGAACATTTCGACGAGGCCGCCGAGCGTCGCGGCGCCGTTCTGGAAGAGGTTGTGGACGTACGTGACACGGTGCGACGTGTACGGGTAGCCCGTGCTGACGACCATCGCGCAGCCGGTCTGATAGAGGACGACGACGTCGCCCTCGACGCCCTTCAGGAACTGGTCGAGTGCCGGGAAGACCCCGCAGCCGGGGCACGCCCCGTGGCCGGGGGCGACGCGCTTCGGCTTCGCGACGAGCTGCCACGCGGGCGGCGCCTCGACGTGCAGCCGGCCGGTCTCGGCGGTCGGCGCGACGTGGATGAGGCCGCTCGTCATCTCCTCTTTCGTGAGCGGCGGCAGGCCGGGCCGGCGCGGCGGCGCCGTCGGGTCGCCCGGGACGACGCCGTAGTAGTCGAACAGCTCCGGCATCGGCCCGTTGCCGGCCGCGTCGAGCGCGAGGCGGAAGAACGCGGCCGCGTCCTCGAGCGTGAAGTCGCGGCCGCCGAGCCCGTAGATCCGCGAGACGCAGACGGTGTGGTTGGCGGGATCGTCCTTCAGCGCGGACTTGACCTCGTGCGCGAGGTTGCCGCCGTGGGAGCCGTACGAGTCGGCCCGGTCGCCGATGACGACGGCGCGCACGCCGCGGAGCGCTTCGCGCAGCTCGCCGGCCGGGAAGGGGCGGAGGACGTTCGGGCTGAGCACTCCCGCGCGCACGCCTGCGCTGCGGAGAAGGTCAGCCGCGTCCTTCGCCGTCTCCGCCGCCGAGTTCAGGAGCAGGAGCGCGACCTCCGCGTCGTCCATCCGGTAGCGGTCGACGAGGTCGTAGTGCCGCCCGCTCAACCGCTCGTACTCCGCGAAGACGCCGGGGATCGCTTCGAGCGCGGCCTCCATCGCGAGGTTGAGCTGGAACTTGTTGTTGATGAGGTCGGGGTCGTTCATGTACGGCCCGACGGTCACCGGATGCCGCGGATCGAGGACCGCGACGGTCTCCTCGAACGGGCCGAGGAAGTCGCGCACGACCTGGGGATCCTCGAACGTGTGCACGCGCCGTTTCTGGTGGCTCGTGAAGAAGCCGTCGAACGCGACGATCGCCGGCAGGCGCACGTCCGCCCGCTCGGCGACGCGAAGCGCGCAGACGTTCAGGTCGTAGACCGCCTGCGGGTCGCGCGCCATGAAGATGAGCCAGCCGGTGTTGAGCGCGTAGTAGACGTCCGAGTGGTCGCCGCGGATGTCGAGCGGGCCGCTCACCGTGCGCGTCGCGAGGTCGAGGAGCATCGGGAACCGCGTCCCGGACTGCACGGGGTACTGCTCGAGCCCGTACAGCAGGCCCTGCGCGCTCGTCGCGTTGAAGACGCGTCCACCGCCCACGGCGGCGCCGTAGCAGATGCCTGCCGCGCCGTGCTCGCCGTCGGCGGGGATCATCACCATCGTGTGATGGCCCTCGGCCTTTCGCTTGTCGAGGATCTCGGCGATCTCCGTCGACGGGGTGATGGGGTAGTAGCCCATCAGGTGGAAGTCGATGTGCTCGGCCGACAGCGCCGCCATCTCGTTGCCGGAGAGGAAGCCCGTCACCTGCGTCGCCCGCTGGAGCTCGACGGCGACCGCCATGTCAGACCACCTCCGCGAAGAGTGGGACTCTGTGCTCCGCTGCCCAGCCGGGCTCCTCCCGGATCTCGACGATCGCGCCCGTCGGGCACGCGTCGATGCATTTGCGACAGCCCTTGCAGTAGCGGTAGTCGATGCCGAGCAGGCGGACGCCTTCGGGCCGCTCCTCCCAGACGAGGCAGAGGTCCGGGCAGACGATGTCGCAGAGACCGCAGTGGACGCACTTGTCGAGGAGGAGCTCCGGGACGAAGCCCTCGCGCGACGTGCTCAGATCTTTCGCGATGCTGTTCCCGGGCTCGAGGAGCACGCCGCCGAGCGGCGCGTCGAGGTAGCCGAACGCCGGCGGGGTCGCCATCGACGGCGGTGCGGCGGATGCGTACGACGCGTACTCCACGCGCCGGAGCTCGCGGTAGCCGCGGTCGAACGTGCGGATGTTCGCCTCGGCCACCTCCGGGTGGCGTCGCCCGAACGTCTCGCGGATCGTCTCCCGCACCGCGTCGAGGTCGAGGAACGGACAGGCGCTGACGACGGCGCCGAGCATCGCAGTGTTCACGCGTGTCTTCTCCTCGACGGCGATGCCGAGCGCGTCGATCGTCGCGATCGTCCCGGCCGCGACGTCGAGCCGCCCGCGAAGCTCGTCCGGCGACGTGGTCGTGTTCACGATAACCGTGCCGCCGGGGGCGATGCCCGCGAGCGATCCTGGCGACTGCACGAGCGCGTCGTGGAAGACGGCGATCACCTGCGCGGCCTCGATCGGGCTCGTGATGCGGATGTCGCGCTCGCCTTCGCAGAAGCGCACGAACGACTTCACGGGCGTGCCCTTCTTCTCCGACCCGTAGGACGAGAAGTGCGACCCGTTGAGCCCCTGCCGCAGGACGCCGGCCTCGGCGAGCATCTGCCCCGCGAGGTTCGCGCCGAGGCCCCCGATCGACTCGAGCCTGATCCCGAAGAAGCCGTCGGGCCCCGCCCAGTCGGCGATCGTGCCGCGCATCAGGCTCCCACCGAGACGACCCGGGCGATGTCGAGCGTCGAGAGGACGCCGACAGGCCTGTCGGTGGCAGGGTCGAGCACGGCGAGGTGCGATGCGTCGTTCTCCGCCATGAGCGCGGCGGCGTACCCGAGCGCGTCGTCGCTGTGGACGACCACGAGCGGTGTGGCGGCGCTCTCGCCGGCGGTGCGTGCGTCGAGGTAGTCGACCGCGGCGGCGACGATGTCGAGATCGCTGACGAGTCCCCACAGCACGACGGTCTCGTCGTCCTCGTCCCCGTAGTCGAACACGTACACGGCGTGGACGCGCCGCTCGACCATGATGCGCGCGACCATCCGCAGCGGCGTGTCGGGCGAGCAGCTGATGACGCCGTTCGTCATCGCGTCGGCCACATTCGAGCCGGCGAGCGTACGACTGAGCTCCGTGCTCGTCGCTCCGCTCATGATGAGGCGAGCATCGGGCCGCTCCAGGGAGGGGCCATCCGTGACGACCCTGAGGGGCGTGCGCGAAATCCCCGTCTATTTTTCCGCGCTACAGGAGGATGCGGAGCGCGGTCTCGAGCGGGCAGCCCTTGCGAACGAGCTCGACCGCGACGTGGAGGTCGATCTCCTCGAGGTTGCTCAGGAGGGCGGCGTACGTCGTCGGATAGCCGGCGCGCTGCAGTTCCTCGCGCCGCCAGCGCCGAACCGGGTCTTCCTGGGATGTCTTCGTGGCTTCGGCTACAGGCGGCATGGGGCCATCGTCGCCGCTGCCCGCCCGGTGGGCGACGGTGCCCACGCGGGCCCCGGTTGCGGGCTTTCCGTAGCGCCACTAGGGGCGGCCGCCGATTTGAGGCCGGGCTCTCCGCCGGAAGCTGGGAGAAGCCGGAGGAGAAGGAGGCGAGTGGAGAGTCAGCTGCTAGAGCGGGAGAGCGCGCGCGTCACGGACGCGCCCGACATGACCCCGGATTCGCTTCAGCTCTTCCTGCACGGGCTCCGGCGCTACCAGTTGCTCCGTCCCGCCGAGGAGGTCACGCTCGCGAAGCGCGTGGAACGCGGCGACCCGGTCGCGAAGCGTCGGATGATCGAGTCGAACCTCCGGCTCGTCGTGTCGGTGGCGAAGGGCTTCCAGGGGCAGGGACTGCCGCTGCTGGACCTTATCCAGGAAGGCACGATCGGGCTCACGCGCGCGGTGGAGAAGTTCGACTGGCGTCGCGGCTGCAAGTTCTCGACGTACGCGACCTGGTGGATCCGCCAGGCGTGCTCGCGTGCCATTCGCAACCAGGGCGACCTCATTCGCCTGCCGATTCACCTCGGCGAGCGCCGGCGGAAGCTGCGCGCCGTCCGCGACCGGATGGGCCAGGAGCTCGGTCGCGAACCGACGAGCGACGAGCTTGCGGTCGAGCTCGACCTGACGCCGCAACAGGTGCAGGACGCGCTCGACGTCGCCGCCGTCTCCATGTCGCTCGACGAGCCGGTGGGCGAGGGCGGAGCGATTCGCGGCGACTTCGTCCGTGACGATCGCAACGTCGACCCGTACGAGGAGATCGACGCCGCCATCGACGGGCAGGCGCTCACGGCGGCGGTCGCCGGGCTGCCCGAGCGGGAGCGGCGAATCGTCGAGAACCGGCTCGGGCTCGAGGGGCGCACACCCCAGACGCTCGAGGAGCTGGGACGCGAGCTCGGGCTCACGCGCGAGCGCGTCCGGCAGCTCGAGACTCGCGCGCTCAAGCGGCTCGGCGCACGCTTGCCGGGCGCGACCCGGCGCCGCGCGTACTGATCCGCGCGTCCCCCGATGGGGTGGCGCCGTCTGCGCGACCACGTTGAGGAGGGAACGAGCGAGGGAGGCTGACGTGGCTCTCACACGACAGGTCGAGGCATCCGTCGGGGACGCGGTCGAGGTGAGCGGACGGAGGGTCGGCGATCCGGGCCGGACCGGCGAGATCCTCGAGATTCTCGGCGAGGACGACCACCGGCACTATCGCGTTCGCTGGGAGGACGGGCACGAGACGATGCTCTATCCGGGCGAGGCGACGACGTTTCGGCGGAAGGAGCCGACGGTCGTGCCGGTCGCCGGCGAGCTCGTCGAGTTCCTGCGCGAGGCGGGCGTCGAGTTCGAGGTGCTGCCGCACCGGCGTACGACGACCGCGGCCGAAGAGGCGGCGGCGCTCGGGATCATGCCCCAGGTGGTTGCGAAGACGCTCGTGCTGGCGGACGAGTCGAACGCGCGCGTGCGCGCGGTTCTACCCGCGGCGAGCCGGCTCGACGCCGCGAAGCTCGCGGACGCGATCGGGGTGAAGACGGCCGCGCTCGTCGGCGAGGCGGATCTCGCCGACGCGTATCCGGAGTTCGAGCTCGGCGCGGTCCCGCCGTTCGGCGGGCCGGAGGGAGACCGGGTCGTCGTCGACCGGCGGCTCGCGGAGGTCGAGCACGTCGTCCTCGAGGCCGGCGTCCACGACACGTCGCTCCGGCTGCGCACGGAGGATCTGCTGACGGTCGCCGACGCGGAGCTCGCGGACATCGTCGCGGACTGAGAGCCTCTAAGTCCGGATCGGCCGCCGTCCCGTAGACTCCCCGTGGGGTCGATGCGGGAACCGTACGACGAGTCGTATCTCCGTGTGTTCAACGCGGCGATGAGCGCGGCGGTCGACGCGGCGTGGGGTCTTCCCGACCGCGAGATCGAGCGCCTCAAGAGGTACTCCGGCATCGTCGGCCTCGCCGCGGAGCACGTGCAGACGACGCGGTCGAGGAGTAAGGAACGGCGAGCGCGGTAACGTCCGGTCTATGAGCGGATATACGAAGACGAACCTGCGCAACGACGTGGAGAACGCATCGCCGAAGTTCGGCATGCCGCCCGAGCTCGAGGCCCGCTTCGCGCGCGGGCCCATCGAGGGCAAGACGCTCGGGTTGAGCCTCATGAAGCTCGCGCCGAACTTCCGCATCCCGTTCGGCCACAAGCACCCCGGGCAAGAGGAGGTGTACGTCGTCGTCCGCGGCTCGGCGCGCGTCAAGGTCGAGGACGAGATCGTCGAGGTCGGGGAGTGGGACGCGCTCCGCATCGATGTGGACACGATGCGCAACGTCGAGGCAGGCCCCGATGGGGTCGAGTTCCTCGCGTTCGGCGCCGGTGACGATCCCCGCGACGCGGAGATGGCGCCGGACTGGTGGACCGACTAGTAGAGGCCTGATGTGAAATTGGGCCGGGCCGGATGGCGCCCCCGACGGCGGCCGAATTTCACATCAAACCTCCAGCAGCTACTCGAGCACGCGGATCTTCCGCGCCGCGCACATTTCCTTCAGCACCTGAGGCCACACGGTGACGCTCACCTCGCCGAGGTGGGCCTTTCGCAGCAGCAGCATCATCGTCCGCGACTGGCCGATGCCCGCACCGATCGAGAGCGGGATCGCGTCGGCCATGATCGCCCGGTGGTACGGCAGCTCGAGGAAGTCGAGCTGCCCGGAGAGCCGGAGCTGCTGGACGAGCGAGTCCTTCGTCACGCGGATGCCGCCCGACATGAGCTCGTGCCGACGCTTCGTCACCGGGTTCCACACGAGGATGTCCCCGTTCAGGCCGTGCATCGGGCGCCCATCGGCGGAGACCGTCTCCGTCGACCAGTCGTCGTAGTCGGCGGCGCGTAGCTCGTGCGGCAGCCCGTCGGCGAGCGGCCAGCCGATGCCGTAGATGAACACCGCCGGGTGCTCCTGGAGGATCGCGGTCTCACGCTGCTTGCGCGGCAGGTCCGGATACGCGGCGAGGATGTCCTCGGCGTGCATGAACTCGAGCTCGTCCGGCAGCGGCGGGTAGGCCTCGCCGAGCTGCGGATAGCGCTCGTGCAGGAGGGTCTCCGCCTCCTTGATGACTTTCCAGATCCTCCGTACGGTGTCGGTGAGGTGGTCGAGCGTGCGGTCCTCCGCGCGAATTGCGCGCTCCCAGTCCCATTGGTCGACGTACGCGCTGTGGTCATGGTCGAGGAAGTAGTCCTTGCGGACGGCGCGCATGTCGGTGAGCAGGCCCTCGCCCGCCTCCATCCCGAACATGCGGAGCGCCAGCCGCTTCCATTTCGTCGCCGCCTGCACGACCTCGGCGTCGATCGGGTGCAGGTCGCGGTCGTTGGCGATGTGGAAGCCGACGGGCGTGCGCGAGCCGTCGCGGTCGAGGTAGTCGTTGACGCCGCTCGTTCTGTCGACGATGAGCGGCACCTGGACGAGCGTCAGGTTGAGCTCTTCGCACAGGCGGTCCTCGATCAGCCGCTTCGCGGCGTAGAGCGCCTGCATCGTCTCCTTCGGGCCGAGCAGCGGCTCGTAGTCCGTCGGGAGGACATGCTCGAGCTCGGCGTAGTCGCCGATCCCCGGGCCTGCGAGATCGGCTTCCTTCAGGGATGTGCTCATGGGGTCTCCTCTCAGGAGGTCGCGTTGCCCCAGTCGCCGGAAGCGAGCGCGTACAGGAGCGCCTCCTCCGTCGACTCGCGGTTCTTCGCCTGGCGCCACACGGCCGACCGTGGCCCGTCGATGACGGCCGCGGTCACCTCCTGGCCGCGGTGCGCCGGCAGGCAGTGGAGGAAGATCGCGTCCGGCCGCGCGAGCGCGAAGAGCTCCTCGTCGACCTGGTAGGCGCGCAGCGCGGCGTCGCGGGCGGCCTGCTCCGCCTCGTCGCCCATCGAGACCCAGACGTCGGTATAGACGGCGTGCGCGCCGCGGACGGCTTCGCGCGGGTCGTGCGTGACCTCGGCGCCGGTCGTGTCAGGCTCGTAGCCGGGCGGGCACGCGATGACGACCTCCATGCCGGTGAGAGCGCCTGCCTCGACGAGCGAGTTGGCGACGTTGTTGCCGTCGCCGATGTACACCAGGCGAAGGCCGGCGAGCGAGCCGAACGTGTCCCGGACCGTGAGCAGGTCGGCGAGCGCCTGGCAGGGATGATGGTCGTCGGTGAGGGCGTTGATCACCGGCACGGATGCAGCCGCAGCAAGCTCCTCGACGTCGCTGTGCGCGAACGTGCGGATGACGATCGCGTCGCAGTACGCCGACAGCGTGCGCGCCGTGTCGGCGATCGTCTCGCCGCGGCCGAGCTGGAGCTCGTCGGGGCGGAGGACGATGGCGTTCATGCCGAGCCGCGCGGCCGCGGCGGCGAACGACACGCGCGTGCGCGTCGACGGCTTCGCGAAGTAGCAGGCGACCGAATGGCCCCGGAGCGCGTCGAGCCAGCCGTGCACGTCCGCGTCCATCGCCGACGCGAGGTCGAGGAGATAGTCGACCTGCGCGGGAGTGAGATCGGCGACGCGCAGGAGGTCCGTCGGGGCAGCGCGAGTTGGGGCGATCGCCACGTTCACAGGGTCGCGCGCTGCGCACGGACGGTCATCGGGGCCGCCGCCGACCGGCGCTGCGGCTATCTCCCGATGACCCGGGACGGCGGTGGACGGACGCTGATTTCGTGCGCAGCGTCATCGTGATGGGGGCCGGCGGCCGCGACTTCCACGACTTCAACGTCGTCTTCCGCGAGGATGCGGAGACGCGGGTCGTCGCGTTCACGGCGGCGCAGATCCCCGGCATCGACGACCGCCGGTATCCGGCGTCGCTCGCCGGGCCGCTGTATCCGGACGGGATCCCGATCGTCCCCGAGGAGCGGCTCGCCGAGCTCATCCGGACGGAGGGCGTCGACGAGGTCGTGCTCGCGTACTCCGACCTCGCACACACGGACGTCATGCACAAGGCCTCGCTCGTGCTCGCCGCCGGCGCCGACTTCCGGCTGCTCGGGCCGCGCGCGACGATGCTCCCGGCCACGAAGCCGGTCGTCGCGGTGACCGCGGTGCGCACCGGCTGCGGCAAGAGCCAGACGAGCCGCCGCGTCGGGAGAATCCTCCTCGACGCCGGCCTCCGCGTCGCACTCGTCCGGCACCCGATGCCGTACGGCGACCTCGAGGCGATGGCGGTCCAGCGCTTCGCCACGCTCGACGACATCGACGCGGCGCACCCGACCATCGAGGAGCGCGAGGAGTACGAGCTTCCGGTCCAGCTGGGGATGATCGTCTACGCGGGCGTCGACTACGGCGCGATCCTCGCGCGCGCCGAGGCGGAGGCCGACGTCATCATCTGGGACGGCGGCAACAACGACTTCTCGTTCTTCGCGCCCGATCTCACCATCGTCGTCGTCGATCCGATGCGCGCCGGGCACGAGCTCGCCTACCACCCGGGCGAGACGAACCTCCGGCTTGCCGACGTCGTCGTCGTCAACAAGATCGAGAGTGCGGAGATCGGCGCGATCGAGCACGTCCTCGAGGACGTGCGCAGCGTCAACCCCGAAGCCGAGATCGTGTTCGCGCGCTCGCCGGTCACGCTCGAGCCCGGGCCGGACATCGAGGGCAAGCGCGTCCTCGTCGTCGACGACGGGCCGACGCTCACGCACGGCGGCATGGCCTTCGGCGCCGGCACGGTCGCCGCCAGAGCCGCGGGTGCGGCCGAGCTCGTCGACCCGCGTCCGTACGCGGTCGGCTCGATCGCCGACGTCCTCGCGCGTTACCCGGAGCTCAACGTGTTGCCGGCGATGGGCTACTCCGACGAGCAGCTGCACGAGCTGAAGCAGACAATCGACGCGTGCGACTGCGACGTCGTCGTCACGGGGACGCCGATCGACCTCTCGCGCCTCATCCGCTCACGGCATCCGATCCGCCATGCGAGCTACGACCTCGAGGAGACCGGCGGCGCGCTGCTCGTGGACGTCCTTGCGCCGGTGATCGAGGCCGCGTCCGCGGCGCCGCACGTTATTTCAGTGTCTTGAGATAGGCGATCAGCGCCTGGACGTCCTGCGGCGGGATCACTCCGCCCCAGTGCGGCATGCTCACGATCGGCGCCTTGCCGATGACGCTGCCGCTGCGGATGACGGCGGCGATCGCCTTGTCGGTCGGGAAGTCGTGATGGAAACCTCCACCGGAGAGCGGCGGGATCGACTTGTCGGCCGACAGCGGGTTCGGCACGCCGCCGAGGCCGTTCGGCCCGTGGCAGTTGATGCACCCGTACCGGATGTAGAGCGCTGCACCCTCCACCGCCTGGCCCTGGCCGCGGGGGATCGCGACGGGCTGGGTGTCGGAGACAGCCGGCAGCCCCGCGCGGATGTAGGAGACGAGGTCGTGCACCTGCGTGCTCGAGATCACGGCGCCCCACACCGGCATGTACGGCTTCGTCGGGTTGGCCGACTCGCCGAGGCCGTGGTCGATGATGTGCGTCAGCGCCGCGACGGTGAGCGAGCGGCCGACGGACGAGAGTGCGGGGACGTCGGGCGACACGCCGCCCTGGCCACGCTCCCCGTGGCACTGGGCGCAGGCGAACTGGACGAACGTGTGCGCGCCGGCGGCGACGGCGGGGTCGACCGGAGCGGGCGTCGGCGCCTGCACGGCGGGGATCGCGCCGGCGACGGTGACCGTCCTGACGCGCTCGCCGTAGTGGCCGGCCGCGAAGCCGATTGCGACGGCAGCGGCGACGAGCGCCAGCCCGGCGAAGATGGCCGCCGCGATGGCAGAGTCCCGTGCGCTCCACCGCATGGGGAGACGATGACGAATCCGTCGGCGGGCAGGCATCGGTAGGAATCCGTATGACGTACCCTTCCGGCGTGACGATCGCTCGGATGCTGGCCGCCGCGGCCGCCGCGGCGGCGCTCCTC
>Ga0265314_10004935_pt1 | contig 12180 bp, 8 predicted proteins | sample 4126metaG_FD_203106 | JGI IMG/M metagenome (GOLD analysis project Ga0265314, IMG submission 203106) | Rhizosphere microbial communities from Carex aquatilis grown in University of Washington, Seatle, WA, United States - 4-1-26 metaG | ecosystem: Host-associated > Plants > Roots > Rhizosphere >... | reverse complement strand
AGCGCTCCGTCGGCGGCTGCACGTACCACGTCGCTCACCAGGGCGGCCTGTCCCACGAGAAGCGCCCCATCAACGCCCTGGAGGCCGAGGGCCGCCGGCTCGCGCGCTTCTTCGCCCATGGCCACACCGCGGGTGCCCAGCCCGCCGCCTTCCCGCTCGAGGCCGGGAGCGCCCGCGGCTTCCCGCTCACCCTCGACCTCCGGCGCGGCTAGCGGTCGCGGCCGAAGGCCGCGAGGGTGGGCAGGGCGGGCTGTCCGTCCGCGTATGTGCGCATTCATTTATGAGATGCGCACTAGAGGTAAATCCGGCTGTTCGGGTAGTCGAAGGTCAGCCAGCCGCCGGGCTCGAAGAGGTTGAGCGCGATGAAGCCGACGGCGTCGGGCGTGGCGAAGTAGCCGACGGGCGGCTGGATGACGACGCTGGGGGTGTCGAAGTGGAGGGGGCCGACGTCGAGGCTCGTGATGCGCGCCACCTTGAGCTTCACCTGGCCGCCGATGCCGTTCGCGACGAGCTCGTCGTGGACCTGGTACTCGGGGTGCTTCGTGCGCAGCGCCTGCCACATCGACTCGGTGACGTTCAGGTAGGGGCCGTCGACCGTCATCGTCGCGCTGCCGGTGTCGAGGCGCAGCGGAACCTCCATCCAGCCGTCGAGCACGCCGCTGAGACGGACGATCGTCGCGTTGTCGAGGAAGAAGGGGATGTAGCGCATCGGATCGGCGCCCGCGGGCGTGAAGCCCGTGGGCCGCGAGATCTCGACGATCGCGGGCGAGAAGCGCAGCTGGACGATGAAGCTCTGGAGGTAGTCGTTGCCCAGCAGGCCCGCCTCGCGCGCGCCGGGCACGGGGACCTCGAACGCGCTCAGGTCCTGCTTCGTAGGTGTGAGGCCGTACCACGAGAGCTCGGCGACGCCGCGGCCCCGCGACAGCGGCATGATCCGCCCGATGCGCACCTGATCGACGGAGAGGATGCCCGCGGTGCCCGCGAGCTCGGTGTGCGCGATCTTGGGGAGCGCGAGCTCGTCCGCGACCGCGGCGTCGACGGCGCTCACGCCCGCGCCGGTGTCGAAGATGAAGTAATTCGGCGGAGAGCCGTTGAGCGAGAGCGGCAGGAAGAACTGGCCGCGCTGGTACACGCAATCGACGATAGGCATCTCCCCTCACCCTAACGCTCTCTCCGTCGAGGAGAAGAGGTAAATCAGAAACTGTCGTTCACGAGGGTGAGGTCGGTCTTGCAGGGGACGATGCCCCAGATCTCGGAGGCGTACTGGTGGATCGTCGCGTCGCTCGAGAAGCGGCTCGCGCCCATGATGTTGAAGAGGGCGCGGCGCGACCAGTCGCGCGGCGAGAGGTATGCGGCCGCGGCGTGCGCCTCGGCGGCGCAGTAGGCGTCGAAGTCGGCGCACACCATGAACGGGTCGTCCCACTTGAGGTTGTCGAGGATGGGCTTGTAGCGGTCGCGGTCGCCCAGGCTGAAGAAGCCCGACTCGATGAGCTCGAGCGCCTGCTGCAGCGTCGGGCTCGCCGCGATGAAGTCACCCGGGCGGTAGCCCGAGCGGCGCAGCGCCGCGACCTCCGGCGTCGTCATGCCGAACAGGAAGAAGTTGTCCGGGCCGACGGCCTCGCGGATCTCGACGTTGGCGCCGTCGAGCGTGCCGAGCGTGAGCGCGCCGTTGAGCGCGAACTTCATGTTGCTCGTGCCCGAGGCCTCCTTGCCGGCGGTCGAGATCTGGAGCGAGACGTCGGCCGACGGGATGATCGTCTGCGCGAGCGTCACGCCGTAGTTGGGCACGAAGGCCATGGCCAGGCGGCCGCGCACGGCCGGGTCGGCGTTGATGACCGCCGCGACGTCGTTGAGCAGGCGGATGTGCAGCTTGGCCATGAAGTAGCCGGGCGCGGCCTTGCCCGCGAAGACGTAGGCGCGCGGCGTGTGTGCCGCGTCGGGCTCGCGCTTGAGGGCGAGGTAGTGCGACACGATCTGCAGGCAGGCGAGGAGCTGGCGCTTGTACTCGTGGATGCGCTTGACCTGCACGACGAACATCGCGTCGGGCGGCAGCGTCACGCCCGTGCGCGCCTCGACGAGCGCGACGACGTCGGACTTGTTCTGTTGCTTCACGCGCCAGAGGGCGTCGAGGAACTTGTCGTCCTCGGCATATCGGGCGAGCTGGTGCAGGCGCGACAGATCCGGCTCGTCGATCCAGGACGACCCGATGCGGCTCGTCACGAGCTGCGTGAGGCGCGGGTTCGCGTGCAGGATCCAGCGCCGCGGCGTCACGCCGTTCGTCTTGTTGTTGAAGCGCTCGGGCCACATCTCGTGGAACGCCGAGAGCAGGTGCTCCTTGATGAGCTCGGTGTGCAGCGCCGCGACGCCGTTGACGCTGTGGGAGCCGATCGTCGCCAGGTGCGCCATGCGAACGTGCCGACGTCCGGACTCGTTGATGATCGACAGCTCGCCGAGCCGCTGCAGGTCGCCCGGCCAGCGCAGGTTCACCTCGTGCAGGAAGCGCTGGTTGATCTCGTAGATGATCTGCAGGTGGCGCGGCAGCAGCCGCTCGAACATCGCGACGGGCCACTGCTCGAGCGCCTCGGGCAGGAGGGTGTGGTTCGTGTAGGCCAGCGTGCGGTGCGTGATCGACCAGGCCTTGTCCCAGTCGAGCCGCTCCTCGTCGACGAGCACGCGCATGAGCTCGGCGACGGCGATCGACGGGTGCGTGTCGTTGAGCTGGATGGCCACCTTGTCGGCGAACGCGTCGAGCGTCTCGTGCCCGGCCTTGTAGCGCTTGACGATGTCGGCGATCGAGCAGGCGACGAAGAAGTACTGCTGCTTGAGGCGCAGCGTCTTGCCCTCCTCGCTCTGGTCGTTCGGGTAGAGGACCTTCGAGATGTTCTCGGTGTCGATCTTCTCCTCGACGGCCCGGCGAAAGTCGCCCTCGTTGAAGAACTGCAGGTCGAAGTCGCGCGTCGCGCGCGCGGCCCAGAGGCGCAGCGTGTTCACCGTGTCCGTGCGGTGTCCCACGATGAACGAGTCGTAGGGCAGGCCGACGACGGCGCGCGCGTCGACCCAGCTCGCGCGCAGGGCGCCGTCCATGTCGCGGTGGAACTCGACGCGCCCGCCGAAGCGCACCGTCTGGGCGTCCTCGTGGCGAGGCAGCTCCCAGGCGTTGCCGAGCTGAAGCCAGTTGTCGTGCTGCTCGATCTGCCGGCCGCCGTCGATCTTCTGCTCGAACATCCCGAAGTCGTACCGGATGCCGTAGCCGAAGGCGGGCAGCTCGAGCGTCGCGAGCGAGTCCATGAAGCACGCGGCGAGGCGCCCGAGCCCGCCGTTGCCGAGGCCGGGATCGCCCTCCTGATCGAGGATCTGCCCGAGGGAGAACCCGCGGTCCGTCGCGAGCGCCTCGGCGGCCTCGTAGAGCCCCATGTTCATGAGGCAGAGGCCGAGGCTGCGCCCCGTGAGGAACTCCGACGACAGGTAGCAGACGCGCTTGACGTCGCGCTCGACGTGCGTCCGCTGCGTCGCGAGCCAGCGGTGCACGAGGCGGTCACGCACCGTGTGCGCGAACGCCTGATAGAGGTCGTACGGCGACGCCTCGCGCACGTCCTTCGCGCACGTGTGGATGAGGTGCTCGACGACCGCGAGCCGGAACTCGTCGGTCTGCAGGCTCGCGCGCCGGCCGGCCGGCTTCGGACGGCCGTTCTCGGAGGCATGGACAATCGCCGTCACGTTATGATGAAAGCACTCGCCCGGTTACCAGGACGTTTCGGATGCGTCGGAACTCTGAAACTCGGCGCCGGCGCTCACGCCGCGGACTTGGGCTCGCCCGGCGAGACGTCGACCGAGACCCACAGGTCGTGGCGGCCGCCGCCCATGATGACGCCGCGGACGGGCGTGACGTCGCTGAAGTCGCGGCCCCAGGCGACGGTGATGTGCTGCTCGCCGGGGACGAGGTCGTTGGTCGGGTCGAGCGGCAGCCAGCCGGACGCGGGCACCCAGACGGCGAGCCAGGCGTGCGAGGCGTCGGCGCCCACGAGGCGCGGCTTGCCGGGCGGCGGGCGCGTCACGAGATAGCCGCTCACGTAGCGCGCCGGCAGGCCGAGCGCGCGCAGGCAGGCGAGCTGGACGTGCGCGAAGTCCTGGCAGACGCCACGGCGGAGCTTGAGCACCTCGTCGACGGGCGTCGCGATCGTGGTCGCGCGGCTGTCGTAGACGAAGTCCTTGTAGATGCGCGTCGTGAGCTCGCGCGCCGCCTCGACGATCCCGCGGCCCGCGGTGAACGAGGTCAGGGCGTACTCGCGCGCGGCCGCCGACGACGTCGGGACGTGCGGCGAGGCGAAGGCGTAGGCGCGCGCGGCGCGGGCCTCGGCGTCGGCGCCGGCGCGCACGGCGTCGCGGACGGCCTCCCAGGGCGCGCTCGTCGCGGGCAGGGGCGGCGCGGGCGCGACCTCGACGTCGGCGCGCGACGTGACGCGCAGGTTGTTGTGCGGCTCGTGGATCTCGACGTAGCTCCAGCGGTTGCCGAAGTCGTCGACGCGGTCGCGGCGCACCGCCGGCGGGGGCGTGATCTCCAGCTCCTCGCGCAGGCAGGCCTGGGCGGGCGTCGCGCGCGGCAGCAGGTGCAGCGCGTGGTGCGAGGTCGAGACGCGCTCCGAGTAGAGATACTCGGTGACGTGGACGACGTGGTGGATCATCGCTCGCTGGAGGCCTCGGGCGGCCGCCACGTCAGGCGCGCGAGCTGCCGCGCCTGCGTCGCGTGGTTGAGGTAGCTCTCCGTGAGGGCGTCCGAGAGCGCCGGCAGCTCGCGCGCGAGCTCGGCGATCAGCGCCACGAGCGCGGGCCGGCGCTCGTCGGCGTCGACCTCGGCGAGCCGGCGCACGCTCGTCTCCTCCATGCGCGACAGCAGCGCGTCGGCGCCTCCGGCGAGCGCCGACTCGATGCCGTCGCGGGCGCGCCCCGGCAGGTGCGGCAGCTTGACGATGTGCTCGAGCAGCGCGCCCATCTGGAAGACGACCGAGCGCGGGTTCGTCGGGTCGGTGAGCAAGAGGTCGAGCACGGGCGCCGCGTGCAGGCTCGCGAGGTAGCGCCGCCGGTAGGTAATGGCGCTGTCGGCGGCCTCGAGCAGCGACTCGAGGATGAGCGGCTCGGCGGGCTGCGCCGTCGTCACCGTCGCGTCGATCGTGAGCGCGAGGCTCACGGCGCGCTCGAGGCGTCGGCCCATGTCGAGGAACCGCCAGCCGTGCCCGCGCGACATGCTGTCCATGACGAGGCCCGAGAGCGCGGCGAGGAGCGCGACGAGGCGATCGAGCAGCGACGAGAACGCGCCCGTCGTGTTGACGACGCCGACCCACGTCTCGGCCTCGCGCAGCTCCTGATCGAGCGCCGTGATGACGCGCCAGGTGTCGCTCGAGAGGCGGTCGCGCGCGGCGCGCCCCACGCGGTGCACGGCGCGCAGCGTGTCGGACAGCGTGCCCTGCTTCTCGTCGAAGATCAGCGCGGCGATCTCGGCGAGGCGATCGCGCTCGCCGGCGGCCGCGTCCGGGGGCGCCGGCATGCGCGCCTGTGCCCGCAGCGCCCGCAGGAGCGAGTCCGTCGGCTCGGCCCCGTCGGGCAGGCGCGCGACCGCCGTGCGCGCGAGCCGCGCCATGGCGTCCAGCCGCTCGGCGTAACGCCCGAGCCAGTAGAGGTTGTCGGCCACGCGGCTCGGCAGGTCACCGCCGCCGCGCGAGAGCTCGACGGGCGCGCCCGCCGGGCGCAGCAGCGAGAGCGTGCTGACGGGGCCGTCGGCGACGACCCAGGTGTCCTGGCTGGTCGCGCCCCGCTGGATCGAGATGTCGTGGCGCTGGTCGCCCGCCGCGACGACGCCGAGGCCGCCCGGCATGACGTGGTAGCCGCCGCCCACCGGCGACCCCGCGTCGGAGACGGCGAAGCTTCGCATGAGCAGCCGGCGCGGCTTCAGCTCGCCCGCCTCCCAGAGCGGCGTCGTCGACAGCGTCGCGCGCCGCTGCGCGACCCAGGCCGACGGGTTCGCCTGCAGGCGCGCGCGCAGCTCGACGAGCCCCGCCGCGTCGAGCTCGTCGCAGAAGATCGGCTCGATGCGCCCGGTCGGGAAGGCCGGCTTGATCACCATGTCGCCGAGCTGGGCCAGGACGTGCGCGAGCACGCGCGGCTCGCCGCACCACCAGGTCTCCACGCTGGGCAGCGCGAGCTCCTCGCCGAGCAGCGCGCGGCACACGGCGGGCAAGAAGGGCATGAGGGCCGCCGTCTGCACGACGCCACTGCCGAGCGCGTTCGCGATGGCGACGTTGCCCTCGCGCACGGCCTCGAGCAGCCCGGGCACGCCCAGCGCCGAGTCCGCGCGCAGCTCCAGCGGATCGCAGAAGTCGTCGTTGAGCCGCCGGCGGATGACGTCGACGCGGTGGAGGCCGCCCAGCGTCTTCACGTAGACGCAGCCCTCGCGCACCGTGAGATCGGCGCCCTCGACGAGCATGTAGCCGAGGTACTGCGCCAGGAAGGCCTGCTCGAAGTAGGTCGCGTTGTACGGCCCCGGAGACAGCAGCACGACGCGCGGGTTGTCCCCGCCCTGCGGCGCGAGCGCCGCCATCGTCCGCCGCACCTGCTGGAAGTAGGTCGCCAGGCGCTCGACGTGACAGTCGCGGAACTCGTCGGGCAGGACGCGCGAAATGATGATGCGGTTCTCGAGCGCGTAGCCCGCGCCCGAGGGCGCCTGGGTGCGGTCAGCGAGGACGCTCCACGCACCCGAGCCCCCGCGCACGACGTCGGCCGCGTAGAGGTGGAGGAAGCGCCCGCCCAGCGGCACGACGCCGCGACAGGGGCGAAGGAAGCCCGGGTGCGCGAGCACGAGCTCCGCGGGCAGGAGGCCCTCCTCGAGCACGCGCTGTGGCCCGTAGATGTCGGCGAGGAGGGCGTCGAAGAGGCGCGCCCGCTGCGTGACGCCCCTGGCCAGCGCCGCGTGCTCTCCCGCGCCGACGACGATCGGCATGGGCCCGAGCGGCCACGGGCGCTCCAGGCCCTTGGCGTCGCCGTAGACGTTGAAGCTCACGCCGTTGTCGTGGATGAGGTGGCGCGCCTCGGCCCAGCGGCGCGCGAGCTCGCCCGCCGGGAGCGCGTCGAAGCGCGCCGCGAAGGCCCGCCAGGCGGCCCGGATCTCGCCGCGCTCGTCCGCGAGCTCGTCGAGCCCCGCGGCCCGGGCGGCGTACGCCCGCAACGTGTCCGACGGCGGGCCCGCGCCGGGCGCCGCGTCGGGCGTTCGGGTTGGATCGGTGGCGGCTCGCAGGGTCGTACCGGGCATCAGGTCAGTTTCAAGGCGCGGCTGACGATAGAGCGCCACGCGTAACCGCCCCGTTTCGGCGGGGTCAGACTTACGTAACGCACACGACGACTGTAGCCGACCAGAGGCTTCTGACGATAGATTCAATTGGTCGTGGCAGAGCCAGACGGGTCGCTCCTTTTGAAGGGTTACGGTGTGCTCCCCGGCGCCTACGACGAGCTCGTGGACGCGTCCGGCGCGCCGCGCTCGCATGCGCTCGTCGCCACGGAGATGCTCGACGGGCTGACCCCCGAGGGCTTCCAGCGCTGCCAGTCGCTCGCCGAGCTGTCGCTCGTGCAGCAGGGCGTCACGTTTTCGGTGTACTCGGACCAGCGCGGCACCGAGAAGGTCATGCCGGTCTGCCTCGTCCCGCGCGTCATGGGCGCGGCCGAGTGGTCGCGCGTCGAACGCGGGATCGTGCAGCGCCTCGCCGCCCTCGAGCTCTTCCTGGCCGACGTCTACGGCGAGCAGCGCACGCTGCGCGAGGGCGTCGTGCCGGGCGAGATGGTCGAGAAGTCGAAGAGCTTCGTGCCGCGGCTGCGCGGCATCACGCCCGCGGGCGGGGTGCGCATCCACATCGCGGGCGTCGACCTCATCCGCGACCCGGCGGGCACGCTGCGCGTCCTCGAGGACAACCTGCGCACGCCCTCGGGCGTCTCCTACGTCCTCGAGAACCGCCAGGTGACGAAGCGCGTCTTCCAGCACGCCGTCGAGGGCGGCGTCCGCCGCGTCGACGACTACCCGTCGCAGCTCGCCGAGGCGCTGCGCTCGGTCTCGCCCGAGGGCGTCGACCCCGAGGAGTCGACCGTCGTCGTGCTGACGCCCGGGCCCTTCAACTCGGCCTACTTCGAGCACAGCTTCCTGGCGCGCTCCATGGGCCTCGAGCTCGTCGAGGCGTCCGACCTCGTCGTCGACGGCGATGACGTCTTCGTCCGCACGACGATGGGCCCGCGCCGCGTCCACGTCATCTACCGGCGCACCGACGACGCCTACATCGATCCGGAGTTCTTCCGGCCCGACAGCCTGCTGGGCGTCCCCGGCCTCATGCGCGCCTGGGCCAAGGGGCGCGTCGCCCTCGCGAACGCGCCGGGCAACGGCGTCGCCGACGACAAGGCGATCTACCCCTTCGTGCCCGACCTCATCCGCTTCTTCCTGAGCGAGGACCCCATCCTCGAGCAGGTGCCGACCTTCGTGTGCGCGCGCCGCGACGATCGGATGTACGTCGTCGAGCACCTCGACGAGCTGGTCGTCAAGGCGGTCGACGAGGCGGGCGGCTACGGCATGCTGATGGGCCCGCAGGCGACGCAGGCGGAGCGCGACAAGTTCCGCGAGCTCGTGCTCGCCGAGCCGCGCAAGTACATCGCCCAGCACCGCGTCGAGCTGTCGACCTGCCCGACGTGGGTGCCCGAGCGCAAGCGCCTCGAGCCGCGCCGGGTGGACCTGCGGCCGTTCGCGCTCGCGAGCCGCGCCGTGGGGACGATCCCGAGCCGCTGGGTCCTCCCCGGCGGCCTCACGCGCGTGGCGCTGCGCGAGGGGTCCTACGTCGTGAACTCGAGCCAGGGCGGCGGCTCGAAGGACACCTGGGTGACGGTGAATTCGTGATCTCTCGCGTCGCCGATCACTGCTTCTGGGTGGGCCGCTACCTCGACCGCGCCGAGAGCACGGCGCGCCTGCTGCAGGTCACGCGCTCGCTTGCCTTCGACGCCGAGATGCCGACGCAGGCCGTGTGGCGGCCCGTCGTCACCGTCTCGGGCCAGTATTCCGACTTCTGCGAGCGCTTCGGCGACAAGGCCGCCGGCCAGGGCGACGCCGTCCAGCGCTACATGACGTGGGCTCCGGAGAACGCGGTCTCGATCAAGAGCTCGATCTGGGGGGCGCGCGAGAGCGCCCGCTCGGTCCGCGAGGTCCTGTCGCTCGACATCTGGCAGGCGACCAACGAGCTGTACCTCTGGTTCGTGAGCGAGGAGGCGCAGCGCACGTACGCCCTCGACCGCGACGAGATCTACCGGCAGATCCGCCGGCAGACGCAGCTGTCGCTCGGGCTCGTGCGCAGCACGATGCTGCACGACACGCCCATGGACATCCTCTGGCTCGGCGTCCTCCTCGAGCGCATCGGGCAGACGGCGCGCATCCTCGACATGCACCACTACCTGCTCGACGGCAACGGCAACGGGAAGCAGAAGGACGACGCGCCCAAGGAGACCGCCCCCGGGAAGCACCAGATCGTCCAGACGGCGCTGTGGCTGTCGCTCCTGCGCACCTGCTCGGGCTTCGAGGCCTTCATGCGCGTGCACAAGGGCCGCGTGACGGGGACCGACGCCGTCGAGTTCCTCCTCTTCGAGGAGCGCTTCCCGCGCTCGCTGCGCTACTGCGTGCGCTCGGCGCTCGGGCTCGTGCGCCGCATCTGGCCGGCGGAGATGGCGGCCATCGGCGGCGCGCCGCTCGCGCGCCTGGCGGCGCTCGACGCCTGGCTGGGCGAGCGCAAGAAGGACGTCGAGCCGTCGTCGATCCACGACCTGCTCACGCACGTCGTCGACGAGACGGCGCTCGTGTGCAGCGAGGCGCGGCACGCGATGTCGGGCGCGACGGCGGCCTCGGAGCCGACCGCCGAAGGCACGCAGACGCAGCAATGATCCGCGTCGCTGCTTTTTACGCGTGAGAAACCCACCCGAAACGCAACTGGCCCCAGAATCGGAGGTGATGCTGAACACCGCCGAGCGGAACCGCTCCGTGCAGGTGCACGAGCGCGCCGACCGCAGCCTGGACGGGATCTTTCGCCTCATCGAGGCCGCGGGCCAGCCGCGCCCGCTGGACGAGGTGCTGGCGCGCATGTGCGCCGACGTCGCCGTCATCGCGGCCGCCGCCGTCGTGAGCATCTACGTGCGCGACGGCGAGGGACCGGACGGCGACGGGCAGGTGTTCACCCTGCGCGGCAACGTCGGCTTCCCGGCCGACTCGGTGGGCCGCGTGCACCTGCGCCAGGGGGAGGGCATCACGGGCTTCGTCGCCGAGCGGCTCCTGCCCGTCTCCGTCGCCGTCGCCGACCGCGACGAGCACTTCAAGTACATCCCCGGCCTCGGCGAGGAGCGCTTCCCGGCCATGCTGGCCGTGCCGGTCGTGCGCGGCGGCGTCGCCGCGGCCGTGCTCGTCCTGCAGCGCGGCCCCGACCACGAGTTCGCGAGCGAGGAGGTCGTGCTCGCGACGGCGCTCGCCGCGGTCATCAACCACGCGCTCGAGCGCGCCGACGAGCGCGAGCGCGCCGCGCGCGAGGCCTCGCGCGCGAGCGTGCGCCTGCCGGGCCGTGCCCTCTGCGCGGGCGCCGCCATGGGGCGCGCCGCGCTCCTCCCGACGCTGTCCGCGGTCGCGCGCACGGCGGCGCCGGCCGCGCCGACCGGCGTCACCGTCGACGCCGCGCTCGAGCGCCTCGGGGCCGACGTGCGCAAGCTCGCCGCCGGCGTCTCGGGCAGCGCCGCGCGCGACCTCGCGAGCGCGACGCTCATCCTCGACGACCGCCGCTTCCGCGACCGCCTCGCCGCCGCCGTGGGCGGCGCGGCGCCGCTCAAGAGCATGTCCGAGCTCGCCCGCGAGTACGCGCGCGTGGCCTTCACGGCGGCCGCGGGCGACCCGACGACCGAGGCCCTCATGACCGAGCGCGCGGCCGAGATCGAGGACCTCTGCGTGATCGTGCACGCCGCGCTCACGGGCCAGACGCTCGTCCGACCCGGCGACATTCTCGTCACCGAACGCCTCGGCGTTCTCTTTGCGGCGCACGCGCTCTCACGCGGCGTCTCGGCGATCGTCGCCGACGGGCCGCTGCCCGAGGACGGCGCCGTCGCGGCGCTGGCGCGCGCCGCGGGGGCGACGCTCATCGCGGGGGTCTCCGGCGTCTTCGCGTGGGTGCACCCCGGCGATCTGCTCGTCGTCGACGGAGACGCCGCCGCGGGCAGCGTGCGCGTGAACCCCGAGGCGACGCAGGTCGCGCGCTTCCGCAACCAGCGCGCCTGAGCGAGCCCCGTTTTTGCGACGCCGTCGCGCTCCGCCTACGATGACCGCGTGAGCATCTTCCAGAACCTCGCCCTCGCGGGCCTCGCCGCCGTCGGTCTCGCCGCGTGCGGTGGCTCGAGCGGCAGCTCGATCTCGACCAAGCCGCTCGCAGGCACCGTCAACGGTCAGCCCTGGATGTTCGTCGACGGCGAGACGGACTTCTTCCTGTCCTCGAATCCCGGCGACCACTTCTTCGCCATCCTCTACGACACGCCCGTCGTCGCTTCGTGCACGGTGGCCGATCCGCCGCTCTCGAAGGGGCACCTCATCCTCGAGATCCCCAAGATGCCCGGCGTCTACGCGCGAGGCGGGACCTTCGTGTTCCCCGACCCCACCACCGGGCGGGACGACAATGACATCGCGACGACTGGAACCCTCGAGGTCACGTCGGTCTCGTCGACGCAGATCACCGGCGGCGTGAAGATGTCGTTCGACGCCAAGAACACCGTCGACGGTCAGTTCACGATCAGCGTCTGCCAGCAGTAGGGCGCCGGCGGACTCTATCCCACCTAGTCCGACACCGCGCCCGGTCGTGGAGCCCGGGGTCCCCAGCGTGATGCGTCTTGCCTCATTCTCCTTCGAGAAAACACCCCTAGGGCCGCCAGACGAACGTCGATCGACCGCGCCACATACAGTACGATGACCATCCGGCCGACGATCGATTTCTCGACGGTGATGATTCCGAAAATCGACCCTCGAAATTCTTCCCGACCACGGTGCATCGCTCTCGACCACCGTGCACCGCGAGCCACATTCGGGACGGCTAGCATCTTCATGACTGCTGGAGCCCTCTCGTCAGAAGTGTGCCCCAGTCGATT
>Ga0265314_10004934_pt1 | contig 12184 bp, 10 predicted proteins | sample 4126metaG_FD_203106 | JGI IMG/M metagenome (GOLD analysis project Ga0265314, IMG submission 203106) | Rhizosphere microbial communities from Carex aquatilis grown in University of Washington, Seatle, WA, United States - 4-1-26 metaG | ecosystem: Host-associated > Plants > Roots > Rhizosphere >... | reverse complement strand
TCAATGGCGGCAGCAACGGAAACTTCCTCACCGGTTTCGGCGCCTCGGTCACTCTTTCCGGTTTCAATCCTCTGCTCACCATTAACGGACAGACATATACCCTGATTAGGACGCCAATTGGTCTTCAGACTATGGGTCTTAACGGCTTTTATGCATTGGCTAACGATATCGTTTTTGCCTCGGGCACAAATTTCACGCCCATCGCCTTGGGATCAAGTTTCAGCGGCAACTTCGATGGGTTGGGCCATACGATCTCCAATCTGACCATCAACAATTCATCGGCAAATAGTTTGGGGTTGTTCAGCCAACTTTCCGTCGGCGCCATTGTAAGAAATGTTGGCTTGATTGGTGGCAGCGTTACCGTTGCGAATGACGCAGTCCCGGGGGGAACTAATTATAATTTTCCAGGGGTCGGAACGCTCGCTGGCGTGAACTATGGGGAGATAATCAACACCTACTCAACAGGAAATGTGAGTCCTGGTACCTATTCGATAGGAAATTTTGGCGAGGGTAATGGTTATCGCGCGTCTGGCGGTTTGGTGGGAATTAATTGGGGCACCATTGCGTACAGTTATGCCACGGGGTCAATTACCTGCGGCGATGGGTGCGCATTCGCTGGCGGCTTAGTAGGTTTCAATGGAGGCATCCAACTTCCGGGTGGCTTAGGTCCCGCCACCATCGTTTCGAGTTTTGCTACCGGGTCGGTGATTGCTGGATTCGCCTCTGGGCCGCTTGGCGGGTTAGTAGGCGACAATGGAGGTCTTATTACTTCAACCTATGCCACGGGATCGGTGACCGCTGGCAACAACTCGGGTCAAATGGGTGGCTTGGTAGGCTACAATTTTGGCGGCGGAACCATAACATCAAGTTACGCCACCGGGGCTGTAACTGGCGGGGGCGATCCCGCCAATGTCTTGCCGGGGTTGATCGGACACCTGGGCGGATTAGTAGGCACCAGCCTGAATATTATTAACTCCAGCTTCGCAACCGGAGCAGTAACGGGGGGCGATAATGCGCAGTTCCTCGGCAGCTTGGCCGGTAGCGTAACTTCTACGCCAATCTCCAGTTTCGCAACAGGGTTGGTCACTCCCGGCCAAAACTATACCTACCCGCTAAGCTCTAACGGCGGGCTACCTCAGATACTTCAGGATGGAATCGCGTTCTTTGGACGCGCATACTACAACATCGGCGGTCTCGTCGGAAACATTCCCAACTACTCCGGCACCGGCCGCATCGCTGCGGTCACGTCGAGTTGGGATTTCGTAAATACATGGTACGTGGGACCGAGCGGTCTTCCGCTCTTGCAAGCTTTCCGGCCAGCAACTCCGCCGCCACTGCCGCCACCTCCGGGTAGTTCGCCAAATTTGATTATCGTCTCGTACAACCCGGGTCTTCTTAGTCCGATCAATACGAACAGCACAAGCAATCCATTCGGTCTTAGCAATTCGCAACGCTTGCTTTTGGTTACGGACATAGGAAGCGCATCGAGCGATCTATTTCACATCCCAACCTATCGGGGAATATTCACAGCGATTAATTATGCAGATGTCGGCATGAGACTCGGGTCCGCGCTCAATCGCGGAGATGCTCCCGGTGTCATCGGTGTGCTGAGTGGAGCTGGTACCGCAGCTCTTATCTTAGCGGGCGCGGGTGAGGTAGGCGAGTATACGTTACTCGGATGCACAGGCGGGCCGGTTGGGTGCGCTGCGGGCGCATTTATCGGGTTCGTTGTAATTATCGCTGCTGGCGCGTATGCTGAACAAGGAGCCGAACAGTTCGGTTCTTCCGTCGCAAATGAATTTGACAACTCTGCCGCTCATCAATTGCCCACCATGGATTCATCACCGTAGGTTCTCGCCTATGTCCAAAGGAAAAATACGAATATCAGAGCGCAAGGCACTTCTGATCATTCTGGTGGGGTCCTGGTTCTGGAGCGCGCCACACATTTGCGCGGCAAATAGCATCGTTGCGAGCGATAGTCCGAATAAGGTTCAGATTGGAAAAGCTCTGGATGATTATCGCTACTTTATGATGTCTAATGGCCCCCAAGAATTCTCTTCAACTCTCTTACAAGAAATAGCTGGAAAAGAGCAGGCCCCGCCGGAATTGGAAATCGGGGACATCTCCGCACTCAGTTCGTTGTTTATGAAAGGCGCAGTTCCAATTGTCCTGATCAATAATGCCGCCGCCTTTTACAATCCGTTTTGTGATATAATGTTAGTGTTAAAGTTAGAGTTTGACGACACGACGAAAAAGGTTCGTATCCTCGGGAGCTTTACAGTTGGCGGCGAGAGTTTTTCTGAGGCCGCTGGAGAGCACGAAGAATCTGTAGAAAACGCTGATTTTAATTTCACCAAAGTGCCATTTCCTGAACGACTAGTAAAACGAATGGCACAAATAACTTCTCTTTTGGAGACAAAAGACCCAACATCTTTGTACCACTTTTTGAAGCCGCACATTGATCATAGGGCTTTGTTGGGACGCTATTTATTTCTTCGACCACATATTTCCCGCAACGAACGAGCGGCGCTGGATACTATCAGCGGCGCACTTCAAGTCGGCGATATTGCTAGACTTGCTAGTGATAAAAATGTCGTATTCAAATATCCTTTTAAATTGGAAGATTTGCCAAATTCATTAAAAGTCCCCTACAACCTCGTATTCGCGATGGGTTCGATGCAAAATAGAATATCTTATCTCGAACCAGAGAATGATCCATTGATAGTGATACGCGTCGAAACCGTGGAAGAAAATGAAAAGATTTCAGTTTCAAGTATTGTGGTGCTTTCTTGGATGAAACCATTCAAAAAGATTGGGGGGCAATAATATTACCGCTCTCTCCGGGTCTAGCTCTTGGCTTCGCATGCATACTATCGTCAATTTAAGTCGCCTTAGTACGCACGAGCCGTTGACCTTCATTCACAATTGCCATCACACCGCCGCCAACCTTGATGTCGAGCATCAACATGAGGTCGGACAAGTCGGCGTACTGAATGCATGCGCCTCGCCGCTTGTTGGCTGCGAGCTGCTCGGGCGTACCGTGCAACGTCACTCCCCATTTTCCGAGAAAGCGCTGCTTGAATTGCAAACTCGTGACGTAGGCGTTTATGTAGTTTCTGATCGCGTTTTCATCCACGGCCGCGACAGGAACATGCAGACAATCCGGTAGCGCCCACCGAGCAAGGTCAATTTTCGCGCCACTTGATCAACCAGAAACGACCTTCGTCCCCACGGCTCCAAGCCTCAGCGCGGGCTCTATAATTGGAGCTACCCCGCTTGCGCACAACCTCTGGATGAGTTTTTATCCTGCGGGGCATTGCCGGTAACGAGGGGGCCGGAGATGATTTTGCGGCGCGTTGGTGAGTTTTTTCAAAGGATCGATTGGTCGGCACGATTGAAGGCGTTTGGAGAGGCCGTGGGCGCGCTCGTCGGGGGAGCCATCCTCTTCGGCGGCACCGTGATCGTTCTCAATTTCATTCATGATCGGATCACCGGCAATCCCGCAAATTGGATGCCGATTGCGCTGCTTGCGGCAACCTTCGGCGCGGCAATCGGTGTCACGGGCTGGCTCAAAAGATACGTCGCAAGCTCGGCACGCGACGAGGAAAGCCGATTGGTTTCATATCTGAGGGTTGCAGTACCGGCGGTTCTAGAACCGCTCGTGCTAGCTCTCTTTCTTCTGCTCCTCGGCGTTTTGACTGTGCCGATTCCACATGACCGTGAACTTGTCGTGCTTTTGGTGCTCGGGGCCGGATTTGCTTTCGGTCTGGGAAATAGTTTTCTCGCAATTTGTAACCACGCTTACAAGCGCCATGAATTTCTTACGCTGGTAGTGACGGGCTTCGTCATTCAAGGCGCATGTGCGGGCGCTGGCTTTCTAATTCTATGCCTTTTTGGCTGGCTGGAGTGGCAAGGCATGCCGGTGTTTGCGTGGAATTCGATGCCTCAGGTGATAATTATCGGCGCGCTACTCGGCGTTGCTTTCGAGCTTTGGCGCAAATTTGCGAGGCCGCGCGGCTGGACCGCGACGGTCACCATCGGGGCGGTTATCGGCTTACTGGCGAATGTTGCGAGCCGGGGCAAGTTGCTGGTCATTGGTCTATGGTGGATCGGCGTCGGTGGCATCGTGCTGTTGATCACATGGGGCTACGCGCGAACGGAGTTCAAGCCCGAAGACGCAACATGGCACTGGATCGTCGTAGTCATAGGGGCCGCCGTCGGGGCCTATTGGCTGTTCGCTCGCGGCCTTGGGCCAGCATGGAACGCGATTGCTACACCCGCACGATTGACCGATGACGATTTCGTACATGGCAGCGCCGACCTCGCCGACGAAGATGAAGCGGTACGCGCCGCACGCGGCGGCCGCCGATGACCGCCGGGCGCGGGCTGCATCTGGGGCGATTTTGGGACGAAAAGACAAAGCGGTTCGGCGAGCGGCGCGTTTATGAAGACGAGCGCCACGCGATAGTCTTCGGCCCGACCGGAACCGGTAAAACAACGCGATTCCTGATGGTCGATCTGTTGAGCGATTGTCTCGATGATCGCTCGATCATCGTGGTCGATCCAAAGGGCGAATTGGCGGCGGTGACGGCCAAGCATCGTCACGGCCTGCGCGGCCATGAAGTCAAAATCCTTGATCCGTTCGGCAAGCTGCACGAAGCGGTCAAGGACAGGCCGGACATTTACGGCTATCTGCTCGACAAAGGCATCACCGAAAGCGCCGGGTTTAACCCGCTCGCGGTGCTCGATCCAAAGTCCCCCAATTTCTACGACGATGCGGCGGCGATTGGCGAAGCCTTGATCAAAATCGAAGGCAAGGAGCCACACTGGTCCGAATCCGCGCAAGGCCTCGTAGTCGGCCTGATCATGTGGGAGAAGCTTCGCAACGGCCCCAACGCAAACCTTGAAAATGTGCGCGCCCTTTTGACGGAGCCTGACAGATTCGAAGATATCCCCGGTGCGGACGGAAAGGCCGTAAGCGAACTTGTCGGCGGCTTGCGAATGACAGCGCGGCAAATGGTCAATGAAGGCGGCTACGAAATCGCCAGTCTCGCCGCCCGCTTCACGCGCGCCACGGACGAAATCGCGAGCATCCGTTCGACCGGCGATACCCAAACGCGCTGGCTTCTGTCGCCGCGCGTGCGTGCGGATTTAAAGAGGGAGCCGGGGATCGATTTCGCGCAGCTCAAGAAGCGGCCGACAACGGTCTATGTGATTCTGCCAGCCGAACGCATACGGACGCACAGCGTGTGGCTGCGGCTCGTGATCGTATCGGCGTTGCGGGCGCTATACCGGCCGGGTGGCTTGCGCACCATATTGCTGATCGACGAAATGGCCGCGCTCGGACATCTTAGCCCGCTCGAAGACGCATTCGGCCTGGTGCGCGGCTACAAAATTCAAATCGCGGGCTTTGTCCAAGACCTTGGGCAACTGAAGGCCCTATATCACGACCGCTGGGAGTCATTCATGGCGAATGCGGGAGTGGTGCAAGGCCTAGCCCCGAACGATCTGTTTACGGCGGATTGGATGTCGCGGCGCGCCGGGCAGACGACAATCCCAGCCAAGGGCATCAGCCGGAGCATAGGGCAAGCGCCGCGCGGCGGGACGGAAACCGATAGCGAAAACTGGCAGCAAGTCGCTCGCGCGAGGTTTCTGCCGCACGAGCTGTTCGGATTCGAGAAAGGCACGGGCCTCTTGTGGCTCGCGGGCCTTGCCGACAGTGTGAAATTCTCAGCGCCCGGTTATTATGAAATTCCGGAATGCCGAGCCCGCGCGTTGCCAAATCCGTATGTCGAGAAATAGCAATTTTTCGGAGGGCCTACAGCATGGCTAACATCGGCATTTATCAATCACTTGAGTTTTGGTGGTTTTGGAAATTCAATATTTGGGGCACGATGTACTACATTCTAGGCGCAACCACGATTATTTCGTCGTCGTTCGCTGCTCTTCGGCCGAAATCCGGAAAGCGCGTTTTCGCGTACAACAGCGATGCTTGGAATGTCCTTGCCGCAGCAGGTGCGATCTCGGCAGCAATTATTGGTACGTTTCATCCGCAGGATAAGGCCGAGCGCTTCAACGCTGCTTGGATTTTGCTCCACGAGGCAATGTCGAGTGAACAACCTAATCTTGAAACACTTGGCGCGGCGCGAGATCAGGGAGAGAGGATCATCAATCAGGAACTCTTTGCAAAATACATCGACCGAAAAAAATAGTCGAACTCGCGCTAGGACCACATACGCGCGGCGAACGCGCGTTCCTCCGGACCGATCACGTCCCCGTAAATCGACGTGGTCTTTAGCGACGCATGGCCGAGCCAGCGCTGTACGAGGTGTGGCGGCACGAAGGCCTCGAAGGCATTCACGCCAAACCCGTGCCGTAGTCCCTTGGGCGTGGCGGCCGTGCCGTTTATCCCAGCCGCCATCATGATCCGTTTGACGCGCCGCCAAGCCGTCGTGCGACTCCATTTCCAGAGCCGCTTTGCGGCAAGCTGCGGATCACGTTGGCGGTGTCGGAGATCGAAAACGCGATTGAGTTCAATCAATAGGGCGCGCGGCAACGGCACTTGTCGAATAATGCCGCGCTTCCGGCGCTTCAACGTTTCTATAATTGCTACGCCACTCTCGATATCGATGGCTGCAGCGGTGAGCGACAGCACCTCAGAAATTCGCGCTCCGCTCCAGCGCAACACAAAACAGAATAGGCGAACTTCTGGAATGGCTTGTCGCGCAAACTCTATGAAACGTTTGCGCTCAGAGGCATTGAGATATTTTCTTCCGCCGGTCGTGCCGTACAGGCTCATCCCGGCGCGGGCATGCAAACGCATCAATGCCTCGCCTGAAACAGAATGGCCGATAGTGTTGCAGCACGGAAACCTCCGAAAAATAGCGGTTGCGCGCAGTCGGCAGAATTTGATCCGAATTTGTAACGCAATTATGCAGCGAAAATCAAGAGTCATTCAACTATTTGAAACACTATCGGCCATTTTGTTCCTCTGAACAAACTCATATAAACGCCAAACCGACGGATGCCTCGCAATTCAGAATAGCGGTCGGTAACTTTCGAAGGCGAAGCCTGCGGGCTTTCATAGCGATAACCCTCTCGATCGTCGGCGGATATGGCGGGGCTGCAAGAGCGCAATCCTCTTCCGGCTCCGTTCAGGATTTGCTGCGGCAAGCTGAAGCCGCATACCAGATTGGTCATTACCCAGAGGCTGCTGCACTCTTTACGAAGGCCGCCGATCAAGGTGATGCCACGGCGCAATTTGAAATCGGCACTATGTATATGTCCGGCAAGGGCGTGGAAAAGAACTGCGCGACGGGGGTGGCGTCGCTTCTCAAGGCCGCTGACCAGAACTTTTCGCCCGCGCACGGTGCGCTTGGCGCGATGTACCGCGATGGCATTTGCGTAGGCCGCGATGATCCAACGGCCGTGACTTGGCTTCTAAAGGCCGCCAATACGGACGACGCTGCCGCGCAATTTCTATTGGCCCAAATGTATGCGGCGGGGCGAGGCGTGGCTCCGGACGATAAGATGGCAATGGCTTGGTTTCTAAAGGCGGCCAATCATCAAATCGCGACCACTGAATTCCATGCCCAGGCATTGAAGCCAGTCGTAACGAGTGCGCAAACCAGCGTTGGCGTTATGTATCTGGCTGGCAAAGGCGTCAACCCGGATTATGGACAGGCCCTAAATTGGTTGCAGAAGGCCGCGAACGGCGGCAATCCGGATGCACAGTACTGGATCGGCACGATATATGAGTTTGGACTTGGGTTGGCAAAAGATGTCGCCGAAGCAAGGGTTCGCTATCAAAAGGCAGCCGAGCTAGGGAGCGATCTAGCGAAGACAAAGCTCGCGGAGCTAAAGGACGGATCGGGCAACAACGCGGGGACGATAAATTTAGTGTGCGACGACGTAACTGGCGGGGGACAACCCGTTAAGTCATTTGTATTTATTGATCCAGCGTCAAAATACGTGAAATTTCAAGAGCCAAAAAACACAATGGAATTTAGAGACGGGGTGTTCGGCAAGATAGTGACACGTGGAATGGCTTATTGGATGACTTACCAAGCGCCAGGCCAGCAATTTGTAAACATTGGCAACGATGTCATAACATTTGGTGTCAGAGCGAAAAGTGGGAATCTAGTAATTAAGATAGATCGTCGGTTGGGACTCTGGTCCGTGAACGGCGGTGCACCGGGTCAATGTTCTGTGTTGCCGTCAAAGCGGCAATTTTAAGTGCGTCCATCCGCGTCATAGGCGCTGCCTAGGCAATCCACGCAGCGCGTGGTTCGCGGGCATCCGACCCCGCGCCATAATGGCGGCCTTCTTGCGAGCGGCAAGTTCAAGCGCCGCGCTGCGATTCACGAACGCTAGCGCAGCTTTGCGTGCCTGCGCGAGAGCGCTCAATGTCGCGGCCAACATAGATCGCGGCAGATGTCTTTTCGCGTGCGCAACGCTCGCGGCGAAGTCCGCCATGACACCTTCGCGCGCCGCTGCGGAGCGACGGTGCACGTCGTCGACGATTGCACCGAGAAGCGGGCCTAGTTCCGTGTCAGATGCCGGGGCTTCGTCGCCTTGCGACTGTGGCACTTCCGCGAAATTTTCTTTCTCCACGGTCGCCGGACGCTGAGGTTCAGCTTTTTCGCTGTACGCTGCTCGCGTGATCGGCGTCACTATCCAGCGGGCCAAGCCTAAAAACTCACCCAGCGCGGTTATTCGTGCCGCTGGCCACTGGGTAGATTCATTTCCGCCAGCACCACGTCGCGAGACGCGCGGCATTTGTCCCAAATGCCTGTAAAATTTTGCGCTTCGGCTTCCTCGTCTCCCGCGCCTCGATTCGGCGCGGGGCTTTCCATCTTGCCGTCCCGACGCCGCCCCCGCGCCGGGTGGCCTATCGCGATCGTCCTCGCTCGCGGCTGTTCTCGTGGTCGCGGCGTAATTCGTCGTCGCTCTCGCGTCCGAATTCGCGCAAGAGCTGCTGACGGTGCTTTTCAGGATCGCCACCGCCGATTTTCTGAATCTGTTCGGCCTCGGTTGCGGCGGCGTCCGCGCGTTCGGCGGCGGCTTCGTCCTGCGCACGGGCGACATCGGCGCGTTCTTCCGGTGTTTGCGGTTTATGCGCCTCGCCGCCGAGGAGGCTTTCAAAGAGTCCGGCAATGCCACTTGCAACATCGGCGAGCGCCTTGATTGCGCTGCCGGTCGCGCGGCTTGCATCGTTCGCGCCACGCGGGCTTTCGACTGTCGCTTCTTTTCGCCCGGCGTCGAGTTTGGGCGTTTCCCTCTCCGGCGCGCGCGACGGCTCTAGATTGCGCGCTGTCTCCGGAACACGCGCGGCATCCCGCGACTGGCGGTCACGTTGAATCTTCTTTGCTTCGGCGACGGTCGGCAATCGGGCGGCATCGATGTCCGCCATGCGGTTACGAATGTCTTGCGCATTTGCGTCCTCGACGCGGCGGGACAGGCTATGCGTTCCACCTCTCGGGTCGATCACTACGAAGTCACGGCGGTCGCCGCGCGCAAGAATGAAACCGGCATCGGATAAGGCGGCGGCAAAGGCTTGGCCGCTGCCGGTGCCGCGCCATAGTTCGGTGACCTGTTCCTTGATCTGCTGCGGGCTGAGACCGGTGCGTTCGGCTTGCAGCATTTCGGCATGGCTCGGCGTACGCTGCGGCCGGGCCTGCCCTTCGCGCTCCACATGCGCGCCCTGCACCCGCTCGTGGCCGAATTCGCGTTCAAGGGAGCGGGCGACCAGTTCATGCTTGCGGTAATTGTGGCTGTCGCTGATCGCGGTCATGCGTTCGAGGTCGATCCGCGACCACACGATGTGGAAGTGCTCGCGGTCTTTCTTTTCGTGCACCACCACGACCCGCGCCTGACCCGAAAGGCCAAGCTCCGCCTCCAGTCGGTCAATGGCGTATGTGCGCTGCTCGTCCGTCAGGCGTTCGTCGGCGCGGCTGCTGATCGAGGCGTGATAAAACGGCTTTTTAGTCCGGGTCCCGGCGGCAACGGCTTCCATCTCGGTCAGCGCGCCGCGCAAATCCTCGGCGGCGACGCCCCGGAATTCCAGAAGCTTGACCCGCTCGTTGGTGTCGGTGCGGGTCAGGTGCGCGGCAAGCCTGCTCGCGCCCGCGCAAGCGACGCCCTTAATCACCATGGCCGAGCGCCTTCAGCACCGCCGCGCGCATCTCCGCGACCTCCCGGCGAATGGCGAGCCATTCCGGAAAGCCGGGAATCTTCCCATCCCGATTAAACGCATAGGCCAGCTGGTTCACATTGGAGCCGAGCTTGCCGAGCCAGCCCAACAGCCGCGCCAGCTCCTTACGCTCCGCCGGAGGCTTGTGCACCGCGCGGGGACCGGCGCTGCCGAGAGCCAAACGGCGCAAATACGCGCCGACGCTCAATCCGGCTTGGGTGGCCCTCTCGGCGATTGCCGCATGCTCGGGTTCGGTGCAGCGTACCCCAATGAATCGCTTGCGCGCGTCGTTGACGCGCATGCGGCCTCGCCAAGGCGCGGCGGGTTTCTTCGCTCGTGCAACAGGCGCATCGGTCATCGCCGCGCGCCTCCTGCACGCGGAGGGTCCGGGAGGGCAAAGCTCTCACCGGCCGGGGATGCAACGGGGCCTCCGGCCCCTTGCCAAGCCTGCCCTCGCGACGGCGGGGACGTGATGTGACGGTTTGCCGGTTAGGCAAAACGTTTAACATCACATGGCTTGCACACCTTCCTAACTTGCCTTTCGACCCTACCATAATCTCGATTTACGCTTTGTTAAGAATTGGCTTTCGGAGCAAACTAACCCAGCAGTCGATGATGTCCCGCAGTTGAAGCTCGTCCGGCAGTTAAGGTGTCGTCAGGTCCTGGCGGCGTTCAGTCAGGGTCGAAAAGGGCGGATTTGCTGCGTTGCAAAATGGATTTTGGGTGTCGTTCAAGATAAGCCGCCTTGGGGTGTGACCACCCAAATAGTGGGCTCCCGATAACGCTCGGCTGGCGGATTGCGTATGCAACCGACTCGCCCGCGCGGCGATGAGCGGGGGGGGGGGGGAGTTGGCCGTCATAGGTCGGAAAGCAAGCGGGGTGGTGCGGGCCGGACACCGGATACTTGATACGGCGGACAGCACGGCCCGCCGTTTTACGTGCGCGCAAGCGGGTAGCCTTGTCGGCCTGGGGGCCGCAGGCCACGACTTCACTTTAAGAAGTGGCGTATCAGCCGGAGCGGCACCGCAGGCAATTCGCCAGCCCCGAGACCGGTCAACAGGGCAGCCGCAGGAGCGTCAGTGCAGCGCCCGTTACTCGTCTGAAAGTGACAGGGGACGCGGGACCGACTGCCCCCGGCGAGGGGTGCAATATTTCTTGGGCGAGGGATCGTCACCCCCTGCCTCCGCAGGGGCAGGCTCTGGGCCGAGACGGATGTTCCGCACCTTCGCGGCAACGGCCCCGGCTCGGTGAGCACAGCGAGTAGAGCCCGACCGGCAAAGTCGGACGCGCCCACATAAGCTGCCACCTAAGCTTATTGCCAACCACCGAGTGCATTGGCATAAGCTTAAAACTCTAGTTGAGTCTGGTTCGGCAAGAACAATTGAATGTTGTTTCGCGACAAAAAGACTTTATTTAAGCGGGGAAACAAATGGCAGGTGAGGTCACGGAGTGGATTCGGCGTAATAAGCATGAAGCGCACATATTAATTTACGTTCTGCTTGGTCTCGTCGCGCTCATCGCTGGTGTCGTCTCGTGGAAAATCGAGACTAAAGAAACCAATTCTCTTCTTATTGCTGTTATAGTGCTTCTCGCTACCTCGTGCACCTCTACCTTGCTCTTAATTGAACTAGGACGAACATGGTTCTTCGAATATTACCTGAAAGAGGTCAACCGGGTCTATTTAGAGGCATTCGTAGACCCCCTGTTGTTCGCGCGGCGTTGTGCGGAAGTACTTAACTCGATCAAGTCTGGTGATACAACACAATCGATCTACCTGTCGTCTCATTGCAACATGTTTGCGAGGCCGGTCGCTGACAATGATGAGCAATTAGATAGGGTGAAACGGGTGAACGAAGGAATTTGTAATTATCTCTCCCAGCTCACGCTAAACAAGAACAGCGATAGCCGTCTTCGCCTTCTCATTTATTATGAATCGGAAGTTGATCGAGATGATGAGCTGTTAGGGTACATAGCGGGCCTATCGTCCCTCCG
>Ga0265314_10004930_pt1 | contig 12190 bp, 12 predicted proteins | sample 4126metaG_FD_203106 | JGI IMG/M metagenome (GOLD analysis project Ga0265314, IMG submission 203106) | Rhizosphere microbial communities from Carex aquatilis grown in University of Washington, Seatle, WA, United States - 4-1-26 metaG | ecosystem: Host-associated > Plants > Roots > Rhizosphere >... | reverse complement strand
CAGATCCAGAACAACAAATTCCGTATATCACCGTGCATTCCTCAATAGAAAAATTCGCAGACCAAGCTGCGCCCACTGCCGCACATTTACGGGGCGCGTGACATGGGACGTCTTGGCAAAATCCTGCTGTTGGTGGTTTTCATCGCTTATCCCATTTTGTTGCACACATTCATCCTCAAGGATGAAGTGGAGATGTGGCAACTTCTGTTCGTGTTTGCCCCGCTGCTGGGGGTGGCAGGCTGGGTGGTGTTTCGCATGTTTGCCAAGATCTGGTGGCCGCTGTTGGCGCTGGTGTTCGCGGGTGTGATTTATTTTGTTGTGGCCGGAGGTCATGGGCGCGTTGGGCTGCTCATGGTAAATGGCCTGTCGAATGTGTCCCTTAATCTGTTCCTGCTCTGGCTGTTTGGGCGCACCTTGCTGCGTGGCAGGGAGCCTCTGATTTCGCAGATCTCGCGCCACATCAACGGCGGGTTGCTGCCCGGCGTGGGGGAATACACCCGATATGTCACCATCGCCTGGTGCATCTTTTTCGGGATGCAGGTGGTCGTTTCACTGTCGTTGTATGCGTTTGCGCCGATCGCCGCCTGGTCGTTCTTCATCAATGTGATGAACCTGCCGCTGTTGATCCTCATGTTTGTGGGCGAAAAAACCATTCGCACACTGCGTTTTCCCAACCATCCGAAAACTTCAATTCTGAAGGCGATCGAGGTGTACAGCAAAGATTTTGCTGCGCCCAAGAAAGCGGATAGCTAACACTGGGTGTCTTGTTCAATGTCAGCCATTCCGCTTATTTCCCATAAAGATACCGGCAGTGTTTTCGCCTATTGCGGTGGACACCCGGTCAGTGTTGCGCAATTCCTGCAGCACGTCGCGCATCTGGCACAAGCCTTGCCTCAGCAACAGTACATGCTTAATCTGTGCACGGACCGCTACCGCTTTGCCGTTGGTTTCGCGGCGGCATTGCTGCGCGGACAAACCAGCCTGCTGCCTCCCAACTACACACCCAGTTTCGTAGAGCGTCTGGCACAGCGTTATCCCGGCATGTATTGCCTTGCCGATGGCGATGCGGACTTCAAGGGCGTGGAGGTCATGCACTATCCGCAAATGCCGGAGAGTGGTGCCGTCAAACCTGTCATTCCGACCATTCCAGCGGCGCAGCGTGCTGCCCTGGTATTCACATCCGGTTCCACCGGTGATCCGGTCGCGCATCCGAAAACCTGGGGCAGTATTTGCCGGGGGGCAGATGCCGAGGCTGTGGCTTTGGGTATAGAAAAGAATTCCGGTATGGCGGTGCTGGGCACGGTACCGGCACAACATATGTACGGCCTTGAATCATGCATGCTGCTGGCCATGCAAAACGGTCTGGCAATGGCTGCGGAACGGCCGTTTTATCCGGCAGATATCTGCGCCCGGTTGGCCGCATTGCCACGCCCGCGTTGCCTGATCAGTACACCGGTTCATCTGCGCACCATGCTGTCCGAAGTCGCGGATGTCCCGCCTGTCGAATTTGTGTTGAGTGCCACGGCACATTTGGCGCCACAACTGGCAAGCGAAGCCGAAGCACGGTTTGCTGCACCGTTATACGAAATCTACGGCTGTACCGAAGCGGGCATGGTGGCCAGTCGCCGCACCACGGTGGGCCCCGCCTGGCATCTGCTGCGCGGTATTGAGCTGAAGCTGGACGAGCAGGGTAACCGCGTACTCGGCGGGCATGTCGAGATCGAAGCGCCATTGACTGACGTGATCGAGCGCAACGCCGACGGGACGTTCATTCTGCACGGACGGGCGGCCGATATGGTGAATATTGCTGGCAAGCGCACATCGCTGGCGAGCCTCAATCATCTCTTGAATTCGATATCGGGCGTGCAGGATGGCGTGTTCTTCATGCCGGATGATAGTGACGGCACGATGAAACGGCCGCTGGCTTTCGTTGTGGCACCCGGGTTGCGCGGCGAAGATATAACGGGAGCCTTGCGCAATAGCGTGGATGCCGTGTTCCTGCCGCGCCCCCTGTATTTTGTCGACGCGCTACCGCGCAATACCACCGGCAAGATAACGCACGAGTCACTCCTGAAGTTGCTGGAAAGCTGTGCCCGAAAATGAAAAAACTGACCTTGAGCTTCGCGGCAACGCATCCAACTGCTGCCGGGCATTTCCCAGGCAATCCCATCATTCCCGGCGCGCTGCTGCTGGCTGAAGTGTTACGATGCATAGAGCAGGCCGAGGGTGCGCGATATGCGTCGTGCAATGTCAAAGCGGCCAAGTTTCTGCACCCGGCACGACCGGGCGATACGGTCGAGATCGAATACTCGCATTCGGCGCAGGGCACACTCGAGTTTCAGTGCGCAGTCGGTGGAGCCAGAGTGCTGTCGGGAGGGATTGTTGCAAACACGTAACGAAATCGGAGAAAAAGCTGCGCCGGCTTGGGTAGCCAAACCGGAGCGCAGCAACACGCTGGCGATCCGATTTATCGTGTGGGTGGCGCTCACGCTTGGGCGCCGTGTCGCCCGCCTGTTCCTGTATCCCATCTGTCTATATTTCTTCCTGTTCGCGGGCGAGGCGCGTGCCGCTTCCAAAAAATACCTGCGCAAGGTTTTGGGGCGCGAACCGCGCATCAGTGACGGCTTCCGGCATATTCATACCTTTGCTTCAACGATCCTGGATCGCGTGTTTCTGCTCAACGGACGGTTCAATAAATTCGACGTTCGCGTGCATCTGGACGATGCGGCAAAAGGGATGATAGAGAGCAAGCAGGGTTGCATCCTGCTAGGGGCGCATCTGGGCAGTTTTGAAATCACGCGCGCGTATGCAGACCAGATCGACGGGCCGCCCGCCAGCGTGGTGATGTACGAAGAAAACGCCCGCAAACTCAACTCGGTGCTGAAGGCGATCAATCCCGACCTGACTCAACAGGTGATTGCGCTGGGCAAGATCGATTCCATGCTCAAGGTGGAGCAGGCGCTACAGCGCGGAGAATTTATCGGCATCCTGGCCGACAGGGGGCTAGAACAGGGCGGTGCCAGCGTGACCTGCAATTTCCTGGGGGAGCCCGCGAAATTTCCGAATGGTCCGCTGCGCATGGCGTACATGCTGAGAAGCCCGGTGCTGCTCATGGTTGGCGCGTATCGCGGCGGCAATCGCTACGACTTGTATTTCGAAGAGTTGATGCACATGGGCAAGACCGATCTGCCGCGCAACGAAATAATCAGGCAGGCCCAGCTGCGCTATGTTGAGCGCATTGAATACCATTGCCGCAATGCACCGTACAATTGGTTCAATTTCTACGACTTCTGGAAACGATGAAGCGCGGCCTGTTCCTGCTGCTGTGTCTTTTCGCCGCTTTCGCCCGGGCGGAGGGTGAGCCATCGGCTGTTTCCGCCACATGGGGACTGCCGCAACTGATGCAAAGTCTGGCGCAGGTGCAATCCGCCCAGGCGAAATTCACGGAACGCAAATATCTCGCGGTATTGATCGCGCCGCTGGATTCATCCGGCACGCTGTCGTTTCAGGCACCCGGTCATCTGGAAAAACACACGCTCAAGCCCAAAGTTGAGACGCTCGTGCTGGATCAGGGCGTGCTGACGATAGACAGCAAGGCGCGCAACATTAAACGCACGCTGGTGCTGCAAGAGTACCCTGCAGTCTGGGCATTTGTGGAGAGTATCCGTTCTACGCTGGCGGGCGACCAGTCCACACTGGAACGTTTTTACAAAATCAAGCTGAAAGGCAGTGCGGCCAAATGGAACATGCAGTTGTTGCCAATCGATTCCAGGACGCGCCAGGTCGTGAGCGAAATCGTTATTTCCGGGCGCGGTGCCCATGTTGGCACCATCGAATTCAGCGAATCCAGCGGTGACCATTCGATGATGACCATCATCGAAGATACCCCATGAACCTGCGCCGGCATATCGCGGTGATGCTGTGGCTGGCATTTGTCGTTGCCTGCATCCTGGTTATCAGTCGTTCAAAGTTTACTGCGGATATGTCGGCGTTCATGCCGCGCGATCCGACGCCCACGCAAAAGATCATGGTGGAGCAATTGCGCGACGGGGTGGTTTCGCGCCTGATCCTCGTTGGCATTGAAGGTGCTCCCGCACCCGTGCTGGCACGCATCAGCAAGAACATGGCAGCACAGTTGCGCACCTCGCCACAACTGGTGGCAGTTAACAACGGCGAACAGGTTGGTCTGGAAAAGGATTTCGATCTGTTGTGGCGCAATCGATACCTGCTGAGCGATGCCGTTACCCCGCAACGTTTTACCGCAGCGGGATTGCATGAAAGCCTGTCCGGCTATCTCGATTTGCTGGCCACGCCAATGAGTGGCATGGCGCAGCGCGTGCTGCCGTCCGATCCCAGCGGTGAACTGATTCACTTGCTGGAGCAGTTGCAGGGCGAGGCGCATCCCGCGATGCAGGACGATGTATGGTTCTCGCAAGACGGCACGCGCGCCATGCTCTTGGCGCACACCAAGGGCGCAGGCAATGACATCGACGCGCAGGAGCGCGCCGTGCTGGCGATCCAGGATGCTTTCGATACCGCGCAAAAAACGATGCCGGACGCCGCAAGCGCCCGTGTTCGCATGACCGGTCCCGGCGTGTTTTCGGTGCAGTCGCGCGCGTCCATTCGCGATGATGCGTGGCGGCTTTCCCTCATCGCGACCGTGCTGGTGGCGAGCTTGTTCCTGTACCGCTCGCCGCGTGTGCTGGCGCTGGGCCTGTTTCCCGTGGCCAGTGGTGCATTGGCGGGGGTGGCGGCAGTGAGCCTGGGCTTTGGCAGCGTGCACGGTATTACACTGGGATTTGGAGTCACGCTCATCGGCGAGGGGGTGGATTACGGCATTTACCTGTTTACCCAGATTGAGCACAACGAAGCACCGCAGGGTACGTTGCGCCGTATCTGGCCCACGCTCCGCCTGGGCGTGCTGACTTCCATTTGCGGGTTCTCGGCCATGCTGTTCTCCGGGTTCACCGGGTTGGCGCAACTGGGGCTGTTCTCCATCGCCGGTCTGGTCGTCGCGGTGAGCACCACGCGCTGGGTGTTGCCGCATCTCCTGCCACGGGGATTTTCGGTACATGCCTCCACACGTTTCAGTAGCGCGTTGATGTCGCTGGTGCGCAAGGCGCCCCGAGCGCGCGTGCCGCTGTTTGCGTTGTTGGCGGTGGCGGTGTTGTTTCTCGTGACGCAACGCAGTTCGTTATGGAATGACAGTCTGGCCAGCATGAGTCCGGTGGCCAAGGAATCGTTGCAACTGGATGAACAATTGCGCCGGGACATGGGCGCACCGGATGTGCGCTATATGCTGGTGCTGAGCGACAGCAGTCAGGAAAACGTGTTGCAGCAAGGTGAGAAAATTGCTGCGGCATTGCGCACGCTGCAGACACAGGGACAGCTGCAGGGATTTGATGCGCCGTTGTTGCCAAGCCGCGAATTGCAGCAAGCACGTCAGCAGGCGCTGCCGGATGCGGCCACAGCCGGTTCCAACTTGAGCAAGGCATTGCATGATTTGCCATTCCGCAATTCGACCTTTGCGCCATTCACGCAGGAAGTTGCGGCAGCAAAACACATCCCCCTGCTGGATCGTGCGGCATTACAGGGCAGTAATCTGGGCTTGAAGCTGGACACCTTCCTGGCGCAGCGCGATGGCGGATGGACGCTGATGTTGCCGCTGCGTGGTGTGAAAGACGCACAGGGAATCGTGCGGGGTATCCATCAAATCACCCCGACACCATTTGTCCTGCTCGACATGAAACGGGAATCGGAGCAAATGTTTCATGACTACCGTCACGAAGCCGCAAACAATGCCTTGCTGGGTGCGTTGGCAATTGTGGCTTTGTTGTTTGTCAGCCTGCGTTCGACGCGCCGCGTGCTGGAAGTGTCCTTGCCACTGGTTGCTGCTGTCGTCGCCGTCACTGCGTGGCTCGTGCTTTCCGGGCATACGTTGTCTATTTTTCATTTGATCGGTTTGTTGCTGGTTGTTGCGGTCGGTTCGAACTACGCACTGTTCTTTGATCACCGCTGCAGCTCTGCCCAGGATAGAGAGCGCACTGTTACGTCGCTGTTGTTCGCAAATCTTTCCACTGTGCTCGGTTTCGGGCTGTTGTCGTTCTCGCAATCACCGGTGTTGAACGCGATTGGTTCCACGGTGGCGATTGGTGCCGTGTTGAGTCTTGTTTTTTCTGCAATCTTAATAGTCAGGAATGACGCTGGGTTAAGCCCCCGTTGATTGCCCCTGACACGGGGCTCGGTTAAGATGCGCAGTGATTTTGGAGATTGAATACGCCGTCCGGCGTGGCTATTTGAAGGAGGCTGATATGAAGCACAAGCATCTGGTCCTATTCGTATTGACAGCAATATTTGCGACTGCCTGTGCATCGCGCCAAGCAAAAACCGAGACAACCGAAAGCACACCGCCAGCCAAGGCAGCCGCAGCGCCAGCCAAGGAAGCTGCCAAGAAAGAACCGGCCAAGAAGGATGCAGTAGAAGGCGAAATCGTTGGCAAACCTGCAGCCGGCAGCAAATTCGCCAAATTGAAAATCGGAATGACGTTTACCCAGGTTCAAAAACTGATTGGCGCTCCGACCAAACAATGGACCCATCCCACAGGCAAAGCATCCATTCCGTTCTATTTCGGACCGGATCGCTGGGTTATTCAATGCTCATACAAGGGTGAGGGTATATTGACTCTCAATTCCGGCGGGGACCAACTGCTGACCCGCATCGAAGTCAATAAATCCGAAAAATCTGAATAAGTCACGCTTGCGTGGCGACGAAAGGATTCATCATGGTTGAGCAAGAGCGTTCATGTGAAGTACTGGTCATCGGCGGTGGCCCGGCCGGTTCCACAATCGCAGCATTGCTGGCGCAACGCGGTCGCGATGTGTTGATGCTGGAAAAAGACAAGCACCCGCGTTTTCATATCGGCGAATCGTTATTGCCGATGAACATGCCGATGTTCGAAGAGCTGGGCTTGACCGAAGAGATCAAGCGCATCGGTATCGTCAAGCTGGGTGCGGAATTCGTCTCGCCCTGGCATCCGGCGCCGGTGATGATCGATTTCAACGATGCACTGGACAATACCTATCCGAGCGCATTCCAGGTGCGCCGCGACGAGTTCGACGAGATCATGTTCAAGAATGCGGCAGCCAAGGGCGCAAAGGTTGTCGAAGAATGCAAAGTGACCGACATCCAGTTCAATCCGGGTGCGGAAGCGGTGGTGAATACTGTGAACAAGGACGGCAAGACGCAGCGCATCCGCGCCAAGTTCGTGGTCGATGCCTCCGGACGCGACACCTTCCTGTCCAATCACTTCCGCATGAAGCACCGCAACAAGAAGCACAACAGCGCCGCCATGTTCGGACACTTCTCCGGCGTGAAACGTCTGGAGGGTGAAGTTGAAGGCAACATCAGCCTGTTCTGGTTTGACCACGGCTGGTTCTGGTTCATCCCGCTGGCCGATGGCAACACCAGCATAGGCGCGACCTGCTGGCCTTATTACATGAAGACGCGCAAGACCGACGTTACCCAGTTCTTTATGGATACCATCGCCATGTGTCCCGCTCTGATGGAACGCATGAAGAATGCCAAGTTGGAAACGCCCGTAACGGCCACCGGCAACTTTTCCTACCTGTCGGAACGTTCCTCGGGCGAGAACTACATCCTGCTGGGTGACGCCTTTGCCTTCATCGACCCGATCTTCTCATCCGGAGTATTCCTGGCGATGGCCAGTTCCTTCGCCGGAGCCAAAGCGGTCGAGCGCTGCCTGAGCAACCCGCAGGAAGCTGCGCAGGCATTGAAGGATTTTGACAAAGCCATCATGCAGGGCCCCAAGATATTCTCCTGGTTCATCTACCGCATCACCACCCCGGCCATGCGCAACCTGCTCATGTACAAGGGCACCGAGAGCAAGGTCAAGCGGGCGCTGATCTCCATTCTGACTGGAGACGTGTACCGTACCGATCGCTATTCCTTCTGGTTGTTCATGTTCAAGGTCATGTACTACGCCGGTTCGGTGTTGCATCCGAAGGCCAGCATCATGGCCTGGCGCAGACGCAAACGCTCCATCCAGGTCATGGATATCGGAGTGGCAGGCTGATCTATGCCCATTAGCAGCAGGCAATTCGGACTGGCTTATCTCGAAGCCGGTGAAATCGGCGCGTATCTCGAAAGAAACAGCAATTGCGTATTGAGCGTGATCGGTTTCGGTCGCGAGGTCGCGCTGCCCGCAACGGTCTGCGCGCCTTTGTGGGTCGACATTCCGGTACTGGGCGGCAAGGAAAACAGCTTCGAGGTGTGGACCAGCAACGAGCCGGTCGCGGCATGCGAGTACAAAGACATGCGCGGCACCAGCGACGGCAAGGTCCTGTTCTCCAGCCTGACGCTGCAGCAGCATGCCGGGGACACTTTGGAGTCGCTGGCCCTGCAGGCTTACATGCGCATCTTCGAGTTCATCGATCACTTCAGCTATCCCAACCTGCTGCGCGTCTGGCATTACTTTCCGCAGATCAACGACGACGAGAACGGACTGGAACGGTACCGCGGCTTCAATGTTGGCAGGCATGCCGCGTTCGTGGCCAACGCGCGCAGCATCGGCGAAGAGGATGTTCCCGCGGCGAGCGCCCTTGGCAGCAACAGCGGATCGCTCACCATCTATTTCATGGCGGGCAAACATCCCGGCAAGGCAGTGGAGAATCCGCGCCAGGTCAGCGCTTATCATTACCCGGACAAGTTCGGTCCGAAAAGTCCGATCTTCGTGCGCGCGCTGTCGGCGACGCTGGGTGGCCAGCACTGCTTCTTCATCTCCGGTACTGCCAGCATCGTCGGTTTCGAGACGCTGCATCTGGGCGATGCCGAAAAGCAGACTGCCGAGACGCTGCTCAACATCCGCACCCTGCTGCAACAAACCCCGCATTACGATCCCGCGCAGGGACGCATGCTGCTCAAAGTCTATGTGCGTCACGAGCATGACCTTGCGATGGTGCAGGCCAAGGTGCGCGCCGAGTTCGGTACCGACTGCAACGCGGTCTACCTGCATTCCAATATTTGCCGTTCCGATCTGCTGCTGGAGATCGAGGGCGCCTATTTCAACGACGCGTCGTAGCGCGCTGGTTTTCAATTTGATGAAGAATCTGGTCCTGTGCGCCATCTTGTCGATGTTATTCGTTTCTACTGCGCAGGCACAGACTGAGCTCAAGCCGTTGTGGGAGGTTGGCGCCGGATTTATGGCGGTCGATTTTCCGGTTTACCGCGGCGCAGACGAACGCAAGTTATACGCGATCCCATTTCCCTATTTCACGTACCGCGGCGAGACGTTGCAGGTCAACCGCGAGCACGTTCGCGGCCTGATTTTCCGCGAGGACAAGCTGGAGATGGATGTCAGCGTGAACGGTTCCGTGCCGGCAAACGGCGCGAAGGCACGCCAAGGCATGCCCGATCTGGATCCGACTCTGGAGATTGGCCCGTCGCTCAACTACCATTTCTATATGTCCGACGATAAACGGACTACCTTCGATACGCGCATGCCCGTGCGCGGTGTACTCGGCTCCAATTTCAAGCATGTGCAATCGGTCGGCTGGCTGTTCCAACCGCAACTGAATTATGACGTGCGCAATATCGACTACAGCGGCTGGAATCTTGGCCTGGTTGGCGGGGTGATCTATTCCGACCGGCGCTATCACCAGTATTTCTATGAGGTCGCACCGCAATATGCAACCGCGACCAGGCCCGCCTACTCCGTGGGTGGCGGTTTTTCCGGCACCCAATTCATCATGGCGCTGAGCAAGCGGCATGAAGGCTACTGGACGGGTGCCTTCATGAAATGGGACAGCCTGAAAGGCGCCGTATTTGCGGACAGTCCCCTGGTCAAAAGCAAGGAATACTTTACCGTCGGTTTCGCCATTACGTGGATATTTGATAAATCGGACAAGTTGGTCGAAGTCAACGACGATTGATGCTTCGCTGTCATAATAGCGGCATGCACGCGTGCTACGCTTGGGCGCGACGAGAATAGACTCAGGGAAAAGACAATAAGATGTGGGTCTGGCGAAAATTGAGATCACTGTACGAGTACATCGTGCTGTATGGCGGCCTGCTGTTCTTTGCGGTTATCTGTCTGGCATGGAGTCTGCCCGCCAGTCTGTTGCGCCATCTGCTGCCCAAGCGCACCGCTTTGCGGGTTGGTCGCTACGCCATCATGCTGGTGTTCCGCACCTACCTGTTTGTCATCCGCGCCAGCGGGCTGGTGAAGCTGGACCTGACTGCGCTGGATGCGCTGCGTAACGAACCCTCGCTCGTCATCGCCACTAACCATCCTGCGCTCATCGACGTGGTACTGGTCGGTTCGCGCCTGCCCAATTTCGTCTGCGTGCTCAAAGCGGCACTGCTAGACAACCCGCTGCTCGGCGGCGGTGCCAGCATGGCGGGCTATGTGCGCAACGATTCCACCGCAATGCTGATGCGCGAATCCAATGTGGCTTTGCGCGAGGGCGCGCAACTTTTGATTTTTCCCGAAGGCACGCGCACAGTGCGGCATCCGGTCAACGAGTTCAAGGGGGGCTTCGCGCTGGTTGCCAAGAAAGCAGGCGTGCCCGTGCAGACCGTGTTTATCGAGGCCAGCAGCCCCTTCCTCGGCAAGAACTGGTCGTTCTTCGACAAGCCGGTTTTTCCGCTGCGTTACAAGGCAAGGCTAGGCGAGCGCTTTGAGGTGAAGGGGGACGCGAAGACCTTCGCCGCCGATCTTGAGAATTATTATTGCCAACAAATGACGCAGAAACAGCCATGACACCCTCCACTTCCCACCTGATCCTCATTCCCAGCTACAACACCGGCGACAAGGTGTACGAAACCGTGCGCGCCGCACGGGAACAGTGGGCACCTGTCTGGGTGGTGGTGGACGGCAGCACCGACGGGACCGCGGAAGGATTGCAGAAGATGGCCGGGCAGGATCCGCAGTTGCGCGTCATGGTGCTCAAGGAAAACCACGGCAAGGGCGCGGCTGTACTGCAAGGCCTGCGCGCGGCGGTACATGAGGGGTTCACGCATGTGCTGACCATGGATTCAGACGGGCAGCATCCTCCCGAGAAAATAGCGGAGTTCATGCGCGTGTCACAAGCCAACCCGGACGGCTTGGTGTTGGGGCGCCCGGTGTTCGACGCCAGTGCGCCGCTACTGCGCGTGCGCGGCCGCCGCGTATCCAACTGGTGGGCCAACTTCGAGACCCTGTGGCAGGGCATAGGCGATTCGTTGTACGGCTTCCGCGTTTATCCGGCGCAAATGCTGCTTGGTGTGATGGAAAACAGCTACTGGATGCGTCATTTCGATTTCGACCCGGAAGCGGCCGTACGCCTGTGCTGGTGTGGTGCCAAGCCGATCAACGTGGATGCACCTGTGAAATATTTCCGCGCCGACGAAGGTGGCGTGTCGCACTTCAACTACCTGCGCGACAACCTGTTATTGACCGGAATGCATTTGCGGTTATTTGCCGGATTTATTATCCGTTTGCCCTTGTTGATCTGGCGCAAGTGGCTATAAAGTAGCCGCGTCAGTCTCCACGCCCAAAATTGCCATGCGCATCACCTTCGTTCATCCGGCAGGTTTCAACTTCGTACCCGGACAACCCGATTTCTCCGTATTGGCAAACCGCATGCCGCCGATTGGTATTCTGTCGCTGGCAGCCTGGCTGGATAAACACGGCCACGAAACTTTCGTGCATGACTGCCTGGGGCCGTTCGCGCCGCCGACCATCGCGGAGAATGCCGAAATCGCGCTGGCCACCAACCCCGATATGATTGGCTTTTCCGCCACTACTTCCGGCTTTATGGATGCAGTGGATATGGCGCAGTACATCAAACAGAAACGTCCCGATATCAAGATCCTGTTCGGCAACGTGCATGCGTCTTCCATCGGCGCGCCGCTGCTGGAACATTTTCCCGAGATCGACTACCTGTGCATAGGCGAAGGCGAGGGCGCGCTGCTTGACTACGCCAACGGCATGCCGGTCGCGCAGATTTCAAATTTTGTGTATCGCGACGGTGATCACATTGTTTCCAACCCGCGCCGCCAGCGCATTTTGGATTTGGATGAGTTGCCGTTTCCGGCATATGAAAAGCTGAAAGGTTTTCCCGACGCCTATCATCTGCCGCTGTTTTCCTATGTGAAGAAGCACGGCGCCACCATGATCACCTCGCGCGGTTGT
>Ga0265314_10004928_pt1 | contig 12190 bp, 14 predicted proteins | sample 4126metaG_FD_203106 | JGI IMG/M metagenome (GOLD analysis project Ga0265314, IMG submission 203106) | Rhizosphere microbial communities from Carex aquatilis grown in University of Washington, Seatle, WA, United States - 4-1-26 metaG | ecosystem: Host-associated > Plants > Roots > Rhizosphere >... | reverse complement strand
GTACGAGCGAGAAACTGCGCCGGTCACCATCGCGCGGCCCTTAGTGCGCTCCATTCGCGCGTCTATATCTATGTCATAGATATTATTGAACACGCACGCGCTCCCTATTACGAAAGAGAGGCCCAGTAGCATTGCAAAGAGTTCGAACCAGTCAACGTGTCCGCGTGCGGCAAAGAGGAATCCTGCGGCCGCAACCAAGGCGTTACCGTAGATGATGCCGGGCTTGGCGAGGTTGTAATACGTTTTAATCATCTTCCATTTGCGGGGTAACCACTCCATTTATATAGGTGCCCATTTCCGTGTCCTGACCCTGCTGCAAGTTATACATGATCCACAATGTGCCGCCGACCAGTATCGTGACCACCATGACGGCAAAGGCGAGCGCCGCGACATTCCATCGCTGCTCCTTTTCGCGGTTGATATGGAGGAAGAAGATGAGCTGAATGAGCATTTGTGCGATAGCAAGGATCACAAACGCAAACCGCAGCTCCTGGTGCGTCGGGAACACATGCCCCGTAGCCTCATGCCACAACAAGAGCGCCGGCGCCGCGAGCGTGAGCAGGATAGAGAGTATAAAACCGGTGATGTACGAGCGTAAGGTATGCATGATGTTATAGCGCCCCGAACATATACACAAAGGTAAAGATAAATATCCAGATGATGTCGAGGAAATGCCAGAAGAGGCTCATGAGGAGCAGTTTGCGCGTACTCCCCTCGCTGAGGCCTTTGTAGAACACATGGGCCATCAAGACCAGCATCCATACGGAGCCAAGGAACACATGCAGCCCGTGCGTGCCCAGCAAAGTAAAGAAGATAGAGAGGAACGCGCTTTGCGAGGGGCCGCTTCCTGCGGCGGCCAGACGCGCAAACTCGCTCAGCTCCATCCCGAGGAACGCGAGGCCGAGCGCAAGCGTGAGCGTGAGCGCCGCAAGCGTGAGCGTTTTTTTGCCGCGTTCGGCCGCCAAGACCGCGAGCCCGACGGTAAAGCTCGAGGTAAGGAGGATGATCGTCTCGGTCAGCACGAACGGCAGGTCGACTATCGTCTGTATCGATGCGTTGCCGTATGTCGAGGTGTAGAGCACGGCATACGTGGCAAAGAGCCCGGCAAACAGCACGCAGTCGCTCATGAGGTAGACCCAGAAGCCGAACATGTTTTTGTCTTTGATGGCCAGATTATTTTCCATAGGATGATTCGAGCTTTGCCACCTCCGCGGCAGTCAGAGTGTACTCAGTATGCTCGTTAAACGAGCGCGCAACCAGGCACATTACTATTGCCACAGCGCCCATGGCCGCGAGCCACCACATGTGCCAAACGATCCCAAACCCGAGCGCAAATGCGCAAGCTGCGATGACGCATCCCAAAAAACTATTTTTTGGTATCTCGATGTCCTCGTATCTCCGCTCGGGCGGATTCCCCTGCTTCATCTGCCACCAAGCATCTCTTCCGTCAACAGTTGGGATCACGGCAAAGTTATAGAACGGCACGGGTGATGGCGTCGACCACTCGAGCGTGCGGCCATTCCACGGGTCGCCGCCCGCCACATGCTGACGGCGCTGCCTGATGCTCACAATAAGCTGGAGCACCTGGAAGAACAGTGCGAGGAAAATCACGCATACGCCGACCGCCGCGACGATAAAGAGCGGTTGCCAAGAAGGATCGATGACGTCGAGCCGGCGGGTCGCGCCCATAAAGCCCAATATATAGAGCGGCATGAATGCGAGGAGGAATCCGACGATCCAGCTCCAGAACGCCCACTTGCCGATCCGCTCATTGAGCGTAAAGCCGAAGACCTTCGGGAACCAATACGTAAACCCCGCAAAAAATCCGAAGAGCACGCCGCCGATTATCATGTTGTGGAAGTGCGCCACCAAGAACAGGCTGTTGTGGAGCTCGAAGTCCGCGCCGGGAATCGACATGAGCACGCCTGACATACCGCCGATAATAAAAGTGCTGAGAAAGCCAATGAACCACAGCATCGGCGTGGTAAACAAGATGCGCCCGCGGAACATGGTAAACAGCCAGTTGAATACCTTGGCACCGGTCGGTATCGCGATCACCATCGTCATGATGCCGAAGAACGCGTTGACGTCGGCTCCGGCGCCCATGGTAAAAAAGTGGTGCACCCATACCAGGAACGAGAGCACGACGATGCTCATGGTCGCGACTACCATCGACGTGTAGCCGAAGAGCCGCTTTTGCGAGAAGACCGGCACGATCTCGGAAAATATGCCGAACGCGGGCAAGATCAGGATGTACACCTCCGGATGGCCCCACGCCCAGATGAGGTTGACGTACATCATCACATTGCCGCCGAGGTCGGTGGTAAAAAAGTGCATCCCGAGCGTGCGGTCGAGTGCAAGCAGCGCCAGCGTCACTGTGAGTATCGGAAAGGCGAATATCACGAGCATCATCGAGCCAAGGCTGGTCCAGATGAATATCGGCATGCGCATCAGGGTCATACCCGGCGCGCGCATCTTGATGATCGTGACCAAAAAGTTAATGCCCGCGATAAGCGTGCCGACGCCGGCTATCTGGAGCGCCCAGATGGAGTAGTCCACACCGACACCGGGGCTGTACTGGAGCTCGGATAAGGGCGGATATGCGAGCCAGCCGGTCGCGGCAAAGTCCCCTATCACGAGCGAGATGTTGACAAGCATGGCGCCCGCGACCGTGAGCCAGAAGGAAACCGAGTTAAGGAACGGGTAGGCCACGTCTCTGGCCCCTATCTGGAGTGGCACGATGTAGTTGAGTATCGCGAACATGAACGGCATCGCGACGAAAAATATCATGATGACCCCGTGCGCGGTGAAGATCTGGCCGTAGTGGTCGGGCGTGAGGTACCCGGGACTGCCGGGGAGGCTCGTGGCCTGCTGCACGCGCATCATCGCGGCATCTACTCCGCCGCGCAGAAGCATCACGAACGAAAGTATAAAATACATGACCGCGATCTTTTTATGGTCGAGGCTGGTGAGCCAATTCTTGTAGAGCCATCCTACTTTTTTATAGTACAGAAGCAGGCCGGCGGTGCCGAGCCCCGCAAGCACGACGACGACCTGCGGGATGGTCTCGATCGGCCCGTGCACGAATGCGCTGAGCGTAAGTATGCCGAATAGATTAGTCATCGTCGTTCATCTGCATCTGCATAGATTTGAGATCCATGAATTTGGTTACAATCTCATTGTAGAGGTTCTGCTCCACGGCGCCATAGTATAGTACGGGATTATCCGCGCTTGCCTGCGCCAAATCTGCATAGGTCGAGGTGCTAAGCGTATTGGAGGATAGCCGCACTATCTGCACCCATGCGTCAAAGTCGCTTTGCGACGTCGCCTCGGCGGTGAACTTCATCCCCGCAAAGCCAGCGCCGCTGTAGTTGCTCGAGCCGCCGGCGTACTTGCCCACGTCGCTCGCCTCGAGGTTGAGCGCGTTGATCATGCCGGTCATCGCGTAGATCTGGCCGCCCAGCTGCGGGATCCAGAAAGAGTTCATCGGCGCATCGGCCGTGACCTCGAACTCGACCGGCTGGTTGACCGGGATACGGACATAGTTCACCGTGGCGATACTTTGATCCGGATATATAAAAAGCCACTTCCAGTCCAGAGCGACGGCCTCGATCACAAGTGGCGGGGTGCCGCTGAGGGGTTTATTCGGTGCGAGCGCATGCGTGCTCGTCCAGGTGAGTGCGCCGAGTATGAGCACTATCTCAAGCGGTATCGCCCACCAGATGAGTTCGTCCATCTTGGAGTGCTCCCAGTCGGGCATATACTTGGCTTTGGTATTGCCCGCGCGATACTTCCACGCAAAGAAAAAGAGCAGGATGTATACCGGGATCGCCACAATGAGCATAAACTCCACCGCGTGGAGCATGAGCCCGCGCTCAGCGAGCGCAACGGTACCCTTGGGGTCGAGCAGTGCGAATGTGCCGAAGTGCGGCATATAAGGTCAGAAGCCGAAGGAGATCGCCGCTACAAAGAGCGCCACGCTCGCCAAGACCGGCGACGCGGCAAGCCTGAGCGGGAACGCAAGCGAGAGCTTTTGCATCCGCGCGAAAAGGAGCGACTCGGCGATGGCGCACACACCGAGGTATTCGACAATATGCAGGCTTAGCGCTGCGGCCGAAAGCTGCGGCGAAAGTATCGCGAGCGCCGTGCCGGAGAGCACCTCAAAGGCTGCGATAAATCCGAGAGCCAGCGCCGCCGCACGGTAGTAAGCGCTCATCTCGCGGAACAGCGAGTACATGGCGAAAAGAATAACAATCCCGGTCACCGCCGCAGCGGCCAAGTGGAACCCCAGCACGATTGAGTACGTCATGCTTGTAATAGTACCACTTTTTTATATAAGTTTTTCATGCTACTTTGTAGCGTATCGCACCCTTAGCTCAGTTGGTTAGAGCGCGCCCTTCACACGGGCGAGGTCGGGAGTTCGAGCCTTCCAGGGTGCACCACACATACCCCGAATATGTGTGAGATAAAATAGCGTAGAAAAGTTTGACAAACGGAGTGTGGTATAGTGGTATTACATGCGCTTCGGGTGCGTAAGACCCGAGTCCGATTCTCGGCACTCCGACCAAGGTTAGAAAATATTGAGCCGCAAGGTTTTTTGTTGTACCCTACTCTAGTAAAAGGGCCCTTAGTAAAGTGGTATTACGCGGCATTCGCATTGCCGAGGCACGAGTCCGATTCTCGTAGGGTCCACAAATGCAGGGGGTGTGCTAAGATGCGGTATGTATGCGGCTCGAGGAGGACGTCAAGCTCGACTTCAAGGATGTTCTTATCCGGCCCAAGCGCTCTACCCTCACCAGCCGCTCAGAAGTGGATCTCACCCGCACATTTGACTTTAAGTCTTCGGGACAATCGCTCGCTACCGTACCGCTTATCGCCGCCAACATGGACGGCGTCGGCACGATGGCAATGGCACGTGCTTTTATCGCGCACAAAATGCTCGTCGCGCTCCATAAGTACTACCCTACTCTGGAGCTGAAAGGATTCTTCGAGTCGCTTACTCCCGAGGAGGCGCCGTATGTGTTCTACACGATGGGTATCAAGGAGCGCGATGTCGAGCAACTGGACGCCCTGCTCGCTGTGATGGACGAAGGCAGGATAGCGAGCATCTGCATCGACGTCGCCAACGGCTACACCGAGCGCTTCGTGCAGTTTGCCGGGCGGGTGCGGGCCCGCTTCCCTGACAAGATACTGATGGCGGGCAATGTGGTGACCGGCGAAATGGTCGAGGAGCTCGCACTCGCGGGAGTCGATATCATAAAGGTAGGCATCGGCCCGGGCTCGGTGTGCACGACGCGCAAGATGACCGGCGTGGGCTATCCGCAACTTTCGGCTGTCATCGAGTGCGCGGATGCGGCGCACGGCATCGGCGCGCGTATATGCTCCGACGGCGGCTGCCAGGTGCCCGGCGATGTGGCTAAGGCCTTCGGCGCAGGAGCGGATTTTGTGATGATGGGCAGCATGTTTGCCGGCCACGAGGAAGCTGAGATGGAGCGATTTACAAAGAACGGCAAGGAATATCTAAAGTATTACGGCTCGTCCTCGCAGGAAGCGATGCAGAAGCACCACGGCGGCGTCGCCAAATACCGCGCGAGCGAGGGCAAAAGCGTCGAGATCGAATATAAGGGTCCGATCGAGAATACTTTGCAGGACATATTGGGCGGCCTGCGCTCGGCATGCACATACGTCGGCGCGGCGCATCTGCGCGAGCTCCCCAAGCGCACCACTTTTATACGAGTGACCCAGCAGCTTAATCCGCAATACAAGGATTAAAATAAAGGCGGTCGCGACTAGTCGCGACCGCCGTTTTCGAGTTCATTTGCGATTCTTCTTCCGGTTCTTCTCCCGGAACTCCTTTACCGCCGAGTCCCTCTCCCGCTTGCTCCAGATGAACGCATACCAGGTAGATCCCGGGATCTGCACGGCCCAGGCGTCGAGCACCTTGATGCCGTCCTTCTTCGACTTCACATACGGAGCAACAATGGTCGCCCGGGGATACAGCGCCCGGACCGCCCGCAGAGTGGCTCCTCCGTCCGCCAAATCGTCGACCACAAGCAGGCGTTCTCCGTCCTTGCCGACACGGGCGATGGTATCGGGATGCAGGCCCTTATCGATCGTGACCTTGCCTTGGCGCGTGCCGTGGTAGGACGTGATATTGAACACGTCCATCCAGGTGATACCGAGCGCATAGGCCATGATGGATGCCGGCACTCCGCCGCCGCGCGAGATGAAGGCTAGCGCGGCAAACTTCTTCTTATGCCTGCGCTGGTGTTCGGCGAGGTACTCCAAAAGGAGCCCCGTGTCGTGATCGACCTGTTTCCAGCCGATCTTGTGGAAGTTCGGCTCTTTCTGCGGCATGTATCTTCTCCCTCGTTGGCCGTAAAAAGGTTGTACTCCTGACCTATCAATACCACATAAGTATGCCTGTTTTCAAATGCCCGGGAGTGTGGTTCAATCGCTCTAGATAGTAGCCTTGGCAACACGTCATGGGAGGAACTCGTGAATTGGCTCATCAAATTCCCACCTAAGATCAAGCAGCTTCTGACGCGGCGCGAGCCCCCGAAGGATTTCTGGATGAAGGACCCGACCGACGGAAAGTTGGTTCCCCGCAAGGAAGTCGAGAATAATCTCTTTGTTATCCCGGGCTCCAATCACCACCTGCCGATTACGCCGGCGGCGCGCTTTGAGTCGATCTTCGACGACAAAAAGTGGGAGGATATTCCGACGCCAAAGCGCGTGCATGATCCGCTTAAGTTCCGCGATCGCATACGCCACACGCAGCGTGTCAAAAACGCCCAGAAGCAAACGGGTAATACTGAGGCGGTCGTGCTCGCCTACGGCCGCATCACGGGACAGCCGGTAGTGGTGGCCGCGCACGACTTCCGCTTTATCGGCGGGACACTTGGCGTTGGGACAGCCAACGCTGTAGTAAAAGGTATGCAGGAAGCGGTTAGGCGGAATGTCCCCTTCATTATGTTTGCTACCTCGGGCGGGGCGCGTTTGCAGGAAGGCATCTTCTCGCTCATGCAACTCCCCAACACGACCATCGCGCGCGAAGAGCTGCGCGAAGCGGGACTCCCCTACATCGTTGTGCTCACTAACCCGACCATGGGCGGCGTCACCGCCTCCTACGCAATGCTCGGCGACATCCATATCGCCGAACCGGGAGCGATTATCGGCTTTGCGGGGCCGCGGGTGATCATGAAGGCGCTCAAGTTGCTCGAGCTCCCGAAGGGATTCCAATCCGCCGAGGATCTCTACAAGCACGGCATGCTCGACATGATCGTCCACCGCAAGGACATGCGCGAGAGACTTGCTCTCTTGTGCAAGCTCCTGACCAAGCCGACCATGGCGGCATAAAATCGCAGCAGTCCAAAACCTAAGCGCTCCCCAAAAGGGAGCGCACTTTTTATAAAAGAAAAACCCCGCTGATGGTGTCGCGGGGGCTTGAGTATGCGCGAAGCGGCTAGGCTGCTTCGCATATTTCCTTCTTGAACTCGAGGTATCTGCCGAGCGGCAAAGATTCCCAAAAGGCTGCGGCTTCGTTCCTTCCTGCATCGTAAAGGGCGATTATTGCCTTTGACCGCAGGACGACGTAGCCATTCGCGTTCTCGTTTCCAACCGTAACGCCGGATACTGGATCTTCTGCGAAGTCCTTTTTCGTAGCCAGCGGGATCTCGACTCCCACCCATTGCTTCCGGATCTTGTCGGGAGCAAAACCAGGCGGCACTGCAATGATCTTTATCTTTTTCATCTTATGCTCCTTTTGTCGGCAATCCGAAAAGCACTATACAATAAGATAAATAAAAGAAAAGCCGCCCTAGAGTCCGGGGCGGCTGCGGTTTGTGTGAATCGGCGAGAACTAGTTGGCCAGAAACCGACTGCCCTCTTCGGTAAGGGTAAAGGTCTCGTTGATCGCATCCGGTGCGCACTCGGAACAGTCAGCGTGCCAGTTCTCGACGGCGTGCTCGCCGCGTACAAGCAGTCCGTACTCAACAAGTTCTTGCACGCACTCAGGATGTTTGACATAGGTGTGGCCCATCCTGCCATCCCAGTTATGGCCTGGGTTACTGGTGACATAATAGTTTCGGTCACGTTGTCGCTTGACGAGACAAGTTGTGCTGCCCTTGCGCACCAGGCGTGCCAGCAGTTCGCGGGCATTGTTGGACAAGTCTGCGCCAGGCCGCACCCATATGGTCTCGGTCTTCCCCAGCGCAACACCCGGGCTTGTGCATGCTTCCCATGTGCCGGTTGTTGAATCATAGACATCGCCCTGTTGAAGGACGGCGCCTGCCGCCAGCCGCATGCCGATGATAGGCGCTTGGCTGCGCGGATGAACGTATGTATGCATATCTACACCTCGTTTTGTTGGAAAAACACGTCCGTTATTACCCTACCGACACAGCAGCTAAAAAACAAGTGGTGGACCCAACCGGGATCGAACCGGTCACCTCCTCATTGCAAATGAGGCGCTCTACCAAATGAGCTATGGGCCCTTACGCGACCTATTTAAACATTATTTCCCGAGTTCGTCTATCTTGGCTGCCAGGATAAAATCGTTCTCGGAGAGGCCGCCTATTGCGTGGGTCGAGAGCTCTATGCCCACGTCACCATAAGAGATAGTAAGGTCCGGATGGTGCTGCTCTTCCTCGGCTATCGCCGCTACTTTATTGACGAACTCCATCGTCTTTTTAAAGTTCTTGAAGTGGAATCCGCGCGCCAAAAGATGCGCCTCATCTATAAGCGCCCACTCCTCATGGAGCTCCTGCATCAGGTCTTGCGCCTGCGCCTGGGTGAGCGGCTTTACGTTGCCCTCGCAAGGGACGCATTTCTTTTTAGCTAATTTGCTGGCCATTAAGTTGTATGTAACTTCCTTTTGTTGCTTTGCGCAAGGGTCACGACATGATCGACAAAATCGCCGAGCTTAGCGCCGACGGCCTCGAGCGCCTTGGGGAAGAGCGACTCTTTGGTCATCCCCACGGCTGCGGCGTTGTTGGTCTCGAGGAAAAAGATCCCGCGGCGCGAGACGATAAAATCGGAGCGCGAGTAGTGCGACTGCTCAAGCGCCTGGTGCGCCATGCGGGCTGCCTCTGTGAGCTCTTCCTTCTCGCGGGCGGTAAAGTTGCCCGGCACGCGCTCGGTCGTCTCGCCGCTGTACTTGGCGTCGTAGTCAAAAAATGGGCGTGACTTTGGCGGGATGATCTCCACCGGCAAAAGCGCGTAGGTCTTTTCTCCGCGGAAATTATCGATAACGCCCACGGTCGCCTCTCTTCCTTTTATATACTCCTCGACCATCACGCGCGGCGAGATGGTGAACGCCAGCTCGAGCGCCGAGGCAAGCGTCTGGAAGTCGTTCACAATGGTCATGCCCACCGACGAGCCGCCGATGACCGGCTTTACTATCGCCGGATGCGGGAAGGAGCGGAATATATTGAACGCGAGCTTTTCCATGTCGCCCTGGGCTTCCTCGATATCTACGACAATCGCACGCGGCGTCTTGATCCCGAGCTTTTTGATAGCCTGCTTGGTACGCGCCTTGTCGAAAGCAAGTATCGAGGCAGCCGCTCCCGCCCCAGTGTAGGGCACCGCAAGAGCGTCGAGCACTTCATGCAAGCGACCGTCCTCGCCATACTCTCCATGGATTACATTAAAAGCCACGTCTACCCCGCGCAGCGCGCGCTCGGGCACGACGGGCGCGCCGTGCAAATGCCACTGGCCCGATCGATCGATAAAAAGGTCGCGCGGCTCGTACTTTTCCCTATCGATAGACTCCAGTATGGACGCACCGCTTTTGAGCGATACATCATACTCGCTCGAGGGCCCGCCGCGCAAAACGCCAACCACCGTTCGCATAGATACAGTATATAACGCTTTTATTTACCGAATGGTTTTCTCCGACCAGCCGACTTGCTTAAGCTGGCCGCGGGAGGTTTTGCGGTGATACCCTATCGCAAAGCGATGCGCTTCGGCATTGGCGAGCAAAATATCGCGCTCGCGGCCATTAATCAGATCGCGGTCGCCGCGGATGTCGCGCGGGCGGTGCTTCTCGTCCTTGACCACGCCGACGATCGGGATTGTCATGCCGTACTCGTCGAGGACCTTCTGGGCGCCGTTAATCTGCGCCGTCGAGCCGTCCACCGCGATAAGCCGCGGCAGAGGCCACTCATCGTGCCCCAACCGCCGGGTCAGCACCTCGCGCAAGGCGCCTACGTCGTCGCCGGGCTTGGCGGTGCGGATGCGGAACTTGCGATAGTCGTTCTTCTGCGCCACACCATCCTCGACTACCGTCATCACGCCAACAAACGCCTGGCCGCGCAGGTGCGCCATGTCGTAGGCCTCGATGCGGGTGATACCGAGCGTGATCTTGGGCTTGCGGTACTCGTCCTTTATAAGCGACACGTCCTGGATGTGGCTGAGTGCGAACACCTGTGAGCGCATACGCGCGGCCTCCTCGAAGCGCTCCTCTTTTGCAGCCAGCTTCATCTCGCGCTCGAGTGTTTTTATAAGTTCTTTTTTCTTACCCTGGAACAGAAGCACGATGTGATGCACGAGGCGGCCGTATTCCGCCTTCCCCACTGCGCCGGTGCATACGCCCGGGCACAAACCGATGTGCGCGTTGAAGCATTGTTTGGGCTTCTTGCCCATTGCGATCATTTCTGCGGCTGGGATGCATGTGTCGCGATACGGGAATATCTTGCGGATAAGCTTCATCGCCTCTTTGAGCTGCATCCCGTGCGGAAACGGGCCAAAGGTATATTTATATTGGCGGGTTGCGGCAGAAGCAGAAGGACCTTTTTGACCATCCCCTCTACGACCTGCAGGGAGAAAAGGTTCTTCTGCTTCTGCCTGGAGAAGATCTTTACCTCTGATAACTAATACTCTCGGAAAATCCTCGTTTGTAATAACAACGTAGTTAAAACTTTTGTCGTCCTTCAGGAGCGTGTTGTACGGCGGTTGGTGCGACCGGATGAGATTCGCTTCTAATATAAGCGCCTCGAGCACCGAATCGGCCTGCTTCCACTCAACCGTTTTGGCGATCTGGAGCATCTCCACCAAAAGCGGCCCGCGGGTCGAGATGAGGTCGGGCGCAAAATAGGAGCGCACGCGGTCGCGCAGCGAAGTCGCCTTACCGATATAAAGCACCTCTTTCCGAGGGCCCAAAAAGTAATACACGCCGGGCGTATCCGGCATCTCCTTTTTTAGTTCGTTGTATTCTTCCAATGACATCTTATTTGACATTATACCATATCCATGATTTTTGTGAGCCTCAAACGAAACCGCGCCGCAGCATATAGCTGCGGCGCGTACTATTTGTTCAGGAAGCTTGGAGAAACCGCGGGTGGAGAGATGCGTATTCGAGCAGCTGGTCATCGCTAAAGACCGGTCTCACGATGGGCATCCAGTCCGCGTTGCGCTTCGGATCCATGGGATCGCGCGGGTCGATGAAACGCAGCCGCACGTAATACGGAAACTCCTTCCCCTCGGCATCAAACCGCGAGTACTGAATGATCCGGCAGTTGTGGATATCGAACCGCTTATCCTTGGACTCCATCGCGGCCCGGAGATCGCGAGGCAGCCAATACTCCCGGAGAAACCGCTCGGCGTACATGGTTTCGCCGTGGCAGACCAGGACCACATTCATACCGGAACAACGCTTTTCGAGAGTGGTATCGAGATCCCGAAGCCTTAAGAAGACATCCATGAGACTCTCGCTCCCGGCGCCGGGTGGTGCCCAGAAGAGGGCGAATTGCCGACGCAGATCGAGCTCTCTGCGAAAAAGACGCATTCGTTCTGCCTGAGTCATCTGATCCACGTCGCCCCAATTGCGTTCGGACAAACGGGGATCTATGCGCCAATCGATACTGAGCCTCATGAGCCCGGCGGTCTCGGCAGCGCGAACGTACGGAGAAACGTATCCCCGGACGGTGATACCCTTTTGTTCCGCGAGAAATCCCCGCACCCATTCGCCGGCCTGCTTGGCCTGCTCCATTCCGCGGTCGCTCAGACGCCGCTCGGAGGTGTGCACCCCCATGAGCTGCGATTCCTGTGGGAAGGGTTTCCCCTTTTCTGCCGCGCGCTTGGCGGCATTGCTTTCGGACTCGCCATGACGAACCAGCGTAAGCGTTCTGGACATTATCATCGAGCTTTCCTTTCCGTTTGTTTTCTGAACTTATATTACTACAATAAAATA